>CERN01000338.1_pt1 | contig 352774 bp, 287 predicted proteins | sample 530761 | NCBI WGS metagenome assembly CERN01 (sample SAMEA2620947, study PRJEB7988) | marine metagenome | isolation source: saline water (ENVO:00002010), including | reverse complement strand
TACTCCGACCTCTCTAAATCTCTCCTTCTCAAGGAGAGACTTGTCGGAGCCTATTAATAGTATTTATACCGAATTAAAGTATAGACAGTTTATCAAAGCGTCCTTCTCCTTGTTGAAGGACGCCTGTGCTGAACTCGATTCAGTAAAGACAGAAGAGGTCGTGAGCTCCTTAAGAAAGTAATAGGTAATCATTCTGGATGACTAAGATGTGTTAACTAAAAAATTGTCCTCGAATTACATGACATCTACAATCGCGTGCTCAGACCCGCGATCTCCCTATCGATATCCTAAGCTGATTAAGGAGATCCCGCATCTTAGTATTCTCTTCGTGCGCGATTACTGCCAAAACAGGCAGGTTCAGGATGATAGTTAGCTAATTAATATCTCTAATGCTGCTGAGCGGCAATTCCTAGTGCCCCAAAAGAGTACTATTTAATGATTTAGCATCAGTTTTAATGAACAAATAATTTTGTAAACCGGTTGTCTGTTATTACATTCGTTTATGTCATGAAATTATAATTATACCTTTACTTCTGAAGTTTAAGAACATAAAAAAAGCCCGACCGCGTGAGAGGCGACCGGGCATGACTTGAGGGCTTGTAAAGAAATTTACAAGCTCTTTTTATATACCACCGTTTTCTTCTTCAGTTACCGGATCTTCCGAAAATGCTTCGGGATCGTGGGTAACAGGTCGAATATTGCGGTTACGGATGTTGCTTTTTCGGGTTCCGCCTACCATTTCATACTCTATGGAATCTCTTCCATAAAGCGTAATGATACCGGAAAAAACCCGTTCGTTAGCGTCATCCAGTTGCTTTTCCAACTTACGTACTACGCTACGCTGATTATCCACGTCAGAAAGCATCGCGTTATAACGATTTAGCTGCTCCTGAGCGGTTTGTACCAGGGTTTGGTAGCTGTTGGTTGAAAATCCTGCTCCAAAATCGAGATTTTCATCGATATTTTGCAGGGCATTGAGTCGGAATTCAGCGGTCTCTAAGCTACGCGACCGCTTTTTCTTACGTCTAGCCATGGCTATGTATGGTTTATTTATGTGGTCTCTGTTTTTCTATTCCGAACAGAGTTGTATCCGGATATTCTTTATGAACCATGGCGATTTAAGATCTTTCTTTATGTTAAAGATAGACTTGTGACTTATATTGCAGGCTTTAGGCCTTAAGGCTCGGAGCCTAAGACTACAGCCCCTGAACCTGCAAAAAAATTGATAAGTCCTGCATCTTTTGTTTTGTTCAATAATCGAACAGTTGCGCCATTCAAAACTGGGATAGCAAGCGTTAAAGCTTTTCGGGTATTTCATGGAGCTCCCATATTATAATCCGCAGCTTTTATCATGAAGTATAATCTTCAAGCAACATAAGTATTCGTTTCAGTAAAATGTTATGCCTTTTCAGAATATTGTTCAGAAAAGGAAGGTCAATTTTTTTACCGGGAAAAAAGAAGTGAAATCATCCAAATATGAATAGTCAATATGTCAAAGTACGGCTTAGCATTAGTATATATTTATACTTAACACTAATGCTATTAAATAATGAGGAATACTGGGTCTCTCTGCAAGTAAAAAAACAATTACTTTTCCACAAAATTTGAGGCTTTTCCACATCTGTCATTTCTGAAAAATAAAATGATGTAAGTAATTGTTTTTATATACACTTTATTTTCAATTTATAATGAAAAAAATATTACTATTAACATTTTTTAGTGTATTTGAGCTAATATTCACAATTAAAGCTTATGTTTTATTTGTGACAAGTTGATGTCACCTGTGCGTGATATGTGTAGGCTTGGGTATATAGCAAAAGAAAAGTGGAGCCCTTAACGGCTTCGCTTGTGTACTGGAAAGTGGTTGGTTTTTAATTATGCAGTCTTTCCAATTAAAAGCCCGTCTTTGCGAGGAGCTCGTGTTGTTGAATGCAGGATTAGGATGGATAACGACGAAGCAATCTCCCTGGAATAGTAACTAAGCAGAACAACGTCCATCTGTCATTCCAAACAAAACCCAATTTCTGTCCCTTGCCCTCCGGCACATCGATAAAACAATAAAACCTTCACTACCGCCGCAGGGTAAGGGAACGCTTTGGTGAGTTGATAGGTGGTTTATGCTTCATAGTTTTTAAAAAGCCGTCTTTGCGAGGAAGTTGGATTGCAGAATGCAGGGTTGGGATGGATAACGACGAAGCAATCTCCCTGGAATAGTAACTAAGCAGAACAACGTCCATCTGGCCATTTCAAACAGAACCCAATCCCTGTCCCTTGCCCTCCGGCACATCGTTAAAACAATAAAACCTTCACTACTGCCGCAGGGTAAGGGAACGCTTTGGGGAGTTGATAGGTGGTTTATACTTCATAGTTTTAAAAAGGCCGTCTTTGCGAGGAAGTTGGGTTGTTGAATGCAGGGTTGGGATGAATAACGACGAAGCAATCTCCAAGAATAAGTTTAGGATCTTCAACAGTGCTTACAAAAGAATGGATTTGCGAATGATCGATAGATCGAGTGACCGATTTACGAAGTATACCCTAATTAAACCCCGCAACCCATTCACATTCATAATTTCCAATCCAAAATTTCGAATGCCTATTGATCGCGTAAAATATCCTCCGTATCATTGAGTAAAATTATTACTCGTTAAACCGCAACAAAGTTGCGTAATGTTAAATGCTGAATTTTAAATGGGGTATAGCAAGGGTGCCTGATTTATCGTACTACCGATACATAGTATTCAATCGACTTTGATGCTCAGAACCACCCATAACCCATTTAAAATTTAACATTCAGAATTTAAAATTCCTTTCGGGAAAACATGCTCGATACCCTAATTCAATCCAAAACCCGGCTAAAGCTCCTACTCCGCTTCTTCCTGAACCCGGACAGCAGCGCCTATCTGCGCGGACTGGCTCAGGAGTTTGATGAAAGCACTAACTCGGTGCGGGTAGAATTAAACCGATTTGAAGAATCCGGATTGATTGAAGGGCATAAGGAAGGGAATAAAAAAATGTACCGCGTAAACCGGAAGTTCCCTATGTTTGACGAGCTCCAGAAAATTGCCTTTAAGCATTTTGGCATTGATCAGATCATAGAGCAGATTGTGGAGAATTTAGGGGAAGTACATGCCGTATATTTGACCGGGGATTTGGCGCGGGGCTTGGAAACTACTATTGTTGATGTAATTATTATAGGGGAAGATATTGATACCCAATACCTGGCGAAGTTGGTAGAAAAAGCGGAAAAACTCGTTGATCGAAGAATACGGACTTTAGTTTATGAACCAAACGATAAAATTGAAATAGAAGAGCCTAAATTGTTGGTTTTTGGGGAAGGGATATAAGTAATTTTATGAAAGACAGTAAAAAGAATATTGTTGTTACAGGCGGCGCGGGATTCATAGGTAGCCATTTGGTAGATCGGTTGCTTGCAGAAGGTCATTCTGTAACCAATATTGATAACTTTGATCCATTCTACGATGAAAGTATAAAGCGGGAGAATATAAAAGGTCATTTGGAATATGATACTTATACACTTCATGAAGTAGATATAAGAGACAAAGAAACCCTCGATAAAGCTATTCCAAAAGAAGCTGATGTGATCGTACACCTGGCCGCCAAAGCCGGAGCACGGCAGTCCATTGAAGACCCAATCAGTTATCAGGAAGTTAATGTCGCTGGAACACAAAATATGTTGGAAGTGGCTCGTGAAAAAGAAATTAAACAGTTTGTATTTGCTTCCTCCAGCTCGGTGTATGGCAAGAATCCGAATGTACCCTGGAAGGAAGAAGATGTGGTGTTACAGCCAATCAATCCTTATGCCAGTACCAAGGTGAGCGGGGAGTTGTTGGGACATGTGTACAGCCACTTGTATGATATACGTTTTTTAGCCCTGCGATTTTTCACCGTTTATGGTCCCCGACAGCGGCCTGATCTGGCCATTCATAAATTCCTGAAGCTTATGAGCGATGGGAAGGAGATCACCCTGTATGGAGATGGTTCCAACCGCCGGGATTACACTTATATTGATGATATTGTTGACGGTGTAATGGCTGCCATAGATTACAATGATTCTATTTATGAAGTGATAAACCTCGGTAATAACCAAACGGTGGAGCTTCTGGAGTTGGTGGAAGCAATTGAAGAGGCTTCCGGGATTACAGCAAAGAAAGCCTTTGGGCCTGAACAGCCTGGGGATGTGAAGCAGACTTGGGCTGATGTGGGGAAGGCAGGGAAAATTTTACACTACAACTCAAATTATTCAATTAGTAAAGGTTTGATGGTATTTAATGAATGGTTTGAAAATAATAAAGTAAAGGTTGCTACTAAATGAATATTGATCTTCGGGGAAGAGGTAGTTAGAGCATCAAAACCAAACTAACGATAAGTAAAGAATAGCACATAGTATATTAAATGAATCAATTAGAAAATCTTTTAAATAAAATCACCGATAAAACCTACACCATAGGTATTGTAGGATTAGGGTACGTAGGTTTACCACTAATGTGGACCTTCCACCAGGTCGGAATGCCCGTCATCGGCTATGATATAGACGAGAAAAAAGTAGAAAACCTCAAAAACGGCATCCCCTACATCAAGCACCTCGGAACCGAGATGATGGAAACCCTCGCCAACTCCGACAAGGCCGATGCCACCACCGATTTTTCCCGGTTGGATGAAGCCGATGCTATACTACTTTGCGTGCCTACTCCTTTAGACCACCACCGCGAGCCGGATATGAGCTATGTGGAGCAGACCACGGAAACCGTTTCGAAATATTTACGCAAGGGGCAGCTCGTGATCCTCGAATCAACAACCTGGCCGGGAACAACTGAGGAGCTGATGATGCCCATCCTTGAGAAGAACTCCGGGCTGAAAGCAGGAAAAGATTTTTATGTGGCCTACAGCCCTGAGCGCGAAGATCCGGGTAACCCGAATTTCAATACGGCTAAAATCCCCAAAGTGGTGGGTGGACTTGGAGAAGAGGCCCTAAATTTAGCTTTGGCTATGTACGATACCGCTATCGTACAAACGGTACCAGTAAGCGATTGTAAAACCGCGGAAGCTGTAAAGCTGACCGAAAACATCTTCCGCTCGGTGAATATTGCCCTGGTGAATGAGCTGAAGGTGGTGTACGAAGCCATGGATATTGATGTACACGAAGTGCTGGATGCCGCTGATACCAAGCCCTTTGGCTTCATGAAATTTACGCCCGGGCCCGGACTGGGCGGTCACTGTATTCCCATTGACCCGTTCTACCTCACCTGGAAAGCCCGCGAGTTTGAGAAGCACACCCGCTTCATTGAGCTGGCCGGAGAGGTAAACACGAATATGCCCACCTACGTGGTGGACCGAACCATGCACGCCCTCAATACCCACAAGAAAGCCATGAACGGCAGCATGATCCTCGTGATCGGCCTTGCCTACAAACCGGATGTGGATGATATGCGCGAATCCCCGACCTTCAAGATCTTTGATCTGCTGAAGAAAATGGGAGCCGAGATTTCTTATTACGACCCGTTTATTCCTGAAGTGATGCCGACCCGTGAGCATGGAGAGTACACAGGAATGCAAACTGTAGACTGGAACAAAGAAACAGTGTCAGGTTTTGATGCAGTGTTGATCTCTACTAATCATTCGACAATTGATTATGCTGAACTAGCTGTGTGGAGTGATTGTATAATTGATACACGAAATGCAATGGCAGGTATTGAGGCCAAAGATGGGAATCATATTTTTAAAGCCTAAACCAGTAATCCTAAGGGTACGCCCGAAGGAGCTACAAAAATTGACTACAGGGCACTCATTTTTAATTTTAAATTACTCACTTTGAATTCCTGTAAGGAAAATGGATAAACAAGCAAAAATATACATAGCCGGACACCGAGGCATGGTAGGTTCCGCGATCATGGAGAACCTCAAAGAGAATGGGTACTCCAATTTTGTAACTGCCACCAGCAGTGAACTTGATTTGCGTAATCAACAGGCTACCAATGACTTTATAGCCGAGCATAAGCCTGATGTTGTTATAATTGCCGCAGCAAGAGTGGGCGGAATTTTGGCCAACAACGAATATCCCTGGCAGTTTTTGTATGATAATTTGATGATTGAGGCTAATTTGATCAATGTGGCACATGAAAATGATGTTCAGGATCTTATCTTTTTGGGAAGTTCCTGTATTTACCCCAAGATGGCTCCACAGCCGATGAAAGAAGAGTATTTACTGACCGGCCCACTTGAACCTACGAATCAGTGGTATGCGGTGGCTAAGATCTCAGGTATTAAATTGTGTCAAGCTCTGAATCAGCAGTATGGAAGGAACTATATTTCTATGATGCCCACCAATTTATATGGGCCAAGAGATAATTTTGATCTGAAAACGTCCCACGTACTTCCTGCAATGATCCGTAAGTTTCATGAAGCAAAGAAAAACGATCATGCAACAGTTCCTTTATGGGGAAGTGGCTCTCCAATGCGTGAATTTTTGCATGTGGATGACTTGGCTGAATCGGTTCGGTTTGTGATGGAATATGAAGGCAAACTGGAATACGACCTGATTAACGCCGGAACTGGAAAAGACCTTACCATCAAAGAACTTGCTGAAACCGTACAAGAAGTAGTGGGACATGAAGGTGATATCAATTGGGATTCTTCAAAACCGGACGGCACCCCAAGAAAACTCATGGATGTTTCCCGTATGTCTGAGTTAGGCTGGGAGTCGAAGATTGGATTAAAGACTGGTATAGAAGACACGTATAAATGGTTTTTACAAAATATTGAATCGATCAAGGAAGTAGAGATTAACTGAATAAAGAATACAATGAGTAAAGGAAAAGTAGCACTGATAACCGGAATAACAGGGCAAGACGGCGCCTACCTCGCCGAACTCTTGCTTGATAAAGGGTACATCGTTCACGGTATAAAACGAAGAGCTTCTCAGTTTAATACTGATCGGATCGATCACCTCTACCAGGATCCGCATGAAAAAGATCAGCGACTCGTACTGCACTATGGTGATATGACCGACTCGCTGAATCTGACACGTATTATACAGGAATCCCAGCCGGATGAAATTTATAACCTGGCAGCACAGAGTCATGTACAGGTAAGCTTTGATACTCCGGAGTACACCGCAAATGTAGATGCCTTGGGAGTTCTTAGGATTTTAGAAGCGGTGCGGTTGCTAGGTATGACCGAGAAAACCCGCATTTATCAGGCCTCTACTTCTGAATTGTATGGATTAGTTCAGGAAGTACCTCAATCAGAAACAACTCCTTTTTATCCTCGTTCACCGTATGCTGCGGCCAAGCTATATGGTTATTGGATAACAGTTAATTATCGAGAGGCTTACGACATGTATGCTTGCAACGGCATTTTGTTTAATCATGAATCTCCATTGCGGGGCGAGACTTTTGTTACCCGTAAAATTACTCGGGCTGCTGCTAAGATTGCCTTGGGTCTGCAAGACAAAATGTTTATTGGAAACATGGACGCCAAGCGCGACTGGGGCCACGCCAAAGATTATGTAGAAGCCATGTGGCTCATGCTACAACAAGATAAACCCGAAGATTTCGTTATTGCCACCGGTGTAACCACCAAAGTACGCGACTTCATAACCGCGGCCTTTAACGAAGTAGGCATCAAATTGAGATTTGAAGGCGAAGGCGTTGAAGAAAAAGGTATTATTGACTCAATAGACGAAACCAAGTACGAAAAGGCAACAGGGCAAACAACCCGCAGCCCGCAACTCGAAACCGGCAACACCTTAATCGAAGTCGACCCTCGCTATTTCCGCCCTACCGAAGTAGAACTACTAATCGGCGACCCAACCAAAGCCAAAGAAAAACTGGGATGGGAACCGAAGTTCGATCTGCAGGGATTGCTGGAAGACATGGTGCAAAGTGATGTGAAGCTGTTTCAGAAGGATTTGGATTTGAAAGAGGCTGGATATAATGTATTAAATCAAGCCGAATAACAAAAGAAAGTACAAAAGAGAAAGAAATGTCTAAAAAGATATTGGTGATTTTTGGAACTAGACCAGAAGCCATTAAAATGGCACTTTTGGTCAAAAAATTAAAAAATAACAAGAACTTTGATTGTGATTTATGTGTAACAGGCCAACATCGAGAGATGTTAGATCAGGTGTTAAATTTGTTCGATTTAGAACCTGATTATGATATGGACATTATGGAACATGGACAAGATTTATATGATGTAACATCAAAAGTATTGTTAGGTCTAAGAGAAATATTAAAAACTCAAAGTTATGATTTAGTTCTAGTACACGGTGATACCACGACATCTATGGTTGGTGCTTTAGCAGCTTATTACGAAAGAATTCCTGTTGGACATGTTGAAGCTGGACTGAGAACTTATGATAAATATAGTCCATGGCCAGAAGAAATAAACAGACAAATTACAGGTAGAATAGCTTCAATTCACTTTGTACCAACAGAAAAGAGTAAAGAAAACCTGATACATGAAAACGTATCAAAAGAAAATATATTTACTACGGGTAATACTGTGATCGACTCTTTACAATGGGTTATCAATAAAATAAAAAATAATGAAACTTTATTTAAAGAAATTTCGCAGGTCTTTATGAATAATGGTATAAGCAAAGCATTATTAAAATCGTGGGGAGATGGAAAGCGTAAAATTGTATTGATAACTGGTCATAGAAGAGAAAATTTTGGAGAAGGTTTCGATAATATTTGTTCAGCTATAAAATATTTGAGTAGTCAATTTCCAAATGTTGACTTTGTATACCCAGTTCATCTGAATCCAAATGTTAGGAATTCAGTTCAAGAAAATTTTGGAGAAAATTTTCTTGAACAAGATAAATCAAATATCTACTTCATTGAGCCACTTGAATACCTTCCATTTGTTCAATTACTACAACTTTCAACCATAGTCTTAACCGATTCTGGAGGAATCCAAGAAGAGGCTCCAGGTTTGAGTAAGCCTGTTTTGGTAATGCGTGATACCACTGAAAGGCCTGAAGCTGTAGATGCAGGTACAGTAAAGTTAGTTGGAGCTAATTCAGAAAAAATCATTAACAACGTAACTAAATTATTAACTGATCAAGAATTATATCAGTCAATGTGTAAAGCATCCAATCCATATGGGGATGGAACTGCTACTGATAAAATTATTAAAGTATTGCAGAATTATTAAACCAAATAAATCTGCTATATATAAAGTCATATTAAAATAGAATCCAAAAATGGTTAATATTGCAATAGTTACTAATTGGTTTCCGGCAGGTGCAGGTTATGTTTCAAAATCATATCGTGACTCATTAGAGGCGCAAGGGGCAAATGTTTTTATTTATGCACGTGGTGGTAAAACGATGAGTGGCGATAAAAACTGGGATGATGATTCTGTGACTTGGGCTCCTTTACATAACGGCGATATTATCGTACGACATTTTTTGAAATGGCTAGACTCAAAATCAATCCATGTCGTTTTTTTTAATGAGCAACGCTATTGGAAGCCAGTAATTGAAGCAAAAAAACACGGATATTGTATTGGGGCTTATATAGATTACTATACTCAAAAGACCGTACCAGCTTTTGAAATTTATGATTTTTTAATATGTAACACTGAAAAACATTTTTCAGTGTTTAATTGGCATGAAAATGCATTTTATATTCCTTGGGGTACTGATATTGAGAAGTTTAAACCCGAATATACAGAGCAAAGAGGTTTAGTTAAGTTTGTCATAAGCGCTGGATGGCAACTTACTAAGAATGCAGATCGAAGGGGATCAATTATCGGGCTTGAAGCTTTTTTGCAAACAGAGGGTGATGCAGAACTCCAATTTTATAGTCAGTCTGGATATGAAGAAACTCCAAATGAGTTCAAGAGTCTGATTGAATCTGACAATAGGGTCAAATTTATAACAGGTACATTTGACCCCTTTCCGTTCTATCAAGGAGATGTTTATTTGTATCCATCAAGATTAGATGGAATTGGACTTACAGTGCCGGAAGCATTGAGTTCCGGGTTAGCTGTTATAACTACAAATAATGCACCTATGAATGAATTTGTAAAAGATAATTTTAATGGAAAAACAGTTGACGTTGCAAAGTACCTGGGTCGATATGATGGGTATTATTGGGCTGAAAGCTTAATTAATAAAAAAAAGCTAATCGAGGCTATTCAATCTTATATAGATAATCCTGAAACCTTGAAAAAACACAAAGAAACTGCAAGAAGAGATGCGTGTAAAAGATTGGATTGGCGTAAAAATTCTAGTCAAATATTAAATCGAATCGAATCAATTTATTCTTCTGAAAGAAAAAAAATAAGTAGAAACATATTTGAAAAATGTAGGGAACTAGATAGAATTTATAAGCCAGGTATTAAAGATCATTTGAAAAAAGCTTTAAGTGTGTTTAAAAAAGATTTGATTTACAGGTTATGAGCTTAAAGCAGAAAACTTTAAGTAGTTTTAAATGGACATCACTGGATCAGGGTTTAGCCCAAGGCATTAATCTTATATTCGGAATAGTTTTGGCGAGGTTACTAATGCCATCAGATTTTGGATTAGTAGCAATGGTAACGGTATTTACCGGTTTTTTAAATCTATTTATAGATAGTGGGCTGGGGGCTGCCTTGATTTACACAAAAGAAATAACAGAGGGAGACAAAAGCTCAATGTTTTGGTCCAATATTGGAATCGGTATTTTGTTATCTGTTTTACTTGTACTTTCAGCACCCCTCATAGCAAATTTTTATGGTGAACCGATTCTTACCATAATTACTTATTTTATTGCTTTTAATTTTATTATAAGTAGTACTACTCCCGTCCAAATTGCACTCTTTAAAAAAGAACTGAATTTTAAAAGTTTATTTTTAGCGAGAATCATAGCATTAATACTATCTGGCATCATTGGCATTGTGATGGCATATAATGGATACGGTGTTTGGAGTTTGATAGGAAAATTATTGTTGATGACAGCACTATATTCGTTATTACTTTGGTTGTTTTCGGAATGGAAACCTAAAAAAGTGTTTGATTGGGTTAGGATGAAAGATTTATTGAATTACTCTTTGCCATTATTAGGGAATAATATTTTGGGGTATGCAAAAAACAATCTCGATACAATAATTGTCGGAAAAGTTTTGGGTTCATCCAGCCTGGGGATTTACAATAAAAGTTATCAACTTATGGTTTTACCTGGAAATCAAATTACCGGGGTAATGGGTGAAGTTCTGTTTTCGTCATTCTCGAAGGTTAACCATGATATTGATAAGTTATGGCATGCTTACCTTAATGCTACAAAAGGAATACTGATACTTTCAGTTTTTATGTCATTATCAATTTATTTTGCCGCTGATAGTTTTGTAATGAATGTACTTGGTGAACAATGGTCTAGAGCTATTCCAATAATAAAAATAATGGCGCTGGTGGGTTTAATCTTGCCGACAGCTAAATCAATTGGTGCCTTATTTAATGCTACAGGCAAAACAAAATTAGCATTAAAAATTAGTTTAGTCACTACTCCTATTTATTTAGGATGTGTTATAACTGGAGCTTTTTGGGGTTTAGAAGGAGTAGCTTATGGTGTAGTTTTAGCAATAATAGGGACAGCGGTTCCTCAATTACATTATGCTGTAAAGCTAGTTAACAGAACGGTATTTGAACTATTCAGTGAAAATAGAAGGATACTATTTTCAAGTGTTTTATGCTTTGCAATAATGCACTTAATTGTAAGTGTTATAAATGATCAAAGCGAACTAATTTGGCTATTTGTAATGCCTATCTCAGTGTTAATAATATTAACTTTATTAGGATGGACAATCTTTCGAAAAGATTCGAAAATGATATATAGCATTTTAAAAAATAGATAAGATGCGTGCCAAGTTTAAAACATCAAAAATTAGTAATATTAATAGTAATTAGATTTAATTCATGATTAATGTAACTCATCTTGTTGCAGGTAATTTAAATGGGGGGGCTGCCAAGGGTGCATATATATTACATAAGGGCTTGTTAAATCTAAATCAAGGTATTCAATCAAAAATATTAACTAACTCAAGAGTTACATTTAATGATCCAACTATCGTAACAATTAATAACAGTAAAATTGACTGGATCAAAGTAGCTATCAGGGGGAAAATAGATAACCTGCCAACAAGGTTATATAGAAATAAAGAAAAAACAATATTCAGTACTGGTATCTTTGGGTATGATTTTACAAAACATGAGTTATATCAAAAAGCTGACATTATTCATCTGCATTGGATAAATGATGGTTTTGTAAATATGAAACATCTTAATCATGTAAAAAAACCCATTGTGTGGACGGTTCGAGATATGTGGCCATTTACCGGGGGCTGTCATTACAGTATGGGTTGTAATCGATATACAACAGGATGTGGTCAGTGTCCCCAGCTTGGAAGCTCCTATGAAAATGATCTGTCAAAATATGTGTGGAAGAGAAAATCAAAATACATTCCTGAAAATATTACAGCCGTAGGCATAAGCCCTTGGATAAGTGAAAAGCTTAATGAAAGTAAATTATTTAATAACAAAGCTGTAAAATCAATTTTTAATAATATTGATTGTGATGAGTTTTTCCCAGTTGATAGAGACTTTTCAAAAAAGGCGTTGAAAATTGATACAAATAAAAAATTAATACTAGTAGGTGCTCAAAATCCAGGAGACTATTACAAAGGATTTAATAAATTTATTGATTCATTAAAAAGCCTTGACCCTCATAAAGTACATTTAATTTTTTTTGGCAACCTAAACCAAAATATCGTGGAAAAATTAAATTTTGAATATAGCAGTTTTGGTTTTTTGAATGACTCAATTTCACTCAGATTATTATACTCTGCCGCTGATGTGTTTGTTGCTCCTAGCTTAATGGAAGCATTTGGAAAAACAATCGCAGAATCGATGGCATGTGGTACACCAGTAGTGGCGTTTAATGCTACAGGTCCTAAGTATATGATAGACCATAAAAAAACAGGTTATTTAGCTGAACCATACAATCCGACTGATTTAGCTAAGGGAATTGAATGGATTCTAAATGATGCTGATAATATTTTGCTAGCTAAATCTGCCCGGAATAAAGCATTGAAAAATTATGATGTCAGCATTATTGCAAGTAAATATATTAGGCTTTACGAAAGCATAATTAAAAAAGCAAACAAATAGATCATTTGTGAAATACAGTAAGGCCTTAAATTTCGAGATATTCATTCTGTTTTATGTACTAATATCATGGTCCACTTATGTTAATCTATTTCTTTTAAATAGTATAATAGTATATTTTTCAATCACTATTCTATTGATAACGTACTATGCAGTTTTAGATGGTGAAAACAAAAAAGGTTATTTAATTTTATCTTTTATCTGTTTGGCATCTATTGTTATTGTGGCATTTGGTAAAAATGAAATACAGCTTATCAATAGAAATCTATGGTTCCCATTGTCAGTTTTTGTTGTTTATTATATTAAAAAGAACGTTTCGGAAAACTTTTTCCGTAAATCATTAATACTAATTTTAATAATATACGTTCTATCTGCAATAGATTTCTTGTATGCTTTTGGGGGAAATAATCATACAGAAGTGATAAGAAATGTTGGTCGAGAATACAATCATATTTATAAATATTTATTCACTATTACGAATAGTAGAATAGGGGATATAATTAGAGTTGCAGGAATATATGATGAACCCGGAGCATTGGTATTCGTGCAGTGGTTAGTAGTTTTGACCAATAGTTATAAAAAAAATCATAAACTAATAAATACAATCAATATTCTTAGTTTATTGACATTCAGTGTAGCGAACTTAATAATCTTGGTTGTCTACTATGGAGGAATTTCAATAAGAAATAAGAAATCGATTTACAAAATTATTGCAGTAGCATTATTGGGTATTATTTTAATCCAAAACTATAGTAATCTAAAAGATTTTGAATTTATTATTAATAGATTCGAGATAGAAAATGGAGAATTGGCTGGTGACAACCGGTCTAAGCAAATTGAAAATTTTTTAAATAGAGTTGATGCTAATATTTTCATGTTTGGTCAAAGTGTCAATAAGGTAAATGAAGTAGATGTATCCTCCAGCTTTGTTACCCCGATTTACTACAATGGTATTTTGATAAGTTGGCCTTACTATGTTTTGCTGCTATTGTTATTTTATTACACCTTAAAATATCGCAACGAAAAGTATTTAATCTTGCTGCTCCTACTACTGCAAAGACCATATTTGATGGAGATGGGGTATTCATTGCTTATTGTAATGACATTTCTGAACCTTAAGAAAAGAAAATTTTATGACTGAACCATTGGTATCAATTTATACCGTAGTATATAATGATGAAACTGGTATAAGAAAGACTATAGAGAGTGTTTTAAATCAAACATATAAGAACATTGAATACATTATAGTTGATGGTGGATCAACGGACAGCACAATTGACATTATTAAGGAATACGAAAAAGAGATTTCAATCTTCATATCGGAAAAAGATGATGGAATTTATGATGCAATGAATAAAGCTATAGAAGTCTCAAATGGTACATTGATAGGGCTATTAAATTCGGGTGATTCATTTCATTCAGATGCAGTAGAAGATATTATTCAGTTGTATAATGAAAATAATAGCCGCAACGATATTATTTACAGCGGTGCAATGAATAAAGTTAATGATAAAGGTGAAATAGTATATACCGTCAGGTTTAATCAAAAAAGTTTAGAAAATAAGTTTTATACGATGCCTATTAATCACACTTCTACATTTGTACCAATGAAGGTTTTTGATAAAATTGGGGTATATAATTTAGATTTAAAAATTACGGCTGATTATGAATTTATATTGAGAGCTCTTCACTATGGTGTTAAAATTAAATATACAAATAAAGTACTTGCCGATATGCAGATGGGAGGAGTATCAGATGATAGAATTTATAAGCCAAATAGATTGAAGGAGGAGTATCTTTTGCGTTATAAATATTGCAGCTCGTTTAAAACTATATTAATTATTGCAAAACAAACTATTAACTCACTTTTGAAGACATTTATACCTAACAAAATACTTTATACTATTTATAATAGTAGATATAGAAAAAACTAATGGCTACTAACAAGAAATTAGGGTTCATTTATCTTGGTTCACAGGGTAATGCAGGCTCATACACCAAACAATTTGTAGATAAGTTAAGTCCACACTTTGATGTAACTGTGTTTGTCCATAGTCAATACGATTTTGATCATGAGAAAGAAGTTAAAGTTCACGAATTAGGCTATCCTTTTACTGATAGTATTTTAAAAGACTCGTTCTTACGGAAACCAATAAGATATTTTGAGCTTATATTCTTTTACCTAACCACTTTCTTAATTTTAAAGAAATCAGGTATTCGATATATAATCAATAATCCGGTTACTAATCTTAGACTTGATAAATATTTTATACAGTTATGCAGTCTTACAAAAATTCATATCACTTCTGTGGTGCATGATGCTACCAGTCATTATGATAGGAGAGAACAGTATCGAGATTACGTCTTCATTAACTCAGATCATCTGATATTTCATAATGAGCACTCTCAGATTACTTTAGTTGAAAGACTCAATATCAAAACCATGTATTCTTTAATAAACTTCCCATGGTTTCACCATTATCCAAGTAATAATCTCGAAAAAGAGAAATCTTTTCTATTTATAGGTCATGACCGACCATCAAAAGGCTTAGACTTATTAATTGATGCTTATAAAGATCTGCAAACAGAGTATAATTTAATTATTTCTGGACAGATAACTGATGAAACGAAAAGTAGAGTAAAAAAGATTGAAAATTCAGGTATCAAATTAATTGATAAATACCTTTCTGACGAAGAATTCATGAAATTGATAAGTGAGGCTTCTTTTGTTGTTTTGCCATATAGACATTCATACTCAAATAGTAGCATACATTACAATACTTACCTAAACTCCAAAACGCCAATCATTTGCTCTGATATTCCACTATTTGATCAGTTTAAAGACGAAGTGCATTGTATTAAATTTCCAAAAGAATCATTATCAGGATTAAAAAAAGCTTTAAACAAAGTGAGCTCATTATCCAGTGATAAGCGTAATAAATTAGCTGAAAATGGTTTCAACCTACTACTTGAGTCACAAAAAAGAATAGATGATCAAATATTGAACTTTAAAAATAATATTGATCACCATAACTAAAAAGAAATACAAGAACGAAGTTTTAAATTATGAATTTATTAAAAGATCTTTTATTGACCTACAAGGGTATTAGGTTTTATGATGATACTTTAAAAAAGACACAGTATCTCGATAAAGAAAGCATTAGGAAACTGCAATTTGAGAAAATTAAGATACTACTTGTAAAATCATTCAATGAAATAAAATTTTACAGAGATTTATTTCAGTCAATTGGATTCGATCCTAATTCGGATTTTAATTCTCTTGATGACTTGGAAAAAATTCCCATCCTTACCAAGGAGACGGCAAGAGAGAATCAGTCAAACTTGATTAATCCTAATTACTCTGATACTTCTCTTGAATTCAGAACCAGTGGCACAACCGGGGATAAATTTGTTTCATATGTAAGTGAGAATCAATGGATTGTAGAGCAAGGAATAGTTTGGCGTCATTGGAAATGGGCTGGATATAAGTTCCGTGATAAAATGGCTATCATAAGGTCATATGTGCCTGAAGGCGAAGATGAAGGATTATGGAAATATGAAAGAATGCGGAATTTTCTCTTCTTCTCTGCATATCATTTAAACGCTAAAAATTCTAAAATTTATTTAGATAAGATCAAGGATTGGAAACCTAAATTCTTAAGAGGGTACCCATCCTCGTTATATATTTTGGCTAAAATGGCTGAGAAATATGAAATTAAATTAGATGGACTCAAAGGAATATTAACAGCTTCAGAAACACTTTTACCTCATTACCGAGAAAAAATTGAATCTGTTTTTGGAACTAAAGTATTTGACTGGTATGGTCAAGCAGAAGCTACCATTGTATTTACAGAATGTGAAGCACATGAAGGCATGCATATTAACTCAGAATACGGATATTGTGAGTTAATAGAAGATTCAAGTCTTGATAAAGGCGAATATAAGATTGTTGCCACCAATTTGAATAATTATGCAATGCCTTTAATAAGATATGATACAGGAGATGTAGCTGTAGTTGAAGATCAAAATAAATGTTCATGCGGAAGAACATTACCTTTAATTAAATCAATTAAAGGTAGATCTGATGACTTCTTATTTGGAGATGATGGAAGGGAAATACCTAGTGTGAATCTTTATACTATGATGTACAAATTTGATGGGATTGTTTCATTTCAATTTGTTCAAGAAAAAGAACAAGAAGTGATACTTAAGATTGAAGGAACCAATATTACAGATGAGGTATTAGATACGCTTAGAAACAAGATGCTTAAGAGATTTGGTAAAGACATGAAGATAAATATTGATACATCCGGTGACTTTATCCTTTCAGGCGAGGGAAAGAAGAACCCCATTATAAATCGATTGAATTAGATGATTAATATAGATTTTCATCTTCATACTCATAAATCTTTTGATGGGTATAATAGCTATAACCAAATATTAAAGCAGTGTATATTAAAAAACATACATGCCGTGGCATTTACTGACCACGATGTTATTAAAATACCACAAAAAGTTTATAGACTTTTTGAAAAAAATAACATCAAAATTATTTCAGGTTGTGAATTTACAACAGATAAAGGTGCCCACATAATTGGTCTGTTCATAGATCAATGTAAAATTAATCTTTCTCTTGAAGAATTAGTAGAATATGTGAAGAAACAAAATGGCTTGCTTTATATCCCACATCCATTTAAGCAGGAATCGGGTGTATTTGATGTATATTCTCTGCAAAATGATTCTGTTGAAAAATTATTACTCAATTCTTCATTTATCGAATTGTACAATGGTGGGTGGGATTCAGAAAAATATGGTAATGAAATAAAAAAAATTTCAAAGAAGTATGATTTAAGATTAGTTGCTGGGAGTGATGCACACAAACCTTGGCAAATAGGATATTACCTTAATGCTTATAATCAAAAAGACAACAAAGACATAAGGGGTTTAATACTTCAAGAAAACCCAAAGCTGCTAAAAATTAAGACAGGTAAAACTGTTGTGAAAAGGTCCGATGAAAAAAAATACTTTGTTGGTTTAAGAAATAGCACACTTATTAAAAGGGGGAAAAAAATTGTGCCTTTCAAATTAAGACAGTCAATTAAAAAGTTCTTTACTTACCCAAAAATTTATTTTAAGAACTTAAATAAAACAAATTCAAAAGTTAAATATTCCCAGTTAAATGATTGAGCCTGTAAAATTTATTGAGGATTTGAAAGCCTATAATGTGACCTCACAGGAAGTATGGCGGGTTCAAGATAATTCCAAAAGTTTAAAACTGGATTGGAACGAATCTGTTGAATCACATAGAATAGTAAAAAAGGCACTAATAGATTTCATAGAGAATAATGAGGGTGCCATAAAATGGTATCCTGATGTAGAGGCTGCGGATCTTAGGGAATCATTAAGTGACTATCTAAATGTTTCAAGACTAGATATATCTGTATTTGGAGGATCAGACGTAGCACTTGAAACGGTTGCTAGAACTTATTGTGGACCAGGCGACAAAGTAGTATCTGTTGTTCCTTCTTATGATAATTTTAGGGTATATATTGAATCCACGGGTGCTGAAATCTATAATATTTATTTTAATCCTATGGATAAAGACATTGATGGGTTATCAACGAAATTTCAAAGCTTAGACTTTACTCCAAAACTTATTTATATAAACAATCCAAATAATCCTATTGGATATCATATTTCTATAGATGAAATAGAGTCTTTATTAATAAAATTTAAAGATTCCCTTTTTATTATTGACGAAGCATATATTGAATTTTTAGGCAAATCACATTCTACGGTTTCTTTAGTTGAAAACTATGAAAACATAGTTGTTGCTCGTTCATTTTCAAAAGCTTTCGGTTTAGCAGGTTTAAGATTGGGATATATTGTCTCTAATCGTGCAAATTTATTGCATATCAATAAAATTAGAAATGGGAAGAATATCTCTATGTTTGCTCAAATAGCAGGTAAAGTGCTTATTGATAATTCTCAATATGTGACTGCGTATGTAGAAAAGGTCAATGAATCAAAAAAATGGTTTCTACATAATCTAAAGAAGCATGGAATAACAGCCCATGGTAGCAAGGCGAATTTTGTTTTGGTGGAAGTTACAAATCCAGAGCAGGTTCTTATGCAGCTAAAGAGAGAGAATATTTATGTTAGAAATAGAAGCCATATGGAAGGGTTAGAAAACATGATTCGGATTACTATAGGCAATAAAGAAGTAATGAAAAGAACTTTTGACGTATTAAAACAGGTCACAAAAAGATAAATGAAACAAATCATCCAAGACCTCAAATCCGGCGACACTATTTTAGAAGAAGTACCTGTACCCCGAGTCGGTTCCGGTAAAGTGCTCATCAAAACCCACCGCACCCTTGTTTCCCTGGGAACAGAAAAAATGCTGGTCAGCTTTGGACAGGCCAATCTGTTAGATAAAGCACGATCACAGCCTGAGAAAGTCAAACAAGTAATTGATAAAATGAAAACCGATGGTATCCAACCCACGTTGGAGGCGGTATTTCGTAAGTTGGGAACGCCCTTGCCGTTAGGCTACAGTCAGGCCGGTGAGGTGGTTGAAGTGGGAAAAGGCGTAACGGAATTCAGTCCCGGAGACCGGGTGGTATCCAACGGCAATCATGCTGAGTATGTAGCGGTCCCCAAAAACCTGGTGGCTAAGATCCCAGAAGGCGTTTCGTATGAAGAAGCCTCCTTTACTGTAGTTGGCGCTATCGGTTTACAGGGTATTCGCTTGGTTCAGCCTACGTTGGGTGAAACGGTAGCTGTAATCGGCTTGGGACTTATCGGACTCATTACAGCCCAGCTTCTCAAAGCTAACGGTTGCAAGGTAGTTGGGTTTGATCTCGATGAAGATAAGCTGAAACGGGCAGAAAGTTATGGCATCACCGCCGTCAATTCCGGCAAGCAAGACCCGGTTCGCTTCATGGAAGAATTTACCGGTCAGGTAGGAGCGGATGCGGTGATCATTACCGCTAGTACCAAATCCAATGATGTGATCAAGCAGTCCGCCAATATGAGTCGCAAGCGCGGGCGAATTGTGCTGGTAGGTGTTGTGGGCCTGGACATCGACCGGGCAGATTTTTATGAGAAAGAGCTGAGTTTCCAGGTAAGCTGTTCCTATGGACCCGGCCGCTATGATGAAGAGTACGAGCAGCGCGGAAATGATTACCCACTGCCTTTTGTACGTTGGACCGAAAAGCGAAATTTTGAAGCCATACTGGAAGCCATACGAAACGGCAGCCTGGATGTACAATCCCTGATCACCGAAAGGGTGAAATTGGAAGATTATTTGGAGATCTATGGGGATATGGGGAGAGGGAATAGCATAGCTTCTATTTTAGAATACCCGGGTTCGAACATCGAACAAGGAACATCCAACATACAACGGCGAACGATTTCGATTTCGAGTCCGAGTTATAAATCTTCAAAAGGCACGATTGCGATCGTGGGGGCTGGAAACTTTACGCAAGCGATGATTTTGCCAGCATTGGATAAGGTTGGAGCTTCCATGAAATATGTCGTGAGTTCTGGTGGTCTTTCTTCTACCACTCTTGCCAAAAAATATAAGATACCAAACAGCACTACGGATTTGGATGCAGTGTTAAGTGATGAGGAAGTGGATGGGGTGGTTATAACTACTCAACACAACCTGCACGCCGGAATGACGATTCAATCCTTGAGAGCCGGAAAGCAGGTGTTTGTAGAAAAACCGCTGGCACTGAAACCGGAAGAGCTGGATGAGATCATTTCCTCAGTGGAAGAAACAGGAAGTACGGTGACGGTTGGTTTCAACCGCCGTTTCTCACCCCATGCCGAGAAAATGAGAGCATTGATTGGTGAACGACCGGGCCCCATGAATGTCATCGCTACCATGAATGCCGGACATATTCCACCGGATGTATGGGTTCACGATTTGGAATCCGGTGGGGGACGCATTGTCGGCGAAGCCTGTCACTATGTAGATCTGATCACCTACCTGACCGGCTCCAAAGTGATGGAAGTCAGCATGCAGGCCATGGGCACCGATCCCAAAGAAAACACCGATAACGCCTCCATCCACCTGAAATACGAAAACGGGTCGCTCGGCGTGATCAACTACTTTGCCAACGGCAACAAATCTTACTCCAAAGAACGGGTGGAAGTGTACTACCAGGGCAACAACCTCATCCTCGACAACTTTCGCCGTCTGGACGGCTACGGTTTCGGAGGCGGCTTTACCAGTAAGATCCTCAAAACCAAACAAGACAAAGGCCACCACAAGCAATTCGAGCTCCTAACCAAACGCTGGAAAGAAGGCGGAGAGCCACTAATTCCATTTGATGAAATTGTGAATACAACGAAGGCAACCTTTGCGGCTATTGAGAGTTTGAAGCAAGGTAAGCCGGTGAGGATTTAGGGAGCGTAACTGTTAGCTGTTGGCTTTTAGCAAAAAGGCCAACAGCTAAAAGCCAAAAAAATGAGAAACTTCAGAAAATACGAGGTATGGAAACGGGCAATTCAATTGTCTAAGGACATCTATACATTAACCGAATCATTTCCTGATAAGGAGAAGTTTGCTCTTAGTAATCAAATCCAAAGGGCTGCAGTATCTGTAGCATCAAACATTGCTGAAGGTTCGTCCCGAAATTCTGAGATTGAGTTTGTTCGATACTTAGAAATAGTAATGGGCTCTGCTTTTGAGGTAGAAACACAATTGATTATTGCTAATGAAATTGGTTATATCTCAAATAATAGATTAGAAGGAGAAGTTGAGAAACTGCACACCCTCCAAAAACAATTAAACCAATTCATTCAAAAAGTTAAAAGCTAATGCCAAAAGCTATCTACATAGACCTAATCGCCGGAGCAAGACCAAATTTCATGAAAATTGCTCCCATCATTGACGCCATCAAGAAAGAGCAAAAACAGGGTACAGATATAGACTTCAGGCTGGTTCACACCGGTCAGCATTACGACAAAAACATGAGCGGGTCCTTCTTTGAACAACTCGGCATACCGGCCCCGGATGAAAATCTCGGAGCCGGTGGTGGAACCCAAGCCGAGCAAACGGCAGCCATTATGACCGGCTATGAAAAATTGCTAATGGATAAGCCATCCGATCTTTGTTTGGTGGTTGGAGATGTAACTTCAACGATGGCTTGTGCCATTACCGCTCAAAAAATGCATATTCCTGTTGCTCATGTGGAGGGCGGAATTCGTTCCGGTGACTGGAAAATGCCGGAGGAGATCAATCGTTTGGCGACTGATGCTGTAACGAATTATTTTTTTACGACTTCAGATGTAGCCAATGCAAATCTGAAGAAAAGTGGAGTCGGGGACGAGCGCATTTTCTTCGTGGGAAATACCATGATTGATACATTGCTGAAACACCGCCCAAGATTTCAAAAACCTCCTGTTTGGGACGAAGTTGGGCTGAAAGAAGGTAATTACATCGTAATGACTTTACATCGCCCCTCCAATGTGGATGAGGAAGAAATTCTGAAATCCCTGATGGATGAGATCATTGCCAATACGCAAGATCTACCCTTGGTATTTCCGGTCCACCCCAGAACCGCTAAAATTTTGAAGAATCTGGGCATTTCCTATGAGCGATTGCATATGATCGAACCATTGGGCTATTTGGAATTCAATTATTTGGTAGAGCGATCAAAGGCGGTTATTACAGACTCCGGCGGCATTACCGAAGAAACCACGGTAATGGGAATTCCCTGTATGACCCTTCGCAATAGTACCGAACGCCCCGAAACGGTAGATATCGGCACCAATGAAATACTCGGCGTAAACCCTAAATCCATCCAGCCTGCCCTTGAAAAACTCTTCGCCGGTGAGTGGAAAAAAGGGGCAATACCGGAGCTTTGGGATGGAAAGACTTCTGGCAGGATTGTGAAGCACATCATTGAGTTGTTGAGTTAGCTCATTTCCCCTTTTTTGTCATTTTGAGCGTAGCTTTGCAATCCCGTGAAACGGGAGCGGCAAACGGAGCCGAGAAATCTAAGGAGTATGCCACTGTTTGGGAGGCATAATCAAACTCCGTAGATTTCTCCGCTCCGTATTCACTCCGGTCGAAATGACAAAAAAAGGGTTGGGAAGAAATTGGGAGAAAGTTGAAAAAAAAAAAAATCCTTATCATTGAGCCGTCATTAAACACAACTATGCTCAAAAAACTCTCTCGATACTATCACACCCTTAAGCACCTCAAGCCGATACAAATACGGTATCAGGTGTGGTATAGACTACGGAACAGGTTCTTTCCTATAAAGTATCCAGAAGAGGTAAAGCCATCAACCTTTCAAAAACTAAAACTCGCCCCATTCCCTGATCAATACACTCACTATCTTGGAGATAATCATTTCCAGTTCCTCAATTTAGATCAGACCTTCAAAGAAGAAATAAACTGGAATTATGTAGGCCATGGTAAACTCTGGGTATACCATCTGAACTATTTTGACTATCTCCATCAACCTGAAATGGATTGGGAAACAGGGGAAGAACTGATTGAATCCTTTCTCCAAGATCTGCAAAACCGCCCGGAAGGATTGGAGCCCTATCCCGTTTCACTAAGAACTATTAACTGGATCAAGTTCCTTTCCAAACATGATCGATATCCACAGGAAATTGTTGATTCATTATATGCACAATATCAGGTATTGACCAAAAAACTGGAATATCATTTGCTGGGAAATCACCTGTTGGAAAATGGATTTTCGTTGCTATTTGGAGCAATATTTTTTCAAGATGAAAAATTGAATCGACTCACTCGAAAAATTCTAAAATCCGAACTGGAAGAACAAGTACTGGAAGACGGCGCTCATTTTGAACTGTCCCCAATGTATCATCTGATATTGTTACAACGGGCACTGGATGGATACAATCTACTCATCAACAATAAACATGAGCTTCAGGTTGTAGAGGAGCAATTAAAGGAAGCGATACAAGAAATGGTTAATTGGCTTCATACAATAATGTTCAGCAATGGAGACATTCCAATGCTCAATGACAGCACCGGAGGACAAGCTCTTGAACCCAAAGTAATCTTAAACTATGCAGAGCAGTTGGGTTTCTTACCTGAAAAAGTTCATCTTAAAGAATCCGGTTTTCGAAAGTTTGTAGCCGGAAATTTTGAAGTAGTGGCAGATATTGGGCAAGTAGGCCCAACATACCAGCCCGCACATGCCCATTCAGATACACTGTCTTTTGTATTATATCATCAAGGGAAGCCTGTCATAGTAGATCGCGGAATTTCAACCTATGAAAAAAACCAAATTCGGGAAGATGAAAGGGGGACTGCCTCACATAATACTGTAATGATTAACAGTAAAGAGCAGACCGACGTATGGGGTGGATTCAGAGTAGGGAGGAGGGCAAAGCCTTTTATCCTGGAAGAGTCAGAATTAATGTTGATGGCAAGTCATACTGGGTATGATAGAATGGGTATAGGACATATTCGGGAATGGCAGGTTCAGGAAAATAAGATTCAAATCATAGATCGAATTGAAGGAGATAAAGCAGAGGGACTGGCTTTTTTACACCTTCATCCAGATATCGAACCTGAACAAACAGAAGAAGGGATTTTCAGACTAAATAACCATATTTTAAGCTTTGATAATTTTAAATATGTGAGAAAAGAAAAATATGCCTTTTGCTTAGGTTTTAATAAAAAGGTAATAGCTTATAAAATTAGAATAGAATTTAAAGGGGTATTAAAAACAACAATTAAAGAATGAGAATATTATTACTAACATTTTATTTTGAACCGGATCTTTGCGCCGGCTCATTTAGAAATACGGCATTAGCTGAAGCATTTTCAAAACACCTTAAAAAAGAGGATCACCTTGATGTAGTAACTACGATGCCCAACAGGTATTCTACATACCAGGCAGATGCTTCAGAGTTTGAAAAATACGCTTCGAATATTCATGTATATAGAAGCGAATTGCCGGAACATAAAAGTGGTTTTTTTGATCAGATCAATTCTTTTAAAGCATATTACATTAGTGCCCGAAAGCAAGTTAAGGATAAAGAGTATGACTTGGTTATTGCATCATCTTCAAGGTTGTTTACTGCATTCTTAGGAGCACGCGTTAGTTCGAATAAAAAGGCTCCTCTCTTTTTAGATATGAGGGATCTTTTTCGTGAAAACATGCAGGAAATTATTAAGAATCCGCTTATCAATTATCCTTTAGATATATTTCTAAGCTTTATTGAAAAATATACCTTTAATAAAGCGGACCGAATCAACATTGTCTCAGAGGGTTTTCGTGATTTCTTTGACAAATTTGATTCCCAAATATCATTTTATCCGAATGGAATTGATGAAGTATTCTTAATGAATGATTTTTCAAATAATACAGAATCTAAAGGAAAACGTATTATCACTTATGCTGGAAATATCGGTGATGGACAGGGGTTGCATAAAATCATTCCGCAAACTGCTAATCTTCTCAAAGACACTGATTATGTTTTCAGGATTATTGGTGATGGTGGAACTCGTCATTTGTTAGAAAAAGAGCTAAATGTACGTAAAATTACGAATGTCGAATTAATCGACCCTGTTAACAGAGACAATCTGCTAAACTACTACAAAGAAACAGATTATCTATTTTTGCATCTGAATGATTATGATGCGTTTAAAAAAGTATTGCCATCGAAGATCTTTGAATATGCAGCTACCGGAAAACCAATGATTGCAGGAGTTGGTGGATATGCTAAAGAATTTCTAAGAGAAAATGTTGAAGGCTTATTATTGTTTGAGCCTTGTAATGAGAATGAATTAGCCGAAGCTCTAAAAAGTAATGTATTGCCAAAAGATGCAGTAGACAGGAATGGTTTTATAAATAAGTTCGCCAGAAGCTCTATCATGAATGAAATGGCAGAATATATTCTGAAAAGTTATCGGGAAGATTAATGAATGATATACTGATTACTGGGTCAACTGGATTTGTCGGTGCTAACTTACTACCTGAATTAACAGAGAATTATTCAGTACTTAGATTAGACCGAGCACAATCATTAACTTCAGATCATAAGATCGAATCATTGAGTTATGATGATTTCTGGGATAAAATAATTGAGGCACAACATTACATTCACTTAGCCGGTAAAGCTCACGATCTAAAAAATATTTCGGATGACTCTGAATACTTTACAGTGAATTATGAGCTTACAAAAAAACTTTATGATCGATTTCTTGATGATGAAAAAGCTCAAACTTTTATCTTTATAAGCTCGGTTAAAGCCGTTGCAGATGAAGTACATGGAGAGCTGACCGAAGATCATGGTGCTGATCCTGTTACAGCCTATGGTCGTTCAAAGCTAAAAGCAGAACAATATATACTAGATAACTTACCGGATGATAGAACAGTAGTTATTCTAAGGCCCTGCATGATTCATGGGCCGGGAAATAAAGGAAATCTAAATTTACTTCATAGCATTATCAGTAAGGGGATACCCTGGCCCTTAGGTTCTTATGATAACTTCCGGTCTTTTCTATCCATAGAGAATTTATGTTTTGTGATTAAAGAGATCCTGGAAGGGAAAGTATCTTCCGGTGTTTACAACGTTGCAGATGATGGGGCACTTTCAACCACAGAATTGGTTTCCATCATTGCAGAAGTAAGCAATAAAAGAGCACAAATTTGGAATGTCCCCAAACCTCTCATTCAAATGATTGCAAAAGTCGGCAATGTACTTCCTCTTCCCTTAAATGATGAGCGTTTAGAAAAGCTCACCGAAAATTACCTCGTTTCTAATGAAAAGCTAAATAAGGAACTTGGAATAGAACGAATGCCCGTTTCAGCGAAAGAAGGGATGATCAAAACCCTTAAAAGTTTTGAGTCATGATGAGCTATCTCTATTTATTTATTATGTTTTCCGGGGTGATGGTTGGATATATAATTCTCGCAAAAAAAATGGGGATTATTGACAAACCCAACGAGCGAAGTTCACATAAAAAACCTACGGTAAGGGGCGGTGGTATTATATTTCCAATTGCGGTATTGTTATGGGCATTCCTGTTTGAACAAACGGATTGGTACTTTGTATCAGCTGTACTGTTAATGGGAATCATAGGATTTCTGGATGACCGCTATTCTTTATCGCAACTACCCCGTTTAATTATCCAATCCCTGGGAGTGCTGTTAGTACTGGTGGAAATGGGATTGTTAGCACTGCCTCTTTTCTATGCCGGTATTGCATTTATCTTGATCACAGGATGGCTAAATACCTTTAATTTTATGGATGGGATCAATGGAATTTCGGTGTTATATGCTGTAGCTATTTTAATAGGAGTATATCTATTCAAAGATTCCATTCCCGAGATTCAGCTTTCACTGATATATACAATAGGATTATCACTGCTGATCTTTGGATGGTTTAATGTGCGTAAGAATGCGTTAGCCTTTGCAGGGGATGTCGGAAGCTTAACAATGGGGCTAATCATGGCTTACCTTGTTTCAACCCTTATCCTTTCAACAGGCCGGTGGGAATTTATATTATTCTTCAGTGTCTATGGAATTGATTCAGTACTTACTATTTTTCATAGACTGATAAAGAAAGAGAATATTTTCGAAGCTCACCGGACACACTTATATCAGTATTTAGCAAATGAAGTAAGAGTACCTCATTTAGTAGTATCTGCCATCTATAGTCTATTGCAATTTTCAATAATATTAGGTCTATACAGTTTGAGTTCTGAATATTGGGTCATTTATGCCATTTCAGTTTTACTCATTTTAAGCCTTATATATGTAGGGGTAAAATCTTTTATTTTTTATAAGTATCGTATACCGAGAAGTGTTTAGGTGAATTGAAAACTAGTCAGATCAATACTTTTTAATTACAGATAGGAGTCTATTATTATAGACTTCAGTAGTCTTGTAACTTCTTAAAATCAACGGGTTAAAACTCGTTAATTCTTTTTTATAATATTATTTGTATTATTACGGCTCTTGAGGGTAGAAGAGTTGAATACAACAATGGATGATGAAAAATAAAATATTCGAGCACAAGAGCTTTTTCAAAGGGGTTGCAGATTTAGCCATTTGGACCGGGATCACACTTCTGGCTTTTTTATTGCGCCTGGATGGAGACCTAAATGGATTCTTTATTTCAGCACTTCAAGCTACCGGAATTCTTTTCATAGTTAAAACCGCGCTCATTTATTATATGGGCAGCTACCGACAGTCATGGAGAAATACCGGTTTCAATGATATTTTTCACATTGTGGCTATGGTATCCATTCTGACGATTCCATATACCATGATTGTGTTGTTGGGAAGGTCTGTAATCAATGTTCCATTATCTATACCTATCATTGAGTTCTTTTTATCTATTCTTGCCCTTACTTCTCTCCGGGCCGGCACCCGCTTTTTTATTAAGTATCGAATCCCACGGATTAAGAATAACGGTGATACTCGCCGGATTCTAATTGCCGGTGCGGGGGAAAGTGGTACGATGGTTGCGAAGGAAATGCTCAAAAATAAAGATGCCCAAATGCAGCCGGTGGCTTTTGTGGATGATGACCTTTCAAAGCGGAACCAAAAATTTATGGGTATACCGGTCAAAGGAACTATTTTTGATATTCCGAATATTGTTCGCCGGATGAATATTGACGAGATTATTATTTCGATGCCTTCTGAATCGGGAGAAGTAATACGGAGGATAGTTGAGAAATCGAGACAGACGGATGCAAGCTATCGTATTATTCCTGCAATGTATGACCTGTTGAGCGGAAAAGTCTCTATTAGTCAGATACGGAATGTTGATGTGGAGGATTTACTTCGTCGCAAGCCTATACAGCTTGAAACACAGGAAATTCGTTCATATATACAAAACAAACGAGTCTTGGTTACCGGTGCGGGTGGTTCTATTGGCTCAGAAATTGTACGTCAGATTTCAAGGTTTAATCCCAAACATGTAATACTTTTGGGGAGAGGGGAAAACAGTATTCATCAATTGGTACGTGAGATTAATAATGAAATTCCGGACCTAAAATACTGCATCCGTATTTGTGATGTGCGAGACCTAACGACATTGAGCAAAATTTTCGAGAATGAGAAACCTGAAGTAGTATTCCACGCTGCAGCCCATAAACATGTTCCTCTGATGGAAGAAAACCCATCCCAGGCTATTTTTAATAATGTGATGGGAACACGTAATTTGATTAATCTTTCCGTTGAGCACCATATATCTCATTTTGTAAACATTTCTACGGATAAAGCTGTGAACCCAACATCTGTGATGGGCGCAAGCAAGCGTATTGCAGAGCATATTGTGGAATGGGGCTCAAGTCAGGCTAAGAACGGCGAGATTTTTGTATCGGTACGTTTTGGTAATGTATTGGGTAGTCGTGGTAGTGTGATTCCAATTTTTAAAGATCAAATCCAAAAAGGCGGTCCTGTGACGGTTACTCACCCGGATATGGTGCGTTACTTCATGACCATCCCTGAAGCCTCTCAGCTGGTATTACAGGCTGGCGCTCTTAACAATAATGGTGCAGTCTATGTGTTGGATATGGGCGACCCTGTTAATATTGAAAAAATGGCTAGAGACCTCATAAAACTTAGCGGTCTTGAACCTGATTTGGATGTTAAGATTAAGCATACTGGTATTCGCCCCGGGGAAAAACTATTTGAAGAGTTACTTACTGCTGAAGAAGGAACAGATATGACTCGTCATGAGAAAATCTTTATGGCCCGTAAGCATGGAGTTTTAGACAATCTGGAGCAACGATTGAATCAGCTCAAGAAAGTAGCAGAAAGCGGAAACAAAGAGCTTATCAAAGAAGCCATCTATAACTTCGTGCCTACCTATTCTGGCTTTAAAAACGGGGTTAATAGAAAGAAGGAAGAAGCCGAGGATATGTTAGCTTGAAAAAGGTGTAAGGTATTAGTGGTAAGGTTTTGGGTTTTTCTACGCTTTAAATATCCGTTAAATTCCTTTTCTACTCTACTAAAAGCCTGCATTGCTGAATATTGGTCGGGATAAACAACGACGCAGCAACCTCCCTGAATTGAATTAGGATGTTGAGCAACGTCTCGTTACCCCGAGACTGCCACGCAATGTATTTGTTTTACTCATTGTATTGCTCGCAGATGGATACCTTTGCGAGGAGTTTGCGTTACTGAATATTGGTAGGGGATGAACAACGACGAAGCAATCTCCCTTTTATGACAACTGATATAAACAACGACACCGGTTCATCCGGATCTCGCATTCACTCGGGGATGACAAATAGTTGAGTAGAGACGACTTTCTTCCAGTAAACAAGAGAAGGGGTTCAGCCTTTCAACCCTCAAGGTTGGTTGAATGATTATTTCTTTTATAAGATAATGAACGTGGAATAACTCCAAGAGCTGATAATGGGACAAGATAGGGTGAGAGGTAGTGTCAAGAATATGTAGCAATTTGGTATTTTGAGCTATATCTATCTCAAAGATAAAAGAAGTTAAAATCAAAATTAGAGAATGTGACGATATTAAAACCCAAAAAACTTATTATCGGCCGTTTTAAGTACCACTCACATTATCAACTTTAGTATAAGTTTGAAAGTCATAAAACTTCTATATTTGTGGCCTTATTATAAATCAGAAAAATATTGAACATGAAGATTGCTGTTGCCGGAACCGGATATGTTGGCCTTTCACTTGCTGTATTGTTATCACAAAATCATGAAGTGGTAGCCCTTGATATACTCGAAGAAAAAGTTAATCTGATCAATAATGGTATATCGCCTATTACCGATCGGGATATTGAAAAATTTCTTAAGGAAGAGAGTCTGCAACTTAAAGCTACACTTGATAAAGAGGAGGCTTATAAAGGTGCCGAGTATGTGATTATCGCCACTCCCACAGACTATGATCCGGAAACCAATGAATTCAATACCAGATCTGTAGAAGCAGTTATTCGGGATGTGAATAAGATCAACCCTGATGCTACTATGGTTATCAAATCAACTATTCCGGTGGGTTATGTGAAAGAAATTAAAGAGAAATTTGGGATTGATAACCTGATATTTTCGCCAGAATTTCTCAGAGAGGGGAAAGCTCTGCATGATAATTTATATCCATCCCGAATAGTAGTGGGAGAACAGTCAGAAAGAGCCAGGGTTTTTGCCAATTTATTAATTGAGGGTGCAAAGGAGAATGCTGATAACATCCCTGTTCTTTTTACCGATAACACCGAGGCTGAGGCTATTAAGCTGTTTTCAAATACCTATCTGGCTATGAGGGTTGCTTATTTCAATGAGCTTGATTCTTATTGCGAATCACACAATATGAGTTCAAAGCAGGTGATCGAAGGGGTAGGGCTTGACCCAAGAATAGGAGATCATTACAATAATCCATCTTTCGGATATGGAGGTTATTGTTTACCTAAAGATACTAAGCAGCTTTTAGCAAACTTTCATGACGTACCTAATAACTTAATTAGGGCTATAGTGGATGCTAACTCTACCCGAAAGGATTTTATAGCCCGCCAAATTTGGAAGAATGACCCTAAAATAGTTGGGGTTTACAGACTGGTTATGAAACAGGGGTCTGACAATTTCAGACAAAGTGCGATTCAGGGAATCATGAAGCGTATAAAGGCGAAAGGAATTGAAGTTGTGGTTTATGAACCCTACTTGGAACAGGAAGAATTTTATCATTCTCGGGTTATTAAAGATCTGGATGAGTTTAAGGAGATTTCAGAAGTAATTATTGCCAACCGGATGGTAGAAGAGATCCGGGATGTTAAGGACAAGGTGTACACTCGGGATTTGTTTGGAACAGACTGATGAATATTATGAATGTTGAACCCTGAACATTCAACATTGAATGGTGAAGTTTTTGGTTTAGGAGTTTTAAAAAGTCAACATTTGCGAGGAGAGTAAGTTGTCGAATGCAGGATTGGGATGAATAACGACGTGGCAATCTCGACACCATGGCTACCAAGTATAACAACGAAGCTTTTGAGAAAGAGAGGGTGAATTAGTGAGATTGCTTCGGCTGGTAAGTTGGTAATTTGATTGTAGGATTGGCCTGCCTCGCAAAGGGATGTTTCACAAAAGCCCGCCTTTGCGAGGAGCCTGTATTGTTGAAAGTAGGTTTGGATTACTGACGAAATGGCAATCTCAACGCCATGGCTACCAAGTAATAACAACGATACTTTGGAGAATGAGAGAGTGTATTAGTGAGATTGCGTCGGCTGGTAAGTTGGTTATTTGATGGTAAGCCTGGTGTGCCTCGCAAAGGGATGTTTCACAAAAGCCCGCCTTTGCGAGGAGCCTGTATTATTGAATGTAGGGTTGGAATTGCTAACGACGCGGCAATCTCGATGCCATGGCTATCAAGTATAAGAACAAGGCTTTTGGGAATGAGAGCGTGAATTAGTGAGATTACGTCGGCTGGTAAGTTGATAATTTGATGGTAGGCTTGGTGTGCCTCGCAAAGGGATGTTTCAAAAAGCCCGTCTTTGCGAGGAGCCTGTATTGTTGAATGCAGGATTGGGATGAATAACGACGCGGCAATCTCGACGCCAGGCCTCTAAGTATAACAAAGATACTTTGAACCATGATTTAACTGATTAAAGGATTAACAGGATTGATTGGTAGTAATCAAGAAATTCAAATAATCCTATAAATCAAGGTTCAAAAAGAAGGTGAAGAAGTCAGTTTCTTTAACTCCTTTATCGCAGTCAAAGATCGTCTTTAGCTATCTCCCTGCCGATCAGTGACCTTTTTTTTTAAAAAAACTTCTAACATAGGATAAGGAGATCCCGCATCTTCGCATTCACTTGGTACTGAATGACTTGGTGGCTACTAATTCCTTCGAATTTGGAAGATGGTATTTGTTACTATTGCAGCCAAAGAAACAATAGTCGATAATACTGTAATACGTTCTGCAGTGCTTAGCTTTTGCTTCTCTTCTTTTGGAGGAATAATTAAAACGGAGCCAGGTTTCACTTTAGGATAAGATTTAAAGAAAAGGAACTTCTTGGTTCTGTCCACTTCACCATTAGCATAAACTATATATCCTTTCTTTGTATTAGCTTGTTCCGTAAAGCCACCAGCTGCACTTACATACTTACGAAAAGACTTACGATCTTCATATCGGGCATTAATTGGGTAGAGTACTTCACCTCGAATTTGTACCGTCTGTAGCCTTTTGGGGATGTTTATCACATCCCCGGGTTGTAATAGTAAGTCATATTCCGAATTAGGCGCGTTTATTGCTTCTTTAAGCTGAATTCCAACTTGGGACAGTGAGTTTGTTTCCTGAGTAGTTACCGAATCTTCAAGATTGATATCTAAGTCTTCGAGATCTTCCTCGTAGTTTCTGGTTAATGAAGCACCTTCTATATAAGCAAAGTCAGTAGGGCCACCACTATTCTCTACAAGGTCGCTTAGCCTAAAGTCGCGTGTACTTATTGCGTATTCACCGGGGTACATGACTTCACCTTTAATCTGAACGGTTTTTTGAACTTCATAAGAAGGAGATTTTCGAACAAAAACCTGATCAAATGGATGCAGCTCTATCTCTTCTAATTCTTCAGAATATTCAAGCCCATTTTCGATATTTACAGTAATTATTTCTGCAATTCTATTATTCATCTCCCTTGACTTTGTGTCAGGTACCCGACGGGCAATTTCGATATTGTGAGGGGCTGCTTCTTCTTTAAAGCCATTAGCCTGATAAATCAGGTCTTTAAGTGAACTATTTTCAACAAACTTATACGTTCCGGGATTAAGTACAGACCCACTGATCTTAATGGTTCTGAATTCGCGTAAATCAAAAATAGATGAAATCTGCACGACATCATCTTTGATAAGCTCAACTGATGCTGCTGAAGTGTCTGCCATTAGTTTATTTAAATTGACCGGAATAGCTTCAATGCTGTAATCTTTCTGTGTACGGAAAATAACCGCCCGTTCCATGAAGGCATCACCCATTAGTCCTTCAGCATTTTCTATGAGTTGAGAAAGGGTGGGGTTTTCTTCAAGCTGATATTCACCGGGTCTGAAAACAGGTCCTTTTATTTCCACTTTATTTGCAAAGCGATCTAAAATCCGGCCAACAGTAATGATATCTCCTGATTGTAAAACAGTATTCCCATTATCTGGAAAGGGAATATCAACAATCTTTCTTTCGGTATCTGTTTTACGTTCAAGTTTTATTCTTTTTTTGTAAGCAAATTGATTGAAACCTCCGGCATACTCTAACAAATCATTGAAAGTCTCACCTTCAATTGTCTCAAACTTGCCAATATTTTTCGTTTCGCCTTTTAGGGTAATTCTATTTACATATGGATCTATCTTTATGATATCCTGATCTTTCAAAATAATATTATCCGCAAGATTACCGGATATAAGAAAATCGTAAAGATCTACGGTTCTAAATACTTTCCCATCTCTAAGAACTTTAATAGCCCTATAGGTACCATCATTATTAGGGCCTCCGGAAGCATACAAGGCATTAAAAACCGAAGAAAGAGAACTTAAGGAATAAGTGCCAGGGGCTGCTACTTCACCTACTATACTCACTTTTATGCTTCTTACATCTCCTAAAGTAATTTGCATAAAGGTAGTTTTATTATTTCCTGATAAACCGGAATAGATATTTGAAAGCTTAGCTAAAAGTCTTTCCCTTGCTTCTTCTATTGTAAGTCCATTTAAAAAGACTGGTCCAATATTACTTATTTGAATAGAACCTTCCGGACTAATCATTAGTTGATAGGTCGTTTCTGTTGCACCCCAAATATCAATAAAAAGCTCATCCCCTGGTCCTAGCGTATAATTTTTTGGGGTAGGGATGTTTAGAGAGGGTTCAAAAGTAATTCTTGGATTTGAAAAAATGTCTGAACCAAAAATGTTGGAAGTATCTTTTTCTGCAGAATCAAGAAGTACGTCCATAGTATCAGGCTGGAAACCTGAAGATCTTAATGAAGAGTCACCTGGCTTTTCAACTCTCATACGACCTTGCCTTGAAGCACCCGTTCCAATGCTTTCAGATGTAGAAGATCGTACTTGGTTTATTCTGGATCTGAGTTTACTTACTTCTGCCGGATTCATCCCTCGCGCCAGAGCAAGAGTTTCGACTTCAGAAATCGAGAGCCCACGATCCTGCATTCGCTCATAAAGCTGAGAGATTTGCTGATCGCTTAAGTCATTTACACGAATGTTTTCAAAGTCGATACCGAAGTCTTGTGCCTGTATCGATACGGATATAAGAACAAACAGAATAAAACTCGCTAGACGCTTAATCATGGAATATTTTTTTAAAAAAAGAAAATAGTTAACAAGTCTGAATAATAAGGGTTTTCATCGAAAGAGTAACAATAAAAAAAGCAAAATCAAGTACTATGAACAAAAATAGGAAGTAAACACCATCTGTTTTGAGAGTACAAGTAAAGGTCTAATTTGATAATTTAGGATCAAAATTCAGTACTTGCTTTAATAGAATAGAAAGATCAATTTCTGTACCTTTGAACTCACAAATTCCTCAAATATTTTATGCGTAACATAAATTTTTCGGTTATTGGTTTTGGACGGATTGGAAAGCGCCATTCAAAAATTATCCATGAATATGAGTATAGTTCTTTGATATCTATAGTTGATATAGATGAGCAGCAACTAGACGGGGCGGCAGATCTTGATATTACTGCAAAGAAGCATTCTTCTATTGAGAACTTTTTAGAAAATGATGCTCATAGCAGTGATGTTGTCTGTATAGCGACTCCCAACGGCCTTCACACTAAATATGCTACTCAATTATTGAATGCCGGTTATCATGTTGTTATCGAAAAACCAATGGGTATAACTAAAGAGGCTTGTCTTGAAGTTATTGGAGCTCAGGAAGCTTCCGGGAAAAGGGTTTTTGTTGTAAAACAAAACAGATATAGCCCACCTTCTGTATGGATGAAAGGAATTATAGATAAAAAGCTCATTGGCGACGTGCTGATGGTTCAGGTTAATTGTTACTGGAACCGGGATGAAAGGTACTACGGTAATACTACCTGGAGAGGTACTAAAGACATGGACGGCGGGGCATTATATACACAGTTCAGTCACTTTGTAGATTTAATGTATTGGGTTTTTGGTGATATCAAAAAGCCTAAGTCCGTCATAAAAAACTTTACACACCCCGACCTTAAAGATTTTGATGATTCAGGTTTTGCACAATTCGAGTTTGTGGAAGGAGGGATCGGCAGCATGAATTACTCTACTTCGTGTTGGGATAAGAATATGGAGAGCAGTATCACCGTTGTTGGAACGAAAGGAAGCTTTAAGGTAGGTGGACAGTATATGAATGAAGTTGAGTACTGCCACATTGAAGATTATGAAATGCCGGTTTTAGAGGAAACCAATCCCCCTAATGACTATGGTCCTTTTAAAGGTAGTGCTGCCAATCATCATTATGTTATAGAGAATGTACTTGAAACTCTGAATGGTAAAAGCGAAGCAACAGCAAATGCTTTTGAAGGGATGAAAGTGGTTAGTATTATTGAACAAATTTATAATGCTTCAAAGTAATTTTAATCAATCATTCTTTTTTGAAGTGAATTTTTATAGTTAAAGAGATTATGTCTATACCCTTACTTGATTTAAATCGGCAGTACGAGTCTATTAAGCCTGAAATAAAAGAAGCGATAGATGAAGTGCTTGAGAGCCAGTATTTTATTATGGGTGATCAGGTTAAAGATTTTGAAGAGAAAGTCGGGGCTTACTGTAAAGCAAACTATACATATGGATGTGCATCCGGATCTGATGCCCTTTTGTTAGCCTTGATGGCCATTGACCTGCAGCCTGGAGATTACGTGTTAACCAGTCCATTTACCTTCTTTGCCACGGCCGGAGCTATTTCTCGGTTAGGTGGAATTCCCGTTTTTCTTGATATTGAAAAAGACTCTTTTAATCTGGATCCGGTTCAAATTAAAAGATTTATGGAGGGAGAGCATCCTGTTTACAAAAAGTTGAATCCCGATCCTGAAAAAATAAAAGCCATAATACCGGTTCATTTGTATGGACAAATGGCTGATATGGATCCAATAATGGCTATCGCTAAAGAGTATGGATTAAAAGTGATCGAAGATGCTGCCCAGGCTATTGGTGCTGAATATAAGGGACAACGGGCTGGTAGCATTGGTGATTTTGGATGTTTTAGTTTTTTTCCAAGTAAAAATCTGGGTGCATTCGGTGATGCAGGCTTAGTTACTGTAAAGGATGAGAAGCGAGCTAAAGAATTGGACATTCTTCGATTACATGGAGCAAAACCCAAATATCATCATAGTTTAGTAGGCATAAACAGTCGTTTAGATGCCATTCAGGCTGCTGTGCTATCTGTGAAGCTTAAGTATCTAGATGATTGGTCTGATCGGAGAAAAGAAATAGCAAGTCAGTACAAGAGGCTTTTTACGGAAGCGGGTGTGGTTGGTGATCTTGGTAATTGCGCAGGAACCTGTCAAGCTATGGGTGGCAATGATTGTAACTTGGAGGACACGAAAGTTATCCTTCCCAGCGAAACTACAGGGTCGGAAGGTACAGACGGAAGGCATATCTATCATCAGTACACTATTAGGACAAGCAGAAGAGAGGCTGTAGCAAAAGCACTTTCCAATCATAATATCGGACACTCTGTGTACTATCCAATTCCACTGCATGAGCAGGAGTGCTTTGCTTATTTGGGATATGAACCTAAGGATTGTCCTGTTTCTCACTGCGCCAGCAAGCAGGCTTTATCTATTCCAATTTTCCCGGAACTAAGAGATAATGAGATGGAGAAAGTAGTTGAGGTAATTACACAGGCTTTAAAAAGGTAATTATTTTTAAATTTATTACTGCAAGAAGGAATCTTAAATTTCTATCTTAAGGCTTCATAAATACTTTATTCTATGATCTGGGAACAGTCTTTATTTTTGTGGTTTCTTGCTTTGATACCTGCAGGTATTGCACTTGCTTGGTGGAGATCAAATAGAGCCAGAAGTTTAAAAGAGCAATATTTTGGGAAAGAACTCTTTTCTGCTCTTAGGAACGGATATTGGTCTTTGGGGAACAGTTTAAAAACTGTATTTATACTATCAGGTTTGTTCTTCCTGATTGTTTCATTAGCCGGGCCAAAAATTGGAACCGAAGTTCGGGAAGTAAAGCGACAGGGTATTGATATGCTGGTTGCCTTGGATCTTTCAGCAAGTATGAATGCTGAAGATGTTCGCCCCAGCAGATTGGAGAAAGCTAAGTTTGAGATCAATAGATTGATAGAGCGACTAAAGGGTGATCGTGTTGGTTTAATTGTTTTTACCGGGGAAGCGTATCTCCAAAGTCCTATGACGCTCGACTATTCTGCCCTTAGATTATTCCTGGATATTGCAGATACTGATCAGATGCCAAGCTCGGCGACAGATTTTAAATCAGCTATGGAAACTGGTTTGGAAGCTTTTCAGGCACTTGATGAAAATGCGACGGAAGCAGCCAAGGTTCTTTTGATTATATCTGACGGAGAAGATCATGGTCAGTCTTACGAGGAAGCACTAAACAATTTGGTGAATGAGGGCATTTCAGTTTATACGCTGGGTGTTGGTACTACTGAAGGAACGACAATACCACTATACGAAGAAGGTTCGGATGAACTGATTGGATATAAGCGAGATAATGAAGGCCGTGTTGTAACCACGAAGCTGCAGACTCAAACCCTTAGAAGTATAGCCAATCAAGCTGAAGGAGAGTATTACTCTATAGAGCGTGGAAATGACGGGATCGATGGTTTTTTAGCCCGAATGGATGATCTTGAAAAAGGAGAGTTTGCCAGCCAGGAATATGCCGACTATAAAAACCAATATCAGTGGATGGGATCTTTGGCTTTATTATGCTTGGTGGTTTCAGTTTTGATCCCCTCTTACACTTCTAAAAAAGACTAATACATCAAATATTTTCGAAATGACGAATAGCGATAAGGAGCAGCTTTTTAAAGATGTGGAAAAGAAATTAAAGGACCAGGGATTTGAAATAGATGATCACGACTTTGGGCGCCCATGGGGTGGATTTTTTGTTATAAACGAAGATCAGGCTCAGAAATTTATAGATACTTATTTCGATGATGAAGTTGAAATGAGCGATGTCAATATCTCCGGTAAACTAAGCCCTAAGATCTTATTGGTTGAACCCGGTAAAAGACTTTCATGGCAATATCACCACAGGCGAGCGGAAATGTGGCAGGTTGTTGAAGGACCTGTAGGCGTAGTTCGCAGTAAAACGGATGAACAAAATGAGGTGAAGACATATAAAGCGGGAGACCTAATTACCTTAGAAAAAGGAGAGAGGCATCGTCTGGTCGGTCTTAAAAATTGGGGAATAATTGCTGAAATATGGCAACATACTGATCCCAAGAACCCATCAGATGAGGAAGATATTGTTCGACTCGAGGATGATTTTGGTAGATAAATTATTTCTCTCATTGTCTCACTTATTAATTTACTCACTTAAAAAATATTATGATCAAGCTATTCATCACTGATTTGGATGGGTGTATTTCCCACCCTTTTATAAGTCCGGATTGGGAAGCTATTTCAAAAATAAAAGAGTTAAATATCAGAAGTAAGGAAGTTGAAGAAATTCCGGCTCTTACCATCTGCTCAGGCAGGCCATTTCCTTATGTTGAAGCAGTAGCTCAATGGTTAGATATTGACACTCCGATGGTATTTGAAAGCGGGGGAGGTATGTATGATATTAAAACAAATGAAATAACATGGAATTCTCACTTTGATGATCAGGCAAAATTGGCTGTTACTGAAATCAAAGAATGGATCGACAATACGCTGATCAAGAATTATAAAGGCACGTATCCAGAATTCTCTAAATATACGGATGCCGGCTTGGTCAATCCTGATCCTGCTAAAGTAGCTCACATGCATGAGGAGATTTTGAACTACATCCCGGAGAGATATCCTATGTTCGAGGTTCATGCTACTGATATATCCGTGAACATCATCCTGAAAAAAGCCAATAAAGGAGAGGGGATTACAAATCTATGTGAATTGCTTAATCTCGATTTAAGCGAAGTAGCTTATATCGGAGATAGCAGTGGAGACCTGCCGGGTTTAAAGATTGTTGGGAAGTCGTTCGCCCCAATAAATGCTAAGTCGTTTGTGAAAGACACAGCTGAGATTGTAACTAAAGAGACCACAGCAGGTGTACTTGAAGCTTACGAGTATCTAGTTGAGCATAATAAGAAAGAGCTTCAATCAGTTTGATCTGCCCTAAATATTTTTCAGAGAACACTTTGACGTTCTCTAAGCTCTTTCAATAACTCAAAGTAGTTTTCAATTAGGCGCTGATAGTCAGGAGAATATTTGGTGAAGTTGGGATCGTTGAGACGATTCCGAATCTGTTTCTCAAGCTCCTCAAGGGTCAGTTCCGGAGGTCGGTTCTGATCGTAATTCTCGGCAATGTTTCCTTCTCGCTTGTCTTCTTCATCCCGCTCTTGCATAGCCTGTTCAGCTTGTAGCATTCGTGATAAAATATTTTGCTGGCGCTCAATCATAATGGGGTCTGTAGAACCTCCTCGGAGATCGTTGATGGTATCTTCCATGTCTTCAATCATGCGCTGCAATTCACTGCCAATCTGATCTCCGTCCATTTCGCCTTGTTGCTGGAGCTGCTGCAGTTGTTTGCGAATCTGATTTTGTTGTTTGGCGATTTGATTCAAACGCTCCATTTGGTCCTGAGAGAGTCGTTCTCCCTGCATGTCGTTGATCATGTCCTGCATCATCTGATTGAGCTTCTGCTGCTGCTCACCGGACTGACTAAGCTGTTCCATCATCTGCTGCATGCTCATACTTCCTGCACCGCCCCCGCTGCTATTTTGGGAGTTCTGCAACTGCTCAAGCAAAGAAGCAATCATAAAGGCAATATCGTTGATTCCACCCAAAGCCTGCCGGGATGCAACGGATGACTGACTTCTATTTCGTTCTGACATCTGTTCTAATGAACGCTGCAACCTCTTTTCAACCTCTAATTTCTTCTCATTGATTTGATTAGAAAACTGAGGAATTTGAGCAGAAAGTTGGTAAAGAGAATCAGAGACAGCCTTAAAAATACCTTCCACATTACGCTGATTTCGTGCATAGCTTACATAAGCCTGACTTCTATTTTCTGTTGCAGAGGCAAGAGTGGTCAGATCTTCTTGTTCCAGGGAAAGATTTAATAATGAATATAAAATGTATTGAAGTCCAGCGATATTAATCTGCTGCTGTTGTTGCCCCATGCTTTGCATCATGCTTCGGGTTTTCTCAGCCATTTGCTGATACTGCTGCTGACGTTGTTGCTGTTGATTCTGATCTTGCTTTTGTCCCTGTTGACCTTCCTGCTTTTCGCCTGAATTATCACCAGAATTTTTCTCGCCTATTTCCTTCTCAAGTTGTTCGCTAATTTTTTCAAGCTCCTGTTTTGTTTGCTCCTGATACTCACTTACAGTTTGTTTATTTTTATCTGAAGTATTCTGAGACAAAGAATCGACCTGGCTTTTAAGCTGTTCATTTTCTTTGAGCGTTTGTTCAAGTGCTTGTTGTTCTTTGGATGTTTGGGGTTCTCCATCTGTTTCTTGTCGCTCTTGCTCTTTTCGAGCCATATCTTCGAAAGACTTTGCCAGCTTGTCTAAGTCAGAATTCAACTTCAGCTCTTTGAATAGTTCAATGGTTCTTTCAAGGCGCTCTTTGTACAGCTTTTCATTGAACTCCAGGTTTTCAATAGCTTCACTCATCTGTTCCGGATTCATTTGGCTGAGCTGTTCTTTCAACTTCTCCATAGCCTTCAGGTACTCAGGGTCATCAATTTCCTCCATCAACTTTTGAAGTTCTTCATAAGCTTTTTGAGTTTCTTCAGAGAGCATATTGTCTTTGCTTAGCTCTTCCTTCAGCTCACTAAACTTCTTATTGAGTTCATCAATTTTCTTCTGGACTTCTTCCTGCTGTTTTTGAACCTGCTCTAACTCTCTTCTCTCTTCATAGCCAGCGTTTTCAGGATTGTCCTTCATTCGTTCTTTGAACTGCTCATATTGTTTTTGAGTTTGTTCAAAAGCTTCCGAGATTTCATCAAGGTCAGTTTCAACATCCTCCTCTTTCTTGTCGATGTCTTCAAAATAATCTACCAGAGAAGGTACGGTGAGAACCAGTTTTTGAGAATTTGCAGACTTAAAGCCATTGTATCCATCGTTATCACTAACGGTAATCCAGAAGGTGAGTTCATCCTGAGGTTTTAGTCCAAAGGACTCCAATCCCCAAACGAAAGGTTGTAATACCGACTCTTGCGGTCTGTCTAATGCTATAGATCCGGTTAATGGTTCTTCTACATAAGCTCTTCGCAATTCATAGTTGAGTGATGCAGCAGTAAGCCCAAAGTCATCTGTAGCACGAAACAGGATTTCAATTTCAGTAGGATTTACTTCCTGAATGGATTGTTCGGGCTCAATAATTTCCACTAAAGGATATTGATCAAATTGGGGGGCTACTACTATTTGAAATGGATTTTGACTGGTAAGTCCGTTTTGATCTTCTATATGAAAACCAAGTGTATCGGGTTCTTTAACCGGAATCTGATACTTGAAAGTGCTGTCGTTCTGCACATATAGATCCAACAGCTCATTAGTAGTGTAAAGTTGAAGGAAAGAGACGGACTTATTGAGTCTGCCTGATAGTTTTAAAGTTGAGCCTTCATAAGGTCTTATTTGTGAAATTGGGTAGGTGACGGTTGTCGAATCTAATTCTGTATAGGAAGGCGGAATGATGGTGGCCTGTAACTCACTGAACCTTGGGCGAAGTTGCACATCTGCTTTAAATACTTCGCTTTTGTATCCGTCCATCTGCACGTAATACTGTAAATCATTATTCAGGTCTAGTGGTATAGAACTAAAGCTAAGCCCCGATAACTCCATGGCACGCGTTCTGAAATTTTCTTCAACAGAAGTTTTAATCTGAAGGCTTACGTTATCGGGAACTAAGTCGCCCTGAAATTCTATATCAACCTGAAATGGACTTCCCTGTTCAATGGTGATATTTCCAGGATTGATGACATATTGGTAAGGATTTGGTTTCTCAAAACTTTCCCAAAATGAAAAAGAGCGCTGTGTTGCTGCATTGAAGTTGATAGCTGTAAAACAAAACACAATAAGAGAGGCTATAGATAAGCCTATAAATAGCGTGTAATACTTGTAATAGGCAGATTCTCTGATATAATTATTAAGGATATCTTCAAGCCGTTTTGGCTCAATTTTGCTAAGATTCTGGATAATAGCAGCGTCAACTAAAGCCCGATTACCCTGTGTTGATTTCTCTAAGTCTAAAGTGTCTTTTAGTTCGGGTAGATTACTCTCACGGCTAAAGGTTCTATAGAATTTTTTAAAACCGGTGGGATCAATCTTAGCATAGTCTTTCCAAAGTGAGAACCCGGATGCTGATATCAGAAGGAGGAGCAAAACAGATTTGGTAGCTATCGACAAGTAGAATACATGCTCAAGTATGACGAAAGCCGTTACTCCAATGAGAAGAATGAAAGCAGACCTCAGAAAAGAACTGATGTTCTTCTTTACAAGCAGACTTTTATAAGCAGCTTTTAGCTGTTTCTCAACAGATACCGAAGAGTGTTGTTGATCAGAATTTTTCATAGAATTTTATAAGGCATAAAGGTGCAATAAAAACTGAAATCATTGCTCTTTATTTCAATTAAAGATCATTTAGGCTCAAAGTTTCTGCAACAGAAAATCTTCCTTCTTCATGTTGGACACGGATAACTTCTTCATGAGCATCATGTTCCAAATACAGATACCATTCATTCTTTGATGCCTGCTTTAAAAACGCTTCTTTTTCGTCCAGCGTTTGCACAGGATACATATCATACCCCATTACCCAAGGAAGTGGAACATGAACGTGGGTAGGTAAAAGATCGGCAACAAAAACGAGTGTTTTCCCATCAGCTTTAATTACCGGAAGCTGTTGCCCAATTGTATGTCCATTTACACTAAGGGCAGAGAGTCCTTTTTCATACTCGTGATTCTCGGCTACCAGGTTCAGCTTACCGGAATCTTTGATCGGTTGAATATTTTCAGGGAGAAAACTGGCTTTCTCCCGGGCATTGGGATTATTCGCATTATCCCAATGTTTGTCTACAACGTGATAATTGGCATCAGGGAAAGTGAGCTCAAGTTCTTCAAATTCATTATAGAAACTGCTGCCCCCACAGTGATCGAAGTGAAGATGGGTGAAAATGATATCTGAAATATCTTCAATAGAAAACCCATGATATTTCAGTGAATTTTCAAGATTCTTGTCTTTATACTTCAATTGATAGATGCCTTCCATCTTATCACTAAACTTGGTGCCGGCTCCATTATCAACCAAGTAAACCTTACCGGTATTATTTGATTTAATTAGGAGGCATCGCATGGTCATTGGGATTCGGTTGTTATCATCCGCAGCAAGGCCTCTTGACCAGAGGGTTTTAGGAACCACTCCAAACATGGCACCTCCATCAAGGCGAAAGTCTCCCGTTTCTATGGTATAGAGTTCAAATGGACCTAAAGTAGTTTTTGATAAGCTCATGTACTGTCTTTTTTAGTTATTCGAATATAACAATCAGAGAAGAGGATTCAGAATAGGCTATAATTATTTACAAGCATAATTCAGCCAATAAAAAAACCCGATTCATAAAATGAACCGGGCTTAAAAATATTGCTTCTTCTAAAGATTTAGAAGGAGGGTACTACATCATTTCTATACATAGTATCTAGCAGTGTAACAGCTACCATCAAGATGAAAAAAGTAGCTGCCATGATTAGTAACATGGCATTGAATTTTACATCCCAATAAAGGTTCATGAAAAATGCGGCTACCAAAAATGCTTTAACCAATGCAACAGCCATTGCTGTTACTACATCAAATGGAGGTGGTATAGCTACAAATTTAGCAAGGACTACCGTAATGATAGTCAAAATTAATAATGCAGTACCTACGGCCCAAAGCTGGCCTGCAGAAGAAACATGATGTTCGTGATTATGTTCGCTCATAGTTAAAATCGTTTAGAGTAAATGGGTCATTCAATAAGATAGAGAAGTGGGAACAGGAAGATCCAGATAAGGTCAACCAAGTGCCAGTACAGCCCGGTAATCTCAACAGGAGTGTAGTATTCACTACTGAATTCTCCTTTACTGGCGCGTCTGTAAATCCAGTAAATAAGACCGATTCCAATAATTACGTGCAATGCGTGAACGCCTGTAAGCATGTAATAAATACTAAAGAATACAGCGGCCTGAGCGTGCTCTAATCCCTCATAGGTGTAATATTCACCTGGGAAAATACCAAGTTCAAACTTGTGTGCGTACTCAAATCCTTTAATTACCATAAAGACAACTGCGAGTCCAATAGTGATTAAAAGGTTTTTCTTGAGCCCTTCAATTTGGTCTTTCTGGGCAGACCGGATAGCCATTGCAACCGTTAAACTACTACCAATAAGGACAACGGTATTGACCGCACCCCAAAAGGTATTGAGCTCGAGTGCTGCTTCGGTGAAGAGTTCCGGATACCATGCTCTGTATATAATGTAAGCACAGAATAATCCGCCAAAGAAAAGGATTTCGTTTACCAAGAACACCCACATACCCATTTTCGCAGTATCAAATTGCTGATCGGAGTCAACAAAGTGATGCTGTACATGCGTGGGGTGTGAAGTCGAATGATTCGCCATTTACTTCCCGAGTTGTGTTTTTTGTGTTAACATTTTTTAGTTGGATTCTACCGCTTTTGCAGCTGAAACTGCTTCGTGGCTTGGATCATGCCCGTTATGAGAATCAGCGAGACCAAGCTGGAATTCTTCCATTGGCTTGTGATAGTCATAAGGTCCGTTGATTACAACCGGTGTATGATCAAAGTTGTGGAAGTCGGGCGGTGATGTTGCCTGCCATTCAAGTCCACGACTACCCCAAGGGTTAGCACCGGCTTTTTCTCCTCTAAACAAAGAGACGAATAGATAGTAGGCGATCAATAAGAACCCAACGCCAAGGATATAAGATCCTATGGTAGAAGTTTGGTGAAATACTGTAAACTGATCGATGTAGTTATAATATCTTCTTGGCATTCCCTGTGAACCCATAATAAACTGAGGGAGGAAGGTCATGTTGAAGCCGATGAAAATTAAAGCAGCTCCAATCTTAGCCTGAAACTCGTTATACATTTTACCGGTCATTTTTGGCCACCAGTAATGTAATCCAGCGAGCAGTGCAATCAGTGTTCCACCCATCATCACATAGTGAAAGTGAGCTACAACGTAATAGGTATCGTGCAGGTGAATGTCTGCAGAGAGAGCACCCAACATAATTCCTGTAAATCCACCAATAGAGAATAGAAATAAGAAGATGAATACATAAATCATCGGAGTCTTCATCTCAATGGAGCCCTTATATAGCGTGGCTACCCAGTTTAGGATTTTAATACCTGTCGGGATACCTACAAGGAAAGTCAGGAATGAGAATACAGTTGTTGCTACAGCAGACTGACCGGATGTAAACATGTGGTGCCCCCATACGAGGAAACCGATGAACGCAATAGCCAGTGAGGAAAGAGCAATCGCCCAGTATCCAAAAATGTGTTTCTTTGAGAAAGTGGTAATAACTTCAGAAATAATACCAAACCCAGGTACAATCATAATGTACACTGCTGGGTGGGAGTAGAACCAGAAGAAATGCTGGAAGAGAACAGGATCACCGCCTAAAGCAGGATCAAAAATACCAATTCCGAGTGTACGCTCCATAGTAAGTAAAAGCACAGTAATAGCTAATACCGGAGTTGCAAGAATCTGAATGATACTGGTTGCATACAAAGCCCAGATATTCAACGGAAGTTTACCCCAGGTAATACCGGGAGCTCGCATTTTATGAATCGTCGAGATAAAGTTAGTTCCGGTTAAAATGGAGGAAAATCCAAGTATGAAGACCCCCATGGTAACCCATATTACACTCGAGGTTGAAGTGGTACTGTAAGGAGTGTAAAAAGTCCATCCGGTATCAAGCCCATTATTAGCGAGTGCGATGAAGGTGAAGATGGCTCCAATCCAGTAAATATATAAACTGGCGAGGTTCAACCTCGGGAATGCAACGTCTTTTGCTCCAACCTGCATCGGTAACACAAAGTTACCTAAGGCTGCAGGTATAGAAGGCACAAGCACGAAAAACACCATAATGGCGCCGTGTAAAGTGAAAAACTGATTGTAAGTATCAGCTTCGATAAAAGTTTTAGCAGGAGTTAGGAGTTCCGTTCTTAATAATAATGCTAAAACACCACCAATTAAGAAAAATAGAGCAACAGAACCCAAGTACATGAGTCCGATTTTCTTATGATCTACAGTCGTCATCCAAGCCCAAAGACCTTTCTCATCGGTCAGGTAGGTATTCTTAGGGTCTTCAGAAGGCTTAAACCGCTTAACTTTTAGTGTTTTTGTATTAGATACTTCAGCTGTTGCCATGTTATTCTTCTAACGTTTTAATGTATTCAATAATATCGGAGATGTCGTCATCACTGAGACGTCCCTCATAACTAACCATTTGATTTTGGTAACCTTCAACAATTTTTGCAGCAGGGTCAAGAATGGATTCACGGATGTAATTATCATCGGCTGTTACGGAAGTTCCATCTTCCATTTGACGTTCAGCACCATAAAGACCTGCCCAAGATGGGCCGATTTTTTCCGAACCATCTACAGAGTGGCAGGTAACACATCCCTGAAGGGTTGATAACTGTTCGCCACGCTCAACAGGAGTTCCACCTGAACCTGTTCCTTGTTCAGCAAGCCAGGTTTGGAATCCTTCTTCGGTATGCACAACTACTTTAGCTAACATATCGGAGTGGGATGTACCACAATATTCGGTACAGAAAACTTGTGATTCGCCAGGTTCTTCAGCCTGGAACCAAACATAAGTATATCGGTTTGGAAGCACATCGTGCTTAATACGGTAATCCGGAACAAAGAAAGAGTGGAGGACATCCTGTGATTGCATCACCAATTTAACGGGACGGCCTGCTGGTACATGGACTTCATTACCAACTTGGGCGCCTGTTTCATATTTGAAGGTCCAACCCCATTTGTATGCAGAAACCTGAATTTCGTATGCGTTATCAGGGACTGTTTTAAGGTTTAACCAGCCTTTATATCCCCATCCAAATACAACAAATACTAAAAGCAATGGAATGACCGACCAAGTAATTTCCAGCGTATTATTGTGGGTGATAAGCGGTGTTTCGTCGTCTTCTGATTTGCGTTTGTACTTAATTGCGAAATAAATCATCGCAATGGTAACGCCGGCTAGTATAATAAAACTTACGATGTGTATGAAAGCCATCAGCGCATCGGTACTTGCTCCCGTCATCGGAGATTTAAGCTCCGGAAGCATAAAATCGAATAAACTGCCCATTAGTAAAATTCAGTTTTGAGGTTGGTTATTTGCGTTTTTCGCGAAGCCAAAGCACGCCGAGGAATATACCGAGAATAATCAGTGTAGCCAAGCCACCAAGCTTCATAATATTAATTGCTACCGGCGTATAACTACCGGAATCGGGATCATATTGATAACAGAACATAACGAGTTTATCGACGGTGTTACCAATTTTTCCATCCGCAGATTCATACAAGGCACTGCGTACATTAAATTCATCATAGGAAATACCGTACAGATAACGGGTTATTTTCCCTTTTGGACTCAGGAGTGTAATTGCAGCACTGTGCGCATATTCTCCGGTCTCTTCAATTTCTTTATACTCAAAACCAACCGCATCAACGACCTTATCAATTTGGTCTTTGTTGCCAGTCAAAAAGTGCCAGCCGGCTTTGGCCGTTGAATCCATCTGACCCAAGTAATTTTCCTTTGATTTTGCCGCTAATGCCGCATCCTCCTTAGGGTCAATACTGATGGAGATGACAATAAATTCTTTGCCGGGCTTCCAAATCAGTTCATCAACAACATTAATCACTCCATCAAGAACAAGGCCACACAACATTGGGCAATCGTAATAGAGTGGATTTAATAAAACGGGTTTTCCTTCTTCCAATAAGTCACCAAGAACAACGCTGTCGCCATTTGATTTGGCAAACTTAGCATCCAAAGGGATGAAATCTCCCAGATGTTCATTGATGCCTAAATCTTGCAGCGCATCCGGTGTTTCACGATTTACCTGCGCAAATGCAGATAGTGAAGTCAGAAACACTGCAAGCAAACTAATTGCTAACAGTGTAAAGCGTCTCATGATGATTATTAGTCTTGTGCTATTTTGCTAATAGCACTGTCAATAGGAATTCTGTAAATACCTTCCTCTAAATCAACAACACCAAAGCTATTCAATTCTTGATCTTGCTGAGCTTTTAATTCTTTAATCTCTGAATACGTGCTATTAGTCGAAACTTGTTTTTGAGTTTCAAACAGGCTGTATTGTGAGAAGTAAACCAAACCTATAACGAAAATAACTACAAGAGAAGTCCCAAGTGTGGACCAAAATATGAGTTTTTTATAGTTGAGAGTATCACTCATCACCCCATGTCCAACTGCATAGGCAAATTCTTCATCCTCAGTAGTAATATCTACATGTTCAACTAAGTCGTGATCGGAATCACCGGCAGCTTCTGTAGTAAAGATTTGAGAAGCTTCGTCTTGAAGTTGTGCTGCCCAAGAAATGATTTCTTCTTCAGAAACATCATGTTTCTTGGCAATTTTCTCAATCACAGAGCGACCCTGAGACACTGCTTCGAGTGCTACTTTCGCTTTAAATTCTGAACTATACTTTTCTGACATCGGTAAATTCGATTATTGGTGATATGATTTAGAAAGACAGTCGTCAAGTTTTGGATCGTTCTTCGGAACCATATCGTGTTTTTTGAAGGTGTTAAAGAACAAGCCAAAGAAGATGCCTCCCAAACCTAAGAAAGCGGTGATATCCATCCAGCTAAAGTGGATTCCATGCTTAAACAATACAGGCATTGCAATCCAGTATATCTCAGCAAAGTGAATTACGAGAACCAGGATAGATATAATGGTAAGAATTGTGCGGTTTTTCTTCGCTTCGCGATTCAGAAGTACCAAAAATGGAATTGCAAAACGGAAGATCAATAAACTGTAGGCAATATATTTCCAGCTGCCTTCTAATCGATGGAAGTACCAAAGTGTTTCTTCCGGAAGGTTAGCGTAGTAAATCAATAGGAATTGGCTAAAGGCGATGTAAGCGTAGAAAACAGTAAAAGCGAAGAACCAGGCACCTAAATCATAGATGTGTACCTGTCGTATCGTATTCTTTAAAATGCCTTTGCGTTGCATGTAAAAGACCAACAAGATCATAACAGGCCAGAAAGTCTGGAAACTGATTGCAAAGAAATACACTCCAAACATTGTAGAGAACCAGTGGGGGTCAAGAGACATCAACCAGTCAAAACTGGCAAATGCTACTGAAAGAGCAAACAAAGGAATACCAGGTGCACTTACTTTTCTAAGAAGTGCAGTTAAACCCCAGTCATTAGTTTTATCCATTTCGACAGAGACTTTGTGGAGTTTGTATCCAAGGTATCCCCAAATGGCAAAGTAGATAAACTGTCGTGCGATAAAGAAAGGGGTATTTAAATAGGCTGACTTCCCTTTCAGGATTTTATCAGCCATTACGGCATCTTCGTGGCTCCAGTGGTACAGGTTATGAATTCCAAGTATTACCGGGATCGCAAAGATTGCCCATATCCAGATATTTGAAATAAATGTTTCTGAAATACGGCGAAACAAGACACCCCAAGAGGACTTCGTAATATGGTGTAACATTACCATCAGAAGTGCGGCAAGTGCTATTCCACTAAAGAACACAAAACTTACTAAGTACGAGAAGAAAAACTGATCGGCATCTAAGAAATAACCAATGATACTGGCTATCAATCCAACAGCCCCAACACCAAAAAGTGCACGAGGAACTTTGCTGTCGGCCGGAAATTGTAAAGAATCTGTTATTGTAGGCTTATGACTCATTTTTTGGATGTATTAAGCAAAGTTCTTAGTTGTCAGATAAATTTTTGATATAAAGTACGATCGACTCGATTTCGTGATCAGCAAGATAGCTGTAAGAAGCCATCACGCCTTGCTGATAGTCAACAGGTTTTGCCGCTTCCGGTTCAACAATTGATTGCCGGATGTAGTCTTCATCTTTAGTTACAGTAATCGTTTCACCGTCAGCCGTAACTACTTGACCTTCACTTCCGAATAGACCGGCCCAAGTTGGACCAATTCCACCAGCAGCACCGTCTTCATTGTGGCAAGCTGCACAACCATTGGCTGTAATCACTTCTTTTCCAAGATCGACTGTTGGTTCGGGAGCATCACTAGGTGCCCTTGCAGCAGCAACTGAATCTTGGCGTTCTCTTTCAGCAGTAAACTCTGCTTGCAGTGCTGCTATATCAACAGGATAATCCTGCATTTCTTGTTCGTTAACATTCTGGCTTTCCTGCAGTGCACGGATATATGCTACGATAGCCCAGCGATCTTCAACGGGAACTTGTGTTGAGTAGGATGTCATAGTTCGCACTCCATTATAAATAGCTGAATAGAGTTCACCGTCTGGAGCATCAACTAAACGCTGGTCGTGATAGGAAGGGGCAGGAACATATCCATAACCACCGGTCATAATAATACCATTACCAGCTCCTGTTTGTCCGTGACACGGTGTACAGTAAATTTCGTAACGCTCTTTTCCACGATAGAGGAATGATTTGGTGATATCTACGGGGATGTAATCAATATAGTCGCCGTTTTCATCTACACCTTCATAATAAGCTACATCTAACTTTGCAAGCCCTCGAGCAACAGTACCTTCTACCGGTTGACGCATAGAGCGACCGTCAGCAAAGAAGTTATTTTCTTCTTGAGCTTCTTTTCTAGGTTGCTGATCCATGTTCATATTTGGATGGATAGGGGGCTTTTCAGAAAGCTGCCCCTGGCAAGCTGAAAGAGAAATTCCGAGCGCAAAAAGGCCCGCAATTTTAAACATTCCTTTAAAATTCATTCCTGGAAATGATATGTGGGTATTCTTTTTATTCATAAACTTCCTCGATGTGAGTAGCTCCGGCTTCTTCAAAAAGCTTTTTCACTTTGTCAGACTCAAACATATCGTCATCAGCTTCGATACAGGCAAAAAACCCGTCATCGGTAGCTTTCTTAAAGCGTTCTACGTTAAAAAGAGGATTGTTAAATCTTGGCAGTCCATTTAGAAAAAACATTCCAAATACAGTACCAAATGCTGAAAGCAACACTGTCAATTCAAAGATAATCGGTACCCAGGCAGGAGCATTAAAGAATGGTTTCCCGCTAATATTCAAAGGATAATCAATTACTGACATGTAATACATCATAGCAATAGCGCCTGCAAAACCAAGAAAAGCATGACCAAGTACAATCCAGCCAAGTTTTGATTTCTTTAGATTCATAGCTTTATCCATTCCATGAATCGGGAAGGGGCTAAAGGTGTCAAATTTACTAAAGCCTGATTTTGAAATGGTTTTAGCCACATCAGTTAGTTCTTTAGGATTTCTGAACTCGGCGATGATGCCGTACATGTCCTTATTTTCTGTTTGTGTACTCATATTCGTTAAACCTTCTCAGCTTGAGGTTCTGGTACTTCTACTTTTGGCGGGTTGAATTCTTTAGTCTCTTCATCATAGTTATGAGGGTCAGCTAAAGGAATCACCGCTTTGATTTCTGCAATGGCAACCATTGGCAGGAAGCGTAAGAACAGAAGGAACATGGTGAAAAACAGACCAAAGGTTCCAACGTAAGTCAACACATCCCAGATGGTTGGAGAGTAATAATCCCAACTTGAAGGCAGGTAATCATTCGCAAGTGAAGTAACTGTAATAACAAATCGCTCAAACCACATACCGATATTCACCACAATAGAGATAAAGAAGGTGAATCCGACACTGGTTCGTAATTTCTTAGACCAAAAGAACTGAGGAGACAACACATTACAAGTCATCATTGCCCAATATGCCCATGCATAAGGACCTGTTGCTCTCAGAATAAAAATAGCTTTTTCATATTCAACGCCACTGTACCAGGCGATAAAGAATTCCATCATGTAGGCAAATCCTACCATAGAACCTGTTACGAGAATAACAATGTTCATCTTCTCCATGTGATCGTTGGTCATGATGTCTTCCATGCCGTAAATCTTGCGAGCAACAATCATCAAGGTAAGTACCATCGCAAAACCGGAGAAAATAGCACCGGCAACGAAGTAAGGAGGGAAAATGGTTGTATGCCAGCCCGGAATCATGGAGACGGCAAAGTCAAAGGATACAATGGTGTGTACAGAAAGTACTAAAGGAGTCGCAAGACCGGCTAAGATCATATATGCTTTTTCATAATTCCACCAGTGGCGGTTAGAACCAGTCCATCCCAGAGAAAATATTCCGTAAACAACTTTTCTAATTTTGTCTGTTGCACGATCTCGAATTGTAGCAAGATCAGGCACAAGACCTACATACCAGAAGAGTAGTGATACTGTAAAGTAGGTTGATACCGCAAACACGTCCCATAAAAGGGGAGAGTTGAAGTTAGGCCACATCTGCATGGAGTTAGGAACGGGGAATACCCAGTAAATAACCCAGATACGACCAACGTGAATAGCCGGAAATACACCGGCACACATTACGGCAAAAATAGTCATCGCCTCCGCAAAGCGGTTAATGGCGGTACGCCAATCTTGTCGGAACAGGAATAGAATCGCAGAAATCAGGGTTCCGGCGTGGCCAATACCAACCCACCATACAAAGTTAATGATGGCCCAACCCCAGCCAACAGGGTTGTTAAGTCCCCAGATTCCAGTTCCTTCCCAGATCAAATAACCAATTGCAGCTACCATCACGAAAAGCAAGCCATTGGCCGCAATCATGCATAAGTACCATGCTTTTGGAGTAGGGCGTAAATTAATATCGGTAATCAGTCTTGTCAGGCTTGAAAAGTCATGGTCGCCTTTTACAAGAGCGGGTTCCGGTACGTATTGGTATTTACTCATGTTTTGGTTGTATTCCTGATTAATATCTTAAGCCAAAGCCGGGTTTGGATTCGTAAGTTTCGCCATATATGATGTTCTTGGACGCGTGTTAAGCTCCTCGAGCATCTGGAAATTTCGCTCGTTGCGTTTCATTTTCGCAACTTCGCTGTTATCGTCGGTCAAATCACCAAAGTAGATAGCGTCTGCAGGACATGCTTGCTGACAAGCTGTTTTAACTGCGCCATCTGCTGGTTTTGGTGAACCTGTTTCGTTCTTGGCTTCAATTTTGGCACGGTTTACGCGCTGAGCGCAATACGTACATTTTTCCATCACACCACGGAAACGAACAGTTACTTCCGGATTCATCGCCATTTGGATGATATCAGGATCGTCGCCCGTAGTTAAATACTCTTTAGGATAGTTAAAGAAGTTGAATCGACGAACTTTGTAAGGACAGTTATTTGCACAGTAACGAGTTCCGATACAGCGGTTGTACGTCATCTGGTTCATGCCATCTTCACTGTGGGTAGTTGCCGCAACAGGACAAACCTGCTCACAAGGAGCCAACTCACAATGCATACAAGGAACTGGCTGGTGAACAGCTTGTGGAGATTCAGCATCATCGCCTACATAATAGCGATCATTGCGAATCCAGTGCATTTCACGTCCACGTTTCACTTCTTTTTTCCCAATAACGGGGATATTGTTTTCAGACTGACAAGCAATCACACACACACCGCAACCGAAGCATGAGTTCAGGTCAATAGCCATTCCCCATTGCGGTTCGTAGTCTGGATAAGTTTGCTCATCAAACAGAGAAATAGGCTGATCTTCGCCCATTTCTTCAGCTTCTTTCATGCCAGGCACTTCATAAGTGTGAACTGAGGCAAAGGAAGCAAAATCTGGGTTGTCTTTGTATTCAGAAATAGAAGCCTGACGATACATATCTCGTCCTTCAAGGCTGTGGTGATCCTGAACACATGCAATTTCATACGTATCACCTGTAGTAGATACATTTGCAGAGGCAAACAACATATTGTCTGTTCCTCTCAATGGATATACATCTACACCGCCGGCGGTATAATCGATATATGAGCTGGCTACTCGGCCAATTCCTTCTCGTCCATAACCGGTTGTTAGGGTGATGGCATCATCAACATGACCGGGCTGTACCCAAGCTACAATGCTGATAGATCGTCCATTTACTGTAATTTCTACAACGTCATAATCGTCTTGTCCGGCACCGGCTTCTTCAATACCTAAGCTTTTGGCTGTGGCAGGACTCATAAGAGCTACATTATCCCAAGTCACTTTCGTCATTGGGTCAGGAAGTTCCTGAAGCCAGCCTAAGTTTGCATATCGTCCGTCATATAATGTAGCATCAGGACGAATAACGACTTCCATTCCGGTAGTAGAAGACACATTTGACTTCGCTCTGTTCATTGCAGAAGCAAAACCGGAAGTTAACCGAACATTAACTTGGTTGAAGTTGCCTGTTGTGTCAATTCCATCATGAAGAATAGTTGTCCATTGGTTATCAAAACCTGAACTGTAATATCCTTGGAAAGTATTTCGAACTAAATCATAGCCGGAAGTCATAGATCCGGATACAATTGTATTTAAAAATTCAATTTCACTTAAGCCTTCATGCAAAGGACGGATTTGTGGCTGAATCACAGAACGTGCTCCGCCATAAGAATACCCATCGCCCCAAGCTTCCAGGAAGTGAGCACGGTTGACGTGCCATGATGATTTCATTGAAGTCTCATCTACATAATCAGAGAGATTAACAATGGTATCAACGTTGGATAGGGCATTTTCAAAGTCAAGATCTGCAGGGGCGGTATGAACCGGATTAACACCAACCATAACAACAGTATCGATGTTACCCGCTTTCATTTCAGCGACTACATCAGCGAAAGCTTCGGTACTGCTTTGCTCATCAATGTGTGGTACATCTAAATAGTGAACCGTGCTACCTGTATTACCAAGTGCCTGATTGATAGCTGCAACAGCGGCGTGTACTTCAGGCTTATGCTGAGCTCCAGCCGATATTGCTGATCTTCCGGCGTTTGCGGCAAGGTCATCAGCAAGAGCAGTGATCCATTTGTGATCAGTAAATTCATTTGTGTAACCACTGAAAGCACTCAATCCATTAATACGGGTTGAAAGTGCAGCAGCCAGAGCATAAGTAAATGCTTCCATTTGGCTTGCTTTAAGTTTCAGTCGGTGATCAGCGTAAGAACCGGTTAGGGAGAAAGAATCTTCTACTGAGTAGATGCGATTCATTTCACCATCAGTGTCGGTTACTTTTCTGCGAGAAGAAACCTGCTTAGCGTACTCAACATTATTAGGGTGTGTTGAACTCATGAAGTCATCATTTAGAGAAACGATGACATCCGCATTTTCAAAATTGTAATGAGTTCTCAAACGTCCGCCGAAAGCAATTCGGTTTCCTTCTACAACATTGTCTTCACCAAATGGCTCATAAGTAACCCATGTGGAGTTGTTGAATTTCGAGAGCGCCTGCTCCTTGATAGTTTGGTAAGTAGGAGAGGAATTCGCTTCAGAAATAAAAGCTATGCGTTGGCCGGTATTTGCAAAATGAGATTTGGCGAACGCTTCAAAATCAGCAACAGTTGATTTACCACCATTATATAGAGGTGATCGAGATCGATCAGGATCGTAAAGACCAAGAATGGCTGCCTGATTAAAAATACTGGTTCCACCACGGCTGGCCGGGTGCATGTCATTACCTTCAAGCTTGGTCGGGCGGCCTTCGTGGTTTTCAGCAATCAACCCAACAAGGTTACCTTGAACAGGCATTGCAGTTGCATAATATAAAGGTATGCCCGGAACAACATCTTCAGGCTGCCGTGAGTATGGTAAAATCTTTTGAACCGGACGCCGGCAAGCTGCCAGCCCGGCCAGTGCAACAGAAGCACCCATCACGCGGAGAAATCCACGCCTTGATACACCGTCGCTTAGTTCAGTAGCGTTTTCAGTAAACTCACGCTCGGCGTATTTTTGATATTCTTTATTATTGGCAAGTTCATTTAAACTCTTCCAATACGTCGTTTCTTTTACTTCTTCACTCATCTGTCGATCTGTAGATTCTAAATCATTCATTAGTAATGGCAACCCTGGCAATAAGTTGGTGCATGAATATTCTTCTTATCTACCAGCGCTTTCCCGATCTCGAGCTGGTTTTCAACTTGATATCCCATGGTTGTTACTTCATCAACGGGGCGTACATATTTTTCAGGCTCACGGTGGCAATCCAAACACCATCCCATGCTAAGTGGCTCTGATTGGTATACAACTTCCATTTTATCGATTCTTCCGTGGCAACTTTCACAACCTACACCCACATTAGTATGTGCGGAGTGATTGAAATAAGCGTAATCAGGTAGGTTGTGTACTCTTACCCACTCAACCGCTTTTCCTGACTCCCAACTTTCACGAATTGGAGCGAGTTTGTCGCTATCCGTCTGAATCTGGTTATGGCAATTCATACAAGTTTGAGTAGCAGGGATGTTTGCCTGTTTAGAGTCGAAAGTACTGGTGTGGCAATACTGGCAGTCAAGACCTAATTGGTCTACGTGCAGTTTGTGGCTGTAGGGAACAGGTTGTTCCGGAGCGTATCCAACGTCAGTATATTGAGGAGAGAAGAAATACCAAACGCCAAAAATAACTGCGTTCAATACAACGATTAATCCAATTAAAATTTTTCGGGGAACTTGATTTGTCCACTTGGGGAAAATCTGCGCCATAAAGATTGCTGATTTGAGTTTACGTATAGAGCAGGATTGCTCCCGTTCAGAAGTCGCGCAAATCTATCAATTTTTTCATTCTAAATTGAACAAAAAGGACGAACAGACTCCTATTTAAAATAATTCTAAATAGACAGGTCGAGACTCCGTAGTCACATTTGTGATGTGAGATTGAAAAGATAGTACACATTTAGGAAAAATGTCGAAAAAGGAATGGAAAAAACTCACCTTCCGGTTAGCATCTTTTAACTTTGCCTCGCAGACATATAGAAGCAATAAACCATAACTGAATAATATACGCTGTCAGAATCAGGTTGAGTTTTCGAACAAATCAGTGCGAGTTGAGGTAATCGGTAACACCCACTTATTGGGTTTATGCGTTTACCATCATTGCGAAGGTCCATCCTCGCAATGGAGCTCCGTAATTAGTATTGACCTGATAGAGTCTCCATATATACGTTCCGACGCGGAGCGATCGGAACGAGAGTCAAAAAATCATAGCTATCCTATAATCCTGCTAATCAGGGTTCAAAACGGATGCATTTACTCTCGTCACGGTGCTCTTCTCCGTGATGCCCTTCAGAGGCTCTGCCTCAAACTAAATTCATAACACCCCAATTAGCCCAAACGCCAGTTTCCCGTGGCTGGAATGAGTCGGTGTCCCCTCATATCGCTTCACTGAAAGCTGGAGCAACGTAACCAGAATGAAAATACACTTGTTAAGAGGGAGGATTTCGGGATGAGTATAAATGATTAAAACCTACTGCATCCCGGCTGATAATACTCTTCACTTAGTTCACCATAGAGAAATAAATCTGGATTCTCAAAAATCGAGCGTTTAGAAATCTTATTCCTTTCTTCAGGATCTAAATAGAGCTCGGTTCCATCTTTTGAAACAAAACTGCTGCTGGTATTAACAAAGGTACAGGGTTCATAGAAATCGTTCGCAGAGGCAACTTTTTCAACACCTGAATCTATACTTACCAGATAATACTCTTGACTACAGGTTTCGAGGCAATTACTTATAAGCAGTGAATCATTATTCACCCAGGTCAGATCATCAAAATTGTTGCCTTGGATTTTATAGTTAGCGCCATCTGCCCAGTTGTTCGAATTCTTTAACAGAAGGCTAATTTTGACTTCACAGCTTGGAGTAGTTTCAACGATCGCTAATTTATCACCACTGTGCGAGGGTAGTACATAAAATGATTGAAAATCACCCACTTTATCAGGGCATACGGCTTTTTCTGTCGGCTTAAATGTCTGTAATATTTCACCTGTTTCACTATCAGCCAAAGAAAATTTATCATCATGCCCTCCAAATAAGAGATACTGTTGTGATTTCATATAAAACAATTGGACGGCTTGCCCTTGAATGTCAGGCACTAGTAACGATTTAGTTTGAAGTTCACTATCCATCATATAAATACTGAAAGAGTGATTGCGAGAAGTGCCTCCGGTCGGCCAGTGGTCTTTAAACTCTGAGCTACTTAGTATATATGCAATACCCGAGTTGTCATCACTCCAAACCGCACCATTAATCTGAATTCTATTATTCCAAGTACCGCAAGAAATCAGAAAAAGGATTATAAACAGAACAATAAGAGTAGTTTGTTTCAGCATTTCATCACCCAGTGTATTTAAGTAAGAAAGGAAACTTTATTCTATATGTTAATCACTGGATACATTGAAAACAACGAACGAACAGGTAAAATACGATTGACCGGTTTTTGAATAGAATTCTGTCCTGCACCGTGCCCCAGACAACAGGACCCTATCTCTGTCTCTTTCCCTAACGTTCGCTTGCATTAAGCCGCTCACGCCAAGGGAAAGAGAACGCCTTGGTCACAGCTTGGCAGGGCATTGTTGTTAGATGTTAACGATTTAACCTCGTTGCGAAGGTCCATCTTCGCAACGGAGTCGGTGAAGCTCCAGCTTCTGATGTCTAATCTATAATCTATGAACCTGAACGTCAGCACTAGAGCTGGAGCTAGGTAATTAGTATTGACATGATATAGCTTCCTTGTTACGTTCCGACGCGGAGCAGTCGGAACGAGAGTCAAAAAATCATAGCTATCCTATAATCCTGCTAATCAGGGTTCAAAACGGATGCATTTGAGACATGCCCCATTTTTTCTCCAATCCGTGACCAACCGAACAATCCATGTCATACAAGTTCCATCTCTTACGGTTTTTAGAACTTTTGTGGCAAATTAATATCTCGAAAAAGGAATCGAAAAAACTCACCTTTTGGTTTAGCAAGTCTTAACTTTGTCTTGCAAACATATAGAAGCAATTAACCATGTCTGAAAAATTTACGCTGCCGGAGTCATCTCGAATTCTAGAACAAATTAGTGCGAAGAAAGCCATTGGCTTAATCGCCGGACTCAGTGTAATAGCTGTTCTGCTCCTCTTTTGGCTGATCTATTTTAAAGAAGGAGCTGAGGCACCTGTTCCGTGGATAAAGAATTTGTCAGCTGTAAATGCTGCGCTGAATTCTCTGAGTACGATCTTTCTTTTATTAGCTTTTCGTGAAATAAAGCGCAGAGATTTCCAAAAACATATGCGTTTTAATCTTGCCGCTTTTGTGACCTCTTCATTATTTCTGGTCAGCTACGTAGTGTATCATCACTTTGTGGGAGATACCAAGTTTATGGGAGAAGGATTTATTCGTCCTATCTACTTCTTCATATTAATAAGTCACATTGTGCTTTCTGTTTTTGTAGTCCCGCTGGTTCTTTCAAGCTTCTACTTTTCGTTGAGCGGGAAATTTGAAACCCATAAAAAAGTATCACGCTGGACATTCCCCATCTGGTTGTATGTCTCGGTTACCGGAGTGATTGTTTTCTTTATGCTGAAAATCTGGGGATAGAGAACAGATTGTCTCAGATTTGTTCAACTTCCTCCCGGCGTTGCTCCTCCAGCCATCAAATAAATCCCTAAAGCTATAAGCACCAGCGCCAGTGATACTTGTAATTTACTGGCTTTAATTCGTTGTGCGATGTACCACCCGGATATGGTTCCTATTAATAATGGAATGGTCAGAAATAATGCGAGATACCAGTCAACGGCTCCATGAATCATATAGCCTACCGTAGCAAAGCCAGAAATAAATATGGATTGAACCTGAGCGAGGGCGACCGACAATAACATCGGCACGCCTAATACGACCATCAACGGCACGGCGAGTACGGGTCCGCCAACACCCAATAACCCTCCGGGCAATCCCACTGCGAGTCCAACGCCAGCGAGTCCCAGTAATCCCTTTGTAGAATCAATTTGTAATCGACTATCTGGTTTAAGTTTTTTTTTCTGTCGATATAAGATGAGCAGCCCGGTAAATAGAACAAATAGCCCTAGTAGCACAGCAAAGGCAGAGGCATTTAATAGAGTATTGATTTGAGCTCCGGCAAAAGCTCCAATAACAGAAGTGAGGCTTAAAATACCGGCGGCTTTACCCGCTACTTTCCCTTTCAGTTCTCCGGATCGGAGATAACCAAGGCTACCAACTATTCCAGTTGCAATGAATGTAGCACTGGCTGTTCCTGCAACTGTGCTGGGATCAAGAGGGAGCATCGCAAATAGGGCAATGGTCACAAATATCCCTCCCGGGCCAATGGTTGTGATACAAATTCCACCCACCAGTGCAATGATGAGCAAAAGGATCATAATCTCCACGCTCATTGTGGTCACTGCTGATAAAAGTACGCTGAGAAAAAAGCTCATCTATTCCAGGTAGCGTTGTATATATTTATGAAAACATACCGCCAAAGATAGCCGATAAGACACCTTGCACAGAATTTATTGCAATGTATCCAGAAAACAGTACAAGCATGAAATTGGCGGTATTCAGCTTCCAAGAGTTCGTATTTTCGCCCATCAGTTTTTTATCGTTCATAGCCCAGAATAACAATGCGGCTGTTATGGGGAGGCCAAATACTCCATTATAAGCGGGAAAAAGTGTAATCATTTCCACAACACTGAGACCGGTTACGTTGGCGACGAGTGGAGAAAACATCCCAATCAAAATACCTCCAGCAAAAATTAGCTTGAAGCTTTTGCTTGTTCCTTCTTTATGATCGATGCCCCGAGCTTCCAGAATCATATAGGGAATCGTCCACATAATCGGGACAATACTATTGAAGGCGGCCGCGATAACCCCAATCAAAAATACAATCATTGCCCAGCGGCCCAGTACAATTTCGAGCGCTTCACCCGGAGCCACAAAAGTAGTAAGTTCAGTATAGCCAGCCGGACGTAATACTGCTGCAGATACAATGATAATCGCTACCGTAATCAAACCTCCAACGGTGTATCCCATGGTGAGATCGGTGCGCATGTTCTTGACGTGTTTGTCGCTGTTCCAACCTTTGCGCTTAACTAGAATAGATTCCAGGAAAAAATTAGGCCATAAAGCAGTTGTACCTAAAATAGCAGCTCCCAAAAGCATAGCTCCGGTATCTGGTATGGATGGAATAAAGCCTTTTGCGACTTCAGTCATTTCAGGTCCGCTTGCACCGGCTACTACCAAATAAAGTATCAGCAGTAAAAACATCATTCCAGTCATTACTTTTTCTACATAACCATAGTGCAGAACTCCAACAATGATGGCTAGGATACCCGTTACAACGGCCAATGGTTGCCAGCTCACAGCTCCGCCCGTGAGTACTTCAAAACTCATTCCAACTGCTGCAGTGAGGGCGAGAGTCCAGGCAATACAACCCACGGAAAGGAATAAGGCAAGTGTTAAAGCTCCGTTTTTACCGATTTTTTTTCGGATGAAGGTCATCAGGGTGTCTCCATAAATGCCGAGCCGTGCACTCATATCTTGCGCCATAAAGCCAAGAAGCACAGCTCCGATTACGGCCCATATTAAGACGTAGCCATATTCCACGCCGGCCTGACTCGCTATAAAAATGGAACCACTACCAAAGTAGCTGGCCACCATGATGAACGACAGTCCATATTTGTCAAAAAAGTTTGCAAAGAATTCCTTCATGTATCAGAAGTGGTTAAAATATTCGAAGAGATTTTTATGAAGTAATAGACTTAGAGCATGCGCAAGGAAGGGAATGTGTAGTACTTAATCCTTCAATTAGTAAACAAAAAATGCAGCAACGCTTATATAAAAATGCTAAAGCCGAGCCAATGGTAAGGATTTAAAGAGTAAGTCCGAAATGAAAAACCCTCAATATGGAAGATCTGAGGAGGTTTTTATGTTTTTTAAAATTTGAAAGGTCATTTCACGAAATCTTAATAAACAACCGGTATCATCATTTTCGAAAAAACTATGAGAAATGATGAATACCCAGTTAATCAGAAAATACAACGTACCGGGTCCGCGCTATACCAGTTATCCAACAGTTCCCTATTGGGATGAATACGGAATAAGGGCTAAGGATTGGAAGTCTACATTAAATAGGTCATTCCTGGATAGCTATGCAGAGGGAATCAGTCTTTACATTCACCTTCCGTTTTGTGAAAGCATGTGTACGTTTTGCGGATGCCACAAACAGATTACAAAAAGGCACGATGTTGAGGATCCTTATATAAAGACTATCCTAAAAGAGTGGCAGCTGTATCTTGATGTTCTTCCGCTCACCCCACAAATCCGTCAAATACATCTTGGCGGGGGCACACCTACTTTCTTTAGTGCATCAAACCTGGAGCGACTGATAAGTGGAATTCTGGATCAAGCTGAACTTTGTGATGATTATGAATTCAGTTTTGAGGGACATCCAAATAATACCACTAAAGAGCATTTGCAGACTTTATATAATCTGGGCTTTAGGAGAGTGTCTTATGGAGTGCAGGATTATAACCCAGAGGTTCAATTTGCCATCAATCGCATTCAACCCTTTGAAAATGTAAAGAGGGTACAAGAATGGTCCCGGGAAATCGGGTACACCTCAATTAACCATGATTTAGTTTTTGGGTTACCCCATCAAAGTCTGGATAGCGTAAAGCATACGATAGAGAAAACGAACGAGCTTCGTCCCGACCGGATAGCCTTTTATAGTTACGCCCACGTGCCTTGGATAAAAGGAAACGGGCAACGGGGGTTTAATGATAATGACCTTCCAAAAGCGGATGAAAAAAGAGCGCTTTATGAGCTCGGTAAACAAATGTTTTTTGATCATGACTACCGTGAAATCGGGATGGATCACTTTGCGCTGCCTTCGGATTCTTTATTTGAAGCCATGACCATCAAGGATCTGAATCGAAACTTTATGGGGTATACCGCAGGCTCAACAAAAGTACTAATTGGGTTGGGCATGTCGGCCATAAGTGATAGCTGGTATAGTTTTGCGCAAAACGAAAAGAAGCTCAAAGATTACCAGTCCAGAGTTGAAGAAGGGGAGCTTCCCATTTTTCGAGGTCATTTACTTTCGGATGAGGACCTGCTTCAGCGTGAGAATATTATGAACATGATGTGCCGTTTTCAAACAGAGTATTTGGGAGATCAGTATCTATTTGAGGAAATCAGGGAAAACCTGCAGGAGCTTGAAGAAGATGGTCTGGTAGAAATTATGGGTAGAAGAATCACCTTAACGGAAGAAGGAATTCCCTTTGTTCGGAATGTTTGCATGGCTTTTGACCGTAAGCTTCATCAAAGTAAACCTGAGAAAAAATTGTTTTCCCAAACAGTATAAATGCTCCATAAACACCAATCTTCATTCAACCTTAATGAAATAGCAGTATTGTTTTAGGGTGATTTAAAATGAATAGAGTATCTGATGACAACTTTAGCTAAAAATTCGGGAATCTGGCAATGGGCCTTGTTTAGTTTCGTACTGGCCGGTTTGACAGGTTTTGTTTTCAGAATGGGTTTTGTGTTCCCGCTGCCTGAGTTTCTGAATTTAGAAAATATTCGCCATGCTCATTCTCATCTTATGTTTTTTGGATGGGCTTCTTTACTTCCTTTATACTTTATCAAACTAGACATTATATCCGGCTACCATGCAGCGCTTGGAGCACGCCTGATGAAGAATTCACTTTGGTGGATATTGATTTTTGGGATACTCTCTTTTCCGGTATTTCTCTTGTTTGGGTATCAGTCAGTTTCCATAAGCTCAACTTCTTTGCCTCTGGCCGTTATTTTTTCCGGAATGGTGATGTTGGGCTGGTATGGATTTATGGCAGGGTATGTGATCACTAAATTCAAAAAGAAAAATTTTCAGGCTAACATCTTTTATGAAGCAGCACTGGTAATGTTATTCATATGTTCTTTAGGAGCTTGGTCGGTTGGCGGAACGCAAATCTTTGAAATCGGCGGGCCACTATTGCCAAAGGCGTTAACACATTTCTTTTTAGCCAATTTTGTAGAAGGCTGGGTGATTTTGGTGTTAATGGGTTTCATTAGCAAAGCATTAGCCATGAAAGAGGACGATTTTGTGGTTTCACCAACGGCTCTTGTTGCATTAATAGCGGTAGGGGCACCGTTTACCTTCCCCTATGGATTTTCAGAAGGACTCATCAATTTTGATTTATCCGTTGCTGCACGAACAGGCGGGATTTTAATCGCTGAAGGAGTTCTACTGTTTGCTTATTCTATAATTCGCACCCACCGGAATCATATTTCCTTATGGATATGGCCTATCATTTTTCTTGTATTGAAATCTTTGATGCAAATAACGGCATCTGTAACCCCAATGGGGATGTGGTTAGCTGACCATGGGGTTCGAATTCTATATCTGCACACTACCTTACTTGGGGCTTTATCTACCGGAATAATTTGGTTTCTGTACCAAATGGTATCCATGAAGAGAATATATTTTTATGCGGTTTTGATTTCAATAGCGATGCTAATAGGCAGCCTTGTATTGCCAACCAGTATTTTGCCGGTTACTTTGTTTGGAGCATGGGTTTATAAAATATTGGCTATAGTCGCTATTTTCCCTGTAATCGCAGTTCTCTTCTTTTGGCTCAAGTTGGGGACAATCGTAGAGCAAGAACATCACCCCAAGCATCCCAAGGACATACCTTCTATTAGGAGAGAAGCTGTTCTATAAACTCCTTAAGAACAACAGTACTGTTATACTCTTCATCTTTTGAGGCATATATAAAGGTGATGGTTTCTTTTTGTTCTGCCAGCTTGATTAGTTTTTGAATGTCTTCAGACCCATATAGTTCTTTACGATATCGATCTTTGAATTCATCCCATTTGTCAGGATCATGATTAAACCATTTCCTTAAATCATGGCTGGGAGCAACCCCTTTCATCCACTGATCCAGTTTTGCCCGTTCTTTGGAAACTCCCCGGGGCCAGAGTCGTTCAGTGAGAATGCGATATCCATCCTCTGAACTGGCTTCTTCATATACACGTTTTGTTTTGACGGTAACCATACCCTTAATATGTTAAATCAAGTTGATCAATGAAATCAATACAGATGAGATTCTTTTTAGCTTAAATATCATTAGTTTAACATTGAACTAATTCAAAGTAGATAATCAGGTCACGATGGAATTTGGAATTTATACCTTTGTTGAAAACACTCCGAACGCTGAAACAGGAGAGACTCTTCACCCTGCTGAGCGGCTTCAGAACCTTATGGAAGAAATTGAACTCGCCGATGAACTAGGTCTGGATGTTTTTGCTATAGGTGAACACCATAGAGAAGAGTATGTCTCGTCTTCGCCGTCCACATTATTGGCTGCAGCTGCAACGCGCACCAAAAACATTCGATTAAGCAGTGCTGTAACGGTGCTGGGTTCGGAAGATCCGGTGCGGGTTTATCAGCAATATTCTACCCTTGATTTACTTTCGAAGGGGCGGGCTGAAATTATGGTGGGTCGTGGATCTTTTATCGAGTCATTCCCACTCTTTGGTTATGACCTGCAAAACTATAGTGAGCTTTTCTCAGAAAAGCTTCAGCTGTTAATGGAAATTCGGGAACAAGAAAATATCAGCTGGCAAGGAAAATACCGTCCTTCCATTGATGACAGAGGAGTTTACCCAAGACCGTATCAGCAGAAAATACCGGTATGGAGAGCGGTTGGAGGAACCCCTAAATCAGCCTATGAAGCAGGAGCAATGGGAATGCCAATGGCGATAGCAATTATTGGCGGTCAACCGGCGCAGTTTAAGCAAATGGCAGATTTACATCGCAGGGCTGCTCAAGAACACAATCAACCCAAACCTGCATTGAGTATTAACTCGCATGGTTTTATAGCAGAAACAACTCAGAAAGCAGCTGATATTGCATTTCCGGCATTTAAGACTACGATGGATAAAATTGGTAAGGAAAGAGGGTGGCCGCCAATGAGCAGGCAGCAGTTTGATGCTTCAATTACTTTGAAAGGAGCGAACGTGGTTGGAAGCCCACAGGACATTATCGATAAGATCATTTATCAGCACGAGATATTCGGTCATGATCGGTTCCTGCTCCAGATGAGTGTTGGAAGTGTTCCTCATGAAAAGCTTTTACGCTCTATTGAACTCTTTGCCAAAGAAGTTGCACCTGCAGTAAGAGAGAAATTGGGAACACCTGTTCAATAACGCAGGCTAATTACTTATTGAGTTCCGCTCTCCGGTTTTTTAGCTCTTGAGAAGCCTTTGCATAACCGCCATCGGTTCCATCCACAAAGTGGATATGGTCCTTCTGATAGCTTTTAACATAGCAGGTAACCATTGCTGCGAATGATGAATGTATCCCATAAGCTAATTTCTTGTTCTGAAAAAGATTGTCCAGAAACTTGGTTAGTTCCAAGCGTTGCTTAATGGTTCCTGAAGCTACAAATCGGAGTCCATCTCCAAATTTCTTGTAGTCTGCATGGCGTACCAAATCCGGTTTATAATCTCCCCAATCTGTGGCAGATGTTTTCTTTTTAAATTTCATCAGGTAAAGACCTGTAACTAGCTGAAAAATCATCATGCCAATGTGTTTCAGCTTTTTTATAAGGGTAGGAGGCTGTGTTCTTAATTTCCATTCAACCCCAAGTGATATTGGGTTCGTGGTCATCTGCAACTCACTTTCCCTGATGGGGTGGAAATCATCTTCAGTACCGTAGATTTCTTCTATCTTTTTAAAGCATGCTTCATAAATATCAACGGTCTCATTTTCGTTCTCACCAAAAGCCTGAATTATATATGCTGCTACTTCATCTTTGTTGCTGGGAACCTGACTCCACCTACATTCTAGTCCGGAAAAATCGGCTTCTATCGGTGTAACATCCTTAAGTCTGTCTTCCTCCTTAATAAGGGTTTCAGCAAAAGTAACTCCACTTCCCCAAAATATGGTTTGGTCGATAAATTCGGATAATTGTAATCGTGCTACGCTAATTTCATGACCTCTTTCTCGCAGTTCTTTTATAGATACTAATCCAATGGCCATTTCTAAATCATAAGCATCTTTTACGGCTTTCTTACAGAATGCGAGTATTCCTTTAATATCGTCGATATCTTTATTGGGAAGTGCGATGAATGAGCCGTCACCCCCAAACAAATAAGGCAGTAAATTTTCTTTCCCATAGAAATTATTGAGAGCTGCTATGATGGAAGCCCCAGCCATATTTACTTCCTTATATTTACCCATTCGAATGGCGTCTGTTGAGTTGCGAATATCGGCTAAAGCTAGATACCAGTCATCGGGAAGTGGGGTATAATGAGTGTGATTTGAGACTTCTCTGAAAGAAGGAACAATGTTTAAGCTTTCGTAAAATTCTGTGGTGTTCATGAGTTCTAGAGTGACAAATCAGTGTGAAGCGCGGCGAAAAGGTAGTTTTTATTATGCCATAAAAAAAGCCTGCTTCAAAAGAAGCAGGCTTCAAGATTTAATATCTAAAGTCTTTATTTAATCAGACTTGTATTTTCCAGTTCAATTGTTGATTCGAATTCGAACTGTTCACCATCTTCTAGTTCAATGCCTTCAACTAATGAATCAGCATAAGCATCGTTAGTTGGGGCGAATAAAACATCATATGTGTTGTCATCAAGACCAACCAGGCTAAAGTTGCCATTTTCTTCATTTGGCTGTGTACCAACGGTGTCTTCACCTACTATAGCGTAGACCCATGGTTCAGCTTCTAATGGAAGAACGGTACCAGAGATGCTTGCTTGTTCTTCTAAATCTACCGTTCTGAGAACCGGTCGTAAAATATATCGGTCATTTCCGGTAACTGTGATAGATTGAGAAGCATCAAAGTCGATAACAAGATCGTATACCTGACCTTCTTCAACATCTGCCTGCACATTCAGTTTATAACCGGATTGTTTTGCGCTCGGAGTTACAAGGGCGTATGTTTCGCCATCAATAACTACTGTGTTATCGTCGCCAAGCATGAGGCGAATTTGGTTATATCTGCCGGCTTCAAGTTCAGTCTGGCCGAGGTCAAGCGTAGCACCGTTTTGATAATCTAAAAGATTAACGGTCATGGAATTATCCATTATAGAATACCAGCCGTTCTTATCATCGTCACCGTCTTCATTGCCTTCCCCGTCCTCATCAGGTTCTTCAGCGTCTTCGTCTTTATTAACTAATACCTGAGTAATTTCAATGTTTACCTCATCATATGCTGCCGGAGCATCGGTGAGGGAAACTTGCATTGTACCGGTACCAGATCCACTGTTGGAGCTACACGCTGTAAATGCAAATGAGGTGACCAGAATGGTTAATATTGATAAAAATCTAAACTTCCTTATTAAATACTGCATTAAATAAAATCTGTTTGTTCGAGTTCACTAATTGAAACAAGCCTAAGCTGATAATGTTTCGTATTTTAGATTTTATTATTTAAACAAATTTAGGATCATTATAAACAGTAATTTAACCAGCTCCTGCAGAGGCGCCACCACCCGCAGTTCCTGCAACGGCTCCGCCTCCTGTAGCCCCACCTCCGGCCGAAATTGTTCCTGTAGCAGCAAGGTTACTGAACGAAGAAGCAATAGTAGTTGGGGAATTGTTACTTCCGGGAAGAATAACCATCCAGGTTATTAAAGATGCTGCTGCCTGATTCTGTTCAAACATCTGTTCGATATTTGATTTACCCAGACCAAAGGCTATCCCGTAAATAAAGTGTAAACCAAGGTGGTTGTCAGGTATTGAGTAATCTTTGGCATTTTTTAAAGCTTTGTGATAATTCTTCCAGGTTTGATAAAGTTCTTCTCCTTTAGGAGTTCTTCGAACAATGACCAGAGATAAAAGACAAGCTATTAAGCACCAGATAATGGATAGGCCTACAACCGGATGAATAAGAAAAATCCCAACTGCTCCACAAAGCATAAGTACAGACTGAAGCCCTAGGTTCCAATACATTCCCAAATAGCTTGTGTCGTCGATCCAGCCTCGGTCTTTTCCAAATTGATTAACCATGGATTGCCATTCCCGAAACCACTTGGATACTTTGGAATCACTGTATTTAAAAATATCCTTGATGTTATGACCTTCACTCTCAATTCGTCCTTTAAGAAAATTCAGGAAGTCTGATTCCCAATTAACCATATTGGGTTCAATTTCTTTATCAGCTAAATGAATGCTGAATTCAGATTCTTTGGATGAAAATAATCCCTCCTCAGGCTCTTCTTCTTTTAATTGGAGATAACCTCTTCGTGCTAAATCGAGTAAAGTAGCTGTTACATGGCCACCGGTTACATTTCTATGCATAAGTAACCAACCTATGGCAGCCGGTTTTTGATTTCCCGGTATCATCAGGCTTTCATTTCGGGAGAGATTTATTCTGTGTCTTGATCCATATTTACGATAGAAATAGATAAAACAAATAATGCTCAATCCCACTAGTATGACAATTACTTTAACACCCAGATTTATTAGCCGTTCTTCCTCAGCCTGTGCCAGTATTTGTTCTTGGCGGTAGCTTTCTTCGTCATTTTTGGCCCATGCTAAAGAAAAATCAGGGTCACTAATGCTGATTGCATTTTCATTAAAAACTGAAGTGGGGAAGACGGTTCGAATGATGACTGCTTGGTTTTTGCTGATTTCTGTACCGCTAAACCGAAATCCATTATCTAAAGTAAAAGACTCCATTGCCCAGGCAGGCTCACGAACCCAAGAGTGTAAGTCAGATTTTTCTACAGTCTCGGGAAGCTGAATGACAATGGAATAGTTATCTGTAGATTTATTTCGATTATCTGACGCATAATTCCAGAAAAATTCACTCCATTCGGGTCCAATGGTAATGGCTCCCTCAAGTGTATAGGAAACTGAGAAAGTACGTTCTTCATCTTCAGCGCTATAAAACCATTTAATGTTGTAAGAGTTATCGGATTCCTCAACCAGAAAGGAGCCTTCCTCTTCTGTGTTCAAGTTGATGAAGTCGTTATTACTCTCGGATACTCTTATATCTCTGATAAAAGAGGATGCAGTTTTAGCAAGTTCGTAATTTGCCCACGAATAACTCCCATCAAAAACATAAGTGAGATGCTCGGTGATTCTGATTGTACCGTCAGGATTGACCGTGACTTCAACTTTTATGGTAGGAATTTCATATTCCTTTGCCTCCGAAAAAGAAGGATAGAAGGAGAGTAATAAAATCAGGGAAATGGTGATAAAAAAGGGGAGTTTTTTCATAGCTGAATTCTTTCAGATTTTATCAAGGATAGTCATTCTGTTCATCTACTCAAAAAAGAAAGCAGTTGTTACAGGCGTTGACATACAAACATAAATATGATAGTATTCTCGTATGAGAACTTCCGTAGATATTCCCGACGAAATAATGAAAAAAGCTAAAATTAAAGCCGTTGAAGAGGGTATAAGCCTTAAGGATTTAATTATACGCAGCCTTAAGAACGAACTCGAATTGAAAGCGAAAACGGCAGGCACTCCCTGGAAAGATCTGAAGGGTAAAGGATCAACAGCAGATCTTTCTCCTGATAAATCAGGATTTTCAGATTTCTAAATTCCATCGCAAATCGGCATAGAAATGATTGTACTTGATACCCATATTTGGTTGTGGTGGCTGCTTGATGAGGGAGCTCTCACAGATGATGAAAGGCAAACACTTGATGAGGCCGCAGCTGCAAAAGAAATAGCGATATCAGCTGCGTCTATTTGGGAGGTGGAATTGCTCGAAAGAAAAGGAGCCATTCAGCTTCAGCCTAACTTAGAAACGTGGATTGAGCTGGCTACAAAACCTGAAGTGTGTAAGGTAATTCCAATTCAAAAAGAAGTGATATTGGCTCAAAAAAAATTACCGGACAATTTTCCGGATGATCCCGCTGACCGACTAATTGTAGCTACTGCACTTCATTATGAATATGGCTTAGCGACTAAAGATAAAACGCTTCAGGAATTGGGATTCTGAAAATTACCCAAAGTTCCAGGTCACGCCACGTCCAATCTCAGGATCCGGATAATTCCAATCTACAGCTCCCTGATCACAAGCATACATGCACGTACCACATTCGATGCAGTCTTCAACCTGAAAGTGAACCTTGCCGTTATCATCCATAGTGTAGCAGTTTGCCGGACAAACGTAGGTTGTACATTTATGGGGACAGGTTGAGTTGCAAATATCCGTGTCGACAATAATATGTGCTTTAATCTCAGATTTGGCCTGATTTCGATAGCTAACTAATCCAAGTCGTTCGCTTAATTTTAAGTTTTTCATAACGATTTTCCTGCTTTAAATCCGAGTTTCGCTAATTCCCAAATAGATGAATGTCTTTTGATAGCACCTTTAATCATATCTCTTGATTTCGGAGTCGGCTCATTTTTGATGGTGAAGAATTGACGCCCAAAATCACAAACCAAATTCGGTACTTTTTGCTGCATGGTTTCTGTGTGTAGCAGATGAACAGCATCCTGAAAGCCATTGATATCTTTCATTACATAGCTTTCATCCATCACTTTTCGGTACTCTTTTAAAGTAGAAGAAGTGAAGTCACCTTTCTCTTTAGCTTTCACAATAGTTTCAGCAGCCAAAATGCCTGAGCGCATAGCATAATCCATGCCTTGAATGGCTTTACCTGCGTTCATCAATAAATTGGCAGATTCACCGGCCAGCAGAATTCCATCTTTATAAAGTTCTTTTGGCATTGCACGCTTATCACCAGAAGAAACTACATGAGCTGAGTACTCAACAATTTCCCCATCCTTAATGATATCAGCGATAGTAGGGTGCGTTTTGAAATGATTCAAAATATCATGCGGACTTTTCTGCTTGTCGCGCATGTCTTTAATGCCAAGTACAAGGCCAAGAGAAATGGTATCACGATTGGTATATAAAAACCCGCCGCCTTCAACGCCATCGGTAGCCCAGCCCACAAATTCATTGCTCATTCCGCTGAGTCCGTTGAGCTGAAATTTTTGTTCCAGCACTTCCTGATCAAACCGAATAATTTCTTTGATTCCGGTTAGCATATGATCGGCCGGAACGTATTTATCCTGAAGGCCAACTTGCCGGGTTAAGAGATTATTTACGCCTTCAGCTATAATTACTGAGTCTGCATGGAACTCATCTTCTCCGGTTTTGATGCCAACAGCTTTGTCGTTTTGCATCAGTACTTCGTCAACCTTTATATTGGTTGCGATGAAGGAATCCATAGCATAATCAGAAGCATCAATTGCTTCCTGAACTTTACCGGAAAGCCAGTTATCAAATTTTGAGCGTAATACTACAACTCCGGAATAAGGAGACTCATCAAAATGCGAGGATTTAAAATCCAAAGAAAAAGTCGATTGCTCGTCCATAAAGGTAAGCCGGCGGTGATTTATAAATCGCTCCCAGCCGCCATTCTCATCTTCCCAATAATTTGGAACGAGTTTAGCAAGGTCACTTCCCCATAACACTCCACCTGAGACATTTTTAGAACCGGCAAATTCACCGCGCTCAATCAGAAGGAATTTCATGTTATTCCGAGCGAGCGTCATTGCAGCAGCTAGTCCGGCAACGCCTCCGCCAATTACTATACAATCAAACTTTTCGTCCATGAGTAAAATTTTAAATGTTGAATTTTAAATGTTAAATGAGGTATAGCCCATTTAACATTCAGCAATTAACATTAAACATTAGTTTTTGATTTTTTTGATTTCTTCGATGAAAGGAGGGAGTATTTTGTATAAGTCTCCAACAATTCCATAATCAGCGATTTCGAAAATAGGGGCGTCCGGATCCTTGTTGATGGCTACAATCACTTTGGAATTTGCCATACCGGCCACATGCTGTATTGCACCAGAGATTCCAACTGCGATATATAGTTGAGGAGATACGACTTTACCTGTTTGGCCAATTTGCAAACTTGGGTCGTAAACACCTGCTTCTGTTAGTGCTCGAGAAGCTCCAATTCCGGCATTTAGAGTGGATGCTAATTCTGAAATCAGGTTTTGGCCTTCTTCATCTTTAACTCCACGTCCGGCTGCTACAATAGATTCTGCTTCATTAAGGTCAATAGTGTCACCAGAGGCAGAAATGATTTCTTTAAGGGTAGATTTGAGTTCAGACTCATCCATGTTGAAGTCGATGTTCACGACTTCAGCTTCTGTAGGATTCTCAGCTAGTTCATAAGAACCGGAACGGACGGAGACTAATACTCTATCGCCTTTAGCTTCATTCTGGGCTATTATTTTAGCTGCCATTACCGGCCGTTTAGCTTTAATTCCGTCGTCTGTAAGTTCAAATTCAGATACATCCGGCAAAACTGCTGCATTCTGATTTGCGGCCAAGGCACCTAATATATCTTTTGTGCCTTCCGTAGAAGCAAATGCTACAACAAAAGGATTTGCTGCCTCCATTACATTAGCAAAAGCTTTCAGCAATGGTGTGTTCATGTGGTTTTTGAAAATAGGATCTTCAACGACATAGATTTTAGAAGCCCCATATTTCTGAACGCCTTCAACATAAGAAGATGCTTTTTCGTCAATAATAACAGCTTCCACAGAATGACCACCTGATTCGGCTAAAGCTTTGCAATGAGATAAAACTTCTAAAGACGATCGTTTTATTTTGCCGTCTGAAATTGCGATGTGAGTTAAAATAGTGCTCATGAATAGTTCCTTTGAATCGTAAATTTTGACTTATGGATCAGAGTTTTTGTATTCAAACCTCTAATCTATCATTTCTAATTTCTAAAGTACGTTAGACTTGGTGTCAAGAAGTTGTGCTACTTCACGGGCTATTTCATCCGGTTCACCCTCAAACTTTTCACCTGCTTGTCGTTCTGGCTTTTCCTCATACCCCAAAACATTGGTATTAGGGGATAATGCATCTTCATCTAAACCCATAGAAGAAAGTTCAATCTGTTCAACAGGTTTCCGTTTGGAAGCCATAATTCCTTTTAAATTTGGAATACGCGGTTCGTTCATATCATTTGAGCATGTAACTGCACAAGGTGTTGGGAGCTCGATCATTTCCTGTCCGGAATCACCCTGACGTTTAACAATCAGTTTTCCATCTTCAGCTTTCAAGCCAACCGCATTTGTTGTGTAGGGGAGGTCGAGTAATTCAGCAACCATACTTCCAGTTAATCCTGAATCAGTATCCTGCGATTGTTTTCCAAGTGAGATTACATCGTACTCTTTATCTTCGAAAAATTTGCCCAGGATTCTAGCATAGGTTCCTGAATCATACCTTTCATCACCTGATGTTTGAATGTGCGTTGCTTTATCAGCTCCCATAGCCAAGGCCTTACGAATGGTTTCTGACGCTTTAGCTGAGCCGATACAAACAACTTCAACCTCGCCACCGTGAGCTTCCTTAAGAACCAATGCTTCCTCAACAGCGGAGGCGTCGTAAGCATTAAGGATCATTCGGTCAGCATCTTGAATTAATTGCCCGTCTTTAATTTGCAAAGGTGCGTTAACATCTGGCACCATTTTAATACATACGTAAAATTTCATTCGCTAAATTTTTAGTCTTCTAAAATTAAGTTATGGAACCGCTTTTTTGGGCGCCTAATATACAAAATTGGATTAGTAAATGTACGGATTCAAATACTCTTTTTCTGAATCTTAAGAATTAAATCCAATTGTCATTCTTATAAAAAAGATATCTGACGAACCATTCCACATTTTAAGTTAAGATTATTTTTCAAAGACCGATAAGCTGGTGGTAAAGTATTTAATGTCAGCAAAGGACCGATGAAAAAATTGGGATCAATTTTACTGCTTCTGTGCGTCTGGATATTACCTGTTAGTATCTTTTTGGCATTCTCACATTCTGAGCAAGCAACCCCGCTTGAAGGCAGTGTAGTGACTTCAGATGGGTTCCTTTCAGATTCACAAAATACGGTAGAGGTTGTTTTTTTTGGATATGCTGAATGTGCTTTTATATGTCCTACCTCGGTATCAAAACTAGCGGATGTGATTTACTCTATCAAAGAAGATGATCCAGAAGTAAAGCTTGGGGGTTATTTCTTGGATGTAAATGCTGCATCACAACTAAATCGAGCTCATCAATACAGTCAATTTTTCTCACCAGATATCGTAGGCGTAAATCTCAATAAGCAAGAACTCAATCAGCTTAAGAGAGATTTTGGGATTCAGGTAAAAGATAATTTGGCAAAGGACGGAGAAATAAACCATACCGATCATTTTTACGTGCTTACTGAACTAAACAAAAATTGGAGTATTCATAAAGTGATATCCAATGATGTAAGCACGGAAAAACTTCAGCAAATTTTAACAGAAATCATTTCAAATAGATCAATAAAGTGAAAATGAACAAATCAGGGAGTGGATTATTATTACGATTATTTCCAGCATACGATAGCCGACTATCAAATGGTGTGCTGAGAGGGCTGAGCAATTCGTTTATCGATACTGACCGATTTATGATCAAATTGTTGGCTCTCCACTGGGTAATTGCAGCTACTATTACAGCAATTCCATACAGTACTTATCTATTGGGAATTGTTGGTGGCGGGGTGATTTTTGGAGTAGCCTTTTTAGCTTTTCGTATTAATCCCGGCTCAGTTTGGAGTAGGATGACAATTGGCGCTGCGCTCATGGCTTTTTCAGTTTTATTCATCCAGCAGAACTTGGGTAAAATTGAACTCCATTTTCACATTTTTGTGGCTCTCGCATTTTTACTTAGATACAAAGATATCGCGCCTGTATTAACGGCAGCGGTAACCATTGCTGTACATCATGTGCTGTTCAATGCGGCTCAAATGTATGAGCTTAGTGTTGCAGGAACTCCAATTATGGTTTTTGATTACGGTTGTGGTTGGGATATCGTAGCGCTACATGCTGCATTTGTAGTTGCCGAAACTTTGACAATCGCTCGAATAATCATAAGCCTTACAGATGAGTACATTAACAATGCTGAGGTATTTGATATTCTAGATGACTTAAATGATTCTGCCCGGTATACCAGTCAAGCAGCAGACTCCATTTCTAAATCTGGACAACAGCTGGCAATCGATGCTTCTGATAATTCTCAGGCGGTCGTTGATTCCAACGAATCGATCGAAGAAATGAACAAGAGAATTGTAGATTTAAATGATAAAACCGGAATTGTGAAGAATAAGGTAGATGCAATTTCTTCTAATTCCGCGAAGATGAATGAATCTATGGAAGACCTGAAAAAATCGAGTAGTGATATTTCCAAAATCACTCAGATTATCGACAGTATTGCCTCACAAACAAACCTTTTAGCTTTAAATGCTGCTGTTGAAGCTGCACGTGCAGGTGAAGCTGGGAAGGGATTTGCGGTGGTTACTGAAGAGGTTCGTGTTTTGGCTCAAAAGACAGCCTCATCAGCTACTGAGATTGAAAAAATGGTTGAGGAAAATATTTATAAAGCCGAAGGAGGCACAAAAGTTTCCAGCCAAATATTTAGTCAAATCAATGAGCTCAAAGAATGGATAGAGACTGTACTTGAAAGCAGCGACGCTCAAATTGTACACTTAGATAATCTTAAGAGCACCATTCAGCGAATAGCATCAACGACAGAAAGTACTTCGGGAGCCGCGCAGGAAAATGCAGCAACAGCCGAAGAGTTACAGGGGCAAATTCACACCCTGAAAACATCGATAGAAGAGATTAATAAAAAAGTAGCTGGGCAATCAGATGCCGTGATAAACAATTCAGATCCACACCATCCTTATATAAAAGAGGAGCTAAGCCAAAAATTTGTATATGCAAATGGTGACCTTGATTTAGGTTCTACAAAGACGACTCGGACTTCGTTTGGTGAAGGACAATTATCAAATGGAAATGGATATACGAACGGGAAAAATGGTCACGGACACTAAGTGAATTTTGCCGGCTGAGTACTAATTCTGTAAGCTTTCGTATTCAGATAAATGACCCTGATCGGTTTGTTGTAGCACATCATATGCTTCAAGCCTGACAGCGGTTTCAGCTTCATCGAATATGGCGGCAATTTCCCGGGATTTTGTATCAAAGAAAATGTCGAATAAATAGTTGCTGGTAGATCTTCGCTTAACTTCTTGAATGGATTTCAAAGCAGTTAAAATTTCTTGTCGCGCTTTTTTGGGTTGATCTACAAATTGATCTAAACCGAGTCTGTGATATCTATAATAAGCACTTCTCAGCGGCTGGTAGTTTGTGGAAACTAAATCAGTTACCAAGGTATTTTTATTTCTGCGGTTATTGGTACTTCTAGTCCAGCCGACTACCGCCGTAGATTGAGCAAGGTTTACTATGTTTTGAGCTTTAACAAAGTATTCTTCACCTCCCAACTCAGAAAAAGTATCAAAGTCGTAGCCAAGCATCATGTAGCAATAGTAATCAATGAATCCCGTAATGGCTTCAAATTGAAGTTCGTCATGAATTAACGACTTGCCCTCAGGATAATTGAACTGCCAGGCATTATCACTTAACAAAACAGTTGTGGTGCGCGCCGTGGAGTTAAAGATCGGGCGTTCAACCTGAAACACTACCTCAGCAGAAAAAGTGAAGTCAGAGGTGCTGCTGGTCATCAAAATTTGAATTTGGCAGTTAATACGCTCTAGCTCTTCAAAATCTTCTTCTGTCCACTGGTAGTCATTGATATAGTTCTCGAGAGTGGGTTTTAAATTTTTGAGATATTCGAATGAAGACCCTTCAAGCTGGTCAGTATTAATTTCGACAACACATTCGAATTCCTGAGCAAGAGCTTGAGTGGGGAGCATCAAAAAAAGAATCCCACAAAAAAGGATCTGCTTTATTACTTTGAGAATGGTTCTTGTATAGATCATATTGTTGATTATAATAGCGCCCTAATGATACGAATACAACGCCTTCTATATAAAATTTCTTTGAGTTTAATTTTGGGATTGTTCTCCCTGCCGGCACATGCACAACTTAACATGGGGGCAAAAGGCCTGGGGATGGGACAAGCCACTACCGCACTTCCCGGTTACGACTGGTCCTTGTTTTCAAACCCGGCCTTAGCTAACAACGAACAAATTGCCGTAGGATTTTACGGCATCCGAAATTATGGCTTTGCAGAGTTAACTGATATGTCTGCCATCAGTACCATACCAACAAAGTTTGGAGTCACTTCTTTGGGATTTCACAGATATGGAGACAAGCTATTTAGTGAAACCCGTGCTCGGTTGGGGATTAAAAATGAATGGCGCTTGCTTCACTTTGGAGTCGCTTTAAATTACAGCCACATTTCTTTTGGGGAAGATTACGGAGCCGGTGGAGCTATTGGGGTTGATGTTGGTATTGCTGCTGAAATCACAGAAAGCCTGTGGGTAGGAGCGAAATCAACCAATCTAAATCAACCAAGCTATAAGGGGATAAGGGAAGACTTGCCCAGAGAAGTTGCGATCGGATTCTCTTATGGACTAAATGAGTTGGCATTGCTCGCCTTTGATGTTGTTAAGGATGTGAATTTTCCTGTTTCATATCGGGGTGGGTTGGAAGTTAAAATTATTGAAAACCTAAAAGGTCGGGTAGGTCTCTCAACGGAACCGCTGACCTATTCGCTTGGTTTTGGGTATGGCAACAACAGGTGGGATATCAATTTTGCTGTTCAGCAACATCAGGAATTGGGTCTGAGTCCGGGTCTGGATTTTATGCTATTTTTCTAATGAAAGTTAGAATTATATGCATATCGATCTTTAGCTTTTTTGGGGTGATGGCATTTTCAACTATCCAACTATATGGTCAGGATACAACAGCATCAAGTGTAGAAGAACAGCTTGAAAAGGCTTTCGAAGAATTGGATTCGGAAGAATCGGGTTTGGATGGTGAGCAACTGACCCAGTTTTTGGAAGACCTCGCAGCAAATCCGGTAAACATTAATAGCGGGGGTCTTGATGAATTATTGCAGGTTCCAGGAATAAACCTGAAAATTGCTCGGGCTATTATCGATTTCCGAAAGAATAAGCCTTTTGAAAGCAGAAACGAGCTGCTGGACGTTCGGGGAATCGGCGAGGCAACTTACCAGCGGATGTCGCCCTATGTTTCTATTGGCGGTGCACAAGATCAATTTCGTGAAATGTATATGAGGCCTGAATATTGGCTCGCCAACCGAAAGTTCGAGGTGTTTTCTCGATATCAACAAAACCTGCAAACAAGAGAAGGGTTTGAGGAACCCGATTCAGCCGGGGGGTATCTGGGGAATCCTGTAAAATATTATCAGCGATTTCGAATGACCACAAATCACTTGTCCGTCAACCTAACACAAGAAAAAGATCCCGGAGAGACTCTTCAAGGCATTACGGGTTTTGACTATAATTCCGGCCACTTGGCACTCACCAATAATGGAAAGCTTAAAGACTTTGTGGTTGGTGATTACAGTCTCAGCTTTGGTCAGGGATTAGTGTTATGGACCGGTGGTGCATTCGGTAAAGGTCGGGAAGTAACCGGCACCATCAGTAAAAATGAGCGCGGGATAAAGCCTTACTCATCCGCTCAGGAAACCGACTTTTTCCGAGGTGTTGCGGCAACCTATGGAGAGACTATTGAAGTTACTGCTTTTTACTCAAATCGCCCCAGAACGGCTTCAATAATTAGCGGAGATACTACCCGGTTTCCAACCTCAAGTGGATTTCATCGCACTATAAATGAGCAACAAAGAAAGAATAATATCGATCAGATGGTTGTAGGAGGTCGTGCAAGGGTTGATACGCCCATTGGTCTGATCGGTGCCAGTGGATACTATAATTCTTTCAGTAGCTATATTGCTCAGGGTACGTCTTTAAGTAACCTTTATGATTTCGAAGGTTCGGAGAATTCAGTATTGGGAATAGATTATAGAGGCCTGCTGGGGAATGCTTTTGTATTTGGAGAGATGGCCCGAAGTCAAAACGGAGGCCTTGGAAGTGTCGCCGGTGTTGAGGCCCCGCTGGCAGATAATACCGATTTGGCAATCTCGTACAGAAACTACCAGCGTGATTTTCAGTCCTTCATGTCCAGCGGATTCGGAGAACGATCATCATCCCCGCAAAACGAAGAAGGGTTTTATGTAGGATTACGGCATAATCTTAATCAAAAAGTAACCCTAAGTGGATATTTTGACCAGTACTACTTTGCTTCCCCCCGATTTGGTGCTACACAAGCTACTTCGGGTTTTGATATGTTAGGTCTGGCTGAGGTGTTTTTTAATTCACGATTAAATATCTATGTATTAGTAAGAAATGAAATTCAGGATGAAGCATATGTCCAAATAAACCCGAGGGGATCAGAAGAACTTTTCTTAGGGAAAGAAAAGAGAGCAAGTATTCGTACCAACTTCGAATATTGGGTGAGTTCAAGCGTTCGCCTGCGCTCAAGAGTTGAGTTTGTCCGCAACAAAGAAGCCGGTGCAGGTTGGGAATCAGGGTTTTTGATCTATCAGGATATACGAATTCAGCCCATCAACAAATTACGAATTGATGGCAGAGTTTCCCTTTTTGATACAGATAGTTTCACTACAAGAGTCTATCAATTTGAAAGTGATTTGCTCTACGTATTATCGAATACAGTATTATATGATCAGGGACAGCGGGCTTATGTAGCCATAAAATATGAAGCGGCTGAATTTCTTGATGTTTGGTTTAAGTATGGAATCACTATCTTTGAAAACACCCAGACGATAGGAAGCGGTCTAAGTGAAGTGGATGGGAATGTTAGAAATTCGATTGGTTTGCAGGTAAGATTACAATTATGAATGTATCTTATTTAAAAATCTTGAATTAACGATTCATATATTTTTAATTTCATGTTATTTGCTATTTTAGTGCGTCAAGAAATCAATTTATAATATTGGGGAAACTTAGGTTAGGGTTTTAGTAGCTATGAATGTCGGAAAAATATTTTTGTTGGGTCTTAGTATTGTTTTAGTGTCAACTACTTTGTATGCACAAACATCTGTACAACAAGAACTATCAAGTAGAAATTTAACGTTAGCTCAGGCTCAGCAATTAGCAAGACAGGCAGGTGTTAATCCAAATGATCCTAATCAGCTTGCTCGTGTTGCCCGTAGTCAGGGGGTTTCTGAGGAGCAAATCCAGGAATGGTTGGTAGATCTTAGGCTAAGAAACGGGGGGGATACTACAGATAGTCAATTTCAAGATTTAAGTGGAAATGCTACAACTTCCAATGATATTGTAGTTACTTCAGAATCGAGCCAAAATGACAAACCAAATACCTCAGCAAGTGCAGGAAATAGTAATCTTGAATATTTTGGATATAACATTTTTTCTGATACACCTGATCCCTTCAAGCCAAGAGCAGTAGGTCCTGTAGGGGATGGATATGTAGTTGGTCCGGAAGATCAATTGAGACTTACCGTTTGGGGGGCTACCGAGTTTCAGTATGAACTATTGGTTGATGTAGAAGGTAGACTCCTAATACCTAATATTGGTATGGTTACTGTAGCGGGGCAGAAATTATCTGAACTACGGGAATCGTTGAAAATACGACTTGGAAAAAGCTATTCTGGTTTATTAAAGAATCCACCAACTATTTTTATGGACTTGACGGTGACAAGACTACGCCCGATTCAGCTATATGTGTTGGGTGAAGTAAAAAACCCTGGGGGATATACAATCAATTATAATTCTAACATATTTAATATTTTATATAGTGTTGGCGGACCTAAAGTTTCAGGTTCTTTAAGAGATGTTAGAGTTATTAGGGATGGCCGGCAAATAGCTTCCATAGATTTGTATGATTTGCTTTTAAAAGGCACTGAGAATCAGAATATATCTCTACAGAATAACGACAGAATTTTTATTCCGCCAAGAAAAAGTAGTGTTTCTATTGAGGGGCAAGTGAAGAGACCAGCGATTTATGAACTAAATGAAGATGAAGATGTTAATGTATTGCTTGAATTTTCCGGAGGCATCAAACCGGAAGCTTATGGTGATCGTTTTCAGATAAGTAGGGTTATACCAATTGAAGAAAGACAGAATCCTAGTTTTGCCAGAGAAATCACTGACTACTCTCTAAAAGAAGTCTTAATGGGAGGGACAAATATTAAACTTTTTGATCAGGATAGGGTTAGGTTATTCAAAATTTCTGATGTTTCTGACGACTATGTTGAAATAAATGGTCAGGTAAATCAAGCAGGAACATATGAGCTGTCTGACGACATACAGACTGTTAGAGATTTGATTATTGCCGCAGACAGTTTGCAAGACGATGCATTTTTTGGGAGAGCGTTACTGACACGAACCTTAGATGATTCAACCACTGAATTATACAATCTTGAACTGGATGAACTCATGCAAAATGAAAATTCCAGTTTCAATATGACTCTTCAAAAAAGAGATAATGTCCAAATTTTAAGGAATACTGTTGAACTTATAGATCAGCGATATGTAAATATTACAGGCGAAGTAGTGAATCCAGGACGATTCTCGTATAGTGAAAATATGACCCTGGAAGATTTGATTTTAAAGGCCGGTGGATTCAGAGAGGGGGCTTATATTGGTGATGTTGAAATAACAAGAACTGAAAAAACAAGCAATAAATCTTTAATCGCAAGCAAGCTTACACATGAGTTAGTTTCTGATTCAGATAAAAAGGATGATTTTTATTCGGTGGAATATTTTTGGCCTATGCTAGATAATGCCAAAGAATTTAATTTAACACATAGAGACCAAGTTTATATAAGAAAAAATCCAAGGTTTAAGGAACAGCAGTTTATAACCTTAGAAGGAGAGGTTGAATTCCCAGGTGTTTATACAATTCTTTCAGAAAATGAAAAATTGTCAACAGTTATTCAGAGAGCAGGTGGGTTAACAAATGAAGGATATGCTTCCGGAGCACGTCTGAAAAGAGGTAACCAAGAAGTAATTATCGACATGGATGAATTACTCAGAGGTGACAGAACGCAAGATATATTTGTAAAGTCTGGTGATACTGTTCGAGTCCCCAAAATACCTAATACCGTTCTTGTAACAGGAAATGTAGCTTTAGATGGGTTTATTAAATACAAGGAAGGAGAAAAGCTTACCTATTATCTGGATCAGGCTGGAGGCATGCAACAAGATAGCTATAAATATGTTCAGCTAACGCAAGCTAATGGCGCAATTTATGAGGTTAAAAGAAGAGGGCTTTTCAAAGACAATCCTACTGTTGAAGATGGAGCACGAATTAATGTAATATATGAAGCGCCTGAGCCTGAAGGTGCAAAGCCTGATGCTGGAGAGATACTACAAAAATCGGTTGCTACATTAACAAGTGCATTAACTATTATTATTCTCGCAGAAAGGGCTTTTAATTAATGAGTATTGCTTATGACTATTGAGGGGCTAATAGTTTTAGGTATAATTCTAATATGCTTAGTACTGCTTATAAGTACTGCTATTTCGGTTGATATAGTTCTTTTCGGAGGACTTGCATTCATATTCATAGCAGGTATTATTCCTGCCGATCAGGCACTTTCTGGATTCTCAAATGAAGGGATGTTAACAGTCGGGGCTTTATATATCGTAGCAGCAGGTCTAAAAGAAACTGGAGCAATACAGTTTATTGTCCAAAAAGTAATGGGGAATGCAAGAACGGTAAAAGCAGCTCAATTAAGGATTATGAGTCCTGTGATGATCATGAGTGCTTTTCTAAATAACACGCCAATTGTAGCCTCATTTATACCTGCATTGGAGCGCTGGAGTAGGATTTCAAAGATACCGGTCTCAAAAATATTTATACCTCTTAGTTATGCGGCTATTCTAGGTGGAACCTGTACCCTTATTGGGACAAGTACAAACCTGATTATCAACGGGTTGTTAATTGATGAAGCATCAACCCAATCTATAGGAATTCTAGAACCTGCTTTAATCGGAATTCCATGTGCAATAGTTGGCTTTATTTATCTGCTTATATTTGGTGACAAGCTATTGCCGGTCCGGGGTTCCAGTATGGATACATTTAAGGATCCAAGAGAATATACCATTGAGATGATTGTGCAGGATAATGCTATTCTATCAGGTCAGACAATTGAGGATGCAGGTCTGAGAAATCTACCCGGCTTATTTCTAATTGAAATTCAGCGTAATGGCAGAGCTATACCGGCGCCTGGTCCTTATGAAAAACTAAGAGGGGATGATCGGTTAATTTTCACCGGAATTGTTGACTCCATTATAGATTTGCAACAGATCAGTGGTTTGAAACATGCTACAACCCAGGTTTTTAAGCTTAACGCGCCTCGTAATGAACGGCAGATGATTGAAGCGGTCGTTTCTCGTTCCAACCCATTGATGGGAAGAACGATAAGGGACGGTAATTTTAGGGATCGGTATGATGCGGTCGTTTTGGCGGTTTCAAGAAGTGGGGAAAGGATCAATGAGAAAATCGGTGATATCACTTTGAAAAGTGGTGATGTCTTACTTCTTGAAACACTCCCAAATTTTGTTCAGAAATACCGAAATTCGAGTGATTTTTATTTAGTGAGCTCAATTGAAGACTCTTCTCCGGTAACCTATGACAAAGCTTGGATTGCAGGATTGTCTTTAGTAGCCATGGTATTGCTCGCAGCAACAGGTGTTTTAAGTATGCTTCAGGCGGCTATTGTAGCAGGGGGATTGTTACTAGTAACCAAATGTTTCAGATACTCAACTGCACTGGAAAGTGTAGACTGGCGCGTTTTAATCGCAATCGCCTCAGCTTTAGGCTTGGGAAGCGCACTGGACTATACAGGAGTCGCAGAACATCTCGCAGCTAACTTGTTATCGCTTGCTGGGGACAATCCTACATTAGCTCTATTGTTTACGTATTTGGCAACTTGGATTCTTACCGAGATGATTACAAACAATGCCGCAGCTGTCCTCCTATTCCCAATAGCAGTATCTTTGGCAAACTCACTCGGGGTAGACTTTATGCCTTTTGCTATGGTAATGATAATAGCAGCATCCTCTAGTTTTTCAACTCCAATTGGATATCAAACTAATTTGATGGTTTATGGTCCTGGAGGATATAGATTCACTGATTTTACAAGAATCGGGCTCCCATTGAATTTGATCATAGCAACAGTAGCCGTATCTTTGATTCCTCATATATGGAATTTTTAAACAAAGATAGGTGAATGCTTAATCAAGTCATTAAGACAGCAGAGAAAGCGGGAAAAAAGATATTAGAATTTTATGAGACGGACGTGGAGGTAATCACCAAAGAAGATGACTCTCCACTAACAAAAGCCGATCTCGCAGCTCATCATATAATTGTAGACGCACTCAAAGAAATTGATCCGGGAACTCCCATCATTTCTGAAGAATCCGGCCTTCCAAGCTACGAAGAGCGTAAAGAATGGACTAAGTTTTGGTTGGTTGATCCACTGGATGGTACTAAGGAGTTCATCAAGAAGAATGGCGAATTTACCGTCAATATTGCTTTAATAGAAAACCAAAAACCGGTTATGGGTGTGGTTTATGTTCCTGCTTTCGATGTTATGTATTATGCAGAAAAAAGTATAGGGTCTTTTAAAAAGGAAAATGGAAAAGAAGCAGTTAAGCTAAACAGTCCTGCATTTGAAGCACCCGGTAAAGCACGTATTGTGGTGAGCCGATCTCACGGTGATGACCAAACCGCGAAGAAATTATCTAAACTTGGAATAGAGGTCAGTGAGGAAGTGCCTTCCGGAAGCTCTATTAAGTTTTGTTTGGTGGCTGAAGGTAAAGCAGATTTATACCCACGCTTAGGACCAACCATGGAATGGGATACCGGTGCAGCCGATGCTATTTACAGGTATTCTATTGATGGAGGGGAAAAGTTCTCACCTTTGGTTTACAACAAAGAGTCCTTAAAAAATCCTTATTTTCTTTTAGGAACAAATACCAAAACAGATTTAGAGAGTCTATAGAACTCGGAAATTTTTATAAAATCATAAATATTGACATCAGTCTAATGAGTGAAAAAAGAACGCATTCACATCTTAAAGAATTAGAAGACGAAGGAATTTATATAATGAGGGAAGTGGCTGCTCAGTTTGAGCGACCTGTTCTTCTTTTTTCTGGAGGAAAGGACTCGATCGTAATGTTTCATTTAGCATTAAAAGCCTTTCATCCGGGTAAAGTACCGTTTCCTTTAATGCACATTGACACGGGGCATAATTTCAAAGAGACCATCGAATTCCGAGATAAATTAGTTGAGAAGTACGGAGTCGAATTAATTGTAGGAAGTGTTCAGGATTCTATTGATGCCGGTCGTGTTGAAGAGGAGACGGGGCCTGATGCCAGTCGTAACGCCCTTCAAACCACAACACTTTTAGATACACTTAAAGAACATCAGGTTGATGCTGCATTAGGTGGTGGCCGTAGGGATGAAGAAAAAGCTCGTGCTAAGGAGCGATTCTTTTCTCACAGAGATGTATTTGGCCAGTGGGATCCAAAAAATCAGCGTCCTGAGTTGTGGAATATGTTCAACGGAAGAAAAAATCCGGGAGAAAACTTCCGAGTATTTCCGATAAGTAACTGGACTGAGATGGATGTTTGGCAATATATAGCCCAAGAAGAAATTGATATTCCTGAGCTTTATTTCTCACACGAGCGAAAGGTTTTCAATAGAAGGGGAGTTTGGTTAGCTGATACAGACTTTGTGAATCGTATGGACGAAGAAAAACTGGAAACCAAAACAGTCCGGTTTAGAACTATTGGTGATGCTACTTGTACAGGGGCTGTACTTTCAGATGCTTCAAATATGGAAGAGATTATTCAGGAAGTTGCTTCAGCACGTCAAACAGAGCGGGGTAATCGCCACGATGATAAGCGAAGTGAGACGGCCATGGAAGATCGAAAAAGACAAGGGTACTTCTAGATTGCCAAATACACATCAAGCCAGACCATCAAAAGAATATAAATTACTTTAAAGACGAGAAATGAGTTCAAATAACGGCGATAAAAACAATCCAAATACAGATAATAAATACCTTGATATGGATATGCTCCGGTTTACTACAGCCGGAAGTGTGGATGATGGAAAGAGTACATTAATTGGGAGACTTTTCTATGATTCTAAGTCGATTTTCGAAGACCAGATGGAAGCTATCGAGAAATCGAGTAAAAGCAGCGGGGAAGAAGATGTAAACCTTGCTTTGTTAACAGATGGATTGAAAGCGGAGCGTGAGCAGAAAATCACCATCGATGTTGCTTACAGGTATTTTGCGACGCCAAAAAGAAAATTCATTATTGCTGATACACCGGGGCATACTCAGTATACCCGAAACATGGTGACCGGCGCTTCGACTGCCGATTTAGCTATTATATTGGTAGATGCTTCAAAAGGACTTTTAACTCAGTCACGCCGTCACGCATTTATATCTTCTCTTCTTCGAATTCCACATTTGGTAGTGGCTGTGAATAAGATGGACTTGGTAGATTATGATGAAGAAGTATTTGATAAAATAGTCAGTGATTTCAGAGCTTTTGCTAAAAAGTTAAATGTAAGTAACGTAACATATATCCCTATTTCTGCCTTGAAGGGGGATAATGTGGTTGATAAAAGTGAAAACACCGAATGGTACAACGGCTCCACATTATTACACCATTTAGAGACCGTTAAGGTAGATGCTTCAGATAATATTGTGGATTTTCGTTTACCTGTTCAATATGTGATACGCCCAAATCAGAATTTTCGTGGATTTTCAGGAAGGATCGCCTCTGGTCATATTCGTCCCGGTGATGAAATCAAAGTATTACCATCAGGTTTAACTTCAAAAGTAAAAGAAATAGTAACCAGGGATGAGAATCTTGATATTGCCTATCCGGGTGACTCCGTAACTCTAACTATTGAGGATGAAATAGATATCAGCCGTGGGGATATGATTGTTCGCAAGAATAATGTGCCCATGGTAAGTAACGAGCTTGAGGCTTATCTCTGCTGGATGAATGAAAAAGATTTGGAGCTTAACAAGCAGTATATACTCCAGCATAACACTCGCACGGTCCAGGTATTTGTTGAAGACTTGATCTATAGAATTAACGTGGACTCATTAAGCCGTGAAGATTCGGACTCTTTGAGCCTGAATGAGATTGGTCGGGTTAAGCTTAAGACAAGTAAGCCTATTTTCTACGATCCATATCAGGTCAATCAAAAAACAGGAAGTTTTATCATCATCGACCCTGCAAGCAATGTGACTATTGGAGCAGGTATGATAAGAGCGGGTTCAACAGAATCGGGCACCTCTGATGAAGCAGATGCTGAGGCACTAATAGATAAATCTTCCGGACGTAAGAAATCTCCAAACGTAGTTTGGGAACCTTGGAACATTCCACGCGAACTTCGCGAAAAAAGAAACGGTCATAAATCTAAAATTATTTGGTTTACGGGTATTTCCGGTGCTGGCAAAAGTACTATAGCTAAAGAAGTTGAAAGGAAGCTCTGGGAAGAAGGGAAACAAACCGTGCTTCTCGATGGCGATCAGGTTCGTCACGGACTCAATGGCGACTTAGGGTTTAGTGCTTCTGATAGAACGGAAAATATCCGTAGAGTAGGCGAAGTAGCTCGTTTGTTTTATGAGCACGGAAACATTGTGTTGTGCACCTTTGTGTCTCCTTACGTGAAGGACAGAGAAGAAGCCAAAGAATTGTTTCCGGACGGAGAGTTTCAGGAAGTTCATATTAAATGTGATCCTAAAACAGCCCAAGAAAGAGATCCAAAAGGTTTATATAAGAAAGCTGAAGAAGGTGAGATTACCGGATTAACAGGTTATGATGCTGATTATGAAGCTTCGGATAACCCTGCCTTAACAATTAATACAGATGAACTTTCAGTTGAAGAAGCTGTTGAGAAAATTCTTGAATTGATGTCTTAAAAAAAATTCATTTTTGTTTTTAAGAGCCAAGAGGCAGTCATACCAGACTGCCTTTTTTGTTACATTAAGTAACTGGCCGATAATGACTTGGCAAGAATTATCTGAAATAACAATCATGCAAGTTTAACAATATGAATTTTAGTTTACTTAGTTTTGGTCGTCTCATATTTCTTGTGATTGTCATTCTCGCCTTTAGTTTAAATTCGCTTAATGCCCAAATTTTCACCCCTCAAACCGAATTTACTCGTCAAGATACTCTTCGGGGTTCAATTACTCCGGAAAGGGAATGGTGGGATCTGACGTACTATCACCTGAACGTTAAAGTGGATATAGCGGATAGTTCTATTTCAGGTTCTAATCTAGTGCAGTATAAAGTGCTGAAGCCATTTCAGGTGATGCAGATTGATTTGCAGGAGCCTATGGAGATATCAAGAATTACACAGGCCGGGGAGTCATTAGATTTTGAGAGAGAAGGAAATGCCTTTTTTATTTCCCTAAACCAAAAGCAGGTTGAAGGGGATGTAAATCAAATTCAAATTAATTTTTCAGGAAAGCCAACGGTGGCGGTTCGGCCGCCTTGGGATGGTGGATTTACCTGGACTCAGGATAGCAATGGAAACCCCTTTGTTGCAACTTCAAATCAAGGAATTGGAGCCAGTATTTGGTGGCCAAATAAAGATCATCCTTATGACGAAGTTGACAGCCTGCTCATCAGTGTAAATACACCGGATTCATTAATGGATGTTTCCAATGGCCGACTCCGGGGAGTTGATGAACTTAAAAACGGGACTAAGACGTGGAATTGGTTCGTTTCAAATCCAATTAACAGCTACGGAGTTAATATTAATATCGGTGACTATGTACATTTTAGCGAAGAGTATGAGGGTGAAAAGGGTACTTTAGATCTGGACTATTATGTGCTCCGTGAAAACCTCGAGAAAGCTAAAGAGCAATTCAAACAGGTAAAGCCAATGATGGATGCTTTTGAGTACTGGTTTGGCCCGTATCCTTTTTATGAGGATGGCTATAAACTAGTAGAAGTCCCTTATCTTGGCATGGAGCATCAGAGTTCGGTCACTTATGGCAATGGATATGAAAACGGTTATTTAGGACGAGATTTGAGCGGTTCAGGATGGGGGTTGAAGTTTGATTTTATCATTATTCATGAAACCGGTCATGAGTGGTTTGCCAATAGTATTACCTATGCAGATGTTGCTGATATGTGGATTCACGAGGGTTTTACCAACTATTCGGAGAGCTTATATTTGGATTATCACTATGGAGAAAAGGCGGCTAACGAATATGTTCAGGGGCTTAGATTAGGTATTCAGAATGATCGACCTCTGATTGGAACTTACGGAGTGCATCATGAAGGTTCAGGAGATATGTATAATAAGGGTGGGAATCTTTTACATACACTTCGGCAAGTTGCAGATGACGATTCTTTATGGAGGGCAACACTGCGAGGGCTGAATAAAGAATTCTACCACCAAACCGTATCAACCCAACAAATAGAAGATTACATAAGTGAAAAAATTGGGTTGAACTTAGATCCGGTTTTTGATCAATATCTCCGAGATATCCGAATTCCAACTCTGGAGTATGCCTATAGAAATGGAGAGCTGAACTTTCGCTGGGGGAATGCGGTAGAGGGGTTTAACCTTCCGATAGATGTGAATTTGAATGGTAATGAAGTCAGGCTGCAACCAACCACTTCATGGCAGAGGTTAAAGGTTGGGTCAGTTGAATCCCTTAAACTCGCCGTTGACCCAAACTATTATGTAAGCAGCTTCAATTTACTTGCTGAGTAAGAAATTAATCTCCAGCAGGCGTAAACTTAGTTATGAGATTCTCAACCGGAGTGGCAGTTCTCAGATAAGCATAAATAGCTTTAAGTTCATCTTCCGACATTCTGGAATACATACTCCATGGCATGGATGTATTAAACTGACCGGCTGAGACTTCATGAAATATAAATGTAGAATCTGCATACTCCTTAAACCGGTCAACGAACTGAGCTTCAGTCCATGAGCCAATACCGGTATTCATATCGGGACTTATATTTGCAGTTCGTGTAATACTTCCATCCTCCATAAGAAACTCCATGCCTCCGGCAAAGGTCATTCCCGGTATATCAGCACCTTGTTCTTTGGGGGTATGGCAGTCCATGCAACTCGCCGTAGTTACTAAATATTTACCCCACTCCACAGGATCACTTTTGTCAGGTTTAGCATCCGAAAGCTCAGCTTTGGCGGGTATTGTATTTATGATGAAGTTCATCGGGAAAAATGATTCAGATGCCGGGACTTCATTTTCGACAGGTTCTAATGTCCTTAAATAAGCGATTATAGAATACACGTCTTCCTTGTCCATTTGTGCATAATTTGGATAAGGCATAATGGGGAATAGGGCTCGTCCATCTTTTCCAACACCAGATGTAATGGCTCGATATACTTCGCCATCAGTCCAGTCACCTAAATTTGCAGGAGTGAGGTTTGATGCATAGTAATTGCCCGGAAAGTTTTCTTCTACACCAAATCTATTCCCACCGGCACCGAGCATTTCGCTATTTATGGGATGGGTGAATTTGGACTTTTCCTGTGGGGAATGGCAATGCATGCAAACTGCTACATTATTAGCAAGATGCTCACCTCTTTCTATACGTGCTTCAGTCTGTTCGACTTGAATCTCAGGAGCAGGTCCAACATTTGGAAGTCCGTTCGAAACATAGATCAATAAAACTGAAACCGCAGTTATTAAGACAAAAAATGTGACCCCTAATACCATTAAGAACTTTTTCATTGCATTTATTATGTAGTTAGAGAAGCTTTTGTATCCCGATTATTAAACAAACAGCCTCATAGGTTGAGCCTAATTTGCATAATTTTTCTCTAATAGTCTACAGGGCAATAAGTTAGGGTAAACTCAAATAGTGAAGGTGATATGGCGGCCGTCGATATCCAGTTTTTTAAAACCAAACTCTTTTCTCATCCACTCTAATGTATCAGGGTGATAGAAGATAACATGCGTTTCGTCACTTTTGTAATACCAGGCGTGAAAATCGATATCATCCGTATAAATATCAGTCTTAAGAAAAAGAGCACCACCGCTTTTAAGCATTTTTTTTAGGTTGGTGAACTCTTTATGAGGATGATGAAAATGTTCCATAACCTCACAACTCACGATATAGTCATACTTTAAACTCAGTACATCAGGGTTATTGTCAAAGAAAGGGTCGAAGGTATTTATGGTGTAGCCTTGGTCGATAAGCATTTTAGTGATCACGGGACCTGTCCCAGAACCGAAGTCTAATCCTAAAGAGTCTGGTTTAAAAGCCCCCATAATTTTTTCAACCAGTGGAGATACAAATTCCTGATAGCGCGGGTCTTCCACATTATTGTCATGACTTTCATACCGAAATATTTCTTCTTCGGGAGTTGGGTAGTCATTTATATCCATCAAGATTGCCCGGCAGTTTTGGCAGCGATGGTATTGCCGGTCTTCCTTTTCATAGTAATAAAAGGGATCTGTTTTGGAGGAACAGAGTGTACACTTCATAATACTTTTTGAAGGAAGGTAGGAGTTCCTTCCTTCATATGTTAAGCCCTATCTTGGATACCAATTCTTGAGTCGCACTTCGATATCTTTATTTCCAGCATCAACCAGCTTTTTAAACTCTTCGATATCTTGTCCGCGGTGGTGATAAGGGTACACGATGGTCGGTTCAAAATCTAATACCGCATCTGAGGCTTGATTAATATCCATGGTGTAGGGTAAGTTCATACAAACAAAGGCCACGTCAATTCCTTCAAGATTACGCATTTCAGGAATGCCTTCTGTATCACCGGAAACGTACACGTCTTTACCGCCCATACTCAGCACATATCCATTTCCCCAGCCTTTTGCATGCCGTGCGCCTTCTTCCGGGAGATTATACATAGGAACGGCGTTGATGGTGATTCCTTCATACTCCATGCTTTCGCCATTTGAAATTACTGTAGTTTGCGCGAGATATTCTTCGGGCATTTCGTCTGCAACAGCTTGGGGTACGTAGAAAGAAGTGTTAGTCGTATTCAGGCTCGCGAGCGCCTCTGGACTTAAATGATCGCCGTGTGGATGAGTTATGAGTATGACATCCGGTGCTGGTTTTTCATCATACAAATTAGCTGAACCCCATGGGTCCATGTAAACCGTTTGTCCATTCCATTCAAAAATTACAGTTCCGTGTAGGACAGGATGGATAACCAAGTCACCCTGCTCCGTTTCAATCCGATCCGGATCATTATTTAACTGAGCAAAGCCCAAGCTAAAAGTTAAAAGCGAAACCAGAACTACGAAGATGAAATTACGAAGCATGTTTATGGGATTAATTAATATTCAATTTTCAAACTAAAGAAATGGAGCTAACATTCATGTCGGTATTGAACATCAACCCAATGATACTAGATATTCCAAGAACTAGGTTGGGTATCCACCGCCACTGCCGATATAGCTTCTCAGCGAATCGATCTCGGATTTTTGATTAGCGATCACTGTTTTAACAACATCACCAATCGAAATCACTCCCACAACCTGCTCATTGTCCAACACCGGCAGGTGACGGATTTTCTTATTTGTCATGAGCTGCATACATAGGTTCACAGAGTCGGTGGGTTCTACACAAATAACATCCTCACTCATGATGTCACTTACAGGAGTGCTTTTTGAAGTACGTCCTTTCAGGATTACTTTATTCCGATAGTCACGTTCAGAAATAATTCCTTTTAACTTTGAATCTTGTATAACCAGCAAAGCCCCAATGTTATATTCCGCCATCTTTTCTATGGCTTCAAAAACTGTACTTTCAGGACTTACTGAAAAAATATCCCGGCCTTTTTGATTTAGAATTTCACTTACTTTCATACCTTCCTCCCTTTATTTTTGGATGGTTTACTCTAATAAAACCATTTTTAGGGAATAAGCAAATGTTTGGGTGTGCTTCAGGAACCCTTAGCGTCAAGCCAATTGAACACTTCTTCAAAAGCGAGTTCTCTAACTTCTTTTGTAGAGAGGAATATATCGTGGATGGCATGGGGGATTTCAACTAGATCTACTTTTGGCCCCAATTCTTTCCCATAGTATTTCATGTGTTCTACATTCAGGACCATATCGGTCTTAAGAATCTCATCATCCCAGGTTGTGTTTTGGCTGGATTTATCTGAGTGAAGTACAAGGATGGGTTTATGAATGTCAGAGTTTTTATGAAGTCTTTTTTGGCCGGTATAGATTGCGTGAACCCACTTCAAATAAGCAGGGAACCCATTTAAAGGTTTCCAGTCTGTATTAAAATCCCATTCCCCTTTTTTCTGTTTTGAGATACTTGTCCCATATAAATGCGAGAAAGGTTTTTTCTGGGAGGCATAAGGAGAAATAGCAGATATCAGTCCCGTTAGAGGCAGGATAACTGCTCTTTGCCACGGTTTCATATTAAACTGGAAGAAGGGCGAGTTGAGGATGAGTTTATCTACTAAATTCCGGTTTTGGCCTTCATTCAAATATAAGCTGTTTATTAAACCACCTGTAGAATGGCCAAGCAGTGTTATTTCAGTATCATATTCTTCTTTAATAATCTGCAAGGACTTGTCAATCTCCTCATAGTATTCGGTAACAGATCGGCAATAGTTAGGATGCTGATGAGATAATAACGAACGCCCATACTTCCTTAGATCCAGAGCGTAAAAATTATAGTTTTGTTCGTGAAAAGCATTCGCTACATGCGCCTGGAAAAAATAATCGTTGAAACCATGTATGTATAGAATCGAAGGCTGATTAGGCTGATTATTTATAGACTTAAGAAGAGTCGCTATGACTCTTCCCTCATAATCTTCTTCACACTCAATAACTTGCTCAGTAAAATCACTTAAAGAAAGGGTGCTCATAGAATTTCTTTCACTCTTCCAATCTGCCCATCTTCCAGACGAACTTTAATTCCGTGAGGGTGGGTCGATGATTTTGTTAACACATTCAGAATAATACCCTTGGTAATTTTACCTGATCTTTGATCCTTTTTGAGTACAATACCAACACTCATGCCGGGTCGAATATTTGCTTTGTATTTTCCGTCCATCTGCTCTAAAAGCTACCTGATAGTTTAACGTTTATTAAAATAGTGAATTTAAGGAAAGCTATAATATTTGATAACTTCTGCTCTAACATTACGGATATTTCTATTTGTTTAGAAGCGTAAATCCGTTTGGGATTTTAGAAGTTACATACTATATACCGAGCCATGAACAATCCACTAAAAAAATACTTTGGACCCAGCACATTAGTGGCTGCAGCATTCATTGGTCCCGGCACAGTAACCGTATGTACGCTGGCCGGAGTTAGATCAGGTTATGTACTGCTTTGGGCTCTTTTATTTTCCATCATCGCGACTATTGTTTTGCAGGAGATGACCGGTCGGTTGGGCATCATTACGCAGAAGGGATTTGGAGAAGCCATTCGAGAGCAATTGGGAAATCCCTTTTTGAAGATAGCCGGGATGTTAATGGTTTTGAGTGCAATTGTAATAGGAAACATTGCCTATGAAGGGGGGAATATCTCCGGAGCTGTTTTAGGCTGGGAGGAGTTTTTTGTTGGGCTTGATATAACGCTTCTTGGATTTGATATCAGGTTAACGTCAATGTTAATCGGCTTAATCGCTTTTTGGCTTTTGTTTTCAGGGAGTTTTAAAAGGATTGTAAATGTGATGACAGTTCTGGTAGGATTAATGAGCATCGTTTTTGTAACAACTGCCGTTGTCATTCAGCCGGATTTAAGTGCCATTCTAAAAGGACTTTTTGTCCCCGTCGCTTCTCCCGACGAATTCCTGACTGTTATTGCTCTTATCGGAACCACGGTAGTTCCCTATAACCTGTTTTTACACGCCTCAACGGTTCAAGAAAGGTACAAAAGCTATTCTCAGCTTTCAGATATGCGTATTGAAAATGCGGTCGGGATCATTCTTGGCGGTACCATTTCTATCTGTATTGTGATTACAAGTGCAGCAGCTTCTGATGGAACACTTACAGACATTAAAAGTGCTTCAGACATGGCGCAACAACTGGAACCGTTACTTGGAAGCTGGGCAAAAGTATTTATGGGTATCGGGCTTTTTGCAGCGGGAATTACATCAGCTGTAACAGCGCCTCTTGCTGCAGCTTATGCAACTAAAGGTATTTTGGGCTGGAAGAATGATTTGAAATCTGTAAAGTTCAGAGCAGTCTGGATGGTTGTATTGTTTGCCGGAGTTATATTTTCTGCTGTGAGTTTTAATCCTGTTCAGCTCATTGAATTTGCCCAAATTGCTAATGGAATTACGCTTCCGGTTATCGCGATTTTCCTTTTATATATAATGAATAAGCCAATGCTGTTGGGTTCCAACAGGAATTCAACCCAACAAAATATAATGGCTATTATTGTGATCCTCGTTACGATTTTAGTTGGATTCAGAAGTCTAAATTCAGTCTTTAATTTTCTATAGTTATGATTACCAAGATAGATCTGAACTGTGATATCGGTGAATTTTATGGAATGTATGACGATGAGCGTGATTCCAAGATTATGCCTTTCATCTCGAGCTGTAATATTGCTTGTGGCTTTCATTCAGGTGACCCGGTAACTATTGCTAAAACCATTAAGCTTGCACTAAAGAATAATGTCTCCATTGGTGCACATCCATCTTACCCGGACCTGCAAGGCTTTGGTCGGCGTATTATGAATTTGTCGGCGGATGAACTGGAAGCTTGTGTACTATATCAAGTTTCGGCTTTAAAGGGGATGACCGAATCTTTAGGAGGCACACTTCATCATGTAAAACCACACGGGGCTCTTTATAATCATGCAGCAAAGGACGAGGAAACAGCTTTGGGAATTGTAAAAGCCATCGTTCAGATTAAGGAGGATATGCTGATCTATGCCCCGGCCAATTCTGTTCTAAGTGAAGTTGCAATAGATGCCGGACTGAAAGTTCGGAGCGAAGTCTTTGCAGATCGAAGATACGAAGATGACCTGAGTTTGAGATCTCGATCTTTGGAAGGAGCTGTCCTTCACAATAAAAAAGAAGTTTTGGATCAGCTGTCCGGATTCTTGAAAGGCACGGTCAAAACATATGGTGATTTAGAACTTCCGATAACCGCCGAAACTATCTGCCTTCATAGCGATACCGAGGGTGCGGAAGAATTAGCTCAGGAAATCCACGATTATCTGGAGAAACAGGATGTCGAAATCACTGCATCTTAACGGAGGAATTTGGACCGTTTCAGAGCTAGGAGAGCAAGCTCTGAGCCTAAAGTCAGACCGGTCTGATGTCCAAATCGAAAGTATTCATCAGGCTGTAAACATACTTGAAGAGGCTTCTATTAATGGTGTGGTTGATATTATCCCATCCTTAGAAAGTATTGTGCTTGTCTATGACCGACTACTTGGAGAAATAAATAAAGAGCTGCAAACTATAGAAAAAGCATGTGCTGATATTTCAGCCAATTTGAATTCGCCCCAGATACATGAAATTCCGGTGTGTTATGAATTGGGATTGGATTGGGATGAAGTTGAAGGTCATACCAGTTTAAACCGTAAGGAAATTATCGAACTTCACACCTCAGGATCTTATACCGTTGCAATGCAGGGATTCATACCTGGCTTTCTGTACCTGTCGGGATTGTCTGAAAACATTGCTTGCCCAAGAAGAGCCGAGCCGAGGACTAAAATACCTGCAGGATCGGTAGGGATTGGAGGAAATCAAACCGGGATTTATTCGCTGGAAAGTCCGGGTGGTTGGCAGATTATTGGTCAGACTCCATTATCTTTTTTTGATGCTTTACAGGATCCACCGACTCAAGTTAGGGCTGGAGATAAGGTCAAATTCAATAAAATATCTGAAGAGGAATTCCAGAATCTAAAAGGGTATTCATCATGAATGGAAGCTTGGAAGTATTGGATGGGGGGATGCTTACAACCGTTCAGGACGCTGGCCGAGTTGGATACCGAAATTATGGAGTCCCGGTTTCAGGGGTGATGGACGACCACGCGTACAGCTTAGTGAACTGGTTGGTGGGAAATGAGGGGGATGCTCCAGTTTTAGAAATGACCATTCAAGGAGGCCGTTACCAGTTTAACTCTGATGCAATTATTGGGTTAAGTGGAGGAGAGGCAGAGATAACGCTTAATTCTGAACAGAGAAAAGCCAATGAGACTTTGGTTGTCCATTCTGGTGATATACTCAACATCGGGCAGATAAAAAAAGGATGTCGTATCTATTTAGCCATTCGCGGGAACTGGGAAATAGAAAAAGTAATGAGTAGCTACTCAACTTATATCCCAGCATCATTTGGAGGGATTAAAGGGAGAAAGCTCAAAAAAGGTGATCTGTTAAACTGGCAAACAAAAAGTCTTGATACTGAAGTCCGCGAAGTTCCTCAAAAGCTCATTCCATACTTTTCATCAAAGCAAAGAATACGATTAATCGAAGGACCAGAGTGGCAGTGGTTGCCTGAAGATCAAAGGGCAAAGTTTTTAGCTACTGAATTTGAGATTTCAAGCCAGAGTAATCGAATGGGGATACGGCTGAAAGTTCAGGATGGCTTTAATGTTATAGAGAGAGAAATGAAATCGGCTCCAGTTGTTCCTGGAATTATTCAGCTACCAAAAGGAGGAAGTCCCATAGTTTTGATGAAAGACGCACAGTCGGTAGGCGGCTATCCCAGAATTGCTAAAGTTATAGATGCTGATTTATGGCGCTTAGGTCAGGTTTGGACTTCGAATAGATTAAGCTTCAAGATGATCAGCATTAAAGAAGCCAAAAAACTCACTGCTATTCAAAAGAATAGGCTATAAGAAGTAGATTATATAAAAATGTGAAAAAGGGCAAAATAAAATTGCATATATAAAGTATACCTAGCATATTAAGCATGAGTCATAAAAGCGCTTTTTATAGTTCTTATGGCAAGATGCATATAGATTAATTTTCTAAGACCTGATATTTAGACAATGAAATTAAAGCCAGAGCTGCTCAAAAGAATCGGTTTTATAACAGTGCTGAAACATTTTGTTTGTTTTGTGGGAATCCTTTTGGTTCCCTTTTCTGCACTGAGTCAAGGTACGGGGATAATTAATGGGGTGGTCGCAGATTCTTTAACAGGCGAAGAGATTTTTGGTGCTAACGTTTTTATTACCGAAATATCTAAAGGAGCTGCTACAGATATTAATGGTGAATTTGAAATAGCTAACATTCCTGTTGGAAGCTATGATATGCGCATTTCATACCTGGGGTATAAGACAAAATTTGTTGAGGTGACGGTCACGGAAGGATCAGAAACAACACTCAGTATTGTTTTAGAAGGTGACTTTGTACAAGGGGAAGAAATTCAGGTATTAGCACAGGCTGCAGGGCAGGTTGCGGCTATTAAGGAACAGATGAATTCAAATACAATTGTAAATGTAGTTTCAAAAGAAAGACTCGCAGAGCTGCCTGATCAAAATGCTGCTGAGTCGGTAGCCAGACTTCCCGGAGTTTCAGTTCAGCGAGATGCTGGGGAAGCATCTAAAGTAGTTGTTAGGGGTTTGTCGCCAAGGTTCAATTCTATTACTGTGAATGGTGTAAGGATGCCGGGAACGGAAGGAGATCGTTCGGTAGATTTAAGTTTACTTCCTTCTGACGTATTGGATGGTATTCAGGTTTATAAGGCTCTAACCCCTGATAAGGATGCTGATGCTGTAGGTGGAACGATTAACTTATTAGTGAAAAGAGCTCCCTCAGAATTCAGGGGAAATGTTAGTGCCGAGACGGGTTACAATGATATTCGTTCTGAACTTGGACAATATAAGTTTTCGGCATATGGTAGTAATCGCTTTTTTGATGACAAGTTGGGTGTATTGGTCTCAGGAAGTATTCAGCGAGCTAATCGTGGGTCAGAATTATTTGATATAGATCCGGAATGGAACCAGAGCGATTCAATTAATGTGATAAATAATCTGAATTTTGCAGATAACTTCCAGGTAAGAGATAAATATGGATTAAGCACCAGTCTTGACTATCAATTTAATGATGCCAGTGAAGTTTCTCTCTCTACTCTATTTGGAAGAACAGATCGGGATGAGCAAAGATATCGAAAAAGGTATCGGGTAGGTAATACCAGAACTGAATACGATGCCAGAGACCAGGAGAGGTATGAGCTACTGTATACCAATGTATTAACTGGTCGTCACGAACTGAATAATTTTGAGGTAGATTGGCAGGGAGCTTATTCATTCACCTTAGCTAAGCAGACTTTTGGGAATTATGCCCGATTCTATGAAGTAGGAGCTTATGATAGTGGGTTAGATGAAACGGACGTTGATGACATAATTGCAAAGGCGAGAAATAATTTAGATGCGACCTATTTCCTCTATGGTACAAATGATCGGTATAGGAGAACAGAAAGAGATCTGACTGTTTCAGGAAACTTAAAATATAATTTCCAGCTTAATGAAAACCTGAATGGCTACTTGAAGGCGGGTGGTAAGGTTAGGAAAAAAGACAAAGATAGTAACGACAACTCGGTACAAACAGACTTTAACGTTGTAAGTGAGATAGGGCAGGCTAATCCCGATAAATTTGACTTGTACAACGATACACACATTGCGATAAGTAACTTTATAAATCAGGATTATAATATTCCTAACATTAATGGGTATTCAGTACTAAGTCCAGGATTGGACATGGGCGGCCTCAATGATTTTTATAATACTTATTCGGATTTCTATGGGCTAAATCGTTTTGTGGAACTGGAAGATTATGAGGCTGGTGAAACAGTTAGTTCTGCTTATGTAATGGGGGAGTTAGAAATTGGTCCCAAGGTTACATTTCTGCCGGGTGTCAGGTATGAATACGTAGAGACATTTTATGAAGGAAACGTAGGTAATTTAAGAGGAAACCTCGGAGAGACTGGTACTATTTCAGATACAACTGGTGGTCAAAATTATGGGGAGATTTTTCCTCAGTTTCACTTAAAGGTAGCTATTGTAGAAGGAATAGATCTGCGGTTTGCCTACACACATAGCCTGTCAAGGCCGGATTATAACAATTTAGTGCCCTATGAACAGATTAATGAACCTGAAAGGCAGATATCGAGGGGTAACCCAAATTTAAAGCATTCAAAAGCTATCAATTACGATGCTTTTATTTCATTCTATAACAGCCGATTTGGTTTTTTTAGTGCAGGTGTATTCTATAAGGAAATTGAAGACGTAGATTACCTCAGAACTACGAGGATTACGGAGGGAGATTTTGCAGGATATGAGTTGACTTCACCAGTAAACGCTGACGGAATATCAACAGTAAGAGGAGTGGAATTTGATTTACAGACAGATTTTAAATTTTTACCAAAACCACTTAATGGGCTTATACTGTCAACAAACATTGCGTTTATTAAATCCGAAACTTTCTTCCCGGTTTTAAAAATTGGGCCAAGAAGTCCCGAACCTCCGTTTAGGCCAACAATTATAGATACGGTAAGATCAGGTAAGCTTCCCGGGCAGCCAGACGTAACCGCTTCATTTACTTTGGGATATGAAATTGGGCTTTTCTCGGCTAGGGCATCATTAGCTTATCAGCAAGAAATTTTAGAAGAATTAGGTTCTTCAGAACCGGTAGATCAACTCTCCAGGGGATTTAGTTTTTGGGATATCAGGGTAAACCAATCTTTTGCGACACTACCTAACCTTACGGCATTTCTGAATGTCAACAACCTCACCAGTGAAGTAGAAAGAGATTTTATAGGAGCCGGAAGTACACGCCTGAATACACAAAATTTTACTTACGGGTTAACCGGAAGTATTGGAGTAAAGTATAAGTTTTAACAAATGCTTAATTGCATTATCAACCAAAAAAAAGGAGCGATTATGACAATCGATACTAATAAACTAGTCACAGTTATAGGGGCATTTCTGTTTTGTATGACAGTGCTCTTATTACCTTTACAAGAAGCTTACGCGCAGCGTACGGTTACGGTAGAACCCGGAGTGGGCACGCTAAACGAAGCCATTGATAGTGATACGACTGCTACTGGTGCAAGAACGGATTCAAGTACAGTGTACGTATTGGAAAGCGGAGGCACTTACCTGCTCGATGGAAGTATTGAGCACAGAGGGTTTCACCTTACTATTGTTGCTGAAGATGGATGGACAGAGCGCCCAAGACTTATTCCAGCAGTTGATGAAGGTGGAGGTTCAAGCCGGGCTTTTAGACCAAGAGGAAGTCTGACAATTAGAGGCCTGTATGTTACCAACGAAGATGAGTTGGGTGGTTTAAATACACGAATCATTAGGGTAAGTGAGAATGATGTCACCATTAGGGTAGATAATTGTCAGTTAGATAAAGACGGGCAGTCTGGTTTTCGAATTGACGGTACTGGGACTCGAATTTTTCTTACAAACTCAATTGTGAGCAATATTGGTACATCTGCAAGTCCTGATAATGGCCGTGGTATTGATGATCGTGGTAACCAAATTGATACTCTTTGGTTCGAGAATAATACCTTCTATAACATTACCAGTCAGATTATTCGTGACGGTGGTGGAGGTATAATTAACTACGCTCACATCAACCAGAATACAGCTGTGAATATTGGTAACAATTCTGCTTTTGAGTTAGGCCCTATTGTTGAAGGGGTAATGACTAATAACATGATCGTGAATGCTTCTTTCTATGGTCATAACACAAATTCAGAGGATCCTCATTTAGCTGTTGTAAGTCTTAAAGAATTAACTCAAAGTGAGACTGATTCACTGGGTGCACAGAGCTTTATGGCTAATAACAATAATGTGTATTTAGCCAGTGCCATTGTAGATGCTTATCCAGATTCAGTAGAGGCACCGGTTAATTTCAATGCAACTGCTCAGGCTTTTGTTGATGATCAGGGAAGTGCATCTACCTTTTTGAATGAAGATGTTTCATTCACAGATGGTCCGGCTGTTCCTTCCGATGTAGTTACCTCATACTGGACAGATCCAGACAATGAGTCTCCTCCTTCGTTTCCTGTAGACGGCGAACCATTTGACTTTGGATATGCAGATACCTTCGACTCTTACACAGGTGGTACTTCAGGTCAACAGCTTGGTTCATTGATCTGGCATGGCGGTATGACGGTAAGCAATGAATTTGAAGAGCCGGGAAGCACCTCACCTCAGGCATTTCAGTTGAACGGTAACTATCCAAACCCATTCAACCCAACCACTAATATTTCTTTCAACTTAGCTGAAGCCGCTACTGTAAGCATTGATGTATTTAGTGTGATTGGTCAGCGTGTAATGTCAGTTCCTGCTCAGAAATTGAGTGCTGGAACCAATCTGAATATTAAGGTTGATGCTTCAAGCCTTACCTCCGGATTGTACATTTACAGAGTAACCGCTAATTCTGCTACAAACAGTTTTGTGAAAACAGGCAGAATGACTCTTATCAAGTAGTACATCAAATTAGATACCAAGAAAAATAGCTGAAGGGCGGGTGAAATAGCCCTTCAGTATTAAATTGTTCTCTCACTCATGCATCAGAAGTCAAAAAAGAATTTGTATAAAAGCTACCAGGGTAACTTCGGTTTTTTGGTTTGTATTCTATTTCTACTCACATCATGCCAAATAACAAATCAACCCGAACCAATATCGTTTGAAAGCGAACCTTACTTCTTTGATGTCGGCGCAGCTGAGGCAGAGCTTTCTGATGATGCAATTCCACTTACCCCGTCATGGACTTATTCTGAAGAAAATGGATATGGCTGGTTAAGCCAAAACAGTGGTGAAAGCTTTTTTCACGAGGGGTGGGAACCATCCAGGGATGCTTTTTTAATTGACGGTATTTCAGGAACAGAGCTAAAGTTTAAAGCAGATATCCCCAAAGGAGAGTGGTGGGTTACCGTTTGGTTTGAAGCAGGTCTGGAAGACTCAAGCACGGCAGTGGTTATGGCAAATGGAGAGAATATTACTCCTGAACTACAAACGTTTACTCCAAATTCAGAGGAAAGGGAGAGTATTCAAAAAATATATCGTGTAATCCAGCGAAAGGTGGTTATTGAAGATGATGGGTTACAGCTGGATTTTATTGGGAATGAAGATGCATTCCGTCTGCTAGGATTTTCTATGATTCCAAGTTCAGAACCGAAAGGGGCGGCTGCTGAAGTTTTTGCAAAACTAGAAAACGCTGGAGTCTATGACAGTGAAAGAGAACTTGAGCCACTCGTTCAGGAACTGGATGAATTAGCTCAACAGGAAGAATATGAGAACTTTGCCACATTTTGGAAATTACAGCTTCAGATTCTCCAAAAAGCAGAAAAATATTTCTGGTACAGGGGGTGGAGTAAGTACACCGAGAAGACTGAGTTAGGCCTGTTTGATCATTTACATCAAACGGTGATGCTTTATGATGGTCTTCTTAACTATTCTGGTGCAGAAGAAAACCCTTTATATGAGCGAGAGCTTTGGTACAGAGGCCGTTTGTTGTATTGGTTATGGCTGGAAAGAGGAATCCACTACGAAAAAGATGCAGCTGAAAGAGATTTGGCAAAGATGCTGGAGCTTCACCCCCAGGATGAGATGGTTCGGATGTATAACGGGGAGCAGATAGATAATGAAGATCCCTTTGATGGAATTAATAAACCTACGAATGCTCCTGACTGGGCTTTTGCGCAGTGGGAAGTTACCAACCGGCTAAAACATATTGCCGACTGGTGGGTGCTGGAGCAACAGGATGAACGCGGTGAATTTGGCGGGAAATACGGCGATGATGTAGAAATTCTTCGCTTTTGGTCACCCTTGATTCTTTCAGGTGACTCTGTGGTGTATGAAGGCTGGAAGAAACTTGCTGATGGGGTATGGAATAGCTCAAAAGTCTATAAGGGCTATGCGAAAAACCCAAGTGATGTTGAGCATTCCTCCGAGTTTATTTCGGATACTGCACCTTTAATGGTTTTATATAATGATGATGACAGGTATGAAGAACGGTTGTCTTATTCAGCCGATTACTTCAAAAACCTTTGGACTGGTTTTAACGATAATAACCATCGTTTTTTTAAATCCTCCTGGTTTAGTTCAACTGAAATAGAAATGGAGCCTCCAAAGAACAGGGATGTTCCTTATACCACTCGTGCTGCAAAAGCAGTTCGCTATTATGCCTGGAAAACGCAGGATGCTTCCACTTTAAAAGCTCTTGAAGAATGGGCGGATGGCTGGTTAGCTGTTTCCCAACAAACAGACAAAGGGAAACCAGTGGGTATTATTCCAGCCTCTATTGCTTTTCCATCCGGAGAATTTAATGGGAGTGAAGACAACTGGTATACGGCTAATATGTACTGGGATTATTTTGACTGGAGTGGAGGAAGTGCCATTCTGGATCAACTGCTATTCACCTGGACGATGACCGGAAATGATAAATACCTGACGCCTTTCATTCAGCATTTAGATTTGGTTTCAAAGTATAGCGGTGATCTCAATAGTTCACAAAATCAGTTTGAAGAAGGTTCTGAAGGCTGGGCGGCTCATCAACTGGGCAACAGTGACGGATTCTGGAATGTAGTTGGGACCTGGCGATTGCTTACCGGTAATAATAAGTATGATAAACTGATTATTGAGCACGGCACGCCCTTCATAAAATACAGACTTACCGGAAATACCGGCTTCTTGGTGGAAGGAATTCAACCCTACCTGGAAACCATCCGTTACAATTATCCACTATTTACTACTGAAGCCATCCATACCGATCGGATTCATATCGGTCCGGGGAATGCCCGGGAAATAGGCATTGTCCAGGGCATGGTTACCGGGTATGGCATAGCTGAGAGCTCGTCTCCTTACATAGCAGTAAGCTGGGAAGATGCCAGCCGGGATATCACTTATTTAGTTACCGATAGTGATTCCACCAGGCTTGATGCAGAGCTGTTCTCCTTTTCAGAGAAGAATGAAGGGCTAACCATGCGTTCATGGCAACTTTCAAAAGGGAGCTACAAGCTTGAGTTAACCTCAGAAGGGGAAACTATAGAGTCCCGAGACATTACCGTAAATAAGGGCGGCGATAGATTCCGTTTAGAACTGCCATCTAAACAGTTAGTGAAAATTTCCATTCAACAAACTTCTAAATAAACATAGATGGCAGATCCAACATCACAACCAGGGGTTCTAGAAAAGTTTAAGTTATTTATTCTTTCAGTTGGCCCGGCTTTATTCATAATCGGCTATAATATTGGAACGGGAAGTGTTACCTCAATGGCTTCTACCGGCGCCGAGTATGGAATGAGAATGGCATTACCTTTACTGCTTTCTTGTGTTTTTACATACATACTGATTGTACTGTTTGGGAAGTATACCATCGTAACCGGCGACACAGTAATACATAGCTATAAAAAGCATTTTGGGAAACCTGCAGGACTCTTTGTTCTGGTTGCATTGGTTTTTACAGAAGCAGTAGGCTGTATTGGAGTGATGGCAATAGTGACACAGGTGACTCAGGAGTGGACCCGTCCACTTACAGAATCCGGTGCGGGAATTGACCCGCTATATTCAACCATTCTCTTTGGTGGTGCACTGTATGCTTTGCTTTGGAAAGGGAAACAAAATTTCTTCGAGAAAGTGCTTGCGGTATTTGTAGGCGTGATGGGCTTAAGTTTTATAATTACCATGTTTATGGTGATTCCTGAACCATCAGAAGTGATAGCAGGAATTGTTGCCGGCGTTCCGAATGAGTCAGGTGCTTTTTTGCTTATTGCCAGCATGGTTGGAACTACAATGGGAGCTGTAATTTATGTAGTTCGCTCTGTTCTTATAAAAGGAAAAGGCTGGGGGGTAGAGCAATTTAAGCTCGAGAAAAGAGACGCAAAGTTTTCAGCTATTTTGATGTTTGTATTGAGTATAGCGGTGATGGCAGCTGCCGCAGGTACCTTGCATCAAGAAGGAATGAAAGTAGATAACGCTATTGATATGGTACGTCTGCTTGAGCCATTTGCCGGACGATTTGCAGTATCAATATTTGTAGGTGGTATCCTGGCTGCAGGACTTTCTTCCTTATTTCCGCACATTATGTTAGCACCTATGCTGCTTGCAGATTATCAGGGAGTAAATCCTGATTTCCAGTCTAAGACCAACCGTTTGATCTCTCTTGGTATTGTTCTGCTGACACTCTCCGTGCCATTATTTGGCGGCCGACCTGTTTTTATCATGATTCTTTCTCAGGCTTTTATAGCTACAGTAACCCCGGTTGTCATCTTATTTATGATCATTCTTATGAATCGAAAAGAGGTGGTTGGGGAACACGCTCTTAAACCTGCTAAGAATATTGTATTAGGTCTGATTTTCCTCTTTTCCCTGATTATGGCAATACTGGGAATCATTGGGATTTTCGGGATTTAAAAATAGTAACATTGAATAATTAGAAGGATAATATGCTCTTTCCACAACAAAATAATTTTCGCGCAGTATTTGATTTAGGTGGGTACTGGAACTTAAAAGCAGATCCTAATGAAGAAGGTCACAAAGGTGGTTGGTATAAGAATAAGTTAGCCGGTGAAGTGCATTCGATTGCCATTCCCGGCTCTTGGAATGAGCAGCTTGCGGAGCAGGGACTTCGAAATTACGTAGGTAAGGCTTGGCATGAAACTTATTTTACAATACCTGCAATGGTTCAGGAAAGCAGTAAAGTTTGGCTGCGTATTGCAGCAGCAGATCATAAAGCAGAAGTATGGCTTAACGGAAATTTCGTAGGTGAGCATTCAGGAGGATATCTGCCTTTTGAATTAGACCTGTCTGAAGCTCTCAATGAGAAAGGTAAAAAAAATCACCTGGTGGTTTGTGTAGATAGCTCTCTTTCGATGCACACCATTCCTCAGGATGTAAGTCCGGAATCTCCTCTTTATAGTACACCAAGCTATGAACGCCGACATCTTTTTCCGGCAACCCGATTTGATTTTTTCCCCTATGGCGGACTAACACGATCCGTTCAGGTTGTTACAACTCCTAAAGAGTACATTTCAGATACCTCCATTCATTCTACTCTGGAAGGACAAATAACAATCACCGCAGACGTAACGACAGATTTGGACTTTAATGTCCGGATCCTGTCTGCGGATGATCAGGAAATAGCCAAGGGCGATAGTAAAAATGGAGTTTGTAAACTTTCCGTTGATGAACCCGAGTGGTGGTCGCCCTCAAACCCCTACTTATATACCGCCAGCATTTCGTTAATGAAAGACGGAAAGGTAGTAGATGAATACCATGAAACCTTTGGTATTCGGGAAGTTCGGGTTGAAGGAGGAAAAATCATGTTTAACAACGAGCCTCTTTTTATGAGTGGCTTTGGTAAGCATGAAGATTTTCCGATTGTAGGCCGCGGTCAATTTCGTCCGGCTTATCTAAAAGATCATGAGCTTATGCGATGGATTGGGGCAAATTCATACAGAACCAGTCACTATCCCTATGACGAAGAAATGATGCGTTTGGCAGACAAACTCGGGTTCCTGATTATTGATGAGGTTCCTGCTGTTAGCTTGGGATTTTGGTCCAACGATTTTGATGAGCTTAAGCCTTTATTTGAAAACCATAAGCAATCTATCAAAGAATTAATTAAACGGGATAAGAATCACCCAAGCGTGATTTCCTGGTCTATAACCAATGAGCCGAATTTATGGGCGGAGGAATTTTATCAGAACGAAACCAGCAAAAAGTATTTCAAAGAGCTGTATGATTTCACAAAAGGTCTAGATGATACTCGTCCAATTATGTCCATCTCAATGGCCGCTCATAAGGAAAATGATGTAGTATTAGAGTCGTGTGATATCATTGGGATAAACAGGTACTACGGCTGGTATACAAATCCGGTAGACTTAGAACAGGCAGGGAAAGATTTAGCACGAGAGCTGGATGCCACCTTCGAAAAATATGGCAAACCCATTATGGTCACTGAATTTGGAGCTGATACTGTTGAAGGTCTGCACGCTACGACAGCTCAAATGTTTACAGAAGAATTTCAGACGGCTTTCATCTTCAAATACCTGGAGGTTATGGAACCAAGAGAATTTGTTGCAGGTGCTCATGTTTGGAACTTCGCTGATTTCATGACCCCTCAGCATTTCAGAAGGGTAGTTCTAAATAAGAAAGGCGTATTTACTCGCGACCGTCACCCAAAAAGTGTGGCATTCAAGTTAAGAGACCACTGGAATTCATTGGAAAGAATCCAAGATGATCACCGCCCTAAGAAACCTAAGTCAGGTTTTCTTGTCTCTGATATAAAATAAATAGCAGTTACAGAAACAAATCATTATTAGAAGTATGAGTTCCGATCGATTAACCATCTGGCATGTTGGAAACTGGTGTATTCACATAGGCCAAACGTATGTTGAGTCTCCATTTGAGGCACCAAGTAAAGACGTAGAAGTACTGAATTATGCGAAGCCATTCGTAGATACGCTCCGCAAAATTCCGAAAGCAGAAGTAATAACCCAACCTTCCTGGGAACTGTATCACATGTCTCCCGAAGAGTTTGATGAGCGTCTGGATTGGGCCGATATCATCATCTTTGCAGATGTAGAAACCAAATGCCTGATGTTACATCCCGACTTCTTTAACCGCACCAAGTGGGAAGATTCCTATGTCACCTTCCCGGACCGGTTTGATCTGCTGAGGGAATGGGTGGAAAAGGGCGGTCATTTTCATATGAATGGAGGCTGGCTAAGTTTTTCTGGCGAACTTGGGAAAGGCGGCTGGGGAAGATCCCGATTCAAGAATGTTCTTCCTGTTGATTGCCTCCCGGGAGATGATCTGATAGAGTCAACATCCAGCTACAAAGTAAGAACGGTAGAGGATAGCCATCGAGCTGTTAAAGGGCTCGACTGGGATACAGTGCCTCCCATCCTAGGCTTCAACGAAACAAAACTTAAGTCTTCTGCTACTGCTATTGTTGAAATTGAAAACATGGGAGAATGGCATCCGCTGCTGGCTGAACATGATTACGGCAAAGGCCGGGTTTCAACGTGGATGACAGGCGCTAGTCCACACTGGGGAATTAACTTCATGAAGTGGGAACAATACCAACAATTTTGGACACAACTGTTTAACCCTGAGGCATGAATTTTACTCCAATAGATTGGATAATACTTATCACTTATCTGATAGTTACCGTTTATGTGGGTATCTGGGTGAAGAGGTATGTTCAGAATCTAAGCGGCTATATGGTCGCTGGACGAAAGATCAAAGTTTCCTTAGGTGTTGCCACTTTTACCGCTACTGAATTAGGGACGGTAACCTTTGTCTATTTTGGAGAACTTGGATATGTGACGGGCTTTTCCTGTTTCATCATTGGTATTTTAGCGATGATCGCATATACAACAGTAGGGAAAACCGGGTTTATCATAGAAAAACTTCGCTACTATGGTATGATGACCATCCCCGAATTCTACGAACTGAGATTCAATAAAAAAGTTCGGGTAACTGGCGGTTTGATTCTGTTTGTTGGCGGAGTATTGAATATGGGGATATTTCTGAAGTTCGATGGAATTTTCTTATCTGAGGTGATGGGATTTGGCCCTCAGGCACTTGGCTTTATCATGACGTTAATGCTGATTGTTGTTATGTCTTACACCATTCTGGGAGGAATGTTTTCCGTGGTTATCACTGACTTTATGCAGTATGTAGTGCTTTCCTTTGCCATGCTAGCGACAACTATTATTGTTCTTTTGGAAGTTGATCTTAGCCTGATTTCAGAATCCGTTATGTCTGGTTTTGGAAATGGAGGGTTTAACCCGATTGAAAATCCGAGGTTTGGCTGGAGCTTCATCATCTGGATTCTGGTAACCAATATTGCTGCCGCTGCACTATGGCAGCCGGGTACGTCAAAGGCATTATCTTCTGAAAGTCCGGAAGTAGCAAAAAAAGTATTCTGGATCACCGGTCTAACTTTTGCAGGAAGGGCTATGATTCCCATGTTCTGGGGAGTGGCAGCCTTCGCTTATTTTGGAGGAGGAGAAAATACTGCAGCTGCTATGCCCATGCTGCTTGGTGAATTAGTTCCTGTAGGTCTGCTTGGCTTGCTGGTTGCCGGCTTGTTAGCCGCTTCAATGAGCACTTACAGTTCCTATGTATTGGCATGGAGTTCAGTAATTACACTGGATGTTATTTCTATTCTGAAGCCTGGAGGATTTAGCGAGCAAACCAAGATGATGATATCCAGATTCATTTCAGGACTAATCGGGCTTTTCTTGCTCATATTCGGGCTTTGGTATCAAATTCCAGAAACGGCTTTTCAATACATTTTTATAACAGGAACCATGTATACCGCCGGTGCTTTAGGCACGGTCACGGCCGGTTTATATTGGAAAAAGGCAAATGATGTAGGAGCCCAGGCAGCATTGATTTTAGGAGCGGTCACTCCGGCAGCATTTCTGCTTTTGGAAAAGTTCTCCTCTTCTCTACCCGCATGGTTGGCTTTTGCTACTGATGTAAATACTGCAGGATTTTTGAGTTTTATACTGGCTGCACTGGGAATGATAGTCGGCTCTTTAGCTACCCAGAAGAAATACCCGGCCAAAATAATTAACGAAGCGGAGATCAGTTATGAATGACGGGACTTTGATTTGGATGATCTTATTTGGTGTGTTCGCAACTATCTTTTTTGTGATTGCTGCGGTTATTTCAATTAGAGGAGTAGCCGAGATAAAAGAACTTTTTAACGATCCAGACTTACAGAATGATGATTAACTCCAGAATTTCGTGTGCTTATTTGTATACCATCAGTAAGTATGGCTACCCGCCACCCGCTGAGGATACCCTCCAGTATTTGGAGGAATTTAAAGCTTTGGGCTTTCAGTCGGTTGAGCTGGAAGGAATCCGCGAAAACCATCTTACTAAGGTGTATGAGATGAAGAACCACATCGCCCAAAAAATAAGTGAACTTGATTTAGAAGTACCTTATTTCTGTGCGGTTTTGCCCGGACTTTCATCTACCGATGAAAAGGAAAGAGAACACAATCTCCAATTGTTTGAGAAAGGCTGTGAAGTTGCCTCAGCGTTTGGGGCTTTAGGGATTTTGGATAATGCCCCCCTGCCACCTTATCAGTTTCCGGAAGATATCCCTGTTGTGCGTCATTACCATGAAGATGTGATTCTCTCTGCCAAGTTCCCTGATGATTTAAACTGGAAGAAGTACTGGGAGCAACTCACTGCAACCTATAGAGAAGCTTGTGATATTGCCGCAAACTATGGCTTAACCTATCAAATGCATCCGGCCCTTGGTGTTTTGGCTTCTACAACCGATGCCTTTCTGCATTTTCATGATGCCGTTGGGCGAGATAATCTTCGCTTCAATTTCGATACCGCTAACCAATACTTCCTGAAAGATAACCTCCAGCTTTCACTCAGAAGACTGAAAGACTACATCGATTACATCCACATTTCAGACAACCGAGGACAGCAAGTTGAACACCTGGCCATTGGAGATGGCATAATTCGTTGGGATGACTTTTTTGAGACCTTGGATGTCATTGACTTTAAAGGTCACTTTGGGATCGACATTGGAGGAGCAGAATCGGGTGTAGCCAATTTAGATTCAGCTTACACCCAAGCAGCAAAATTTATTCAAGAAAAATTATAGACTATGAAAGCAATCCGAAACATTATATTTGCAGTTCTACTTACCACATTATGGTTGAGTACAGCAGTAGCTCAACAGAACATAAATCTGGTTCCAAATCCCCAGCAGGTTGAATACAAGCAAGGCGCATTTTCTCTTTCTGGTGATATTTCAATTGAATTTCATCTAAGCGATACTGGAGAAGAAGCTTTTCTAAAAGAGCAATTATCTAAAGAATTCCAGCAAAGTTTGGGTAAGGAAATTTCTGCAAAAGCGAATCGGAAAATTGTGGTTGGGGTTCATGGTGAAAGCAATAAATTTGATCGACTAGCCAAAACGAATAGTGTAAGTAGAAATGACCAAATTGGAGATGAAGGCTACCAGCTATTGGTGTCTAAAGATCTGGTCTTGATTTCTGCGAATACCAAAAAAGGTGCTTTTTACGGAGTTCAAACCCTTAAACAGCTGCTGAGAACCAAGCGAGCAGAAGAAGAAATTCCTGCCATGAAGATTACCGATTGGCCGGATCTTGAAATCCGTGGAATGATGGATGATATCAGCCGGGGACCGGTTCCTACTAAAGAATATATGCACCAGCAGATTGAGCGAATGGCAGAGATGAAAATCAATATGCTGACCTATTACACAGAGAATGTGGTTGAGACAGAAAGCCATCCAGCATTTGCTCCTCCCGGAGGTGCGCTGGATATCCAGGAATGGGCTGAGTTAGCCGATTATGCAAAAAAATATCATATAGATCTGGTTGGGAATTTTCAGTCTTTTGGACACTTCGATCAAATCCTTCAGCATCCTGAATACGCCCACTTAGGTGAAAGTGGAATGCTGCTTTCTCCTGCTTTTGAGGAAAGCTATGAATTGCTGGAAGATATTTACTCTGAAATGATTCCCGCTTTTCACTCTGATTATTTCCACATCAATTCCGATGAGACTTTTGATTTGGGGACCGGCGCTTCCAAAGCAATGGTAGACAGTTTAGGGATGGAAGTGGTTTATGCTAATCACATCAAAAGAATCCACAAGATTATCACAGGTATGGGTAAGAAGATGATGATGTGGGGCGATATTGCTTTGGATCACCCAAAGCTTCTTGAGTTGCTCCCAAAGGATATCATTTTGATTACCTGGGGTTACGATATTTTTGATGACTACTCCCATAGAATCATCCCATTTAAAGAAGCCGGTTTCACACAGCTGGTTTCAACCGGGATTTTAAATTCCTACAGCACTATTCCTGATTTTAATGTAGCAAGAGGAAATATTGGTGGGTTCATGGAAGAATCAGTCAAACAAGGTGTCTGGGGTATGCTGAATACGGTTTGGGATGATGGCGGTTTTGCACTGTTCTCCAGAGACTGGTACGGAGTAGCTTACGCGGCTGACCAAAGCTGGCACAGTAATTTCGATGATGATACTTACGACACTCGATTTAATCGGGTGGTATATGGAGCAGATGGAAATGGACTCTCTGAAGCCATTCATTCCCTAAACGAGTTGGCAAATTTGAAGTCAACGGAGAAGATGAATGAAGATATTATTTGGGCTAAAGTAGTTCCTGAAAAAGGAGAGACCGTTCTGATGAATATTCAGGACTGGCCTAAGGTGATGGAAATTGTGGAGAAAGCAGAGCGTCATTTGCAAAACTACACTCCTCTGATTTATGAAGAAGATATTTTATATATCCAGCATATCATCGATTTGTATAAGTTTATTGCTACAAGCAGACCCGGTTTGGTGAAAGCTTCATCTAACTATTCCGAAGCAGTATCTATTCAGGATGAAGATAGAATGGCAACACGTGCAAAATTGGTAGAGGCATATGGTCTGATTTCACAAGCCTACGCTAATTTGGTTGAGCTGAAGACCCGAAATCAATACCTATGGTCTATGGAAAACAGAGTATACGCCTTAGATCGAGTAATTGAGAAGTATGATGCTCAGATTGCAAACCTATCTGAATTACGAGACTCTGTTTTAAGCGTAACTTATGATTTTGATAAGGGTGAAAAACTGCCCCCGCCATCAGAAATCCGTCTTGATATCCAGGAGAGTAAAGGGTGGTACTTCCAGGGGTGGCTGATGATTGAGCCAATTCCCAATCCTGATGGTTTTAAAGATCCGGGTGTAGATCATCTGGAAGATATGAGCGGTATTGAAGCAACCTTCCCAAATGTGACGGAAGAGTTTTTCTATGATGATGTGAAGTACCGCTGGAGAAGGGTTAATACCCCATACTTTGCAAAAGTTGATCTCGACGAACTTCATAATCCTGACGAAAATGTTGTGATGTATGCCTTCGCACATATTGATATTCAGGAAGATCGGAAAGTACGGGCATTAGCCGGAAGTAGCGATGGAATCGAAGTATATCTAAACGGAGAATCGGTTCATGAAAACTATGTGGAACGACCTTTTACTCTTGATGAAGATGAACTATACCTACCGCTAAAGGAGGGCAGAAATCATTTAATGATTCGAATTACTCAAGGTGATGGAGACTGGGCTTTTAGCTTTCGCTTACCTGATTCTGAAATGCGCAGTTATAAGAACCGATATAAAATCATCGAATAGAAAGAATACGATTGTGAGTACTATTAAAAAATATATAGCTGGAAAATTAAAGGTCTTTTTCTTTGAAAGCCGCCAAAGTCTTGGGGAACAAGCTGCTCAGGATGTTGCTGAAAGAATTAAAAAAGTTTCTGATGAGAAAGAATCAGTTCGGATGGTATTTGCCGCGGCTGTTTCTCAAAAAGAATTCTTGGAAGAGTTGCTCAAGATTGAAGATATCCCTTGGCAAAAAATCACTGCTTTTCACATGGATGAATATCATACCATCCCGAATGAAGCCCCTCAACGTTTTGGGAATTTTTTGAAAGAACATCTTTTCCAGCATAAACCATTTGGCGCAGTACATTATATGCAAAGTGATTTTGAGGCTTACTCTAATCTCATCGATGAAGCTAATATCGATATTATCTGTTTGGGAATTGGAGAAAATGGGCACCTTGCTTTTAATGACCCCCCTGTCGCTGATTTTAAGGACCCAAAAGTACTTAAAGAAGTGGAGCTGGATCAAATCTGCAGACAACAACAGGTAAATGATGGACAATTCAAAACGCTGGAAGATGTGCCGGAAACTGCAGTTACTCTAACTATTCCAACTTTGATGAAAGCTGATTACTTATCCGTTGTAGTGCCGGGATCAGCCAAAGCCGTTGCGGCATCAAAAACCTTGTTTCATCCTGTCTCAGAAGAATGTCCATCTACAGTTTTGCGCCTTCATCCAGATGCAAAACTTTACTTAGATAATCACTCAGCAAAAAATATCATAGAGAAAATATCATGAATAAAATCGAGCAAAAATTAAACGAACCCTATGAATTGAAACCTGAAGACATCGAATATTATCAGGAGAATGGATTTATAAAGCTAAAACAGGTACTGGATGAGGAAACGCTGGATTATTTTAATCATGAGATTACAAAAGTAGTTCACGAGAAAAATCCATTACTCAAAAAACCAATGGAAGAGCGCTCGACCTTCGAAAAAGCATTCATCCAGATCGGTAATCTCTTTAAGACTAACGAAACGATAAAAAAACTAGTAATGAGTAAGCGGCTTGGTAAACTGGCTGCAGACTTAATGCAGGTAGAAGGTGTAAGGTTATATCATGATCAGGCATTGTACAAAGAACCAAGCGGAGAGAAAGTCCAGAATATCACACCCTGGCATGCGGATCAATTTTACTGGCCTCTGGAAACGGATAATACAATAACCGCCTGGATTCCCCTTCAGAAAACAACTTCTGATATGGGACCACTCGCGTTCAGTAAGAAAAGTCACAAGTATGATTTCGGCAGGGATCTGGAAATCAGCGATGAAAGCGAAGAGAGAATTAGAAAAGCATTGTCTGATGCTAATTTGGAGTTGGTAGATGAAGGCTTCGATGCCGGAGAAATCAGTTTTCACGGAGGATGGACTTTCCATCGTGCCAGTGCAAATATTTCTGATCAGGTTCGTGCTGTTATGACTATCATTTACATGGAAGACGGGGTGAAAGTAAGTGAATTTACAAATTCCGCCCATCCTGATGATAGAGACGCATTTCTTCCCGGACTTGAGCCTGGCGATGTTGCTGCCACAGACTTAAACCCACTTATTTATAAACGATAAATCAACGATTTCTCATCTGAAACCGACCAATTATGAATACCCTTAAATATTTTTCTCTGTTAACTGCTTTTGTCACCGTTACAATATTCGCAGGCTGCGGCCAGCAATCTGAACCAGCGATGACTCCAGAAGAGTTTGCCCGTCACGTTTCGGATGTAATTGTGAATGGAACCGAATTCCATTTCGAACCCGCCGTTCAGGAGTTTGAACAGGATGGAGTCTTTATGGTAGAGTTTCCTGCTGGAGAGCAAGGTGTTTACTACGCTCGGTCAGTGATTACAGTAGAAGGAGTTGAAGATTATGATTTTGGATCCCAGTTTGCTCTGACTTATCCAGCTGGTACAATCAAAGTTCAACTAAATGGCGAAGCCATCTACTCTGAATCTTCCAATTCCGCGGGACATTTTGATAATATCGATTATGGACTGTTTGAATATGAAGATCGTTTTTCGGTTGATCTTGAGGATGGAGAACACCAGCTGTCGATTAAATTCACCCCGAGAAACACAGATGTTCCAAATCGAATTTATTTTAATGTGGTTCGCTCGGATAATGGGTTAAGTCACCCTGCTGTGGAGGCACAAGCCCCATCAACGGAAGAAGAACTAGCAGGCTATGGATATTGGTGGGTTGGCCCTGTTCAAGAAAGGGTAGAAGAGATGGAGTTTATGAATCCATTATTGAGCCCAAAGGAGTTGGTGACGGCTGAGTTCACATCAGTAAATGGAGAGTCGGTGCGATGGGATCTTCCCAAAAAACATTTGGTTAAATCTTTGCCGGGCTGGCTAACCTATCAAAACTGGCACTATTCCGGGGGAACATTTCTGGATGCTATGAACAATGTATCCAATGAATTCTCTTCTTTGGATTACAGTGATTACATCAACCAGCATATGGACTTCTTGCTCAACAATATTGAAGATATTGAAGCGATGAGAGAGGACTATGGATTGATAGAAAGTCCATTCGGGCACTATTTCCGTTTTTCCTTACTTGATGATATGGGCATGCAGACGGTGCCTTATGTAAATCGGTTGATCGCTCAAGATGAAGTTGACACCGATTCAGAGGAATACAAGCTGGCTAGTCGTGTTACTGATTACATTATGAATGATGCTTCACGGATGCCGGATGGCACCTTTGCTCGCTTTACTCCCGACACGATGTCGGTTTGGGCTGATGATCTTTTTATGGCAAGCATTGTCCTATTGAAGATGCATGAACTAACCGGCGAAGCAAAATATATGGACGAAGTAGTTGACCAGGTTATTAAGTTTGATAAATATCTTTTGGATGAATTCTCGAATATCTACTGGCACGGTTACTTTTCGGAGAATGGAGAACATTCGTCCACAAAGTGGGGAAGGGCCAACGGCTGGACCATGATGGCTAAGACAGAACTACTGTTGGCCATGCCCGAGGATCACCCTCAAAAAGAAGAAATACAGGAGATTTTTACTCGTCACTCGGAAGGGCTGCTAGCTGTACAGTCTGAAGATGGGAGATGGCATCAGGTACTGGATGACCCATCAACTTATTTGGAAACATCAGCCACAGCTATGTTCGTTAGGGCATTTGCGACAGGTGTAACCGAAGGTTGGCTGGATCGAGCTACTTATGATGAAGCAATTAATAAAGGCTGGGCATCACTTACTCGGCAAATCAATGAGGAAGGAGATGTAGTTGGTATTGTACGTGGTACACCTATCTTCTTTTCGGATGAGGAATATGCAAATTGGGGAACCCGAAGAAGCGATCCCCGAGGATTGGGAGCTCTGTTGTATGCAGCCATTTCTGTAGAAAGATATCTAGACGGAGCAGGGGAATAATCATGGATAATGTATTTCTGGGAATCACCCTTTTAGATTGGACTGTAATTGCCGGCTATATTGTGTTAATCACAGCTATCGGCTGGTATTCAAATAAAGCCGTTAAATCCACCGGCGATTATTTCATGGGAGGCCGGCGGTTTGGGAAATTACTGATGATAGCCCAGGCATTTGGGGCAGGCACGAGGGCTGACCAAGCCGTTGCAGTTATTGGTGCGTCCTCACAGATTGGTCTCGCTGGAATTTGGTACCAGTGGTTGTATCTATTTTCTACTCCCTTTTATTGGTTGATTTCTCCGATTTATCGACGGCTTCGCTATATAACTATTGGTGATTTTTTCGAAGAACGTTATGGCACCAGTATGGGAGCAGCCTATGCTTTTGTTGGTTTAGCATGGTTTGCTGCCAATATTGGTGTCGTATTAAAAGGTACAGGCGTGACCATTGAAGCTGTTAGTGGAGGAGTTATTTCCACTGAAATGGCGGTTTTTGGGATGGTTGCTTTCTTTGTTCTGTATGGATTATTGGGAGGATTAGTTGCCGCTGCAAGCACACAATTGATTCAGGGTTTCTTCATTATTCTACTTTCGTTTTTACTCATTCCATTTGCGCTGGAGCAAGCCGGTGGTATGGCGGCCGTTCACGAAGCTTTACCAGAAGATTGGTTTAGCCTGGTTGCCAATGAAGAGGTTACACTGTTTTTTATTGTGATGGCAGTACTTAATGGTTTGGTGGGTGTTGTAGTTCAGCCTCATCATATGTCGATTAATGGTTCAGGAAAAACAGAGATCAGCTGTAGAAGTGGTTGGACTTACGGAAACTTCCTGAAGCGTTTTGTAACTCTTGGATGGGTTTTTAGTGGGATTTTTATTGCAGTGGTATTTCCCTCTTTAATGATTGCAGATGTTTCTCAACGAGAGCAGGCTTTTGGCTTAGCCATTTTGGAGTTGCTGCCTACCGGATTTATTGGACTGATGATTGCGGCTATTGTTGCTGCCGTGGTAGCAGCCTGTAATAATTTTATGGTGAATGGATCGGCTTTGTTTACAAGAAATTTCTACCAGCGTTTTTTAAATAAAGGAGCTGATCAGGATCATTATTTAACTGTAGCCAGAGTTAGTTCCGTAGCTGTTGTAGCGGCTGGAGTTGGTATCGCACTTTATATTCCCTCGGTAGTTGAGGGATTATTCCTGATCTGGAAGATTATGGCATTCTTGGGTATTGCATTCTGGATGGGAATTTTCTGGAAAAAGGCGAATAGATACGGAGCTTGGTCTTCAATGATTATTACTGCCATTCTTGCTTTTACTACTGACTTTTATGGCTGGTCATTTCCGGAGCAAGTAGCGCTTTATCTCCCGATTGGTTTTGCAACAATGATCACAGTTAGCTACTTCACAAAACCAGAAGATGAGGATAAATTAAACGTATTCTATTCGCTGTTAAATACTCCTGTTGGACACGAAGACCGACTTAAAGAGGCTGGTATTAAAGTTTCTGACGTTGATGAAAGCGATCTGGATGATGCAACATTGATTCCTGATTCTGATGAAAGCGACGTTGCCGATGATATTCCTAAAGCAAAAGGAAAAACCAAGCTGTTAGATAACAATATGGCATTAAAAAATGGGGAAGGTCTGCTACTTGTAGATTTACTTAATCTCCGTAAAACATTCAGCTTTAAAAATTATGAGGTTGATTTGAAAGGGTTCGGAATATCATGGATAATTGTGATGGGCTACTTATTGCTAGCCTATTTACTAAGCTTTGTATAGATGAAGAAAACTTCTGTTTTATTTCTTCCGGTAGTGGCTCTGATCTGGATAATAAGTTATACCACAGTCCAGGCTCAAACTACAGGTTGGCAGAAGGTTGATGAAATAGAGAAAACAATTACCTTGCCTGAGTTTCCTGAACGCAAGTTTTTGATTACTGATTTCAAGTCTGATACTGCCAATGCCCTGCCTTCAATCCAGAAAGCCATAGAAAGAGCTAATTATGAGGGTGGAGGGAAGGTCATTATTCCTGAAGGTAGGTGGTATGTGAAGGGGCCTATTCACTTGAAAAGTAATGTCAACCTGCATATTTCAAAGGGTGCTGAGTTGGTTTTTAGTGACGACCCGGAAGACTATTTGCCCCAAGTGCTAACCCGATGGGAGGGCACCGAGGCTTTTAACTTTTCTCCATTGATCTATGCTTATCAAGCGCACAATGTTGCTATTACAGGTGGGGGAACGCTTAATGGAAATGCTGAGCATGGCTTTGCAACATGGCGGGATAAACAAGATGAAGCACAAAACAGACTCAGACAAATGGGGGCAGAAGGTGTTCCTGTAAATGAGCGGGTTTTTGGTCTGGACGATTACCTCAGGCCTAGCTTTATTCAGTTTTTTTCTAGTACAAAGATTTTGGTGAAAGACATTACAATTAAAAATTCACCCATGTGGGTTAATCACTTTATTTATAGCTCACAGATTACGTTAAGAAACGTAACGGTGAAAAGTTATCGGTTGAATAACGATGGGGTAGTCCTCGATTCTTCCACACTGGCTTTAATTGAAGGCAATAGTTTTTCGACAGGTGATGATAGTATTGTCATCAAGTCTGGTAGAGATCAGGATGGATGGCGGGTGGCAAAACCCAGTGAAAAGATTATTATTCGTGATAATTATATGGAAGGACATAATGCGCTGGCCGTTGGGAGTGAGATGTCGGGCGGAGTACAGAATATATATATGGAGAGTAATAGGCTGGGAGAAGTAGCTTCAGCAATATATTTCAAATCAAATCTGGACCGTGGTGGCTACATACGCCATGTTTTTGTCAGAAACACAGAGGTGGAAAAAGCAGATATCTTATTACGCTTTCATATCAACTACCATTCTCATCGGGGAGGGAATTACCCGGCTGAATACGAACACTTTGTGATTGAAAATGTAACCGCAAAGCAATCACGAGTTGGCATAGAAATTCTGGGGATTCAGCAAATGCCTGCAAGGAATATAAGAGTAGTTAATCTTGAGGTTCTTCAGGCAGATACTCCGCAGAATGTGGCATATGTTGAAGATCTCAGATATGAGAATGTCCGAATTAATGGTGAAAAGCTGGACGTACCAGAGTAGATTAATTCAAATTTGTATTCAGCTATTTAGCTTTGCTCTACTTTCTCATGTAGTTTAGCTCCACACGAATCCCTGACTACCAGGGTTGGCGGAAAAATGATACGATGAGCATCCGCATCCTTGCCTTCAATTCTGCTGATTAATGTATCAATAGCTGCCGCTCCAATTTTTTCAACTGGCTGGTGAATAGTAGTTAAAGGTACATTGGCATAATCAGCTTGATCAATATCATCGAAACCAACTACAGCAACATCTTCGGGAACATTGTATCCCAGCTCCTGTATGCGTTTTATAAATCCAAGTGCGGTGAGATCGTTATACGAGAAATACGCTTCAGGCTTATTATCCATCTTATCAAAATCATCACCAAGTTTATAGCCGGTGTCAAAGCCACCCATTGAATTTGGAAAGGTAGGGCTAAGGTTTAGGCTTGAATCGTAAGGGACTCCGTTTTCTTTTAAAGCTCGCTTGAAGCCCTCATGTCTTACTTGCCCTAGAGCATTCTTTGTATGACTATTGATGTAACCAATTTTTTGGTATCCCAGATCTATAAGGTGTTTGGTTCCCATATGAGCACCGCCTTCATGGTCGGTTCCAACATACCAAATGTCTTCATCAGCTACGTAAGAAACCATCACATAAGGGTATCCTTCATTGTGCAGGTTTCTGATAATTTCAGGTGCGTGGGGTTTTTTTCGGAAAGTTGCTATGATCAATCCCTTTACTCCCATTTCCTTAAAGTGTTTAATCTGACCCTCTTCCTTCTCAATTTTACTTGAGCTGTTAGATAGAAGCAGGTTATACTTTTTGGAGTAAGCGGTCTCTTCAACCATATGTGCTATTAGCGAAAAGAAAGGATTTTTGAGATCCTGAAGAACTAACCCTACTGAGTCGTGTTGAGAAATAGAATGCTTTTCTTCCTTTTTGGCAACAAAAGTCCCTTTTCCTACACGGCTAAATAAATAACCTTCATCAATTAATGAAGACAATGCACTTTTAACAGTGATCAAACTCACATCATATTCTTTTGCAAGTTCTTTGTGCGTTTTTAACTGCTCCCCAATTTCAAGCTTGCCACTAGATATTTTAGTTTTGATGTCCTTAACAATTTGAACATAGAGCGGGGTGGAATCCTGAAAATCTATAGCCATATTTTCTGTATATGCTTTTCTTAATTATTCTATACCTAATATACCCAATAATCTTAATTTCTACTAATAGTCAGCTATTTTTATTCGAAAATTATTATCCATAAGTCTTTAAAAACTTATTTGCTAAGCTTATTAACAGATATGAAAGTGTATTTTTCACATTAAATAAATTTGTGTCGCACAAAAGCTTCAATGGCTTCGTACTCTGCAAGTCCAAGCTGGTCATAAAGTTCGGCTGTTTTTTGATTTCTTTCTTCCGCCCGCTGCCAAAATTCTCTTTTATCCGTACCAGGAAAAAGAGGGCGGTCTTTTTGGGATTGATGCTTAAAGATTGCGCTACGTTTTCTGTTCTTCTCATATGGACTGAGTGGGACTGCCATCTCAATTTCGGAAATATCCCATTCCTGCCAGGCCCCGCGATATAACCACAGCCAACAGTCTTTCATCCAGCTTTTATCTTTTAAAATGTTTACAGCTTTAAAGATGGCATCCAGGCATACGCGATGTGTCCCATGAGGATCAGAAAGATCTCCCGCAGCATAAATTTGATGGGGTTTAATTTCTTCAATCAACTCCTTCACGATTCTAATATCGTCTTTACCGATTGGTTTTTTTCGAATTCTACCCGTTTCATAAAAAGGGAGATTAAGGAAATGAATCTGCTCATTGGGTATACCAATAAACCGACATGCGGCTTTGGCTTCTCCCTGGCGTATAAGCCCCTTAATGGTTTTGACTTTTTTGGAGTCTACTTCCCCGGATTCTTTCTGCTTTAAAAACGCTCGGATGTCTTCAAAAGTTTGAAGTACACTTTCATCTTTGAAATGAAAGGCATCATTATAATCAGTCACAAAATCAGCAAACCTAAGTGCTTCATCATCAAAAACAGCAATATTACCGGATGTTTGATAGGCTACGTGAACTTCGTGCCCTTGGTCGGCTAACCGTATAAAAGTGCCTCCCATTGATATGACATCATCATCGGGGTGGGGACTGAAAATCAGCACTTTTTTTGGGTAAGGTTTTGCTCTTTCGGGACGGGTTGAATCATCAGCTTCAGGTTTACCTCCTGGCCAGCCCGTGATGGTATGCTGAATTTCATTAAAAATCCGAATATTGATAGAGTAGGAGTCCCCAAAATCAGTAAGGATATCATTCATGCCGTTTTCACTATAATCCTGATCTGTGAGCTTTAAAATAGGCTTACCAAGCTTTAGGCTTAACCAAACAACAGCTTTTCTAATCAGAGCGTCGCTCCACTTGATAGGACCAACCAGCCAGGGAGTTTTGATTTTGGTAAGTTCTGCCGAGGCGGCTTGGTCAAGAATTACTTCCGCATTTTTGTGATGTTGAAGATAAGTAGCAGGTACTTGTTCGGTTATTTCACCCTCAACCGTTCTCTTGATGATATCCGCCTTGCCTTCTCCCCAAGCCATGAGCAGTAAACGCTTGGCATTCATGATGGTACCAACTCCCATTGTGATTGCCTGCTTAGGAACATTTTCAACCCCATAAAAACTACTAGCTGCATCCAATATTGTCAGGTTGTCCAGAGCTATAAGCCTGGTTTCAGAGTGAATGGAAGATCCGGGTTCGTTGAAGCCAATATGACCGGTTCTTCCGATCCCTAAAATTTGTATATCCAGCCCTCCTAAATCCCTGATTTTTCTCTCATAAGACTTGCAAAAGGGAATCACCTGATTCTTATTAAGTGTTCCATCAGGAATGTTGATTTGCTCCTTTGGGATATTCACATGGTCAAAGAAATACTCCTTCATGTAGGTCACATAACTCTGACGAGAATCTGGACTCATCGGGTAATACTCATCAAGATTAAAGGTGAAAACCCGGCTAAAATCTATTTCTTCTTCACGGTAAATTCTGACAAGTTCATCATATACTTTTACCGGGGTCGACCCTGTCGCTAAACCTAGAGCAGTATGCGTGTTATTCTTATTATTCGCCTGAATGGTTGAAGCTATTTCTTGTGCGACAAAGGCTGATGCAAGTGAAGCATCTTCGAAAATACTGGTTGCTATTTTTTCAAATTCACGATATTGAGTTGTGACTGGTGACTGCATAATAAAACTATCTAAATGTTATATAAAGTATACCTAATATATGTGATTAGTTTTACCTTGACCAGTGTATATTCTGGGAACTTGAGTAGTAACAAAAAATATTTTCTCATACTTGATTAAATAATCTAATTTTTTTGTTTTTTTAGCCTGAATTCCTGGAGTCAAAAATCGATATAAAAAAATTCGACTTCTATTAATACCAATCAGCACCATTTTTGAACACCTTTTTTGATAATACAAACTTGTTTTTGCCTTATTCAGTTGAGCACTTTGTAGTGCTCGCTCTTTTTGTATTCTTTTGTGCCTGGTTTATTCCATTTATGAAAGGAAGGAGTCCCGAATATCAGCGTAAGGTTCTCTTGGCTATAGCATTGCTGATATCTTCATCTCAGCTTATGAAGATTCCCTTGAACATATACACAGGTACTTTTGATGTTACTCATGACATCCCTCTTCATATGTGTAATTTTCTTCCCTTTGTACTTGTGTGGGTGTATTTGAAAAGTGACAGAAATACATGGGCCATTATCTTCTTTTGGGTAGTACTGGGCGTGTCACAGGCAAATTTCACCCCTTCTATAGAATATTCCCTTTTCCATTATGATGCTATCCGCTATTGGTTGGTGCACCTTTTATTGGTGCTGGTGGCACTGTACCCAGCTATTGAGTGGAAGTGGGAGTTAGAAATTCGTGATGTTGGTCGTTCAGTCATTGCATTAAATATGGTGGCACTTTTTATTGGTGGAATTAATCTATTGTTGAGCAGTAACTACCTGTATGTTATGGGTAAGCCACCTGGAACTACCTTTTTCAGCCTGCTACCAGAATGGCCAACCTACTTGATTTTATTGGAGCTCATCTTCGTAGTTTGGGCACTGATGGTGTACGGGATCTTCCGTTGGATAAAAAGAGGTGGAAAAGCTTCTGCCATATCAACCCAAAGTGAGGTTGCCAAAACCAATATGGATGGAAAGATTTAGAGAAGACTACACCGAAGTCTGTTCCCTTTCTTGAAAATTTTAAGAGTTGAAAACTATCAACCATTGTTGATTCAGTAAAACTACTTTTGTTTGCAAAAAATGGTGTGGGTTAATCTAAGGGCGATAGCTTACTCCGAGCTTAAATGAAGACCTTAGAATATTATTATTAATACTGTCTTGAGGTTGAACTTTCTTAGTAGTTGGGGTGAAGTTATAGTCTAACGAGATGCCGGTATATAATTTAATTTTTTCTGAAAGATGGTACTTCACTCCAAGGTTCGAACGGGTACTCAAATAGTTTCTCCATCGAAAAATATCAATGGAATCGAATTCAGGCTCCTCACTTATTTCTTTGATAAAAGTATTCAACACCAGGTATGTTGAAAGTTCAATATTCAAGCTCTTAAAGAATTTTGGGGTGTTGTATCCAGCTCCAGCTCCGGTACTCAAAAAAAGTGCCCGATAACTGTAGGTGCTTTCATCAAATTCGGGAACTATTAATCGATTTGAAAGGTGTCCATTATCTACCCACCCAACACGACCAGATAGAAAAAACGATCGGCTTAAATGGTAATTAATTCCAATTTGTATCGAAGGTCTGAATTCTGTCCGGGAATGATATTCAATCTCTGAATTGGTTTTGAAGATGTTAAAGTCGTAGGTAGAACGACCTGGATTTGAATATTCAATATTAAAAACTATTTCCCACGGGTTAAATTTCTTGTCTTGAGTAAAGGCCATTTCAGGTAACAAGGATATTAGAAAGAGTAGATATGGTAGAAATTTCAATGACATTGGAGTCAGTTTTGAGATCGATTTACCTGAACTTAAAAGCAATTCCACAGAGGTAATTGTATAAAACAGACAATTCGTATTGTTGCAAACCAATGCTGTATTTTGAGCGTCCGACTAAAGCTATAAGGGGAAAATGATTTATAAAGAGTTTGAACCCAGTGATGATTTAAAATCTATCCTGAAATGTTATTGGGTGCTGGAAGGCACAAGTGAAGAGATTAATGAAAAGCAGACCATTGTTCCCGATGGATGCATGGAAATGATCTTTCATTATGGAGATTTTTATTACCAATACCTGCCGGATGGAAGCAAGATCAAGCAACCGCGATGTTTCGTTTTTGGGCAACTGACTCAGAAGCTTGAGATTGAACCTTCAGGCGATTCCGGAATGTTTGCTGTCAGGTTCAAACCGGAGGGCTTACAACCCATATCACAAATGGCAGCTAAAGAATTTCAGGATTCTGCGGTACCATTGGATAAGGTTTTAGGGCCTGAAGGATTATCTCTTGGATCCAAAATTCTGGATGCTTCAACCAGTGAGGAGCGAATAAAGCTTATTGAACATTACCTGACGGCTACGTTTGAATCTTCTGCAATTGCAGATTCTATTGTCAATGATGCCGTGAATACAATTATTTCAAGTCAGGGTAGACAGAAAATCAATGAGCTTCCTATAGAAAGCTCGGTAAGCAGACGTACTCTGGAGCGGAGGTTTACGGATACTGTAGGTGTAAATCTCAAACAACTGTCAAAGATCATCAGGTTGAAAACAGCAGTACATAAGATGATCAACAAAGAATATAATACACTTACTGAGCTTGCGTATGATAACGGATACTACGACCAAGCCCATTTTATTAAGGATTTTAAAAAGTATACCGGACTTACTCCAAAGGATTTCTTTGATTCTAATTTCAGTTTCACTCATCTCTTCTACGAAAACGGATAAGATTGGTAAAAGATAAGCTATCCTACTTCTGGGCTTCCATAATAATCATGGAGTTCTTGTCGGGATCGAGAATACCGACACTTCGAATTCCATCCTGAACGGTAACCTCTCCTAATAATGATCCCCCAAATTGCTGCACATTTTCTATAATAAGATCAAAATCAGTTACGGCGATATCTAACTGATGCCGTGTTTGTTGGGCCGTATTTTGTGCAAATTCAGCGGGACAGATTAATAAATTCAATCCTAACCACTCACCCTCAAATAGGGTAAATCCTTGTATGGTTTTTTCAGAAAAATCGACATTAAAAACCTTTCTATAAAATTCGACCATGTTTGGCATATCATGAGCAGCAATGGTAAAGCCCAGAACTGTACCAATACTATGGTAGGTTAAACCTTCAGGATTATATTGTTTTTGTGCTTTTTGAGCACAGACATTTAATGAATTTAAAAGCCCTAATAGTAATACGATCTTAATTATTCTCATAGCTATTTTAACTCCATTTTAGTCCAAGACCACTGCATTCCTTTTTCTCCACTTTCATCTTCAATTCTGGCTGTCAGTTTATCTCCGGCACGGCTGTAAATAATACGTTGTGGGAAGTCGTGGCTAAGATTCTCAAAAACCACTTTTTCTGAAGTCAATTCCGACAATGTGAACTCAGTAGGTTCTTTTCCAGAAGGAGATGCAAGGTATACAATGGTGCCGTCGTCTTTTGTTGTGATACGCAGGAATTCAAAGCCAGAATTTTCTCCAACAACATCGCGGTGTACGCCCAAGATCATATTTCCGGCTACGGGAGTCCAGAGTTCTTCCATGGCAACTCCCTGGGTATTTCCTGTCCAGTAACCACTGATCCAGTTAAGGTCTTGTAAATTTTGACTGATTACTGAGGTTGATGTACTTAGTACAAATAATAAAAGCAGGACTAGGTTTTTCATGAACTTATATTAGGTTGATAATTTGAACCAAATTAAAAGTCAGAACCCAAAGCAAATTGGAAAAAAACGACAATTTTGAAATCAACATAATTAATAGTGCTTTTCTACAGAAGAATCATCAGGCATGATTACGATATAGTCGTAATTGATGATCTCCCGAACCTCAAATTTTGAACCTGTGAGCTCTTTATTAAGAATTTTTTTTCGAAGCGGTCTTACATCAATAAGTGCCCACCGATCTTTACTTCCAACACTCATAAAATTTCCAGAGAGCGAATAATTCTTATTATCCATCATATCTTCGCCATCGATATAACGATTTAGAAAACGCAGATATAACGCCTTACTTCCTAAGCTGTCAGATAGATGCTGTATATGATTACCCATATCAAGATAGTTAAGTGGGCTTCGCTCTCTTCCCGAATGATAACTGCCCATCTTAAGGATTACTTTGGGCTCGGAGTCTTCGTCTAGCGCTTGAGCAAACTTATTATCAAAATTGGATTTAAAATATGCTATTCGAGTTCGGTTGCTAAGATTATAACTACCTTCTTCATATAAGCAGTAGATGTTGAGGCTTTCCTGTATGGAATCAATAATCATCAAAATCTGGGCATCATTTTTTTCAAGAGAGTCAAGGTAGGAGTTCAAGAGCTCTGATTTTTTGAGGTTACATGCTAAGGCATAACTTCTGAAAATCTGTGCCCGTAATTGTTTCCGGTTAATCTTCCTATGTAGCTTTCTCAAAAGTTTTTGTTGATCAGGTGTTAGTTCACCGGCTTGGGCTGCAAGTTCATCTAGTAAGTATGGAATTGCGAAAGAGAACTCTTGATCAATCCCCCATAAATCATATCCATTTTTGTTAGCCACTTCCAGCATTTTCAGATCAGCTTTTCCTGTAAAAAAGGGAATAGGGTAAATGTTGAATAGATTCTTGGAATATTCATCATAGAATTCTGAAACCCTGTCAGGATCTTCTTCTATCAGGTTCTCCAATTTATCGGCCGCATATGGTCCTGTTTCAACTGCGAAATAACTAAATCCAAAAGAGGTCGCAGTATCCAGTAAAGCGGAAGTAAATAGACTTAATTGAACACGATTATGTAACTCGCCTAATGAGAGAAACTGGCTTTCTGAAACTTCCAGGATTAAAGAATCTGCCCCGTTAATTACTCCAGCTTCAATTTCAAAGTATGTTGTGTAAGGCTGAAAATGCTCTGGTTGAAGCCGCTGTGCATTTTGGGCAGCAAGATCAGTGATCAGAAAAAAAGAGAATAGAAAAATGGCCGTTCTGCAAAACATAGCTTGGATGTCAAGATTTTATTTTGGTTTGGCTCAACAAGCTATTGAGCGCTACTGAAGTCCATTAAAAAAGTTTCAACAGATTGCCACGGAATAGGTGGTGTATGGAGTGCATAAACCGTTTCAACGTTAAGCTGATTACGTTCAATCACATCTTTTACTTCAGTAAGATATTGGGGCATAAAAAAAGAGCCATTCGGAATTTTCTGAATCAAATCAGCAGCATATAATAGTTTTTCATTCTTTAGATAAACAAACAGCATGCGGGCACCCCCTTCGCCTTCAACAGGATAGATTTCAATTCGGTCATTTAATTTCATCTTGGTTTTAACGGGCGCAACAGTAGGCAGGTGAGAGACTTCCGATAGCACATCCGGATGTTTTGAGTAATTCGCCTCGAATAATTCTTCGATCAATTCCTGATTCCGGTAAGAACTGTAAACAGGGATATTTTTTGCAGCATAGGTTCTCAGACCAGCGATATGGGGATGAGCATCTGATGCATTAATAACAGCAGATATGGTTTTATTAGGATAGGTAGATGACAAATAATCAATGACACTTGAGCTGTATGAAGAACTGATTGGCGCTTCAATAACTACGATCTCGTTCTCATGTATAATCCAGCTGACAAACCAGGCTCCGGGTAACAAAAACACACCATCGGCTATTTCCTGAATAGAAGAAAAATCTGCTTTTTTATCGTGTATTGAGCCGGTATCAAAAAGTTGCTGATCAGTAATAAATAAGCTGTCCGGGACTTCAGGCTTAAAATCGATATCCAGAATTGTTGATGACTTCCACTTCAGATCCCTGCGGTAAATATCCCACTGCATAGGGTACCTAACCCCATTTTCGAAAAAGTTATAAAGAGAGAATTTCACGTTCGTTTTAAAACTTCCCCAGAGGGCATAAAACTGATCATTGGGAAGGGTAGTTATAAAGTCAATTTCTGAGATCAGGTAGGTGTCTTGGCTGATATACAACCTGTGCAAACTTTCATCAAAGGTAGCATCAATCACGAAATGAGGTATATCATCAATAATTACATCCGGTTTCTTTTGAAGAGAATTTGATTTAAGGAGTTTTTGAACAACAGTAACCGGATCGTACCGAATCCACTCTAAAAATTCACCGGAGTAACTTGTAGGCATAGGATAATTGCGTTCTCCGAATTTCATGTAGCCAGAATTTCCGGCTATCAGGGAAACACTTTCAACAGGTTGCTTAAACTGAAACTGGGTGACTGACAACTCCTGATGAATCTTATCTTCCTGAAGAGCCCTCACTTCGGTAGCTCTTTCATAAGAAGTGATAAAAGGCCCTTTTGGATTTTCAGATTGTTCGATCCAGTGCTTATGCCCAACATGAGTGGATTTGATAAACTGGATTGGTGCAAGGGTTTCAATACCTCCCATTTCAGCAGCCATTTGTTGAATGATTTGGTCAGCTGTTTGAGCTTGAATACTATCAAGAAGTAGAAAAGGAAGGATTAGAAACAGGAGTAGAGAATATTTTTTTGATGATATTGCTGATGGGATTCTAAAAGACATAAAATGTGAGAACTTCATTTCAATTTATTAAAGCACTATTTGGCTGTTACAATAGTTTAAGTTCGCCAGATAGAGTTCAATAAACTATCAGGATTGCCCGAGCTTAAATTGTAAAAAACAGACAGAACCAGATTATGGAATGTGAAAGGGAAATTTTGGCCAAAGAATGACTTAGTTCTCGCAGAAATTGTCAGCCTTTATTGATGTGTTCTAATATCAAATCATTGGTGGTAAAAGGCATATCAGAAAAGAATTCTTTAGGAGGCATACCGGTTATTTTTCGGCATTCTTTCACAAAGTGGGACTGATCATAATAGCCAAATGATAAAGCTTCGACCAGATTGGTGGAGGGATTCTTCTTCAGGTGTGAAGTTGTCAAATCAAACCTGATTACATCTTTGAGCTGTTTTGGAGAAAGTGAAAAATGTTTCTTTACAAATCGATAGAGGCTTTTGGTTGTCATAAAAAGGGACTGTGAAATTGACCCTATATCTTCATTGTTAAGGTCTGTGAATTCCTCCAGTACTTTTAAAATTTTCCCTTCTTTGGGGATAGGAGATAGTATTCTTTTAAATAGAGCGTCTAACCATTCTGTTTCAAATCCTTCCTGTCGATTGGCTAAGTGTTTTCTGATTTCATCCTGGACTTCAGGACTGAAAGGGAAAGAAAAGGGGATCAGAAGTTTGTTGGTTTTGGGAAGTTTAAACTCAGGGTGACCCAACACTGAGATCTTCATTTTAATATTTATGCACTTCATTCCCGCATCAATACGAAGTAGAGAAGAATCATTACTGGCAAAGAATAGCCCTGTATTGGGAGCTTTTTTAAAAGTGCCATCACATTGATCAAGTACCGAAAAGCTACCCTCTAAAATAAAGTAAACATCAAATTTACCATTAGGCACTGTTTTCAGGTAGGCCGGTTTACTAAAATCATAAAACTGGTATCTGTCAATATGTAATGCAACCGAATGGTCTTGAGGTATTTTCTCTATCGGAATCAAAGTGTCGGATATTTACAATTAAACGCCTAATTATTTAGATAAACTCATATCACCGGAGAAATACGGATCAAACTTTAAAAAGTTATCATGGTGTTAACGGTATAAAAATAGTACAAACATAAATACTAGACTGAATTGGATTAGTGATGAGAAAAATAATTGTAACCTTGATCATATTGATATCCACAGTGTATATGAACCATGATGTCACTGCTCAGAAAAACCTATCGCAACACTTTATAGGCAGCTGGCAGGGTACGGGCAATTTAATGGGCTCCGAAGCTACCTTCGATATGCGTTGGGAAAAGGAGCTGGGTGGGCAATTCTTAAAGCTTACATTCCAAAATAGCAGAACCCCTGAGAATAGCAGTCCTGTCACATTTAATGCTATCGCAATGTATCGTCCGGGAGAAAAGGGATGGACCGGTACCTGGTTTGATGTAAGAGGGATAAGTTTTCCCCTCAAAGGTCAGGTTGAAGGCAATACGTTAAGCGTAGATTGGGGCAGATCTGATACCGAGCAAGGCCGAACGGTTTACGCTTTACAGAACGATGGCAGTATGATAGTAACCGATTTTATTCAGCAACAAGGAATTTATACCCAGTTTGCAAAAGCGACTTATAACAAAAAATGATCAGGCATTTGGAAAGAGTTTTCCTTGATCTATCCGAGATTGTCGGATATTTACAATTAATGCGTCTTTCATTTGCTTAGAATATGATTTCAATAAATCATTTAAGACGTGCAAGTATTATGAAGCGTATTCTTTTAGTATTGATTTCTCTTTTTTTGGGGACCCAGGTATTAGCTCAAGATGTAGTTTTAAGCAATGGAGTAAAAGGACAAAGTTTTGAATTTAAAACTCAGCATTCCACCTTACACTATGAAAAATTTGGATCAGGCAATCCTTTGTTAGTTCTCCATGGCAACGGAGGTTCCACAAAAAGTGTGTATCGTTTACTCCCCGAGCTGGTATCAGAATACGAAGTGATAGCGGTTGACAGCCCTTGCCACGGCCAAAGCTCTTGCAATGAAAACCTATTGAGCTATGAATTCATTACCAAAGAGTTAACAGCCTTAATTAATGAACTTGGCTATGAAAAGATCAGAATATGGGGGCATAGTGATGGAGGAATAGTTGGCTTGATGTTAGGCTATACCATCCCTCAAAAAATTGACCGCATGTTAATATCCGGTGCAAATACACGACTGGACACCACGGCGATGTTACCTGAAATCGTGGGGATGGTAAATCGATATGAAGAAATCCCCATTCCTGATATGCGGCTACAAGTAAAGCTGATGGCGGAGCAAAAAGCAATTCCTGATTCCAAAATCACAGAGGTTTCTATGCCGGTAACGCTTATGGTAGGAGACCGTGACGCTGTCAAAATCGAGCATACGCTTGAGTTATTTAAGCTACTTCCGAATGCAAACCTCAACGTACTACCAGGAACCAGCCATTTTTTGGAAAATCCTGAATATGTGATTACCCAGCTAAAAATGATGAATAAGCCTTTTAAGTCACCTTCTACACTCGATATAGTTCAACAAATATCAGATCAGATATTTCAGAATTAAATTTAGGTCAATGTTCAGATGATTAGTAAAAGACTAGTTCAGAATATATGCTTACTTGGAATATTAGTAGCTCTGTTATTCTCGGATATCGCCCACTCACAGGATCTTATTTTAGAAAAGATACCTTCCTGGCGATCATTCCCCGATTGTTCAGAATCAATTGATAGCGATAAAACAGCCTGCCGAATCACGCAGAATCCCTCATTAGATGAGGCTCGAGCTTACCTTGACTCAAGTAATTATTCGATATGGAGTAATGGAAACACGTGGTCGGCAGCCTACCGTCTTGATGATGAATCTATACAAAGTCTACAGCTAATGGGTGGAATACAGCTACCGCTTTCAAGATTTGAAAACACAGATATCTGGGCTATTTCTCTTAACATACCCGGCTTGGATACAGCCCTGATTTCCACAAGTATTTCCTATCAAAAGGGCGCTTCATTTGTCACGGATGATGAAACCATTCGTATATGGCGGGGCAAAAATGCCGAGGCTAAACAGGAAATTACTGAAGATCTAAACGGTATCATTAAAATCGATTCTATATGGAGTGATACGCTGAAGGAATGGCGAAAAATTTCCATTTATAAACCGAGTAAAGCACCTGAAAATGGAACATATCCGGTAGTATATTTTGCAGATGGACAAGGAGTTGGGAAATATGCACAAATTATAGATCCACTGATTAAGTCTGGAGAGCTGCCTCCCGTTATATTAGTAGGAATATGGGGGCGACGAGGGCTGGTTAATAGTAATAAACCCTATAACCCAACCAATGATTACAGAACGGTCGAATATCATGAAGGGGTTGGTGAGTATCCGGGTGCAGACAGCCTTTTAGTTGTTAATCATCATCTGGCTCATAAGTATTATTTTACTCATGAGGTCCCGGCAATAATAGAAGCAGAATATAATGCATCTAAAGACAGGACGTTGAGAGCGATACATGGGGTTTCAAGCGGTGCAAATTTCGCACTTCTTATTGGGCGTGAAATGCCGGATAAATTTGGCCTAATAATAGCTAATTCTTTGGGGCCTGAGACCGTAAAAAAGGAACCTGTTAAAGGATGGGAAAATGCTGCCATGCACTACCTCAGTGTTGGTCTGCTTGAGCAACAACCCATGAGATCTAATCTTGCGTCACTGTATAATTCTCTAAAAGAAAACGGAATACCTTCAATATTGAATGTATTCCCCAGCGGTCATGACTCAGCTGTTTGGGTTGCATCTTTTCCGGAAACATTAAAGTGGTGGATGAAAGAGATTAAAGATCAATAGATATGTTAAGGCTAATTATTTCTGTTTTATTATTGGGTCTTTTCTCAGGGTGTGATCTGATTGATAGCGGACCTAAGAAAAATCCGGAGCCCCGTATCAGTCACCTTGATATCGAGGCTTCCGAATTACTAAGTGTAGCGGGGAATCTCATACCGATAGAAATTAGTGTGACGGGTAAATTGGATAACGGAGAGCAGGCACAAATAGGAACCAGTTATACGTTGTATTCAAATGGCGAAGTAGTAAGTACTCCAAAAAAATTCAGTTCAGAAGTACCTGGATATTATAGAATTCATGCTGAGTATGAAGGCATAAGTTCAGATACGTTACTTATAGAAGTGCGTCGACAACAAAAGCTTACCGAAGTAGAATTCAATATCATTTTTCACATTGTTCATGATGGTGAAGAAATAGGTGATGGATATAATGTTTCTCAGGATGTTATTGATAACCAATTGAATAAGTTAAGGCAGGTATTTAGCAATGAATCTCTGAGTTATACTCCAAATTCTACTCCTGCTGCGATGTCTTTTAAACTTGCTACAGTCAACCCGAAAGGGGAAGAACTTGAGGAGCCTGGTATTAATAGGATCCAAAGGCCTGGTACCGAATATTCTATTTTATTTGAAGACTGGATGTGGGATCATTACTGGGATCCTGACTTCTACATCAATGTATGGATTGGAGATACAAAGAATGGATACAGTTGGGGAATTTACCCAAGGCTTAGTTGTGATAGTAACCTAGGAGGTTTGGAGTGTACCGATGATGAAACCCCTCTCAGCATTGAAGGCATTGCTCTGGAACTCGATAATCTTTGGGAAGGAAATTGGGTTTTTCCTCATGAGGTTGGTCATTACTTTGGGTTATTTCATGTATTTGGACCCACTGCTTGTGACTCAGACACTGATTTTGCAAGCGACACAAAAGTATATGATCGGGAAGTATATGAATCAGGTTCACAAAGCACTAATCGTACATCTTGTTCTGGACAAAATTTTGTGAGCTACAACGTTATGGATTATTGGAATCAGCCGAAAGGAGGGAGGGACATAACCCATGATCAAGTAGACAGAATTAGGTATGTAATAGAACGAGGTCGGTTCAGAGCTAGCCAAGATCCAGAAACTGGTCAGCCAAGAACTATGACTCCACCAAAGGAAAAGACTGAGAAAGTTTTACCCAAATTTCACCATAATAAAATAGCCCAGTAAAAACAATGCTTTACTGGGCTATTTGTACCCGAGAGAGGACTCAAACAATTGAAAAGCCCTGATTAGCTTTGCCCCATTAAATAACTTCTCAACCCTCTCATAAGGCATTTATGTAATTTAATACTTTCATAAGACGTAATATTATCCCTATATTGTTGGTAACAAAGTTGGTAACATTTGATATTCACCACACACCACCAATATGAAATACTATCACATTACAGACAGGGATATACTTTTAGTTGAGAAGATATTGGGGGAGGGGTTAAAGGCTAATGATGAAGGCCAGATCTTCCTATTTGAGAATGTAGCATTTAAAGTAAATGATGTAGTGAATAAGGTATCTGATCACATAGCAGTGAATCAGGTTTATTTAGATGAGTACGCTATTCTTGAAATAGACAGCAAAGGTTTTAAAACTGAGCTTATCCAGGACAATGTTGGAGAATTTTCAGCACGCTGGCAGTGGATACTAGAGCAGGATTCAATTGATCCTGAATACATAGAACTTCATGGAATAGCTGAAGCCAATTATAAACCACCTTTCTACAAATAACACCACACCACATGAAAACCACTATCACGCCTTACCTACTGAAGAGAAGAAAAACAGCCGATGGCCTTTATCCTGTTTATTTAAGGATCACTCAAAACAGATCTTACTCACTCTATTCTACTGAGATTTACATTGAGGCAAAGAGCTGGAATAAAAAAGGTAATTATACCAAACGGAACTGGATCAAAGATCATCCTTCAGCTGATGCCTGGAATAACAAAATATTTCAAATCTGGAATGAGATAAACAGGATTATTGATGAGAATGAAGGTATTGGCAGAAAAGAGATTGTGGAAAAACTCAATGAAACTGATGAGGCCAGCTCAATCAAAGTACATGGGTATGCTTATCAATATTCAGAGAAGCTAAAGGATGATGGAAAATTTAATCCCTATAAACAGACCAGGACTTCAGCGAATAAGTTCAAAGATTATGCTGGAGATGTTTCTTTTGATGAAGTAACACCTTACATGTTGAATGATTTTCAAACATGGCTGGCTAAAGATAAGAAGCAGGAAGATGGAACCATTGAAAAGGGCAATCATCCCAACACAATAGCCAGCAATATGGTGAAGCTAAAGGCCGTATTTAAGCAAGCTCACAGAGAGGGTATAATTGAAGAAAATCCTTTCGATCATTCTATTTATGAACAAACAAAAGAAGTAACAACAAAGAAAAAAGCCTTATCTATTGAGCAAATTCAGAACATTGAGGCGCTTGAATTGGATGAAGGCTCACAGCTTTGGCATGTAAAAAACTACTTCATGTTTTCTTTCTGGAATGCTGGAATCAGGTTTACAGATTTAGCTCACTTGAAATGGGAAAATATCAAAGATGGCAGGTTGACCTATACAATGGGAAAGACCGGAAGAGCAAAGGATATACTTCTCACAGAACCAGCAAAGCAGATCCTGAGCCATTACGAAGATGAATCAAATAAAGATAAGGACTTCATTTTCCCAATACTTCCTGATATGAATATGACTGTTTCCGGTTATAAGAAAAAGGCTAACTCTCAGAATGTAATTGTAAACAGAAAGCTAAAGGATCTTCAAAAGATGGCTGGAATAGATACAAATATCAGTTTTCACATATCCCGGCATTCATTCGCACGCTGGGCAAAGGCTAAAGGATTGAGCCTTGATTTTATAGGTAAGGCATTAGCTCACAGTAAGAGAGCCACTACAGAGCAATATCTGGATTCACTCAGTGAATATGATGCTGACAAAGAATTGAAAGAACTTGTTCAATCAAGATAATAATACTAACAAAAACAGAAGCCCCAGGCCAGTCGCAAAACATATCCTGAGGCTTCATCATTAACCTAAAAAAGTAGATTAACAATGGAAACTAAAGAAAAAGCACCAAAAAAGTTACAGCAAGTAAAAGAAGACCTTAATTCATTTGTAGAGGGCTTAAAATCACTTTCTAATGAAATGAGTGAAACTGAATTCGATAATTTCCTGGAAGAAATCATCCCCCCAATACTGGAAGACAAAACAGTATTTAGCACTTCAGTTTGGAATAAAATGGAAGTCGTTAAAATAGTGGTATTTGATTCCATACTTGATGAAAGAGGGTTAAATATAGAAGACTGCATCCGCAGCATGAGCGCTGGAGCAATCTGTTATGTGCATAATTTGCTCTACACAATGGGTGAATCTATTGACCTCATGAAGACTTACACCCCGATGGAGCCAGATCACAAAAGAACCATTGAAAGCCTTGAGGCCAAAAAGGAAGAGTTAATGGAGTTTCTTCACAATGATTCATTTGAACGCATTCAGGATTACACATTCGAAATCAAAAAACTGAGAAAGTTAGAAGCTTAATCTAAATCCCCGGTACAATAGCCGGGGTTTCTTTTTATCAAAAAATAAATGTTTTCTCATACCACCACTTTTACCACTTTCACCACTTTTTAAAGAGTATAGTATGTTCTAAAGGGTAAGGAGGTCGGCTTTAATATTTTAAGCCAAGTTTCTCAATGTCTATCCATAGCTTTCTATTGATGTCATTAATCAGAACAAAAGAACTAGATATGAACGAAGAAAGCCGTACTCAAAATGATAGAATTTTAAGACCTCAAGAAGCAGCAGATAAGCTGAATATATCTTTAGCCTCTTTTTACAGGAGAATGAAAGATCCAGATTTTCCTAATAAGATAGATTTGGGACCAAGAACAGTTGGATATTTTGAATCAGATCTTGATGAGTGGGCACGCAGCAGGCAAGAGCACGCAGCATAAGTGCTTAACACTTTGCCATATAAATATGCCTTATACAGGCTGCCACTTTAAATATATCGCATCAAGAAATGGAAGATAATATTAACACAGATAATACAGTAATTGTAACAACCGAAAGCGCCTTAGAGAAGGTGTTTAGTAAGCTCTTTGACAAGAAAGTAAATGAATCTCTTCCTGAGTTGGTGAAGGAAGCCACAGCAAAGCCCTGGCTAACAAAAGAAGAGTTGATCGACCTTACCGGGTGGAGTTCAAGAACCATTCAGCACATGCGGGATTCTAACCAAATCCCATATTCAAAACATGGTAGAAAAATTCTTTACCCACGTAAGGGAATCATGGAATTTTTAGAGGATCACCACATAAAGCCCTCTTAAATAACAATCGAAATAAACTACTCAAATAATGATATCACCAGATGAAATAATTGATGAAGCCCAAAGACTGGCTAGCCCAAAGCCGGTTCAGAAAGATGCTTCTTTTGTACTTAAAAACTTATTGGCACAAGTTGAAGAAATAGACTTTGATAAAGAAGCATATCCTAAAGTTGAAAAACTCAGAGCCAAGCAAAAAGATATTCATGATCCTGATGAATTAAGTGAGATTCAAAAAAAGCTGGACTCATTTAAGCTTTATCAGAAGCATTATCTGATTATAACCATAGAAAAGCTTTTAGAGGTTGCAAGGGCTAATGAATGGGATCTATGCCAAAGATTAGCAGATTATTACGTCTATAACGGCGAATATTGGCATGTACTTAATAAAGAAGAGTTGGCAGCATTCTTAGGAAATGTAGCCGAGAAGATGGGAGTTCCGAAATTCGACTCCAGGTATTACGAGTTTAAGGATAAGCTGTTCAAACAGTTTGAATCTTCAGCGCACCTTCCGGAGCCTGAAATTGATGGAAACACTGCATTAGTTAACCTTCAAAACGGAACCTTTGAGATAACCCCTAAAGGACAGAATCTGAGGGAGTTTGATCCAGATGATTTTATGACTTACCAGCTTCCTTTTAAATACACCCCGGAGGCTTCAGCACCACTTTTTGAGAGATACCTTTCTGAAGTGTTACCAGATCAGGAGAGCCAAACTGTATTGGCTGAGTTTATGGGGTATATTTTTCTAAGAAATCTGAAACTTGAAAAAGTTCTCTTTCTTTATGGATCTGGTAGGAACGGAAAAAGCGTGATGTTTGACATCATAAAGGCTATGCTGGGAGAGAATAATATCAGTTTCTATGGCCTTCAGAACCTAACTGACGATACAAATTATACCCGAGCCAAATTAGTAAATAAGTTGATTAATTGGGCTTCAGATGTAGGTGATAAGCTTCAAAGTAATACCTTTAAACAGCTTGCTTCAGGTGAACCGATTGAGGCAAGACTTCCATACAAAGAGCCATTTATACTGAGGAACGTATGTAAATTTGCCTTTAACACAAATAAACTTCCTGCTGATGTTGAGCATACAGACGCTTTCTTTGAGCGCTTCCTAATCATTCCCTTTGATCAATACATTGAGCCTGAGAGAAGAGATCCCAAGCTGGCTGAGAAAATCATATCCAATGAGCTGCCGGGTGTATTTAATTGGGTGCTGGCTGGCCTGAATAGACTGATTGAACAGGAAGGCTTTTCACATTGTGAGGCTTCAGATCAAGTTTTAAAGGACTTCAGAAAAGAATCTGACTCAGTGGCTTTATTTATGGATGATTTAGGCTATAAAGCAGATCCGGAAAGCTGGACACAGGCTAAACCAGTCTATCAGTCTTACCGTGAATGGTGCTTTAGTGAAGGATTGAAACCACTCTCCAAAAAGAACATGCTTAAGCGCTGCGATACCTTAGGGCTTTTCACTAGTACCAAGAATGTTGGAAAGGTTATTCATATCAAAAAACACCAGGTGAATGGCCATGCTCACTAAAGAATACAGATATCAATTAGATCCAAGCTCAAAGAAGTTCCGATGTCCAGCATGTGAGTGCAAAAGATTTGTGAGATACGTTGACCAAGATAATGGAAGCTATCTTCCAGATGATGTTGGAAGGTGCGACAGAGAGCAAAGTTGTGGCTATCACAAACCACCACGCCAAGCAGATGGAATTGAGCTTACTAACATGCTTTACAGTAGATCTGAGCCAACCAAAGCACCTAAAGCCAGTACATTGCCAGATAAGTATTTGAAGCATTCTCAGGGCAATTATGAAGCCAACACACTTTTATCTTGGATGGCCTCTCTTCCAGGCTGGAGTTGGGAAATCGCCTCTTCAGTTGCTGAGCTTTATAAAGTAGGTACTTCCAAAGATGGCTGGGCAATATTCTGGCAGATTGATGAAGCTGGAAAGGTGCGATCAGGCAAAATGATGGCATATTCTGAAGATGGCCACAGATTGAAAACAGGCTATACTCAGGACTGGATACATAGCAAATTAAAGAGAACCGGCCACCTGGAAACCTTTGAGCTTGTTCAATGTTTTTACGGCCTTCACATTGTAGATGATACCAAACCAGTAGCCATTGTAGAAAGTGAGAAAACAGCTCTTATTGCCTCTCAATATCTGCCTCAGTTCCATTGGATTGCTTCAGGCCAGCTTCATGGGATCAGTGAATATAAAATGAAGCCTTTGGCAGGAAGATCAATCACATTGTTTCCAGATATCGGGGTTTATGATCAATGGAAGGTAAAGGCTGAAGAGTTGAAGGATGTGGCCTCAATTAAGGTATCCACTTTACTGGAAACAAAAGCATCTGAGAGGCATTCGGGATATGATATTGCAGATTATTTGATTCAATATGATCTGAGAGATTTTTCACCATACGGATGGAACCCCTGGACTGAAGAGGTTTTCGACTCGAGAGGGTATCCAAAAGAATGGGATGATTTGAGTGTTTGAGTCGTTCAACGAGCACAATAATTTTTATAAATTCAATAAAAACAATAGAAATTTAATTTTGTTACCAACAATGTTACCACGAATAAGCAATTTTGTAGCGTTTACAATAATCAAATCACTGAAACAATAACTAAACAAATAAAACCATGAGCAAAGAAGTGATTACCACCGAGACAGAATTAAGACGGGTTCTTAATAGCCCTTTGATCATCCCTAACAGTCCAGACCGGGCGAGACTATCCAGGCTTTACGAAGGCCGTAAAGACACTAAAGTTGAAATAAAAGTAACACTTAAAGAGGAAAAAAAAGAGGACTAACCATGTCAACACTCAATCAGATTAGAGAAAGCATTTCAGAACAGAACGCAGCACTTAATAAAAGTGGTGAAGATTACCGGAACCAAACTAAAGAAGTAAAGGAAAGTTCAGACTTAACAGAGGGCGCTAAGAACAGGCGAGTTAATGAGCTTGAATTAGAAAGAGATCGAGAGTATAAAAAGCTTCAGGAACAGAAAGCCAATATCATTAACAACGGTATTAAATCACTTGGTAAGCGAGTTTATTCCGGTAGTGAAGTAAGCAATCCTATTGCCTTTGATCAGGCTGTTCAATCCTTCGCAAATAGCAGCGATGAGGACTTGATACGGATGCTGAAAACAGATCCAAGTGAGGAAACAAAGAGAGCTATTTATAAAGCTTCTGTTATTTCTGATAACCCCAAGTTTAAGGTTTTGGCAGAGGCTTCAGAAGTATTCCCGAAAGACAAAGAAAAGATCTCAGATTATTTTGAGCTGCAGCAGGATTTCGGAAAATTAGAGCCAAGAACTCAAAAACTTTCAAGACGTTTATTTGGTGAAACCGCATAGGCAATACTTACTGAGTGAAAGCACTGGCCGGGTGCCGGGTTTTTGCTCTCTAAGTTCAATTTAAAATCATTAGATGTAAAAATAGAAATATGAAAAGACACACAAACCATATTGATTCAAAGCAAATCATTTTTACTCCTGATCATTACCAACTGAATGTTGGGGGGCTTAATATTGATTCAGGCGATAAAGAAATTTGGATTACTAAGGATTCTTTTAAAGCTATCAGGTTTGGTGATTTTACAGCCTCAATCCCTGACACAGTAGAGACAATTGAGTCTGGAATTATTGGAAATGCTGATTTTGAAACAGGCAACCCACAGGTAGATACATCTGGAACCTATGATTGGGTTGATCCGCTTGGTGGGTCTGGAACCGGAAGCTTTGACAGAAGCAGTGAGTCACATTCAGGAACGTATAGCTTGAGAATTAACCGAGGGACTGTAGGTGCAGACTACTACCTGTTTAAGAGATTCTATCAAGAGTTTGACCTTAGTAGCTATCAGGGAAAAACAGTAACGGTAAGGGCTAGGGCAAAGTTAAGCTCTGATCCGTTTGATAGAGTGCCTGAAGTTGTATTTAAGCTTTATAAAGGAGCGTGGGGGAGCATAGAATCTGTTTTGGCTACCATAGATATTTTTAATGATACCTATCTTCTCACTCAACAAAATGTAACCGTTCCGGATGGTGATGATATTGGTGATCGGGGTGTGTGGCATACAGTGTCATGTACTTTTGTTGTTCCAGAAGATGCCTCAACGCATCATTTAAGATTTGACTTAGGAGCCTCTCAAGATTCAACAGACATCCTATTGACTTATATCGACAATGTTGAAGTCATTACATACAAACCTCAAACCTTGTTGGGAAATAATGGCATGATAGCTTATGAGTCTCCCATCAGCTACTTGGATATGACCACCGGGGGAAAGGGAGTTAAATCAAATACGATAGAATTTATGGGCATTAAGAACGGCAACTTGTATTGCAAGCTTCCTGATGGCTCAAAAGCAGAATTAGAAATTGTAACCAGAGAAACCTAAGAATAATTATGTCAGTAATAGCATACGCCTGCCTTCCAGATAAAATATTGCTTGCCTCAGATGGGGCTGCTTTTTTCAATAACGAAATCACTAGCACAAACAACAATAAAATAATCCAAGTCAATTCTCAGGTTGGAATGCTTTGGCTTGGTAATATGCATTCAGTCAAGCCTATCATTATGAAAAGGTTGGAAGAAGCTGGCGCCAAGTATCCAGAAGAGGTCGCAAAAATCACAGGATTAGTTTTAAAGGAAACTGTAGATGAATTTCTAAAGCAAATGAAGGATAAACACAATTTCGAGCCAGAGGTTCTCTACAATATCAACACAATTGGTTTTAACCAGGAGGGAAAGCCAGAGCTTTGGAGGCTAAACAATAGCAAAGAAGACAATCGACATGCCTTCGATCCTGAAAAAGGTCAAATAGTTGTTGGTGGCATTGGTTGCGGTGGATATGATGGGGTTTATACGGATCGATTTGGTTCCTTACTTAAACAAGAGCTACCGACATATTCCGGTAAGCCCGGAGAGGCTGAAGACGCAGTATCAATAGCTTTCTTTAGGCTGGTAGAACAGTTAAAAAAAGAAGAGAAGCTGGTCGGTGGTAAATTATACCTTGCTTCAATTCAGCATCAACCAAACTCACATGTTTGAAATGAACTATTCTTTGAGAGAAAATTAAGTCCAAAAGTATTGAGTGTTATAAATCGAAGTAAGAAAAATTCCTTAAAAATCTAAAACCGATATAATTACTAGAAACAATCACTCAAAAATTAAAAAAATGAATACAGACTTATTTACATATCGACATTATGACTACGTAACAGGCTTTGGGTTCCCCTTTGTCTTTGTAACCTTAACCAGTATGCACGGCCAAGAAACGAAAGCCGAAATTATCAGGCTTCTTTTGAATTATGAAAAGGATGCTCCATTAACATTAACAAAACGTTCCAGTGTAGATGTTACAGCGCTTAAATCTGAAGGCTGGGAGAACGACCAGATATTTGATTTTCTACTTGAACACTTTGAAAATCATTTTTCCGGTAAGGTTATGAATGAAGGAACCGAGCTTTCAAAACAATGCCTGCCACTGAAGCAGAGAAGCTTAAAAATTGATGCCCTGTACCATTTAACCATGGTAGGTGACTTTGAACGAATAAAGGAAAAGGTTTCTTCAGATACCGTTTCTAACGGACTGAAAAACAGATTATCACAGCTAAAGCCACTCATTTAATCCGAAGCATAACTTACAAAAACTAAAACTGACGACTAATTTGAAAGGTTTAAATGATGGATAACTTTGGGAAATGGAGCGTGCAAAAAAAGAAACATGGAATCTCGACATCTCCAGGCATGGAGGGAGAATATCATAGGGTACGCAAAGATGGGGATTCTAAAGACTATTTACTAAAAGTGCCCAAGGATTTTAATAGACAGGAATTTGAAATAGAAATTTCAATTCTAAGCTCCCTTAAACATCCCGGCCTTCCTACCTGCTATGATTATACTGAGAATTATATCGTCATGGACTTTCCGGATGGTAGTATTTACCACGAAAAGTTTCACAAAATAGATTTGCGTAAGAAGATGGAAATATTTGAATCCATGTGTGATGTTATCGGGTACCTTCACCGGAATAGCTATTCAAACTTTCATCCGGGCTTATTTAACTTCTACAAGGGAGAGAATGGAAAACCCGTATTGTATGGCTTCAGTGATGTTAGGGATGCCAGAGATGAAGATGGTCTTACCTATGGGTTATTTGGTGACCAGTTGAATCTTTGCTATGCCTTCTATTCAATGATACATGGAAAAAAAGAAAAGAGTGCGCTTAATAGAAAGATTTATAAAGCTTATACCCAGTATCGAGCAGAACAACACTGAAAAATAGACTATAAAAACTAAGAGAACTCATTTAAACCAATACTAATATGTCCAACGTAGCAAAGAAAGAAAAAAAGCCCCTTCAGTTTCTTAAAGGTGAAGATGGTAGCATGAAAATCAATCAAGAGGATGGTTTTAGTAAGCTATTAAAGATGTTCGGGCTTTCTGAGAATGCTTCAATTGAATTATCCTCTGAGATAATCAAAGAACAGATGAGTTGCCTAATCAGGCATGGAAGCAATGAAGGGGAAACAGACCGTCAATTTAATATGATAATGGCTCAAATGGATGCTTGCAGTCCAGAGGATCCAATTGAGGCTATGCTAACTATGCAGATCATTGGCGTTCACAATGCTATGCTAAAATCATTAGCCTCAGTGGACTCAAATAAAAAAGAAGGATTCTTAGAAGCTCAGAAAACCTATATCAATGCAGTGAATAAACTTAGTGGCAGTTCATCTAAATTAGTTAATGCTTTAGCTAATCACAGAAAGAAAGGAAAGCAGGAAGTAATTGTAAAGCATGTTCACGTGCATGAAGGTGGTAAAGCTGCTATAGGAACCTTCAACGGTAAGGGGGAGGGGGATTAGTTATAAATGGAAGAACAACCCCATGAATCGGGAAACCCTTTTGATAAACTCCCAAAATGTGGAGCTAAGACTAGATCCGGTACTCCCTGTAAGCGACCAGGCACAAAGAGAAACGGACGTTGTAGATTGCATGGGGGTGCTGAGGGTGTTGGAGCGCCTAAAGGAAACCAGAACGCTTTTAAGCATGGCCTCTATACAAAAGAATCCATAGCATTCAGGAAGCGAATTAGGAAGCTAGCCAAAAGCACTGATAACTTATTATCCAATCTTTGATCATTTTATTTCATCCGGTTAAGCCTCTCAGTTAGTAGCTGAGGGGTTTTTTTATGAATGCCATACCATTAACCAGGAAGAGAGAAAGCCTCACAATTGAAATATGAAAGCCGTTTCTGAGGCTTTAGGGCTATTTTTGAGAAAAGAGGGTTATGATCAAAAAAAAGGAGCCAGTTCCTTCACCACAAAGGAAACTGGCTCTCGAAATAAACTACCTATTGTTTGATAGCACCACACCATCAATATAGGCATTATTGACAGGTGATATAAACCACCTGATCAATTTCATATCAAAAAGTGGTGTAAGTGGTAAAAGTGGCAGTTCAACAAAACATATTATTTTTTGCCTTAACCACTCAAAAAGCTGAAAAGCACCTTATTTGTGGTAACACAGTTGGTAACAAGATTTTTCAGCTCTTGTTTTTACTATACTTACATTAAATTAAGTACCCGAGAGAGGACTTGAACCTCCACGTCCGAAGACATACGCACCTGAAGCGCACGCGTCTACCAATTCCGCCACTCGGGCATTCATTATCGAATCAAAGTTAAATAGAATTCTGCTTTATTACATAAATCAGATAACAAAAAAAGCTCGGTTATTTGGCCGAGCTTTTGAAAAGAATAAAGAGGTAAATAAATATTTATTTCATCAACACCATCTTTTTGGTTTGAGTGAAGTCTCCGGCTACTAATCTATAAATATAGAGTCCGGATGCCATGTCCTGAGCATTCCAGGTTACAGAATGACTTCCGGCCGGCATGGAGGAATTGACCAAAGTTGCTACCTCTTGTCCAAGCGCATTATATACCTGGATTTCGACATCCATAGCTTGTGGAAGTGCGAAGTCAATATTCGTAGTTGGGTTAAATGGATTCGGGTAGTTTTGGCTAAGCTGAAAGCTTTCAGGTTGAGTAAATCCTAGTTCTTCTGTGTCAGTGATAACCGCATCAGCAAGAATAAGCCGGTTCCATACTCCATGTTGGCCATTGGTATCGGTATCGTTAAACATATCTGCAAATTCATCCGGTCCGGTTACAACATGGGTTACATTTTGTACACCGGTTCCATCATCCAAACGAAGTGGGATAGAGTTCACATCCCGGTCTAAAGTGGGAACAATAATTTCATACACAATATGAATGTTAGTGCCTTGTTCGAGTACCACGTCCCAATCTGTGACATTAAACGTCTGCCATCCGGAACCTATTTGTGAAAAGTCGATAGAATCGGCAGCAATGACTTCTCCAGGTTCCCCATTTTGATCGGTGTACGCTGCAAGGCGAAGGGTTCCATTTCCTTTCACTCCAATTTGTTCACCATCGGCGCCTTGGCCGGAAGTTATATAAAGTTCCAGAGAGTGGATCAAAGCATCAGAATCGATGGTGTATTGATTACTGAACCCTAACCTTCCAACACCTGAATCATTCTCGTACGGTACCGGCCAGTAAAACTTAATATTTTCCTCAAAGGTGCTGACGGTAGTCAGGTTGTAAGACTGTTCTCCATTAGCAGAGACGGTAAACTCTAAAGGCTCGTTTTCTGTAGTGGAGGTGTTTACCAAAACGATATAGACCTGATCGTATGATTGCTCTGCTGGTGTTGTGAATGTGGAGCCGCTGCTCAGTGTGTTCACTTCCACATCGCCGGCTAAATTCGTAACAATCCTGATTTCACTAACGCCAGTGTTTGCGGATGAGATAGAGATTTCGAGATTCTTAACCTGCTGAAACCCAATGTATTGACTCGCTCCATTTTCAACTTTAATAGTTTGCTCATCAATATTGGGCTCATTGAATCTTACCGAGGCCTCTAAATTAGTCAAAAAGGGATGATCGTATCCATAGAGGCTACTGATATTCTTGTCGTTAATAAGATTGGCAATACTCCAGTTCACCAAGAATTCTTCAAAAGTAAAGGGTGCGTCAAGGCCGGTGAATGTAGAGGTAATACCGGCTCTTCCACTTAGCGGATTTTGAGTCAGCGATCCGGAATTTTCAAAACCAAGCTGATCCCACATATAGCTGGCAAAAGAAGCGGCACGACCATAGTCGACCAAAACGTCATTGCCGGAACTCCACTGAAAAAGGGGGATATTAGTATCCGCTAAATAGCCTCCATAGCTTGAGTGCGGAAAATACCCACTTAGTAAAGAAGCAAAGTTAGACTGCGCTTCGTTAATGAAGGTTATTTCGCTTTGTGCTCCACTATTGTAGTTATAATGAATCAGGTGCTGGTACTCATGAGAAAGAGTTGCTAAAGGGCGTAGGGGGTTGATTTCTTCCCCATTCGAAATTCCTGGATAAGAATCGATATACAAAACATCCCGCTCATTCGACCGGAAACTTCCTCCGGCACCGGGATCCGTGTTTTGATCCACGCCATAGAAAAATCCACCAGTATAGCCGCCACCTGTTTCAGGACTCCAGCCATCTTTAATATCTGTAATCAGAAAATCAACGACGCCATCTCCGTCATAATTGGGAGGATCTCCCAGGTATTCGTTACTCAGTTCAATAATTCCTTTGTTTGGGTTGAAGGAAAACTGATTCGATTTTTCCTCCAGATACTTGAACATGCTATCGGCTACAGCCGTGTTTAAATGCCCATTATCAATTTCATCAATTTCAAACCAAATTTGAGTAAGGGCACCCTTTCTGACGAGTCTGAATTCGACTGGTGTGAAATTTTCAGTGTTGAAATCATACACGAAGAAAAACCTTTCGTCTCCTTCATCATCAATAACAAGCATTGATTTACTTCTGCTTGAAGAAGTACTCGGATTGGCTCTCAACCTTTGCATAAGCTCACTATTATTTAGCTTATCACTTACGTGGATGGGATAGCTTTTTTTGACTCCCTCTTTCTGGGATTCAGGAAGCTGTACATCCTGAGCCAAAAGTCCCGAAGTGGAAAAGATTAGTACAAACAGTGGAAGTAATAATAATTTCTTCATAGGTCTTAATTTTCAATTAATTCATAATAGTGGACTTCCAAAAGAGTAGAAGTCTCAGATTCTACCATTTTGCCATAAACCGTAACGGTTTTGCCCGACAGGCTATCAAAGGTTTCCTTCATAAAGGTTTCATCACCAGTAAGCCTGTAGGTGGGGCCTCCATTGGATACAAACAAGGCAGCCTCAGTAAAGGGTTCATTACCGGTATAGTTGAACTGACCGGAGAAGGAAGTTAGTTCAGAAGTGTCAGCTTCTAAGGAATAAGGCTGAGTTACCAACACAGAATCCTGCACAGCAGAGCTAGACTCAGATACCGATTCTGAATTTTGTGGTGTTTCCGTGTCGTTTGATTTCTTTTTGGAAAAGGAACATCCCATAAATAGAGATGTAGCCAGAATTAAAATAGCGTAGCTTTTCAAAACGGGAGAGTTTATTAAAATTAGATTCAGGCTGAATGTAATGATTTCGCTTTTTTAATGAATACGAAAAAAGACTCAGCCTGTATTGCTTCTAACTGATGTTTTAAAGTTCATTCAATATAGAAACTAACCGATCCCACGATTTATTTCGTGCCATAACGTTAGGATCGTCAGAGGGTGCCTCAGGGTCATCTCCCCGGCGCATGAAAGCGTGGCCGGCGCCCTCGTAAATTTCGTATTGGTAGGTTTTGTTGAATGAATTCATCGCTTCTTCTGATGACTCAATGGTGGAATTCACGCGCTGATCGTCTCCACCGTAGAACCCATAAACCGGAACTTCAACGCTGCTGTAAGCTTCCTGATCTCCGGGGCCTGTTCCATAGAAAACGAAAGCCGCATCAATAGCATCACCGGCATTGGTAGCGAAACGAAATGACTGAGAGCCTCCCCAGCAAAATCCGGCAACAGCAAAGGTTCCATCTCCCGCCTTGATGGTTTTGGCGTATTCTAGAACGTTCATTAAATCTTTGGTAACGAAGTCAGCTTCTAACCCATAAATAGCCTGACGAGCGGCATCAGAAGTTTCAAAGTCACTGGTTTTCTTAATGCCATCAACCGTATTCGAGATAAGATCGGGAGCTACGGCAATAAACCCTTTTCCGGCTAGCTGGTCTGCGAAACTGCGAGCCCAGTCATTTAAGCCCCGGTTTTCATGAATTACAATAACCACAGGAGCAGGCTCAGAAGTCTCCGGGTACACTACAAAATTGTGAAGCGTTCGGTCATTTGATTCTATCGTCACCCATTCGTGATGGCGGGGAGAATCCTCGAGCTGCTGGATGGCATAATCCTGTGCCAAAGCAGAAGCTGATATAAATAGAGTGAAAATAAAAACTAGGGCTGATTTCATAAGATTTGGAGTTAGTTAAACTATTACTAAATCAACCTATAAATAAAGCCTATCATTTCACAAGAATCATTTTCCGGGTTTGAACATAGTCTCCGGTAACAATTCTATAGATATACATACCACTTGAAAGGTGAGAGGCATCGAAATTTACCTTATGGTAGCCGGCTTTCATTTTTTCATTTGCTAAAGTAGCTACCTTTTGCCCAAGCAGGTTGAATACTTCCAAACGAACATCTACAGCTTCTTTTAAGCCAAAACGAATGGTTGTTGTTGGATTGAAGGGGTTGGGGTAGTTTTGACTGAGTTCAAATTCTTTTGGAATACCGGCAAGTAACTCATTGGCAGTGCCTATGTATTTTTCTTTAACTGCAAATACAAAATCTGAAAACGATGTTAAACCCGTAACTAAGAATGTGTTTTCTACGGAATCAATGCGAATATTTGCCCCCAGATCTTCAATGCTTATCCATGATGAATCTTCATTTGCTCTTTTAAGCACGGTTAGATCCGAATAATTCACGGTATCTAACTCAAATCCTTCCAGGTCGAATGTTATACTATATTCAAAGTTAAGAGGATCATCGGATGCGGATTGCACCTCTGCTGACCAATAAAAATCCCCCATCAACGTGGATATGCTATCCGGAAGTTGCTGATCTTCATCTATAAACTTTTTGCTAAATGTTAAATCAAATACACTTCCGGAATTATCATTAATTATATAGAGGTATATACCTAATGATTCCAAAATGTATCCTACGGCCCCTTTATCCACAGAAATTGTTTCAGAAGCTATAAATTCAATTTCGATCTGTTTAATTAATGAATCTGTTCCGCCTTCATTGTCTGTGACTTTAAGAAGTACATTATACGTTCCTTCTTCAGTAAATAATAAGGAGGGTTCCCTTTCTGTTGAAACGGAATCATTACCAAAATCCCAGTACCACTCACTTATGCCTCCAAATGGATCTTTATGGTCGGATGAAGAGTCAGAAAATTGCACCTGTAAACCACTGGCTGAAAGTTCTTTATCTGAGACTCCAAAGTTTGGTATAGGAAGATCATTTACCGCTTCGACAATAATTTCAACGGTGTCTGTTGCAGCGTATCCATCTTTATCTCTCGCTGTGAGATACAATGTTGTTGAACCGCTTGAGTCGGGGGTAGGGTATAAATAGAGTGTACTTCCCTTTAAAGTGTCTGTCAGGGCTATTCCCGTACGGCGTACATCATAGGTAAGGCTGTCATCTATAGCTATATCTTCATCAGTAAAAAGAGTATCAAGGTCTGCATACTCGAAAGAAGGAAAGTCTTCCTGCAGCGATTCGGTTTCAGGTAATCGAAATGTACTGACCGGGAAGTCAATAGTATATGAAACTTCAAGTATCACATTGATGGATGCCGAGCTTCCATTGCCATCAGATGCCGTTAATACCAATTCGTAGGTTGCCACATCACTTTGGCTTGGGGTTCCGGATAAGGTTAGTGAATCAGCATCGAAAGTAAGCCATTCCGGTAAACTTTCTCCCGCTTTCGTACTCATTTCGTAGGAGAGAGAGTCACCATCTGAATCAGAAAAGAGCGATATCGGAAATTCTACATTTTTCTCAACGTCTTCTTCTGCTGTGATATAGAACGTTTCTGATGTGGCTGTTACGTCATCATTAGTGTTTATAACAGTAATGATAAATTCATCAGTGGCTGTATATTGGCCATCGCTGGCTTCAGCAACAATGGTTACGGTACCAACGTGAAGGTTTTCGGGGGTCCCGGAAAGTGTTAAATTTTCATCATCAAACGACAGCCACTGGGGTAAGCTACTGATGCCTTTTTTATGAACTTCGTAGATGAGATTTTTGTCATCTTCATCAAAGAATACCGAGCTGATACCCAGGGTAAATAAATCATCTTCTATGGCTGTGGTGTCAGGAATTGGGCTTACCACTTCCACCGAATCATTGACGTTGTTCACATATAGTTTAAATGAACTTGTAGCACTGTATTCACCGTCAGAGGCGGTTACTTCAATTTCAAACTGATAGATATCTACCTGCTCTTGCCGGGCTATGCCACTGAAGGTGTTTGTTTGTGGGTCAAAATTTAGCCATTCGGGCAAATCCGTTTTCCCTTGTTCTGTTGCTGTATATGTAAACGGTTCTCCATCCGGGTCGTAAAAATTGGTGGTATCCAGAGGGAAAGAAAATGCCGAATCTTCAATCACATGTTCAGGATTTATATCACCAAGGAGTATGATATCATCATTAATATTATTCACCTTAAGGAAAAGAGTATCTGTAACAGATGCTCCTGAAGTATCTGTAGCTGTAACAGGAATAAGAAAGTTTCCAAAGTAATTAGTGAAAACAGTTATTTTTAGCTCAGTCTCATCATTTGAATTCGTCTGAATACTGGTGCTTAGAGTATCTTCAACCGTTCCTGCCGTGTAAGTTAATTCATCAGGAGTAAACGAAGCATCTGAAGGAACAACCTGATCAACATTATAATCGGAAAAGATTGTATCCAGTTGAACAGCTACAAATTGAGGAGAGTCTTCATCGACTGTTATGGTGTCTATTTTATTGGATAGCTGAGGTTCATAACTGATCAGTCTTCCATCATAAAAATCCCAGTCGTCATTATTGATGATATCAACTTTTTCGTCATATCCGGCCAATGTATGTTGAATCCCGGTTGCCCTGAAATCTATATTATCCTGTAAGTCTAATGCGGACCAACCAATGAGCAAAGAATCATAATTTGCTGTTGAAATGTTGGATTCAGAAATGAAATATCCGAATACCGTTACATTCGAAACATCCCAGCTTCCCAAATTCTGGTTGAAAGATTCCGCCTGATCAAACATGTTAGCCATGGTTTGAGCAGAACTTACATTCCAACTGCTTAGGTCTTGATTAAATGAAGCGGCGCCGGCAAACATGGTGTTAAAATTTTCGACTGAAGAAACATCCCAGCTACCGATATTCTGATTGAAAGCCCCTGCGCCAAAGAACATCTCAAACATATTTGTTACTCCGGAAACATCCCATGCGCTGATGTCTACATTGAACAGATCAGCTCCTTTAAATAGTGAATTCATGGAGGTTACATTCGGAAACGACCAGTTACTGATATCGCCGTTGAAACTCGTTGCTCCGTTAAACATAGAATTTAGAGTGGTAATGGTATTAAGTGTCCAGTTTGGTATATCCTGATTAAATGCAGTCGCATTTAGAAACATCCATTTTATATCGGTGACATTACTCATATCCCATTGATCGATGGGACTGTTAAAGGCTGTATTATCTCTAAACATCCCCACCATACTTGCAGGGCCAATATTCCAACCATTCAGGCTTTGATTGAATATGTCATTGTAAGCAAACATGTAATCCATATTGGTTACAGAGGAAACGTTCCAGCTGCTGATATCCTGGTTAAAAGCGACCGTGCCCCAAAACATCTCAGACATATTTGTCACAACTGATACATTCCAGCTACTGATATCCTGATTAAAAGCCTCGGATTCCCGGAACATGCCTTTCATATTAGTTACTGACGATACATCCCAGCTGCTGATGTCTTGATTAAAAACCTGAGCTTTCTGAAACATATAACTCATATCCGTGACGGAAGAAATATTCCAGGAACTAATATCCTGATTGAAAGCTGAGGTGCTGTAGAACATATGGTCCATATCCTCCGCACTGGCTACATTCCAGCTTCCTATGTTCTGGTTAAAAGCATCATTATTAGCGAACATGTACCAGAACTTTGTAACGGAAGATACATCCCAACTACTGATATCCTGGTTGAATGAGTCAGCATTCTGAAACATTGAAGACATGTTGGTAACATTTGAAACATCCCAAGAACCGATATCCTGGTTAAATAATGAAGCTCCGGCGAACATTCCACTCATGCTTTTTACTGAAGAAACATTCCAGCTACTTATGTCTTGGTTGAAAGAGGAAGCACCAGAAAACATAGAGCTAGCGAATTCTAAATTACTCATATTCCAAGTTGTAATATCTCCGTTAAAAGATTCTGCACTATGGAACATCCCAGACATATTTGTGATGGTTGACACATTCCAGTTGCTTAAATCACCGTCAAAAAGTGTTGCCCCTCTAAACATATTATCAAGACTTGTAACCAATGTTAAGTTAGGAGCATCCGTAGCATTATAAACCATGTTTTCAGCTCCTTGGAATGCTTTTTCGAAACTCTCCCAGGGAACCCCACCCCATTGCTCAATTGACTTGAGCTGAGCCGATTGGGAATTGAGTAGTACATGTTTAGGAAAGATCCCTGAAATTTTCACAGTATATGTACCAGCTGAAGAATAAGTGTTGCTAATAATAGGGTTCACACCGGAAACAGTTTGATACTTTTCTACCGTGCCATCCCCCCAGTCGATGGTAAATTCATAATCGAAGTTTTCATCAGTTTCCATTTCCAGATAAAGATTAGAAGCAGGAATCTCCCATGTTGTGATGAAAGGTTCAGGACAAACCTTTTTATCTCCGGAAATGGTCCAGTTGTAGTTGTCAATTAAAGACTGCCTTGCGGATTCACTTTCACAGTACCAAACACCGGAGCTTCCGGTACCACCGGAAGCTGATCCAAGGGAGACATTACTTTGAAGAGAGGGTAAGCTATTCCAACCTATTAATGTTGAATCATAATTTGCCTGAGACATACCCATGTTTTCAAGCATCAAATACATATCATTTACAGAAGAGACATCCCAATTTCCTAAATTTTGATCAAAAACATCGGCCCCCCTGAACATCAAAGCCATGCTTGTTACCTCTGACACATTCCAGCTGCTAATATCTTGATTAAAGGCATCTGCAAAATAAAACATTGCAGTCATATCCGTAACCGAAGAGACATCCCAACCTCCAATGTTCTGGTTAAAGACACCGGCCCCATGAAATGTGTAACTCATATTAGTTACAGAAGATACATCCCAACTGCTAATATCTTGATTAAAAGTATCAGCAGAATAAAACAATCTAGTCATATCCGTAACCGAAGAGACATTCCAGGCTCCTATATCTTGATTAAAAATAGTGGCATCTGCGAACATGTTTGCCATGTTGGCTACGGAGGATACATCCCAACTACTAATGTCTTGATTATAGTTACTGGCATTACTAAACATATAGCTCATGCTTTTTACTGAAGAAACATTCCAGCTACTTATGTCTTGGTTGAAAGTATGAGCTCCATAAAACATTTTACTCATATTTATAACGTTACTGACATCCCAACTACTAATATTGCCATTAAATGCACCGGCATTCTCAAACATTTGACTCATGCTATTAGCAGATGAAACAATCCAGCTATTTAAATTCATATTGAATGAATCATTATCCTTAAACATCCCAATGAAGTCAGAGACACTTGAAACATCCCAGGAACTGATATCCTGATTAAATGAATCTGCATTCTGAAACATATAGCTCATAAAGGTGACTGAAGAGACATCCCAGCTACTTATATCTTGATTAAAAGCAATTGCATCTGTAAACATATATCTCATGTTGGTTACGGAAGAGACATCCCACCCAGAAATATCCTGGTTAAAGGATTTGGCTCCATAGAACATTTGCGACATATTGGTAATAGTTGATACATCCCAATTACTAATATCAGCATTCATAGATTCAGCCCCATAAAACATTGACGCTAGTGACTGAACCCCAGATAAATCAGGGGCATCAGTAGCATTAATGGTTAGGTTTTTGGCATCCCTGAACGCATATTCTAATGAGCTCCATGAATAATCACCCCATTGTTCAATGGTTATGAGTTTCTCAGGATTTGTATTGGAAAAATAATCGATGTTCGGAAAGGCACCCGTTATTTCTACGCTATATGTACCAGCTGAGGGAAACGTTATGGTCACATCTCCTGTAAGTGATGAAAGTGAATCTTTATTACTGCTATTACCAACTTCCTCCCAGTAGATATCGTAATTATAAAACTGGCCATTGGTGTTAATAAAGATCTGTGTGTTACTGGTATTTCCAGGATTATCAGTCTTCCAGGTAGTAACAAAAGCGTTTTGTGCTTTTAGGTTGGTTCCAAACAGCAGTAAAAGTTGGGTGATAATGATAGTAGCAAATGTTTTATATGCAGACATGGTATAGGTATTATGTAACTTGAAAAAAGAATGCCAAATGCATCTTGAAGAGAAGTGTTAGTAAGTAGCAAGCACGAGCTCCACTATAGAAAATGAAGGCTGTCTTAAGATGACATTTATATCCGTCTAACCAGATTGTGATCCCAACGCCTGTCTATCAATAACCCAAATAATCAGGATGAATTGGAAATTTAGAAAGTCCCAAAAAGATTGTACCCCGAAAACCCAAACCCTTTTCGGTTGCCAATTATGTTGATATACTAAGAGCGTTATAAAACGAACCTTGCAATATTTTTGGCAGGTATTCCTAATAGATTATCAATAATTGCTTTACTTCTTGGTAAACCTTCTTTAAACAGTAAGATTGATAGGCGTATTATATGTTTGTTTTAGAGAAGAAGGAGGCTTGAAAAGCCTGATTTTTGCAAACGACCAGGTTCAGGGCATGAACATGGTTCTAATATTCGTGAACAACACTTTGATACCCTAAAATTGAGGCAGGAGAGATATAGTTACTGTTACGTGATAGCCGGCTTCATCTTTTTTTGTGTCCATGCTGCCCGATTCGCCCAGCAGAGTTCGAATGATTGTTTGCCCAAATCCTTCACCAGAAGATTCTTCTATGGCGCCGGTTCCGTTATCACTTAACAACAAAATGAGCTGGTTCTTACGCTTTTCAATATTGAGTTTCATTTGCGGATTTTGGTTGCCGAGAAAAGCATACTTGATACAGTTGGTTACAAGCTCGTTGAGTATTAACCCGATAGGAATGATTTTTTCAATATCCATTTTCAGAGAGGGCACTTCCATGATGGTGTGCACTTCTTTCCCTTTATGAAGAGTTTGCAGCAGTATATCGATCAATTCTTTTACATAGTCCTCCAAATCTATTTTGGATAAATACTCCTGTTTGTACAAATGTTCGTGAATCAAACCAATTGATTTAACCCGGTTTCTGGTTTGAACCAATACCTCCTGAGCGGCATTATCTTCAATTCTCCTATGATGCATGTTTAAAATGCTGGAAATGATTTGAAGGGTGTTTTTCACCCGATGATGAATTTCGGCGGTACGCTCCGACACCTTTTTTTCCAGTACTCTATTTTGGTTTTGGATAATCGAAAGTTTTTCAGCCTGTATTTCTTCTTTCTCTCTTTTCAGGGTATTGAACCGGTCGGCAAGGGCGAGAGAAAACATAAATACTTCAATCGCGGTACCAAAATAAATCGCATTTCGGGTTACAATATTGTAGGGAAGCCAGCCATCCAGAGTCATGAAGAATAAGAGGAAACTTAGGTTAGCAAACGTCCAGCCCAGCACATAAAAGCGGGCATTTTTATGCCCTTTGAAAAGCAAATAGATTCCGGACCAAAGCAGCGACAGATATAGCGAAACAACCCCAATTTGATAGTAAGGAACAGCTATTACATGGGAAGGCACTCCAAGCAATGTCAAAATGGGGATTACAAAACTCAAAAATACTGTGATCACCCACACTGAAATATTTAAGTAAGGTGCCTGATTTTGCAAATCCAGGTATTTTGTGGAAAACAGGCTGGCAAAGAAATGGAAGATACTTCCCCACAAAAAGTAGTTTTCTAACCAAAACGGGTTGTTCGAAAAAGGATAATGATTGGAAAAAGTAATCGTGATTGTCATCGTAATCAGGTAGGCAATGTAGTAAACATAAATGCGATCTTGTGTGGCCAGGCCAAGGAAAAGATTATACAAGATCATGATGATCATTAAACCTATGTAACCGGCTGTCAAAAAATCATGTTTTTCTTTTTTCTTAACAAGGGCAGCTAATGTGCCTGCATAGAATGGCAGCTCTACGCTTAACCCGGAAGCAAAGCGAAGGTAGTAGGTTTGAGCTTTACTGGTTTGTTCATCAGCAAGCCTGAGCCAGTAAAAGTTAACAGGAAACTCTTTAGTTGTTTTTGGCCGCATAGACCCCGTTAGAACAGAGTCGACATGATTTCCGGCGCTGTCCGGCCGAAAGAAATCAAGTTGATAACTGGCATTTGCACCAGCCTCTATCCAAATTGGTTCTGTAGTTTCGTTCTGGATAGTAAACTTAAACCAGATAGCATAATCATTTGATGGAAGTGTGAATACTTGTTTATCATGGGGTTTGAATTTTTTCTGATTTTCTGATTTTAAAATCTCAGAGATTGGTAGTGATGCACTTGAGTCGATAAGAAAGGACACATCACGGCCAATATTTATTAGTTTGCCCGGATCTGATATGGTAATGACTTCCTGACTACTGGACTGACCAACAGCAACACAAGGTATAAGTATCAGAAAAAAAAGAGCCCGAATATTCCCCAAAATAGTTTGATTTATCGGTTATGCTGACTATATAAAATAGTCGCTTAGATCATTTAAATTTTCTTTATAGGCCCTGCCAATCGGAATGGCTTTAGAATCGATAAAGACATGCTTCGAATCAATTTTTGAAATGCAATTCAGATTTACTGCATAGGAACGATGTACCCGAATAAATTTATCTTCTCCCAGGTGTTCTGAAAAATAGCTTAGGTTTTTTGCTGAAAGATGAAATTTTTCCTTTGTGTATACCTTGGTATAACTACCATCAGCTTCCAGATACAGGATCTTTTCCAGTTCAATTTTTTCAAATTTATTCCCGGTTTTTAAAAAAATGAAACCGCCAGACGAGGAAGGAACAGACTTTTTTTCTTGGTAAGTCTGTGCAAGGTGTTTATTAAAGGCTAGTTCAATGGCAATAATCAAATCTTTCTCGTCAAAAGGTTTAGTCAAAAAAGAAGATGGGGTGGTCGCGTAAGCCTTTTTGAGTGTTTCGGCATCTGAGTTGGCCGAAAGGTATACAACCGGGATGTGGTGAGAGTTGAAGTCTTTTACAAATGAAATTCCATCTTCCTCACCTTTTAGTTTTATGTCAACTAAAATTACATCCGGCTTTTGGGAAAGGAAGAGTGAACGTGCCTTTTCTGCACTTTGTGCAACTCCCAAAACTTCCATTCCATTCTGAGTTAACACCTCTGTTAGATCCCTTGATGTGATTAGGTCATCCTCTAAAATCAAAACTTGAAGCTTCATCTAATCCTAACTGAATTTCTGTAAGAATCAATTTTACCATTTCACGACCCTGTAAAATGTTTAAACAAATACTAATCGCTACTTTAAGATTGAGATAATCTAAGCCCGGCAGTTAAGCAAATCAAATAAGGTTTTACTTAATCAGAAATCACCACATTTGACAATTAAAACCAAAATTGCTGGTAAATTTAGTGTTAGAATAAATCTAAACTACAGTATGAGTGTCGATTTTATGGGATTAGTTGCTGATCATTTCAACAGCAACATCTTTTTGGTCATAACTTGTCCCGCCGTCTCTAAACGATAGAAATAAACCCCGGAAGCTAAGTTTCCAGCATCAAATGTAGCTTGGTAACTTCCAGCTGATTTCCGTTCCCCATTCACCAAAACTGCTACTTCTCTTCCGGTGGTATCAAATACTTCCAGTTGTACCAAGCTAGTTTCGTTTAACTGGTAGGAGATTGTGGTAGTTGGGTTGAAGGGATTAGGGTAGTTCTGATGAAGTGCTGTCGGCGTAGGGTAAATAGGTTGAGGCCGATTGAGGGGCGAAAGACGTTTCAAAGAAGTAGTCTCTTTAGATTCTGTATTTACCTCTAAGAGCTCTTTTCGGGTAAGAACATAAAGCAGATCAGATTCAGGTTTTTTGTAGAGACCGGTAATTTCATGTTCAGTAGTTATAAACTCTGAAAAAGAATCTCCAAAATTTTGGCTTATCAAAATGGTATCAAGTGTGGATAAGAATATTCTATTTGGTGAAAAAGGGTCTAAGCTAAAATTCATATAATTTCCTGACCAAAGGGTATCTATTAAAATCTCATCGTCAGTTTCATGCAATTTCAATAAAAGTTGGTCAACGTTTGAGGAATCGTTGAAACTTAAGCCCAAAAAAGCTGATGGGATTTCATTATTAAATTGAAAGGTCCAAGATTGAGAAGTGCTAAAATTTACACCAACTAAAGAATCTTCATCTGAATTGCCTGAAGTAATGAATAGAGAGTCATTACGATGGGCTATATAAGATCCTGTGTAAGAATTAACATCATAGATAATAAAAGGAAGGATTTTAGAATTATTGATTGTGTTTGAAGTAATACGCCCATCTCGATCTTCCCATGCTGAGTCCGAGAGAGAGACAAAAATAGATGAATTCAAGTCTGGATATAGTTCATGTATCAATCTTACAACTACGGATTGATTGATTTGATCGAATATAATTTTTTGGTAGCTATAATTATTTTCCACATAACCTGAATGTGAGTATAGGTCTACCTTATTATAATCTTGATCAGATAAAGAATAATAACTGCTACCCATTCCAAAACCATATCCCAAATAGATAATGCTATCCGGGTTTGAGTTTATGAATATGTAATCAAGAATTTTGTCGTTGACCCGTTCACATACCGCAACTGTTCCTTCAAGTCCGATAAATGATTCATTAAAGACCTTATTAGAATAATGGATAAAACTTTTAGTTATCAACTCAGAATCAGGATCAGATGCACATTCAGATGGTTCTGAAATATTTTTTTTAAAAAATAAATGTGTAACCCCACTCGAATCTTCCATTCCTTTAAGCTCATGGAAATACTGCTCTAGAATCGTGGTTTGGGCGAGGGGGAATGATGTTCACAAAAAGCATAGTGAAAAGATTAGTAGCAACTTCTTCATAAGTAATAGTCTTAACTTCATTTAATGTAATGGAACTCAGCTAAATATGCATCTAAAATTTAAAGGGGAGAGGTTAATCCATTTTAGAATAAACTTTCAAAACTAACCGTCAACTTTAATATCTTTCAAGCTCTGAAAAATCCTGATAGACAAAATTTTTAATGAGCACTATTGCCCACGAGAAGTACGAGGCGGTGATTGGCCTCGAAGTCCACGCCCAGTTATTAACGCAAAGCAAGGCTTTTGCACCGGTTACAATCGAGTATGGCGGATCTCCAAATACACAGGTTACCCCGCTTTGCTTAGGTCACCCCGGAACGCTTCCGGTTGTGAACGAAAACCTGGTTCGTTACATCATTAAGATGGGACTAGCCACCGGTTGTGATGTAGCTAAAAAATCTATTTTTGCCCGCAAGAATTATTTCTATCCTGATCTCCCTAAAGGCTACCAGATTTCTCAATTCGATACACCGATCTGCTTTGATGGTTTTGTGGATATCAGCCTGGAAGAATATGATAAGCGAATTGGGTTGACCCGCATCCATATGGAAGAAGATGCCGGGAAGTCCATTCACGATCAGGATCCCTATAATACACTGGTTGACTTAAACCGTGCCGGAACTCCATTGATTGAAATAGTATCGGAACCTGATTTACGCACTCCACAGGAAGCTTATGCCTACCTTTCCAAGATCAAGCAGATTGTTCAGTATCTGGAAATCTGTGACGGAAATATGGAAGAGGGAAGTTTGCGTTGTGATGCCAACGTATCGGTACGTCCACGTGGACAAGAAAAATTAGGTACCCGAACGGAGCTCAAAAACATGAACTCGTTCCGTAATGTTGAGCGAGCCATTCATTATGAAATTTATCGTCAGATTGAGCTGATTGAAGAGGGCGGGGAAGTTGTTCAGCAAACCCGTTTGTGGGATACTTCCAAAGAGCAGACCCGTGCAATGCGTTCCAAAGAAGAGGCTCATGATTATCGGTACTTCCCTGAGCCTGATCTACCTCCTATTATTGTGACTGATGAGATGCTCGCTGAAATAAAGGAAGAGCTTCCTGAGTTGGCAGATGTGCGTAGAACCCGATTTATCGAAGATTATGGAATGAGTGAAGATGATGCGGTCACCATTACAGACAGCCGTTATCTCGCTGATTACTATGAGGAAGTAGTTGAATATCTCGGAAACCCGAAGTCTGCATCCAACATTGTGTTGAGTGAAGTACTTAGAGTACTGAATGAAAAAAGCATCGATATTCGTGAGTTTAGTATCTCTGCAAAAAGAGTTTCTGAGTTGGTTAAACTCAAAGAAGGTGATAAAATTAATTCTTCAGCTATGCAGGAAATTTTCAATGCGATGCTGAATGAAGATAAAGAGCCGGAAGAGCTTGCCAAAGAAATGAACCTGATTCAGGTTTCAGATTCCGGTTTCCTTGAGCCGATTGTAGATGAAATTATTGCGAATAATCCCGATGAGGTTTCACGGTATAAAGACGGTAAGAAACAATTGATTGTATTCTTCGTTGGTCAGGCTATGAAAGCCTCAAAAGGCAAAGCAAATCCAAAGTTGGTGAAAGATTTAATTTCTAAAAAATTAAACGACTGAAAAAACAGTCTTTAGGTTCATAATGAAACAATACATTCTACTTTTAACTGCTGCTTGTTTAATGACAGTAGCTTGTTCTAACGAACCAGAACCCCTCGAAACTGTGGTGAGCGGTTCTTTTACAGTTGCTGATTCCCTTGATGAAGACGGAGATTATTCCGGTGTCGGGTTCACTATTGTAACTCGCGATTCTTCAAATGCCATCTTAGACACTCTTTTCAATGAAGTCACGGATAAGTCCGGTAAGTTTGAAGGCACGGTTCAATTTCCAGAGAATAAATACTATGCGCTTTTTATAAGTCGTAATGATATTGATTTAGGAAACATTGGGGTAATTCTTGCTGACAATGATAGTCTTTTCATCAGTGGAGAACTTCCGAACTTAAACGAAACACTTACGCTAAGTTCTAACGAGCATGATGCGATGAAAACACTGGCCCGGGTTGATAGAGGTTTCAACAGAGTCAGTGCTTTTGCGCGCAGTGGAGCTCTTGCGGATTCCCAAATATTGGATGAAGTGAAGAAGTGGACAGATTTGTACTGGGAAGTTTATAATAATCACGAAGGTACTATTGCTTCTTACCTTGCTGCTGAGAAATCGGCGGATCTGTTAAATCAATGGAATAAGGATGAGATGCTTAAACGTATTGACGAAGCCCTTCCTGCAGAATACATGATTTCGGTTGCCTTGAATTTGGCTAAGCCATATATCGCCGAAACAAAAGGTTTTGATGCTACTTCTAAGTATTTAGATTCCTTAGCCAGAATTAGCAATAGCGAGATAGCGTCTGAAGTCGTGAAGCGTGATAAAATCATGATGTATTTTGATAGCTCTCGGGTTAAGGAAGCGAAGGGACTTTTAGAAAACTATGAAGCCGATTATTCTTCACCTTCCTCAAAAAAATGGGCACGTAGAATTCGCTACGACCTGAATTATCTGGCGCCCGGAGTAACAGCTCCCGACTTTTCCTTTATTACCATGGAAGGTGACACCATTTCCAATGAGTCGCTAAAAGGTGAAGTGTTTATACTTGAAATCTCACCATTAGCTAATTCTGAGTATCAAAATGACTATGACCGGACCATGGTTATTCACGAGATTTACAAGAACTACGGATTAAAAATCTTCACTATTCCTCTAGACCAAAGCGAATTTACCGTAGAAGGATTTTTTGAAGCACGGCGTAAAGTATGGTCAGTGGCAAAATTAGGATCTTTTGATGTACAGAATATCATTCAAAAATTTAATGTAGTTCAGATTCCCACCCGTTTTCTGATAGATAAAAACGGAACTCTGATTCGAAAGTATGAGCGTGGAGAATTCGAAGAAGTAATTCAGGGACTCAATCAAGCCTTTAAAGACAATAACTCACCAAGCTAAAAACTCACTCATTATGCGAAGATTTTTAATAGCCGGTAATTGGAAAATGAATTGTGGCCCATATGATGCGGCTGAACTACTCGAAGGACTGAAGGCTAAAAAAGCTGAAGTCAACGAAAATGTTGATGTCCTGGTTTGTCCTCCCTTTGTCTCCATTGGGATGGCCGTTAACTATCTGCACGATACCGACATTCAGGTGGGTGCTCAGAACCTTCACTTTGAAGAAAATGGCGCTTTCACAGGAGAAATTAGTGGAAGTATGATCGCTGAAAGTGGCTGTAACTATGTAATTATTGGTCACTCTGAACGCCGACAGTATTTTGGCGAGACCGATACCACGGTAAACAAGAGAACCCATAAAGCACTAGAGCATAAATTGGCTCCTATCGTTTGTGTAGGGGAAAGCCTTGATCAGCGTAAATCAGATAAACATTATGAGTTGGTTAAAAATCAGGTAACTGCTGCTCTTTTCAATATTTCTGAAGAAGACTTGTTGGATGTTGTGATAGCGTATGAGCCAATTTGGGCCATCGGAACAGGCGAAACAGCTTCTCCGGAACAGGCACAGGAAATGCATGAGCATATCCGTAAGATTATTGCTGAACTATATAGTCAGGATGCAGCCGATCAAGTTAACATTCTGTATGGCGGGAGTATGAAACCTGCTAACGCTCATGAGCTCCTAAGTCAGCCTGATGTAGATGGCGGACTAATTGGTGGTGCAAGTTTAGATGCTGACAGCTTTTCTGAAATCATCACAATTGCTGAAGAACTGGCCTAAGCCATGAAATACAATGTATTGTTACTGGGAAGTGGCGGACGAGAGCATGCGCTTGCGTGGTCCATTTCTCAATCTGCCCAGCTAAATAAACTATTTATCGCTCCCGGAAATCCCGGCACAGCTTCCATTGGAGATAATGTACAGTTATCTGCATCAGACTTTGATCAGGTTTGGGAGTTCATAGAAGCTAATGATATCAACCTCACCGTTGTTGGGCCCGAGCAACCTTTAGTTGACGGAATAGTCAACTTTCTGGAAACGAAGGATCACCCCGTTTTTGGACCCAAGCTCCAGGCAGCTATGCTGGAAGGGAGTAAGGAATTCGCTAAAGAATTCATGGAGCGTCACAACATTCCCACCGCTGCATACAAAGTTTTTGATCAAGATGATTTTGATGAAGCAGCTGCCTATATCAAAAAACAGAATAAGTATCCGGTAGTATTAAAAGCGGATGGACTTGCGGGCGGTAAAGGGGTTTTTATTCCGGAATCAGAAGCTGAGGCTATGGAAGTTCTGGAAGAACTCAAGACCAGTAATTCACTGAAAGAGGCTGCCAGCCGTCTTGTCATTGAAGAATTTATGGTAGGAGAGGAAGCGTCCGTTTTTGCAATTTCAGATGGTGATTCCTATAGAATAATTGGAAATGCCCAAGATCATAAGAGAATCGGTGAAGGCGATACTGGACTCAACACCGGTGGAATGGGAGCTTATTCGCCGGCGCCTATTGTGACAGATGATATTCTTGATCGTGTAGAAAAAGAAATTATTGAACCTACCATCTCGGGGATGAAGGCGGAAGACAATCCGTATGCTGGAATTTTATATTGTGGATTGATGATCACCGAAGACGGTCCCAAAGTGGTAGAATATAACTGTCGATTTGGTGATCCCGAATGTCAGGTAATTCTTCCGAGACTTAAAGGCGATATGCTGCGGGTCATTGTTGCTTGTACACAAGCTTCCCTTGAAGAAGTCCCGATTGAGTTTGATGAAGAAGTGAAGTGCTGTGTGGTATTAGCTTCCGGTGGATATCCTGAATCCTATGAAAAAGGAAAAGTCATCACCGGTTTAGATGATGTTAAAGGAGCAATGATCTTTCACGCAGGAACCAGAGCAGAAGAGGAGCAGATACTAACGAACGGTGGACGAGTACTGAACGTAGTTGGCTCAGGAAAAGATCTTCAAACAGCCATTGATAACACCTACGCTGAAGTCAAAAAAATAACCTTTGACAAAGCCTACTACCGAAGCGATATTGGGGCAAAAGGCCTCAAACATTAGAATATTGAATATTGAACCACGAACACTGAACATTGAATGTTATTCTCTACGAAAAAGTGTTCGTTGGTCTAAAGCATTTCCATTAAAGGGTCCTCAGCTTCTACTCGACTTCCACTCGTTCCGACCGTTCTGCGTCGGAATTAACTGTTTTATCACTCTTACAGTCTTTACTGCAATTCTTTTTCTGCAAAGCTATTCCTTGCAAGCGCAGTCCTTACAGGAGATTTACTCGGGCCTTGAAAACGCCACATCTTTGTATGTGACCCAGAATGAGATTTATGTAGTTGAACAAGGGAAGAATCGATTACTAAAGCTTGATCATACCGGAAAGTTACTTGAGACCATCGGTGGCAAAGGTTCCGGAAATTACCAGTTCAGCAAGCCCATTGATGTAGATGCTACCAATGGGTTAAAGGTATTTGTGACGGATTACAATAATCGAAGAGTACAGGTTTTTGATAAACGCGGGCAGTATTTGAGCAGCATAGCCGGCAAAGACACCTTTGGAAATACCCGCAGATATAATCCAACTCAGGTTTCAGTCAATGGACTAGGAGAAGTCTTTTTTGTAGATGAATCCGAAAACTATATTCGCAGGTTTGACCTGGATTCTAATCTATTGGATGAATTTAAGATTCCGTCTGAGATAGAATCGGTAGATGAAATGAATGTGACTTCAAGAGAAATATTGATCTTAGATAAGAAGTCCGCCACTATTCATCGTTTAGCTTTGAACGGAAGTTACCAAGGGTTCTATTTAGCTGAAGGTGTACAAGCTTTTTACGCTCGTTCACAGGTAACATGGAAAGCATATTCCGGGTATGTAGAAGTCGAAAATTCTTCAAAGCAGATAAAGAAAATCCAATTAGATTCAGAAGTGATGGCCAGAGACCTAAAGGTCACCGACAACTTTGTCTACCTTCTTACGGAGAAAGAGTTATTCCGAATTTCAATTCAGTAGGTATGATCAGGTCGGAAGAAATCTTTAACGAAAGTCATTCTTTTGAGGAAAAAGCACTTCATGTCTTTGAGTTTCAACGATCCAATAATCCCGTTTATAAACGTTTCTGTAATGCTTTAGAGATGGGTGAAGTAAGTTCTATCTCAAAAATCCCGTTACTACCGATCCAAGCCTTTAAAGATGCTGAGGTGATAACTGCCACTGCTAATTCAAAATCCAAAATCCAGAATTTAAAATTTCAAAGCAGCGGGACCTCAGGGATGAGCCGAAGCACACACATCGTTTCAGATCCAGAGCTATATCGGCAGTCAATCATCAAGGGTATGAACCAGTTTTATGATCTGGATGAATACGTGATTTGGGCTTACACACCCGGGTATATTGAAAACCCAAATTCCTCATTAATCTGGATGTTGAATACTTTGATTGAACGAGAAAATTCCGGTATGAGTCGGTTTCTAAAACTTGATCAACATTTGGATAAACAAGAGTTAGATTTGGTTCAAAAGTCTGGAAAAAAACTCATGCTTTTTGGCGCAGCTTTTGGCCTGCTGGATATCTTAGCACGACAGGAAATTCAGCTACCCGAAGATTCTATAATTTTGGAAACGGGAGGGATGAAAACACATCGCAGAGAAATTACTAAAGAAGCTCTGCATCAGAAATTAGCTGAAGGATTTGGTCTTCCAAAAACACGGGTTCATTCTGAGTACGGAATGGCGGAATTGCTGAGTCAGGCTTACAGTCAGGAAGGGCAATGGTTTAAATGTGTGCCGTGGATGAAGGTGAGTATCAGAAATCCCAAAAATCCAATGGAAGAGGTAGAGGTTGGAGAAGAAGGCTTGATAGGCGTGATGGATTTAGCCAACCTTTATTCCTGTTCATTTATACTCACAGGCGACAAGGGAATTCAAAGAGAAGATGGAAAATTCCAGGTGCTTGGAAGATGGAATCCTGAAAATCTTCGCGGCTGTAATTTCTTAATCGATCAGGATTGAGCTGATGTTTTATATAGCAAAAATGAAATTTCTAAAACTCGTTGTCATGCTGAACTTGATTCAGCATCTGATGCGGTTTGATAATTAGCAATGACAGAAGTAAATCTGAACAAACATATTTCCAAAATACAGAAGGCTGTAGAGGAATGGCTGAGTCAGGAGAATCAGGTTCTCTGGAAAGCCGTACAGCAAACTGTTGATGATGGATTGTTCAGTCAGCACGATATTGAATTCCAGTTATCTGTTCTGAGAGAAAATATCGCAAATGGAGATATACGGGAATGGGTGAATCGGTCAGAGTTGAGTGATGAGCAAAATGCGAAAGGACAAAAAGTACTCTGCCTTCATGCCGGAAATTTGCCCTTGGTTGGATTTCAAACCGCGTTAGGAACCATCCTCTCCGGCGCTGAATATTATGGAAAGCTTTCCCGAAAAGACCCATACTTATTAGCATCGTTTCTGGATGAAATGGAAAATATCTTGCCTGAGCAAAAGATTCACTATTCAACAGATCTGGAAGAATTTGCAAACCTGAAAGCTGATAAAGTCATTTTTGCCGGATCTGAAGAATCGGTCTCTGAGGTAAAAGAAAAAGTTCGGGCTCTAAAAGCAGCTAAAGAGAATGCTGAATACATCATCCGCACAGCTAAATTTTCCATTGCTTATCTGGATGAATGGAATGAAGAAATAAAAGCAAAGCTGGTTGAAGCCATGCTGAGATACTGTGGCAAAGGCTGCCGATCAGTGGCAGTAGTAGTATCTAAATTTGGTTTGAAAGAGGTTAAAGAGGAGTTGGGCCATGCAATCCAGGAATTCTGGAAAGAAAACCCTCAGCATCAAAAACCGGCTCCCGATATAAAATACCAATATGCTTATAACGAGGCAGTTCAGAGAAATCAACTTTGGCTTGAAGACTTTTTAATACAAGAATCTGAAGAACTACCTGAGATTGATTTTACGGTGAACTGGGTGAAGGGAGGAGAGGATAAAGTCAAAGAGTTAAAGGCTTCTTTTGGTAAGAAACTACAGTCGGTTTATATAACTGGAGAAGATAGTGACGTTTCAGAAATCGAGGAGCTTTCAAAAGCTCAACGCCCGCCTATTTTCTGGAAGCCGGATGGGGTGGATGTTATCAAAGAGCTAGTCAAGTAAATCTTACCCATCCCATAAATCAAGGTTCAAAAAAAAAGTGGAACCTTGATTAGAAGGATTTTTGGATTGCCATGATTGGTTTTTACATCCCCTCAATATAATCCCCAAACTTCCAGTTCGATTTGAAGTCGTTAGTGAGTCCCTGATCCGTCATTAATGCTTTCACCATGGCAACAGGAATACTTCCATTTTGCAGGATAAAATCATGGAATTCTTTTTCACTCATTTCTCCTGATTCTACCAATTCCAGTCGCAAAGAATAAAACTGCATGGCACCAACCATATAGGCGATTTGATACAGCGGTCCGTAGTTACCTTCAAAAGATCGGCGGACTTCAGCCTCCGCATTGGCATATTCATGGCCGACTTTATCCACGAGGTAGTCAATACATTCCTGTGGGGACCAATTTCCTAAATGATAGTTCAGAGAAAAAACAATTCGGGCAGCCCGGTGCATTCTCCAGTACAACATGCCAATTTTGTCTTCCGGATTATTGGGGAAATCTTTTTCCCAAAGAACAAATTCCCAATACAAAGCCCAGCCTTCGGTCCAGAAAGGGGTGCGAAAATTTTGGCGATGGGTTTCGTATCGGCGGTTCATAAACTGTTGCAGGTGGTGTCCGGGAATCAATTCATGATGAACAACGGCTTTCGAAAAGTGAGGGTTATTGCCACGCATACTCATCATTTTTTCATCATGAGTCATAGTATTTGTAGGGTAAGCAATACGCACAACTTCACCGCCTAAAAAGAAGGGGGCTATTTTCTGCCATTCCGGACTTAACATCACCATTCTCCAGCTTTCTTTTGCAACAGGAGGGATGGTTAACAGGTCTCTTTCTTCCAAAAAAGTAACGGCTTCCTCGGCAAGATCCTTAACAAGAGGCGGTTGCTCTCCGGCCGGCACATACGTTTTTTTGACGTGCTCCAAAGCTGCCTTCCAGTCATCGCCATACCCAATTTCGCGAGATGCTTTAAGCATTTCATTGTACGTCCAGGCATATTGCTCATTGGCGATATCAATCAGTTGCTGAGGATTGTAGGAAATCATCTCAAAACCTAATCGTCTGATAATTTCTTCTTCCCCAATCGGGCTTCCCACGATTCCGCTTTCATCGGTCTGCTCTTTCTCCTGATCAAAGTGATTCTGAACAGCCTCTTCATATTCTTCGAGTGATGTTTCTAAGGCATTGAAAGGTTCTTCTACCCACCAGGTAAAGTCAGGATCGTAGCCATAATAGAATTCATAAGCCTCTTCGATGGCTTCTCTTCGTTCTTCAATGATATTGGCTAGAAAGCCCGCATCTTTTTTTGAGAAGACGGTGGTGTTTTTCAAAGCGGCATGTAGAGCTTCGGTTTCAGTATTCCACGCATTGAACCAGTTCGCTACTTGTTTGCCTTCCATAGAAACGCCGGATCTTCTTTGGGTAATGAAATCCATAACGGATTGGGGGGCAGGGATATATTTTTTGAGTTCATTAAATCTCTTTTGATCTGCCTGAAGGAAATACTGAGAACGTTCGAGGTCGTTTTTTAAAAGGAGGTAGTCAACTTGAGAAGATCGATCCAATTCGCGAAAATTGATTTCACCTAAGCGGTTCAGCCAATCACTATATAAATCAGAAAAGCGGGATATATACTGCTCTGAATGTTCAACGGCATACTTTCTTGAAAGAGCTCCGGCATCTTCACGATAGATGGTAATTAAGTCTTCCACTGAAGACGATACCTGAGCTGATAGCTCTTTTTGAGGAGTGAATGCCAGAACGGCGGCGACTGAGAATAGAATTAAATTCTGCATAGATAAATGATAGCTTGAAAATTGACTGATCTATATAAAGAAAAATATAGCAGAACTGCTATGGATGGGTGTAAAATGATTTTTTTCAAAGAAAAGAAATTGAGGTAATCATTTAATCCTACCAATCAAGTTCAAATACCGTGTGTAAGAATTGTATCAGTTGTTGAACCATGATTTATTGGATTATAGGATATCCATGGTTATATCATTTACAACCTGCAATTATCCACAAAATCCATTTCAAAGGTTAGGTAGGATTGTCTTATCTTTCAGGCTCCTAAAATTTTGAAATTCAAAAACGCTTAAATGCACTCCTACAAACCGGAAAACATCGAGACCAAATGGCAAAAGTACTGGCTCGAGAATAAGACCTTTGAAACACCTACCGACAAGTCGAAGCCTAAGTATTATGTGCTGGATATGTTCCCATATCCAAGTGGAGCGGGGCTGCATGTTGGTCACCCCGAAGGTTATACGGCTACGGATATTATTGCCCGTTACAAGCGTATGAAAGGCTTTAATGTGTTGCACCCGATTGGCTGGGATGCATTTGGATTGCCTGCGGAACAGTATGCGGTTAAAACCGGCACGCACCCGCGCATCACCACAGAGAAAAACGTCAATAAATTTCGGGAGCAACTACAGGCTATCGGCTTTAGTTATGATTGGGATCGTGAAGTGAATACCACCGATCCGGATTACTACAAATGGACGCAGTGGATTTTCCTTCAGCTCTATAAAAAGGGATTGGCTTACGAAGATGAAGTAGCCGTAAACTGGTGTCCAGAGTTGGGAACCGTACTTGCCAATGAGGAAGTAATTGACGGGAAAAGCGAAGTCGGTGGTTATCCCGTTGTCCGCAAACCGATGCGGCAGTGGGTGTTGAAGATCACGGAGTATGCTGAAGAACTATTGCAGGATTTAGAAGATCTGGACTGGCCGGAATCGCTCAAGGAAATGCAGCGTAACTGGATTGGGAAATCAATTGGAGCTGAAGTTGATTTCAAGATTGCCGGTCATGAAGAGAGAATAAAAGTATTTACAACTCGCCCTGACACTATCTTTGGGGCTACATATATGGTATTGGCTCCTGAGCATAATCTGGTCAAGAAAATAACTACTGAAGAACAAAAGCAGGCCATTGCTGATTATCAGGAAGAAGCAGCTAAGAAATCTGATCTGGAGCGACAGGAACTCAGCAAAGATAAAACCGGCGCTTTTACCGGGGCCTATGCTATCAATCCAGCCAATGGGAAAGAGATTCCGATTTGGATTGCTGACTACGTGTTGGCAAGCTATGGAACCGGAGCCATTATGGCTGTTCCCGGGCAGGATGAACGTGACTGGGAATTTGCTGAAAAATTTGATCTTGAAATCGTTCGTACTGTTGAGCCTCCTGAAGATTTTGATGGAAAAGCCTACACTGGTGAAGGACCAGCGATCAATAGTGAATTCTTGAATGGATTGAATATTGAGGATGCCAAGAAAAAAATTATTCTTTGGCTGGAAGGAAAAGGAGCAGGTACAAAATCTGTGAATTACAAACTTCGTGACTGGTTGTTTTCACGCCAGCGCTATTGGGGAGAGCCTTTCCCAATCATTCATGTGGATGGCGAACATAAAGCACTGCCGGAATCAGAACTGCCTGTTACCCTTCCTGAAGTTGACAAATATCAGCCAACAGGAGATGGAGAACCCCCACTAGCAAATGCCAAGGAATGGATTGAAACTACCGATCCTAAAACCGGCAAAACAGCCATTCGGGAAACCAACACCATGCCTCAGTGGGCGGGCTCATGCTGGTATTATCTCAGATACATTAGTCCTGAATTTGACGGAGGTCCCGTAGATCCGGATTACGAAAATTATTGGATGCCGGTCGATCTGTATGTCGGAGGAGCAGAACACGCCGTACTTCATTTACTCTATGCCCGATTCTGGCATAAAGTGCTGCATGATATTGGAGTAGTATCTACAAAAGAACCATTTCAGAAACTGGTAAATCAGGGGATGATACTCGGTGAAATGGAGTTCACCGGTCCCGATGGAAAAAAAGTAGATGATAGCAAGGTAGAGAAGAAAGGCGATGATTTTGTTTTAAAAGGAACGGATACAAAGTTAGAAGCCCGAGCTCATAAAATGTCTAAAAGCCGTGGCAATGTGATCAACCCGGATAATATCATTGCGCAATATGGAGCTGATTCTCTTCGGTTGTATGAAATGTTTATGGGCCCACTGGAGCAGGTCAAACCCTGGAGTACCAAAGGTGTGGAAGGGGTAAACCGATTCCTGAACCGCGTATGGCGATTATTAGTTGACGAAGATTCAGGCGAGATTTCCGATAAGGTGAAGGACATCGAAGCTGAGAAAAAGCACCTGAAGCCTTTGCATGAAGCCATTAAAAAAGTGAGTGAAGACATTGAAAACCTTCGATTCAATACGGGTATTTCCGCCCTCATGATTTTTGTGAACGAAGCGAATGGCTGGGATGAAGTCCCGTTGTCAGTAGCAAAAGAATTTGTTCAGATTTTGAATCCTTTTGCGCCCCATATCACGGAAGAACTGTGGCGAATGCTGGGTAATGAAGATACGCTTGCCTACGAAGACTGGCCTCAATTCAATGAAGAATATCTGAAAGCAGATTCCATCACTTACCCCGTACAGATAAATGGAAAAGTGCGTGCAGATATTGAAGTGGACGCCGATAAAGCCAAAGACAAAGACTATGTGTTGGGCTTAGCTAAAGAAGAGGAAAACGTAGCTAAATATCTCGAAGAAGGTAATTTAGTGAAAGAAATCTTTGTGCCGGGTAGAATAGTGAATTTGGTGGTGAAGTAAACTTCATAAAAAAGGCTCCGACGCAGAGCATCGGAGCCAGTTTCTTAATTCAGTGGGATTTTAAACCCTACAAATCTATAATCAGTTACTACCGCTCTTCAACGGATGTCCATTCCAGGCCTTTTTCACCAACGTAAAGGGCACGTGGACGTATTAGGCGGTTATTAGCCGCTTGCTCCATGAAGTGACCGGTCCATCCTGAAACACGACTCATCGTGAAAATACAGGTGTATAAATCCGGCTCAATTCCGATAGAGTAATACACGGTAGCTGAGAAGAAATCCACATTAGGATCAATATCTTTTTCTTCCTTCATAGTATTCAACATATCCATTGACCATTCATAAAGCTGCTCATGTCCGGTTTCTTCGGAAAGATCTTTAGACATTGTTTGTAGCAATCGGGCACGTGGGTCAAAGGTTTTGTAAACACGGTGACCAAATCCTGAAAGCTTCTCTTTATTAGCTAACTTTCTTTTAGTGAATTCAACGGCGTCCGCAGTATCGGGATCTTTATCCAACTCAAGAAGGGTATTCATAACGGCTGTATTTGCTCCACCGTGAAGTGGTCCTTTAAGAGCACCGATAGCACCGGTGATGGCAGAATACATATCAGACTGAGTAGCACAAATGGTGCGGGCGGTAAACGTTGAAGCATTCATCCCATGTTCTGCATGAAGAATCAGGCAAAGATCCATGGTTTTCTCTGCTTGTGTTCCGGGCTTCTCGCCATTCAACATATATAAGAAGTTGAAAGCTGTGCTTCCCTCTTCAAGAGGGGCTACAAAATCTTTTCCTTTTCGGGCACGATCAAAAGCGGCGATAATGGTAGGTATCTTGGCTGTAATATCAATAGCCTGACCTTCAAAAAGTGTGTCATCAAACTTACCGTGGGTATCATCAAAATCAGCAAGCATGGATACAGCAGTTCTAAGAACGGCCATGGGCTCTGCACTTTTATCCGTTGCCTGAATGTAATCCAAAACCGGCTGCGGAAGAGAACGATGTTCAACTAATAATTTCTTTAAGCTTTCCAGTTCTTCTGAATTTGGAAGCCGGTCATTCCACAATAAAAAGCAGACCTCTTCAAAAGTCGCATTTTCTGCAAGGATATCAATAAGATAACCTGAGTAAATAAGTTCGCCTTTCTGTCCGTCAATAAAGCTTTTAGTGGTTGAGAACGCGATTATGCCTTCAAGTCCTTTATTGATATAAGGGTATTGTTGCTCGTCAAAGCCTGTGTGAATGCCTTCTGACATTTAGTACTCCAATATTTGGTTAAAGAATAATATGCTCGAAAAGAGCCAACTTAACGCTGTCTGCAATTTAATATGCTAAGCGTTTTGAGTTGGTAAAAAGTTCCATTTCTCGTGTGAGAAGAGCATTGAATATAGTAAAATGACTGCACAATTTTAAGTCAAAAAAGTTAAATCTATTTTAAGAAACTAAAGTTATTTGAAGAATTCATGAAGATAGGGTTTCTATTGTAACCGCTTTTCCAGAAGATACAGTCTATTTTTTGGGAGATAACTTCATATCGTTTTTAAAAACCTCCTTCCAGCTGTACTAATAGCCATGTTTCTGTTAAAGGGGGATTACGTTACTTCACCAAATCGTAACATTGAAGTAGGTGAACCGTAACTCGGAATGAATAAAAAAAAAGACTAGCTATGGAATCTTATCAATTTGATCTCTTAGGTTTTTTCCACTTTGGCTTTGCTATCCTTTCCATGTTTTTAGGCGCTCTGATTATCTTTATGAGAAAAGGCACTTTTGTTCATAAAGTAATTGGCTATTTCTACGTGCTGTGTATGATTGGCTTAAATGTGACGGCCCTGATGATCTACAAACTCTTTGGATATTTTGGACCCTTCCACGTGTTTGCGCTCATAAGTTTGGGAAGTATCTTTGGGGGATTTATTCCGGCGTATCTAAAAAAACCAAAGGATACATGGTTGGAATATCACTACGAATTTATGAATTGGTCAGTGGTAGGATTGTATGCCGCTTTTTGGTCAGAGACCTTTACCCGCTTCTTTAATTTCGGAGAATGGCTCGGCTTCTGGATTTTAGTAGGAGTAGCTACAGCATTAACCGTAGCCATTGGAGGATATTTCATTAAAAAGAAGAAGGGCTATTTTATAGATAAATTTAGTTCCAGAGTAATCAAGAAAGAGAATTAAGGAAACAGATTAAGAAGGCAGGTCTTTAGCCTCGTTCCATAACACATCCATCTCTTCCAGGGAAGCATCTTTGAGGGCCTTGTTTTGTTCTTTTAACTTCTCCTCAATATATCTGAAGCGGTATTCGAATTTAGAGTTGGTTTTGCGAAGACTATCTTCGGCGTTTAATTCAAAATATCTACTCACATTCACCATAGAGAAGAGTACATCCCCAAACTCGTCCGCTAGCTCATCCGGGTCGTTTCGTTCAAGAGCATCCCGAAATTCATGAAGTTCTTCATCCAGCTTTTCCCAGGCTAATTTCCATTCGGGCCAGTCAAAACCGACATTAGCTGCTTTTTCCTGCATCCGTTGTGCGCGGATTAAAGCAGGGAGTTGTGCCGGTAATCCATCAAGCGTAGATTTCTTGCCTTCTTTCAGTTTGATGTTTTCCCAATTCTCGGAAACCTGACCTTCTCCATCAACTTCTGTATCTCCAAAAACATGCGGGTGCCTACGGATAAGCTTTTCCATCAGCGTGTAGATTACATCACCAATATCAAAGGTCTCGGTTTCAGTGGCCATTTTTGAGTGAAACACTACATGGAGCAATAAGTCGCCCAGCTCCTTTTTAAACTCATCGAAATCCTGATTATCCAAGGCATCAATAGCTTCATACGCTTCTTCAATCAAATTGTCTTTAATAGACTCGTGTGTCTGTTTACGATCCCATGGACATTCTTTTCTCAGAATAGCGACGAGTTCTACAAGATCCTCAAACTTCCGGCTTGGCTTCATACAGAAATGTTAAGTGTTAAATTTTGAATGTTAAATGCGTTCAAATTTAACACTTAACATTGAGCATTTAACATTAATTACGTTTTCTTCTTCTTCTTTTTGGCTGCGGGGAAGAGGATGTTGTTCAGGATAAGTCTATAGCCCGGACTGTTGGGGTGCAGGGCTAAATCTGTGGGGGGGTCATTGACACGGTGAGTATAATCTTCAGGATCGTGCCCGGCGTAAAAGGTGAAGGTGCCTCTGCCATAATTTCCATGAATATATTTTACCTGCTCACGTCCCGGAGACTCTCCCAAAATAACGACCGAAGATTTTACTTTTTCTTTTCGGAAGGCTGTGGTCTGACCGTAGAAACCTCGAACACTACTCACATGATTCTGAGTAAGCATGGTTGGAACCGGATCCCATTTTGCTGAAAATTCAAAAAGCGTAAAAAAGTCCAGCGATTGATCCACCCGATTAATACTGACGGGCACATCAATATTTGCATGCTCATACTCACTTGGATTGAGAACGATGCTGAAGTTTTCGAAAGCCAGTGATTTGCTAAAATCCAGTTTCTGCTGAGCGTTTGGGTCGGTCGGATCTCCGTCAAATTGTTCGGGCGCTATATCAATACCTTCAGCTGCAAGGGCGATATCAAAGGTGTCGGTTCCCGAGCACATTGCAAAAAGGAATCCACCATTCCCCACATATCTTTTAATGGTTCTGGCAACTTCTTTCTTCTGTTCACTCACGGAAGAATACCCTAGATTTTGTGCCATTGCCTCCATCTGCTTAACCTGAGCAATATACCATGGCATATTGCGATAGCTGGCCCAAAATTTCCCATATTGTCCGGTAAAATCTTCATGGTGAAGGTGAAGCCAGTCATATTCATCAAGCTTGCCTTCCAAAACCTCAACATCCCAAATCTTGTCATATTCAACTTCAGCATAAGTAAGAGCCAGTGTTACGGCATCATCCCACGGAAGGGCTTGGTCGGGTGTGTAAACGGCAATTTTCGGGGATTTCTCTAAATTAACAACAGCCGTGTTGCTGCTATTGCTCTCTACTTCGGCGATCAACCTTTGGGCTTCAGATGCAGAAATTGTTTGCAGGGATACGTTACGAAGCCGGCTTTTTCTGATGATATCATTTTCAGCCTTTGCAAGGAAGCTTCCTCCTCGATGATTGAGTAGCCATTGTGCAGTGTAACCATCCGTAATGTGATTGAACATCACACCGTATGCTTTCAGGTGGTTGGTTTGAGAAGCATCCATCGAAATGAGTACATGCTGTTGGGCTACAACCGCGAAGATTGGACTCAACACAAATATAAAAATGGTCAATGTTCTCTTGATCATATCAGGAATTTTGATTGGTTATATCAGTTAGACGCTCTCTTGCATATGGCGCATAAAAACCTTGTGGGTACTGCAGAATAAGCAATTCATAAATATCCGAAGCAGAAGCGTTAGAGCCATCAAAGAAACAATCTTCTGCGGATTCACAATTATCCCCAGTTACTTGCTCGGCTAATTTTGCCTGTTCCCAAAGCAATTTTTCTTTAATTGGAGTTTGACTAACCCCTGTTAAAAAAGAACTAAGCTGAGCGAATTTCAAAGCCTTATCAATATGGGAAGATTCAACAAAAAATAACAACGCATCATCTTTAAGGGGTGAGAAACCGGATTCTTCTATGATAGCCAAAAATTGGTCTGCACTTTCTTTAGTCCCACCATTATTCTCATTGAAAACCGCATCCGCAAAAATGGAGAGTTTTTCACCCGTGGTATCAACTGCTGTTCCTTGTTGCAGCCAGAGGCGGAGTTCGAGGGCATCGTTTGCATAATAGGACGTATTTTGCCTTCCCAGTGATTTTAGCTGTATTCCCGCAAATTCATAATCCCCGCCATAAAAGTCCGTTAAAGCAAGGAAATAGCGTGTTTTTTCAGCTAACTCTCCAATTTCAGCTTGTTTATTTGCTCTTGTGAAATTGATACGAGCCTGAGTGAATTCTCTGTTTGCAAGATGAATGCGACCTTCCAGGTAAGGTATCTCCGGAGAATCACGGGTTCCAGGCAGACTTTTCAATTTCTTCAAAGCTGCCCGAGCTTTTTCTAAATCAAAAATATGATCGAGCGAAAGTTCGGCCCGCTTTAGCTGCACGCTACCCATCCCGCTATAACTATTGGTTTCATTTTCAATAGAATCAAGCATAGCTGTTGCAAGCTGATAGAGGCTGTCTCGCTGATTGGTAAAGTCAAGATTATAATCATCAATATATTTGGCCCATTTAGAATACGTATTAGCCAGTTCTTCTAAACCCCTCCATTTTATTTCGCCAAAGCTTTTGTCTGTATAATAGGTGAATGCATCACGAGCAAGCTCAAACTCATTGTTATCGACTAACTGCCTACCCAGATTGAAAAGAGCGTAATTATAAGATTCGGAACGACTTTCATATTCAGTTGCTGAAGCCAGGGCCCGCCGGTAAAGTTTGTTTTCCTGAAGCAACCAGATCTGAAGCTGATAAAAGGTCTGGTAACTTGGACTGGATACGGAAATATTTTCTAAACGCTCATCAAGCTCAATAATAGTAATGTCATTCAGAATGGGATCATTATACCTAAGAAGACTTCGTTGTATAAAAGAGATCTGATTTGGCGAAGCTTCAAGCAGGTCCAACCATTCCCGAATAGCAAATTCATATTCTCCTGCCCGCATGTACGCATTGGCTATATCTCCAAAAAACAATCGTTCATTTTGGAAAACTTTTCGCCCCATTTTATAGACATCAACAGCATCCATGTATTCCCTTCGACTGATCATGGTTCGTGCTGTAGAAATATAAAGCTGATGTTGCAGAGAATGCTCTTCCAAATTGGAATACCAGATTTCCCTTGCTGTTTCTATTTCTTCCTTGAAGTGATAGAGTTCACCCAAACGAACTTGTACCTGGCTATCAAATTCGGGCTGACCTTCATAACGCCGGGCAACCTGAAGTCCTTCATCATACTGCTTTAGCTGGATAAGGCAATCAATAAGCCGGTCTGCATATACATAAGTTTCTGGATTTTCCTTATACAATTCCTGAAGGAGAGGAAGGGCATCCCCATACTTCTGTTGCTGCATAAGCCGAGTAGCTAACTGAAACTCGCTATTATTCTGAGCCATAAGCGAACTCCCCAATAAACTGAAAAGTACGCCCAAAGCAAGGTATCTAACTATATTTCTCATGTATCCATGATATTTAATTCCGGCATGAAAGTCTTCATTTCTCTATAAAACCTGTTGAGGGGGAAACCTACCACATTGTAATAGTCGCCTTCTATTTTTTCTACAAACAACGCGCCCAGATCATCTTGAATTCCGTAAGCACCGGCTTTATCGAGAGGGTTTCCGCTTTTAGCGTACGCCCGTATTTCCTCTTCAGCTAACGTACTAAAAGTAACTTTTGTTTGCTCATGAAAAGTCTTTGAACCCTCAATTTGGCCATTTTTATTAGTTTTAACAAAAGCCACTCCGGTAAGTACAAGATGTGTGGTATCACTAAGGTTTAGCAAAAATTCAGCAGCTTCATCTTCATCCCGGGGCTTCCCGATAACTTCATTATTTAACACAACAAGGGTATCTGAGCCTATAATCAATGAATCCGGAAATGAGTGAGCGACATCATTTGCCTTCTGAAGTGCTAAATCTTCTACCAACAAGGAAGGCTCTTGTTCGGAACTTACTTCATCTACATTGCTGGGGTGAACCTCAAAGTCGAGACCTATTTGTTCGAGCAGTCTTTTCCTTCTGGGGCTTTGGGAGGCCAGAATAATTCGTGGCATATGGTATTTTGTACTTTTGGGTTTAGCAGATAATTAAATAACTTAGCGAACCGTTCAATCAAAAATTCTATTTACAAAGGTAATAAAACGACATGGCAAAACGAGGACGTAAAACGTCAGATCATGAACCGATGTTTTTTTCTGCATATAATTATAAAATGATCGGGATCGCAATCCTGCTGATCGTTGTAGGTTTTACAGCTATGTACCTTGAGAATGAAGTCAAAGGCTTTATTTCTTTGTTCATATCTCCCATCGTGGTTATGGCGGGGTACATTTTAGTCATCTTCGCCATCATGAAACATGACCGTGACGAAGAACCTGAAGCCGCTTCAAGTTAAGAGGTGTTTGACCGCTGGGTAAATATCTTTTTTTCGCTTGCACTGGTCTTTGTATTTATTCTCTTTGGGGATACTCAGGATCATAACCAAATTTTAGTAGGGATTTTCCTCGCTATACTATTGTCCGGAACGGCCTTCATCTTAAACTGGCTCACTATTGATGGAGCTATCTCTGCAAGCATATTTGGAAGTTTTGCCTATGGTCTTGGAGGAATGCCTGGGGCAGCGGTTGTTCTGGGGTTTTTTATTTCCGGCTCATTTCTATCGAAAGACCTTATCTCAAAAGAAGGCTTTTTAGAAAAAAAATTCAGAAGGAATGCCAAACAGGTATGGTCAAACGGATTTTGGTTTGCTCTTTGGATATTGATTTGGTTTCTGTCAGGTGTCCACGCTTTCCTGTTCGCAGCGGTTACGGCTATAGCGGCTGCGGCGGCGGATACCTGGGCTACCGAAGTAGGTGGTAACAGGGTAAAGGGAAAGACATGGTTGTTTCTGGATTGGAAAAAAGTACAACCAGGAACAGATGGTGGAATAAGTATTTATGGGACACTTGCCGCATTTACCGGTGCTGTTTTTATTTCATTAGTGCTTTTTCTTTTTGACTCGAGTATAAGTTTAGTGGCAATTACAATAATTGCCATAGCAGGTTTCCTTGGTAGCATGATTGATTCTTACATTGGTGCCCGGTTCCAAAATTCGGAATACACAATACCCGGACTTTATTTAATTGGTGAAGAGAATCTGTATGTTAGCAACAATTTTGTGAACTGGATTTCTGCAGGAATAGCTTCCTTAATCACATTGATTTTAATTTTAATTATTGGCGTATGAAATGGTATAAGAAACTACACTGGCAAATTATTATTGGTTTGATTTTAGGTCTGATTTGGGGCCTTTTAGCCAGCGTTACAGGTTTGAATGAGTTCACCACGGATTATATCAAACCATTTGGGACTATTTTTATAGCCATGCTGAAGTTAATTGCAATGCCGCTCGTACTAGTGTCATTGGTCGTGGGGGTTACCAGCCTTAACGATACGACTAAGCTTTCAAGAATGGGGCTGAAAACGGTTTCTATTTATGCTGTTACTACCGTTTTTGCAATAACCATTGGGCTTGTAGCTGTTAATGTACTTCAGCCCGGAAAGACCCTTCCTGCCGAAACCACTCAAAAACTTCAGGAAAGTTATAGCGCATCAGTAGATGACAGAAGCGCCACTGCTGAGTTGGTCCAAAACAGAGGCCCGCTTGATGTACTTGTAGATATCGTGCCCGAGAACTTTTTTGAAGCTGCTTCTAATAACTCCAGCATGCTACAGGTTGTATTTGTAGCCATTTTATTGGGAATTGGTATTATCCAGATTGGAGGAAGTAAGGCGAAAACATTAGTCGATGTTTTTGATGCATTCAATGATGTAATCATCCGAATTGTAGAACTCATCATGCTTACAGCACCTTATGGGGTGTTTGCTCTGATGGCTTCACTGATTATCGATTTAGCGGGGGATGATTTATCTCAGGCTTTCGAGCTTTTATACGCCCTTGGGTGGTATTGTCTGACCGTTATTTTGGCGCTAATTGTCCATGTATTTGTGGTGTATGCCAGTCTCTTCAAATTCACCAGCGATATGAAATTATCTACGTTTTTCAGAGCTATACAACCGGCTATGTTGCTTGGCTTTAGTACCAGCTCTAGTTCTGCAACATTACCTGTTACTATGGAAAGGGTAGAGAAGAACCTTGGAGTAGAAGACGAAGTTGCAAGTTTTGTGCTACCGATTGGTGCTACAGTAAATATGGACGGAACCAGTTTATATCAGGCAGTGGCAGCAGTATTCATAGCTCAGGCATTGGGAATGGACTTAACAATCGCCCAGCAGCTTATGATTGTATTAACAGCAACAGCTGCATCTATTGGAGCTGCAGGAGTGCCTGGAGCCGGTATTGTGATGTTAGTTATTGTTCTGGAAGCTATACAGGTGCCAACAGCAGGTATTGCTCTTATTTTAGGAGTTGATCGTATTTTAGATATGTGTCGTACAACGGTTAATATAACGGGGGATGCGGCAGTATCTGTGGCTGTTGCCTCTTCAGAGGGGCGCTTAGGGTCTCCTAATTTGGATGATTAGAATTTAAAAAAAGGCGAAAATTTATATGCCTTTATGCCTGAAAATATGTTAATTGTAAGAACATCAATCTGAGGTAACAAGGTGCCTATGGCCAAAAAGTTACTATCTAAAAAACTTCAGCAATCTATACATATCGCCCTCTTTCTCATCGTTGCCTCTTTAGGTTTCAAGGCAACGGCGCAAACTGTTCTGTTGCCGGGAGATGTGGTTATTGTATCAGCAAATGCAGATACACAAGCAGTCGATTTTATTCCACTGATCGATATTGATAGAGGTACAACCGTTTACTTCTCAAATGGTACGTGGGATGACTCTGCCAGGGTCTTATCTGGGCAGGAGCTGCAAGTTCGGTTTAATGAAAATATTCAGGCAGGTACAAATCTGCATGTTAATAGTACAGATGACCCACGGTTTACGGTATCGGGTGAGCTGCAATTAGAAGGGGGAACCTTTCGATTATTTGCCTATCAAAAAGAGGAAAGTATTCATCGCTTTATTTTTGCTTTGGGCTGGGGTAAAGGACATATCTGGAATAATGAGAGTGAAGCAAATGGTGGATCTGATATACCAGTAAGCTTAAAAGAAAATGAGCATTCTTATTTAACGTTGGGTGACGCTGCAAATCACCAATATTTTATCCGTAATGGGGCTAGTGGAACCCGGAAACTACTGCTTAAATTTGTATCAGAGCCTTCCAACTGGAGAAGCAATGAGACATCTCCGTTCGCTAATTTTGGTACTTCTTTTAACCTATTGACTCCTCCCGTAGTGCTATTTGATCAAAGTGTTTCTACTGTTGAGGAATCTGATTCTGTTGCCACATTTAGTGTTGCCATATTCGAACATGATGGCTCCAGACTTTCAGTGGATGTGGTTTTTGACTCACTTCGAAGTATTACCAGTTCCTCAGACTTCAGTAATTATAAAACCAGAAGATTGAACTTTACCGGTTTGATTGGAGATGGCGTTTATGAAGTTAATGTGCCCTTAAAAGACGATGATGTTTATGAGGGTAGAGAGACCGGGATTTTTACCTTAGATAATCTTTCCAAGGGCAATTTTGGTGACTTCCTTTCGCATAGTCTCATCGTGTTAGATGATGAGATCCCTGAGGTACTTATTGCAGAGGTTTTGAATTCTTCTGATGGGGAAGGATATGTTGATATGAAGAATACAGAGGATGGGGTTGTTTCACTAAGTGGATGGTCGTTGGAATCAGGAAATCAGAAATATGTTTTTGATGAGAGAGCAGTTTTATACCCTCTTGAAACAATCAGATTTAGGGATTCCTCAAAACCTGCAGAGGGTGATACCTCGCAATCTGTAATTGTATCAGGTTTAAAAGATCCACTGCTCCGAAGAATTGGAGGGAATATTACTCTTAGAGATTTTGAAGGAAATGAAATTTTTACTTCTCAGTATAGCAGGGTTCAAAACGCCAAACCAACTAGCCTAAAGCAAGAAGATTCAATACCAGAAAGTAAGGCTGAGGATGTGATATCAGAACAAGGATTTCAGCAAGACGCCACAGCGCAACAAATTTCTTTATTAAAGGGGAATTCTCAGGGCTGGAAAGTAATGGTTAACCCTGAAGGATTTAGCGAAGCTTTTCCTGAAAAGGAATTATTTAGCTGGAGCGAGGAACAGCAAAAATTTATCAAAGCCGAAGAAAGCTTAGCGCAAGAAGCCGAAAGTGAAATTCTGTTCGGATATTTTGAGGCTGAAGAACTTGAAAAGTTATCGGAGTGGCAGCAGACAGAATCAGCTCAGAAGGTAATGCCTGAGTCAACGAGTCTTTCTTTCACAGTTTCCGGAACGGACGAAAATGGAAATGAAGTATTTGATGGTCTTGAAGGACTAAACTTAGTGTACAATAACCTAAGCGAAGCCTTCAAAGTAGATCGGCTTTTAGAGCTTATGGCAACTGAATTTCCTGATCTTTCTTTGGATCAAAATGTATATAGCATCCACCAAAACTCTAAGGGTGAGGTTAACTTCAAACCACTAAATGAGAAGGATGAAGTAGCCCCGGGTGCTCCGTTTTGGATTTTATTACAAAGCCATCAACAGGCTACGGAGATCACCTTAGATCAAGACCGACTGCTGCAGCCTTCCGAAGAAGTTACAGACGAATCCGCTGAAGAAACTCGAGGACTGCTTGAAATAACTTTATCTACAGAGGAGAAGGAGGAGTCTTTAAAAATTCATTTTACTGATGGAGGCACTATAAAAAGTACGAAGGATTTAAACTCATACTCTGCAGTATTTTTAGACCAATCAGATTTTTTGAATATTGCTTTTAGTCAAGGTGATGATTATTTCAGTGAGCTAACTCTTTCCTCAGGAATGGAACAGTCTTTAGAACTGCCCGTTACTTTTAGTACAACTTCGGGTGGAAAATATACGCTATCAGTTTCGGCTTGGGATGAAATTCCCGCTGACTGGGAAGTATTTATAGAAGATATCAGTAACGAGAAAGAGTATAGCTTGAGGAAAGATTTCTCAATCAATTTTGAGCACACACTCCCGGTCAGCAATACAGAGACTGAAAATGATTCAGATTCTGATGTTGACGATCCCTCACTTGAACCCTATACTACCAAAGACAAATTTGTTATACATATCAGGCCCAAAGGTTCTGAAGCTGAGAATGATGAAGGTACAGATACCCGGCCAAGAGAAGTAGAACTTCATCAAAACTTCCCAAACCCATTTAATCCGGCAACTACAATTTCATTTTACCTGCCTGAATCCGAAGAGGTTCGGCTTTCTGTTTTTAATATTGTGGGACAGCCGGTAGCGGTTATTGCTGAAGGAACTATGTCGGCAGGGGAGCATCAATTTGAGTGGAATGCTACTGACCGACCAAGTGGAATGTATATTTATCAACTAGAAGTCGGAAAAAATGTTATGACCCGAAAAATGACATTAGTAAAATAGTGAACAGATTTCGTGTGATATCAGTTATTTCTAACAAGAATCAATAATAAATAAGGAGATTACTCTTTACCTATCATGCAGTTTAAAACAATTCAAGGGGTGGAAGTGCCCGAAATAGGACTCGGAACACACCGATTAATTGGCAGAGAAGGCGAAAATACCATTAAGTTGGCGCTTAACCTCGGCTATCGACACATTGATACCGCTCAAAGTTATAAGAATGAAAGAGAAGTGGGGGGGGCTATAAAAAGATCACATGTTGATCGGGAAGAGATTTTCCTTACCACTAAAATCTGGCATACTCATCTGGAGAAAGAGGATGTTCTTAAAATAGCCGAAGACTCCCTCCGGGAACTTGATACTCCCTATGTGGATCTTCTGTTGGTTCACTGGCCCAATCCTGACATTGATATTGAGAAGACAATGGAGGCCTTTCTGTCGCTTCGAGATCAGGGAAAAGCATTGAATATTGGTGTCGCTAACTTTCCTATGAAATTACTGAAAGAAGTGAATGAAGAATTAGCGGCCCCGATTTTTTGTAATCAGGTTGAGTACCACCCATTCCTGAGTCAGTTTGATCTGCTGGATTATGCTGCCGAAAAAGATCTTTTGTTTACTTCTCACTCACCGCTTGCAGATTCAAAAGTAATGGATCATCCATTACTTCAAGAGCTAGGAGAGAAGTATGGTAAGTCACCGGCTCAAATTGCTCTTCGTTGGTTGATTGAGCAGGAGCAAGTGGTTGCAATACCAAAAGCTTCTACAGAGCAGCACCTGAAAGAGAATATTGACGTGTACGATTTTGCTTTGGAAGATGATGACTTTTATGCCATCGACGACATTGACAAGTCAACGCGTTTGGTAGATCCTGATTTTGCCCCCGAGTGGGATAATTGAAGGCTTTAATTTTGGGAACAAAAAAGCCCTGCTAATTTCACTTAGCAAGGCTTGGGTTTTCGGGGTACAAAAATAGTTTATGAATGTAAGGGTGATGCTTCTTTACTGATTAACCCTTTCATCATTTCAGCAAAAAGCTGATGTGATTTTAGTCGCTCCTCATAATCAAATATATAGGAAGCAATAAGCACTTCGTTAACTTCCGTTTGTTTGATAAAAGCTTGAAGCTCATTTTCAATTTTAATTGGATCACCAATGAAAGAATAAGCCAGCATCTGGTTGAGAGCCATTTTGTATTGAATTCCCATAATAGTTGAGAGATCATCGACCGGGGGAGGAAGTGGTTCTCGTTCACCGGTTATGATGCCTAAAAACATCTGCTTCATAGACGTAGAAAGATACTCCGCTTTTTCGTTGCTGTTGGCAGCTATCATATTAATACCAGCCATAATATAAGGTTCGTCAAGTTGTTTTGAGGGCTTGAAGTTTTCGCGATATATGCGGATAGCCTCATGTAGCTGTTGGGGAGCAAAATGACTTGCAAAAGCGTAAGGTAATCCTAATTCAGCTGCTAAATGAGCACTATCGGTACTGGAACCTAGAATCCACAAGGGAACTTCGGTGCCTTCTCCGGGGAATGCCCTGACGTTACTGTCATTTTCTGCTGATAGGTATTTTCGAAGCTGTTTCACATTTTCAGGGAAATTATGTACTTGCTGTATGCGATCGGGGCGAATAGCATGAGCCGTAGCCTGGTCGGTTCCCGGCGCACGACCTAATCCCAGATCAATACGGTTGGGGTACATAGTTGCCAGTGTTCCAAACTGTTCAGCTATAACCAGCGGGGAGTGATTGGGAAGCATAATGCCACCTGAACCTACCCTTATAGAGGTTGTTGCTTCTGCTACATGGCCCAGTAAAACAGTGGTTGCTGAACTGGCAATATGTTTCATATTGTGGTGTTCAGCCATCCAAAAGCGATGGTAACCCTGTTCTTCAGCATGTTGTGCTAAATCACGGCTTTGCTGAATGGCCTGAGCTGTAGAACTTCCCTTTGTAACTACAGCAAGATCCAAAACGGAATACGGAATATTTGTGAGATTAATACTCATTTATGAAGCTTCTACTTTGTTGAATTTTCTTTTGAACCAAATCTTGGTATTTACACCGATATAATACATAGAAGGAACAAGAAAGAGAGTGAGAAAAGTTGCAAAACCAAGACCGTAGATAATAGTCCAGGCAAGTGGACCCCAGAACGAAGCATTATCACCACCGAAGTATAAGTTGGGTTCAAAGCTGGCAAAGAGGCCATAAAAGTCGATGTTTAGGCCGATAGCCAATGGGATAAGCCCGAGGATGGTAGAAGCTGCTGTTAGGAGTACAGGATTTAAACGAGTAGCTCCTCCTTCAATCACAGCGTCTTTCAGACTGGACCCTTCATTTCTTAAAATGTCGATGTAGTCAATTAGGATAATTCCATTCTTAACTACGATTCCCGCTACAGCGATGATACCCATCCCTGTAAGTACTACCGAGATATCCATTCCGAAAGTAGCAAAACCAATAAACACTCCAATCAAACTGAAAATTACCTGAGACATAATGATCAGGGATTTTCCAATAGAATTGAACTGGGCGACCAGAATCAGGAATATTAATCCAACAGCTGCAAGCAGGGCAACCATCAAGAACTGTCCGGTTTCAGCCTGTTCTTCTTGTTCACCGGTGAGTGAAATTTCATAGCCTTGGGGAATTTCGAAATCCTGTAGCGATTCTCTGATCTGCGTATTAATCTCATTAGCGTTATATCCTGACAATACGTTTGAGGAGAGGGTAACCACTCGCTCAAGGTCGATTCGGTTAATGGCCCCATAGCTGGATTCAAAGCGAGGAATTGCCACTGCAGATATCGGAATATTACCGGTTGGGGTAGCAACGGTCATGTTCATGAGATCGGTTATGTTGCTGCGGTCTTTTTGCTGTAACCGCAACCGAACATCATATTCATCCTCATCTTCTCGAAATGTTGAAATGGGAGATCCTAACAACGCAGTTCGGATAGCCGTCCCAATCTGCACATTACTGATCCCATAGCTGTTCGCTTTTTCATTATCGATATCAATGATGAGTTCGGGATTGTTGACCTGAAGATCAGACCTCAATTCTTCGATACCGGCAATGTCCTGATCCTGAATGTAGTTTTTGAAGTTTTCAGTGAGGCTAATGAGCTGTTCAAATTCATCTCCTGTAATTTCAATATTGATGGGTTTACCCGTAGGTGGACCTGATTGTTCTTTATCCACCGTAATCGTAGTTCCGGGAATACCTTGTACGTTTTCCCTGATTTCATTCAATAACTCCTGAGTGGAAACGCCATTGCGGTTTTGATAATCAACAAATTCTACGCTTACTTTACTTTTGGTGGCGGAAGGAGTTGGGTCACTGCTACTGGGAGGATTCGCTCCAATAGCTACATTTGAAATTACGGACTTAACGATGGGATTATCTCGACCAATAACTTCATATACCCGTTCTTCGATCTTTTGATTGATCCGGTTGGTTTCATCTAAATCGGTACCGGCAGGCATCTCGTTGTAAACGTATACAAAATTAGGTTCTCCGCTGGGGAAAAAGACTACTTTCGGAGACACAATTCCCAATAAGAAGAAACTGAATACAAGAAATATTACGGCAGAGACCAACGTGTACCAAGGCCGAAATCCAACCAAAATCCATTTGATAGCATCGTGGTAAGCTTGCTGTAGTTTTGGTAATGCAGATTCGTTGAATTTTCTTATCAAAGGCTTCAGTATAAAACGCTCTAATAACCATAGTAGGTAAAGGAAGATGAGGATATTGGCCACAAACATTCCGCCAGTCAGATAGAATATCACAGCAAGTGCACCAACTACTGCTGATGCGATCCACAAGAACGTGTTGTTATGGCTGTCGTCTCCGTTTATGTGTTCTTCATCTTCACTAATAAAAGAAACCGCAAAAACGGGATTCATGATGAGCGCCACGAGTAATGAGGCCACCAATGTTAAGATCAGCGTGACCGGCAGATAGAACATAAACTGACCGATAATTCCACCCCAGAATAACAAAGGGAAGAAGGGGGCAATGGTCGTTAGTGTTCCAGTAATTACAGGAAGAGCAATTTCTCCCGCTGCTTTTTTGGCAGCATCCATTTTACTTAGCTCGCCTTTGGTTACATGTCGATAGATGTTTTCTACGATTACAATGGCGTTATCTACCACAATACCCAGACCAAGAATGAGGGCAAAAAGTACGACGGTGTTGATTGAAAAATCGATTACCGGCATTACTGAAAAAGCGATAAGGGTAGAAAGTGGAATAGCGAGTCCTACAAAAACCGCATTTTGAACCCCCATGATGAACATCAGCACCAAGACCACAAAAAAGAAGCCAAGGATTACGGTGTTGAATAAGTTGGAAACGCTGTCTTTGGTGTCTTGAGAACGATCGCCTGTTACAGTGATATTCAGTTCATCCGGAAATTGATTTTCCTGCAAATCCTTAAGAATAGCCATACTGGCTTCAGAAGTTTCAATCAGATTTCCACCACTTTTTTTCTTTACGTTGATGGTAATAACCGGCTCACCATATAGACTTGCATAACTTTCACGGTCAGCAAAATCATCTTGAATCTGGGCGATGTCTTTCAGGTAAACTTCATCCCCAAGGTTATTTTTGATGATGAGGTTTTCCAGGTCGCTGGCTTCTTCAATTTCACCATCAACCCGAACCGAACGCTCCATAGTGCCGAGGTCAAGCTGACCCGCAGAAACGGTCATGTTTTTGTTAGTAACCGCAGTACTGATGCTATTGAAGGTAATTCCAGCAGCCTGCATTTTTTGTAAGTCTACATTAATCTGGATTTCACGTTCCAGTGCGCCCACAATTTCTGCTTCGTTTACATCGGTCAGGCTTTCAATTCGGTCCTGAATTTCATCCGCAAACTCCTTCAGTTCCACCAAATCAAAGTTACCGGAAAGGTTGATGTTCAGGATTGGCTGATCATCAAGGTTGAAATCACTTACCTGCGGTTCCTGCGTAAGTTGTGCCGGAAGTTCAGCCCGGGCTTTATCAACGGCATCGTTAACTTCCTGCTGTGCAACCAGTTTGTCTTTGCTGGTTTGAAATTCCACGGTTATGATTGAAGTGGCCTGCTTAGACACACTGCTTATCACATCAATGCCATCAATACCCTTTAATTCCTGCTCAATGGGGCGTGTGATTACGTTTTCGATATCAGCGGGTGAAGCACCTGCATACACCGTTACAACGTTAAAAATAGGGATTTCTACTTCGGGAAAGCTCTCTTTAGGAAGCGTGATGTACGAATAAATACCAATAATCGTAATCAATACCGTAAGCAAATACACGGTAGTACGGTTATTGATCGAAAGACTCGAAATTTTAAACTCTTTGAAATTCATTGCTTATGCTCGCTCTATAATTAATTTTCTTCCTGAATGGAGATCGGCTGCCCGTTAGACAGGTTGGCATAGCCGGAGGTGATCAGAAGCTCCCCAGCCTGCAATCCTTCGCTAATAACCATGTCGTTTTTATAGCTCTGGGCGGTGGTTACCTCTCTTCGTGTAGCAATCCAGCCTTCGTTGGTTTCTTCCGCTACAAACACATGATTTTTATTATTTGCTTTCTGGACGGTGTTTAAGGGAATCACGATTTGATCGGTCAGCGTCACGTCATTAATCCTGATTTTCGCCATCATGTTGGGACGAATTTGTTCCATATTGTCTGGCAGATATATTTCCACTCCAAATGTTCGGTTTGAAGGATTAATTACTTTACTCACCACATCCAACCTTTTGTTGATAGGGGAGATATCTAGGCTTGGGAAAGAAACTTGCACACTATCTGTCTGGTCAACCCGGGTGATATATGCTTCAGAAACAGAAGCTGTAACTTTTAAAGCCTCAGAATTAGTTAACTGAAAGACCGGAGTTCCTGGTCCCACCGTTTCCCCAACTTTCAAGTCAACCTGATTTACGGTTCCTGAAATCGTAGCCCGGATGGTATAATTTTCATATTGCTCATTTAACGTTGCCAGCTGGTTTTTGGCTGATTCATACTGGGTTTTGGATTGAAGGAGTTCAATTTCGGAACCTACATTTTGGTCGCGCAAATTTTGTTGACGCTCATACACTGTTTTTGCCAGTTCCAACTGTGTTTTCACTTCCTGAAGTTGACTTCGTGTAATTTCGCCATCCAGCTTTGCAAGGATATCGCCTTTTTTAACATCCTGACCTGCACGTACCCGAATTTCTTCAACGGTAGCTGTGGTTTTGGGAGTAATCATGATGGTTTTATCCGACTCCACATCTCCCTGAATGCTTATATAATGGTGGAATACGGAAGGTTGAATTTCCTGAACATAAACCGGAGTTGTATTCTTCGGGACTTCACTTTCGCCGGTTTCAGTGTCTCCGCCGTTTCCACAGCCGGTAATCAGTAGAACTAAGGCGAGTATCGATATTTGAGATTTCATTTGAGTGAGTTTCATGTTATTTGAGTTCAATATTTTCTTTGATGTCTTGAATGTCTTGCCCCACAAAAGGCACTTGTCCAACGGCCTGATCGTATTGGGCTTTGGCCGACAAATAGCCGGAAACCATTTGGGCGTAATTAATTTCAGCCTGACGCAGTTGTAAGTTGGCATCCGTCACTTCCTGCTGTGAGCCCAGTCCGTTTTGATAGCGTACTAAAGCTCGTTCATATCCACGTTCAGCTTGCTGTAATGCTTTTTTTAGCGCATCACTTGTTTGTAAAGCCTCGCGGACGCCCTGCTTGGCAGTAAAAATTTCTTTGTTGGCTTTTTGTTTAGCTTGATAAAGTTGAAGCTGTGTATCTTTAATCTGAATTTTAGCCTGCTGAATGGCAGCATCTCTTTGAAAGCCCTGAAAAATAGGAAGCTGAATTCCGAGTGATAACGTTTGTGAACGGGCCCGGGAATCATCTGTTCCAAAAAATTGAGGAGTTCCGGGCTGAGAAGCAGTCCAGTTCAACCCATAATTTGCTACAATATTGGGTAGATATGTACTCCGCTGAGCATCCAGCTGTTTGCCTTGCAGTTTTTTCTGAATATCAAGTATTCTGAGATCTCCGCGAAGATCCATGGCCTGTCTTAAAGCCACAGAATCACTTTCTAAAACCAGTGGGGTTAAGCTGTCAATATGCTTCAGTTCTTCATTATCACTTGTTTCGACTGTATTGGTGTAAATGTCATAGGTACTCAAATCACCTTTAATACTGATAGAAAGCTGTACCGGAAGCCCCATCACATCCAGTAGCTCTTGAAGCGCATTCTGAACACCGAATTGAGCTCTTGTAAGCTGAGGCTTCAGGTTACTAAGCTGAACTTCCAGCTGCAGGACGGCATATTCATCTGTAAATCCTTGTTCATACAATTTTCGGGCATCTGACAGATTTTTTTCAATCCGCTCAATTTGGGATTCAGACAATCGAAGCTGTTCTTTAGCCACCAAAGCCTGGTAATATGCAATCCTGGTTTGCGTAACAATGCCCTGGGCAGTAGCACGCATACTTTCAGATTGAGCTGCCTTATATAATTCCGAACTGCTAATGCCTACAAAAGCCTGTCCGCTAAAAATAGTTTGGGAAACCGTAAAGCCTCCTTGCCAATTGTTATCCGTTCCGAATGCAACGGGAACCAGTTCATTGGGATCCGCATTGGGATCAAAAATGACAGCGGGAATAAAGTTTACAGGCACTTCGAGATTTCGGGTGTAATTTGCTGAAGCAGCGATATCCGGCATTACATTACTCCATGCTGTACGTATTTGCTGGTCAGCATCCCGAACAGAAAGCAGTGACCGTTTCATCTGGGTATTATTGGCCAGAGAAATTTGAATGGCTTGTTCTAAATTCAGCGTTTGGCTTAGTGAGTCAGCTATATTTTCTACAGGTTGGGAAAAAGAAGCGGATGTGAATCCAAAAGTTATGATCATTATGAACACTCCCAGTGTGTTAAAGGAGTGGGGTAAAGTTCGTTTCATGAGTGAGTTCAAAATTTGATTGGGTATTCTTGTTTATTAAAAACATTAATTACTTGAAGGTATACTGAACTGTATATCCAGATACTGTTCCATCAGTTTGGGAATGGTTAAACTGTATTCATCCAGGATTTGTTGAACTTTTTGATTTGGGTCAGACAGGTAAAATTGAAGCATTCCATTCATTTGGGCTCCAAGCATCAGCGCAATAACTTTGGGCGGGGTATCGGTTTTAATACTTCCATCCTGTATTCCAATTTGTATAGACCGTACAATGATCATAAGTAACTCATTCTGCAGGAGCCGGCACTCCTCAACCACTTCATGTTCTTCATCCAGGTCGTTCATTCTGGTTTGCTCATATATCATCATGGCACGGGTAAAGGTGCGATGCTCCGTAAGAAATTCCAGAAAAGTCAGCATCATCTTTTTAACAAGATCTGCGCCTTTCTTGTCCTCCTGGATAATTTCCAGAAATTGGGTGTGAAGTCTGCTTAATCCTCTTTTCTTAATGGCCTGATGCAGCGTCGATTTATCTTTGAAGTATAGATAGAGGGTTCCTTTGCTTAGCTCAGCCAGTTCAGCGATTTCTTCCATCGTGGTTTTTTCAAACCCCTGACGGTTGATCAGCTCAATAGCAGCTGTCAAAATCTGATCTTTCCTGCGTTTGCGTTCGCGCTGTTTACGCTCTTTGGTTCCCATTTCACTAACTCTTAGTCATAAGGTGACTGACACTTGTTATTTATTGTTCAGTAAGTTTACTAATTAGTAAACTAAATAAACATAGTGAATTTTAATTTAGATTTGAGGTGCTCAAGGCGGGTTATAAAAGTTCATTAATCCCTGGAAATGCTATTTAAAGGGAATGAAAGCAGTTTAGTGTATCACAGAAGGGAAGGGAGAGAAGCTCGCCAAAAGTTCAGTTAACATTTTTTTAATGAACGTACAGTCACTTTTTGTGCGAACGAATATCAGAGTTTATTTTCAGACTTGTATTTCTGAATCAAATCTTTGGTCTGTCGGCTGATAAATTGGTGAAAGTGATTAGCGCGTTTCAGTCGTTGCGTATCAGTTTCTTTCTCTTCCTGAACCAGCTTTAAACCCTTTGCAGTTATTTTTTCCAGATCGAGAGAAAGCTGAAGCTGCTTCTCCATAAAGTCGACCAGTGAACCTTCTTTGAGTTTAAAGTAGATTTGGCGTTCTCCTTTAACCCGTATTTTTTCGATGAGCCCTCGCTCCAGCAGCATCCGCGTAGTATTGCTTACCGAGGCTTTACTGATATCCAGATTATCCATCAGATCCGGGAATGATTGGTGGGGAGGATCACAGATGAGCAACCAGCCAAGAATTTGTCCATATATTCTTGGATGACCCAGCTCTTCAATTTTCATGCTGAAGTCTTCTACAAAGTCAATTTTCTCTGAATAGGAATCCGGGGCCAATGGTTTTATTTATTTAAATCGTTGTGTATAGATAAAATGATAAATAGAAATTTTGTGTGTTGCTAACAAAGTTTACCATTAGCTACATTTAGCTAAAGCCAGGATGTTACCATCCTGGTTTTTTAGTTGATGGGTAAATTTACGAGGCTCGTGTTCCATGCGTTGGGATGTGATGATATCCCCGACTTTACTTTCTCGCATAAATATGATGTCCATATTCTTTATGAGGTAGGCTTTTTCTTCGTCATAACTTTCCATCACCCATTCTACAAACCGGGCATTATTGACATGATTATTCATATCTAAATCGGACTTACGAACCACAAACTTCTTCTCCATGTCCGGTTCATCAAAAGACTCAATTTTGTCTGACTTGATGGGCATTACATGCTCGAGATCTGTAAGCCTCAGATCCAAAACTTCCTGCGGCATTCGGGTGGGGCGTCGGGTTTTCATGTTGATCATCATCCAGTAGCTGAGACATGCCCCGATTTGGTTTTCCTCTTCATCCAGTATACGGTAATCACGATAAGCTCGTAAAGCATCACCGGCAGCCGGCCAGGTTTCTATGGTAATCTTTTCCCGCCAGTTTGGATAGCGCTCCATTTTGATATCCATTCGGTGCAAGACCCAGGTAAGGTCTTTTTCCTGAAGTTGGGTGATATCAAAGTCTAGTTTAAGGGCGTGATTTCCTGCTACTTCCTGAAAAAGTCCGCAAACAGCCTGCAGTGTAATTTGTCCACCTGCTCCTACTTCGCTGGCACGGATAGTAAAGTTCTCAGAATGCTTTGTAATGTCTTCTGACATGGATAAGTATAGGTTTCAATTCACCTAAAACATAACCTAAATATTGCATTGATGTAAGAGCGATTACTTCGCAGCGTGTAAAATCCGGTTGCTCCAAATCTTGATGTCATCCAGAATCACATAGATAGAAGGAAGTACCAGCAGTGTTACTACGGTGGAGAAGGTTAGTCCACCCACAATAGCACGAGCCATAGGGAAGTAGGGAGGACCTTCGCCACCAATCTGAGTAGTTCCAAAACAAAGTGGAACTAAGCCCAATACGGTTGTTGCAGCGGTCATCAAGATAGGGCGCATACGATCGCGACCGCCTTGGATAACAGCATCTCTACGGGAAAGTCCTTCGCTTCTTAAATGGTTGATGTGATCGATAAGCACAATTCCGTTATTCACTACGATTCCCATCAAGATGAGGATTCCAATGAAAGCCATCAGGTCGAAATTGGTTCCGGTGATAAAGAAGAACCAAAAGATTCCAATCACTCCATAGAAAATACAAGTGATTACACTTGTTGGGTAGATTAGGGATTCAAATAGAGAAGCCATAATCAGGTATATGAGGAAGAATGCGATACCAATGTTAAATAACATGGTGTTCATAGCATCCATATCATTTCCAAAACTACGTCCGTAGCTCCATCCATAGCCTGCGGGATAAACGATTTGATCCATCACCTTGGAAATTTGCTCACGGGCTTCTTCGGAGGTAATATCGGCTAGGTTAATACCAATGCCTAATGAGGTCCGGCGGTTCTCGCGGAAAATGCGTCCGGCACCCGAACTTTGCTCAAAGTCAGCTAGAGAAGCGAGTTTAACTGTTTGTTCATCCCCAATGGAGATTGGTAAGTTTTTGAGATCATCCAGAGACTGTCGGTTCACATCCTGGAAAGCAAGTACCACATCAATTTCACTTTCTTCACCCCGAATACGCTGAATCGTTTGTCCACGCATAGCACCTGAAACCATACTGGCCACGGCGGATGAAGTAAGCCCAAAATTTCGGGCCCGGTCATGATTTACGGTAAGGCGAATTTCTTCACTGCCACTTTCAGCTTCAGAACGGACATCAGCAAATCCATCAATTTGTCCGAGTCTCCATTCAACTTGTTCGGCTAATTCTTCCAGTACATCCATGGATTCACCCTGAACAAACACCCGAACCTGCTCAGCGCTGTTTCGGCTTACGAACTCAAAGCCCGGCTGACCAATAGCTATCTTGGGGAGATCTTTTTCGATCTCTTCCTTAATCAGAGTAACTGCTTTTTTAGCATCGTCTTCATCAATCAGGTTAATGGTGGATTGGGCATATTCCGGCTGGTAATAAGTGTAGACAGATTCGATTTCAAACTTATCCTGATTCTCGTACAGATAGTCTTCAATACGATCTACGGATTCTTTAACGCGCTCAAGAGTATAATTGGCATTCAGGTTGTACTGAAGGTTTAGTTGGCGCTCCTCAACCCGTGGAAACATATCCACGCTCATGAAAGACATAGGAATTATTCCGCTTAAAAATAGTAGCACTATAAAAGCCACAGATATCTTTCTGCGCTCCAGCAGCCAGCCAAGAAGAGCAGAATATTTCACGGATAATTTATCAATAATCGTTTTTTTCTTCGATTTCTTGGGCGGGTTAATTTTGGTAGCTAAAAGGGGTATTACAGTCAACGAAATTACCAAGGAAGCAATCAGTGCTATGATAATTGCCATTCCGATATAGTACATATGCTGAGAAATAAAGCTTTCATTCACCACATTGGGAAGAAATACAATGATTGATGTAAGCGTACCGGCTGTAACCGCAATCGATACCTCTTTAGTACCTAATATGGCTGAGTCTTTAGCACTTTTTCCATTCCTTTGAAAACGGTGGATATTCTCTGTCACAACAACAGCATTATCTACAAGCATACCGATGGCTAACATAAGTCCCATCATTGAAAGGATATTCAAGGAGATATCGAGGAAGTAGAAAAAACCCAGTGTTACAATGAGTGAAAACGGAACGGCAGTAGCAACAATCAGAGTAGTGCCCAACTGGCGCAAGAAAATGTATAGGACAAGAATAGAGAAAAGAGCACCAATCATGCCGGAGTTAAACAACTCTTTAAGGGAACTTAAGATCCCATCAGCCTGATTAAACATCTCATAAATTTCGATACCCCGCATTTCGGGTAACTTGTTGATTTCGTCAATCTCTGCTAAAACTTCATCAACAACCTGAACGGTGTTCGCGGTTGATTCTTTGGTGATATCAAGGCCAATGGCATATTTGCGATCCAAATGCCGGGCATAATTTCGTTCCGGAGAGGTGTATTTAACTTGTGCAATGTCTTTAACCCGGATATTATTTTCAGCAATAATAATGTTTCCGATATCATCAGAACCGTTAAGATTACCTACCGGCCGAACCATGTATCTAAGCCCTGAGTCAGTAATCTTACCCGCTGAAATAGAGAAGTTTGCCTGACGAAGGGTAGTGCTCAATCTGTTTAGATCAATGTTGTATTGGGTAAGTCGGTCAGGATCTAATTCAATACGAATTTCTTTCTTCTCAACACCATACAACGTTACTTGTCCCACCCCGGGAATGCGTTCAATACGTTTTTTTAAGTTTCTATTGAGGAGGTCAAAGGCATCCGACAAATCCCGCTCACTGGATATCCGAAGCTGTAGGGTAGGAGCATCCCCATCCTGAAATTTATTGATGGTATAATATTCGAAGTCATCAGGAAGTTGATTTCGAATACTCTCAATCTTTTCCTTTATCTCGATAGCCTTCAGGTCAATATCATTTCCCTGTTTGAAGATGACCACAACACCAGCGTTATCTTCACCGGAGTTGGAGTTAATTCTTTCCACTCCACTGATCGTCGCCAATACTTCCTCTATGGGTCGGGCTATGTTTTCATTAACTTCAGTAGGGGTAGAATTTGGATAAGGGAGCTGCACAAAAGCACCCGGAAAGGTGATGTTTGGCATAAACTCTAAGGGAACCAGTCGTGTGGCAATCAACCCAACAACCAAAAGGCTTACAAAGACCATAATGGTTGTTACCGGGCGACGAATGGAGATATCGGTAATGTGCATGGACATAGCTTAAGCCGTTTCAGTTTCGGTTGTCACAGTATAGTTCTTACGATCAAGGAGATCGTACATCACCGGAATAACAACTAATGTGAGGAGGGTTGAGAATAACAGACCGCCAATAACTGTAATACCCATTGGGGCACGTAATTCGGCTCCATCACCAAAGCCAATGGCAAGAGGGAGGAGGCCAAGCGTGGTCGTCATGGTTGTCATCAAGATTGGTCGCAAACGTGATTTTCCGCCTTCCTTAATGGCTTCAAGTTTCTCGGTGCCTTTCATGCGCATTTGGTTAATCAGGTCAATTAAGACGATAGCGTTGTTTACTACAATACCAGCCAGTAAAATCAGCCCAATAAATACGACTACACTGATGGTAGTACTGGTTATATATAGCGCGAGGATTGCACCAACCAATGCAAGCGGTATAGTAAATAGGATAATAAAAGGGTGAAGCAGCGACTCAAACTGTGAGGCCATCACCAAGTAAACAAGAAATACGGCTAATGAAAGTGCAAAAATGAGGGACTGAAATGATTCAGACATTTCCTCATTCTGTCCGCCAATTTCAGCAAAAATACCTGTTGGCAGAGTGACTTCAGATAAAGCGACATTCACGTCTTCAGCGGCTTCCCCTAAATCACCATAATTTAGGTTTGCGGATACAATGGCTACACGCTGTTGTGCAACTCTGCGAATTTCACCGGGACCGTTAGCGATTTGGACATCTGCAATAGCGCTCAACGGAATAGGTCGTTCGCTGTTGGGATTAACAATCAATCGCTGAATCTCATCAATAGAGGCGCGGTCGGTTTCACGGGCTCGTACAAGCACATCAATTTTGCGATCTCTCCATGAATATCGGGTAGCTACATCTCCACGGACATTGCTGACAATTCGGTCGGCCACTTCATGGACCTGAAGTCCTAATGCAGCTGCACGGTCGCGATCAAACAGAATTTGAATTTCCGGGCTCCCGTTTTCCATAGTGCTTTTCACATCTGCAAAACGGTTGTTTTCGGAAAGTTTTCGGGCGACAGCATCACCAGCTAATTTCAATTTGTCCAGATCAAAGCCACTGATTTCAATTTCAACAGGTGTTTTGAAGGAAAAGAGGGAAGGTCTGGAAAACTTGTATTGTAATCCCGGTACCTGTTGCAGGGATGATCTCATCTGATCCATGGCTCTTTCCTCTTCGAGTGAGGATGAACCTGAAGCAAGCGTAACACTTAATTCACCCCAATTTTCACCACCTTGTTCAGGGTTGGCATCCATTTGGTTACCGGTTCCGGCAACTGCAAAAGTAGTTTGTACATTTTGCAAGCTTTTGGAATTATTCTGAACAGAGCGCAAAGCCTTATCTGTTTCTTCGATAGGAGTACCTGGAGGAAGTTTGAATTCCACCGCAAATTCGCCTTGAGATAGTTGAGGGATTAATTCTATACCAATCTGTGGAACCAATGCAATGGAACCTGCGAACATCAATAAAGCAGTAGTAAGCACGATAAATCTATTATTTAATGACCATCGAAGCATGCCTGAATACATTTTCTCAATAGCCTGATAGGACTTATCAAAAACCCATACAAACGGGGAGAATAGTGCTTTGGTGATTTTACCAATCCATCTAAAAAGGAATCTTAACCCACGTGTAATTAAAGTTGGGATGGTGTAGAATAAAAACATGCGAACGGCGCGCAAACCACGCCCCGCTTTAGTTTTAGGTTCTTTAAGATCCAAAGGCTGAGCCTCTGATTTTTTACCACCAATAGAAGACAACATCGGAATTAAAGTGATGGCTACAATCAGAGAAGCAAGTAATGAAAAAGTTACCGTGAGGGCCTGGTCACGGAATAATTGTCCGGCAATTCCCTGAACGAAAACCAATGGAAAGAACACAGCAATAGTCGTAAGGGTAGAAGCGATAACAGCCATACCAACTTCACCGGCTCCTTCACGGGCCGATTCTACAATTCCTTTCCCCATCTCCCGATGTCGGGCGATATTTTCGAGTACAACAATGGAGTTATCCACCAGCATACCAATACCTAGGGCAATCCCTCCCAAAGACATAATGTTTAAGGAAATGTCATTGCCGTACATGAGGTTGAAAGTGGCAATAATTGAAACCGGAATAGAGACCGAAATGATAACGGTAGTCCAGAAATTTCGAAGGAAGAGATAAAGCACAATCACAGCTAAGATACCGCCAATGATTCCCGCATTTTTCACCTCATCTACAGCAGAAGCTATAAAAACTGATTGGTCATATACTTTCTCCAGCTTCATTTCATTGGGAAGGGCACCTTTTATTTGAGAAACCCGGGCATTTATAGCGTCAGCAGTTGCTACAGTATTGGCATCACCTTCCTTGTAGATTGCAATTTCAACCGCTTCAGAACCATTGAGGCGGGTAATAGCTTCACGTTCTTTATAAGCCTGTACAACTTCAGCTACATCTTTGAGATAGATCGTATTTTCAGGAGTAGCAGACACTACTACATTCCTGATTTGATCTACCGTCTTAAATTCATTGAGTGTGCGTACCAGGTACTGCTGTGCTCCTTCCTCCAAACGTCCACCGGAAAGGTTTACATTTTCGGCGCCTAATATTTGAGTAACGGATTCGATAGGGATGTTCAAGTAGGAAAGTCGCTGCTGGTCAATATTGACCTGAATTTCTTCTTCAAGACCACCACTGATTTTTACCGAAGCTACTCCCAGGGCTGATTCTAAGTTCTTTTTAAGCTGTTCATCAGCTAATACACGCAGACCTTTTAACCGTGAAATAGCATCCGGACTTTCTAAATCCTGATATGACGCATAATCAACATCCGCTTCATTACTAGTTGATTCAGGCTCTTCTTCACTGTAGTAAAGTGCATATCGCATGATTGGATCAAGCGTAGGGTCGAAACGCAACGTAACCGGTTTGTCTGCATCTAAAGGAAGTTGGACGGCATCAAGCTTAGCCATTACGTCAAGGTTGGCGATATTCATATCGGTACCCCAGGCAAACTCAAGCACAACGTCAGACTGACTGGCTCTTGAAATTGAACGAACTTGCTGAACTCCTTTTACTACACCAACTGCTTCTTCAACAGGCTTGGTTATCAGGTTTTCGACCTCAACCGGTGCTGCTCCTTCAAATTCAGTGCGAATGGTGAGCGTTGGATAGCTGAGTTCAGGTAATAGATTTACGTTTAATCTGGAAAGAGAGACCATGCCGAACAGCAATATGCCAACTGTAAACATAGCGATGGTAACTTTCCGGCGTATAGAAAGGTCTATTATTTTCATGGGAGTACCCGCTTACAGATTGGTAATTACATTTACTTTTGAGCTGTCTTGCAGGCTTCCCTGCCCAATGGTGACCACCATTTCACCGTCCTCAAGTCCATCGATAACCTCGATATTCATTCCATTCACATATCCGGTGCGAATTTGTTTTTTGAAGGCCAGCGAGTCTTTTATCACATATACGCTTTGGGCTAAATCTTGAGACATTACCGCAGACTTGGGAATCATTCGGGTATTTTCGCGGGTGTCATATACAATTTTAACGCGGCCAAACATTCCGGGTCTCAACATGTCTTTGGTTTCATCTACAAAGATGGTGACTTTAAACGTCCCGGTTTCTGAATCAACGACAGGACTGATTCGCTCTACGTGGCCCAAAAATGTTTGATTTGGAAGGGCATCAACTCTGAGTTCAGTTCTTTGATCTTTTCTGATCTTAGCCATTTCATGTTCTGGAATATGAAGAATAGCCTGTAGCGGACTAAAGTCAGTTACCCGATATACCTGCTGATCAGTACCAATCATATTTCCAACCTTCACATATCGTTCTGAAATCACGCCGCTGATAGGAGACTTAATAGAAGTATGCTCTAAGTTGAGCTGAGCCAGTTCATAGGCTGCTTTTTGAGACTCAAACTCATATTGAGAGTTTTGGTATGCTTCTGCAGCGATCAGGTTTTTCTCATACAGTTCTTTATTTCTCTGAAAGTCGTTTTGAAGACGGTCGAGAGTAGCTTTTGCGCGGGCGGCCTCAATTCGATATTGGTCATCTTCAATTTTTGCGATGACCTGACCTGCCTTAACCTGATCTCCTTCTTCTACATAAATTTCACGGACAATACCACGAACTCTGGCAACAACAGTGGCCTCTTGTTCAGCTTCGAGGGTAGCGGTATTGGCATAGTAAGCTGAAATATTACCACGGCTTACATTGCTGACTTCAACTGGAATAACCAGTTTTTCGTCTTCATTATTTTGATCTTGATTATCTCCATTGCTGCAGGCAGAAGTGCCAATTAACAGTGCAATAAGTAGTAAGGCAGAAAGGGGGTAGCTAAATTTTTTCATGGGAGTGTGTTAAAACCTATTTTGTTATTTCCAACACGGCACACTACGACATGACTAATTCTTTGTTTCGATAGAAGTGAAGTAATTGGCAGGGTTGGATGCTATTAACTACACTAAACCCAGTTGAAAAGGTTACATACATCAAGAAAAAGGAAGGAAGTATTTCTTAAGAAATTTTTTCGATTACCTTTCGTGAGCAGCGATTATTTTGTCCATCATGGTGTTGGTGTCGGGATTCACAATCATCCGTTCTTCTTTTTCTTCAAACCAAGCCAGTGTCTCTTTAATACCTTCGCTGAAAGGAATAGTAGCTGTATAGTTAGGGACCAACTGTTTGATTTTGGAATTATCGAAGATGGCACAATGAGCTTTGTCGCCAAGTAGGCCGTCAGCTTCTCCGGGAGCTATTCTTGAAATGAAATCGGAAGAAATATGGACAGCATTTAGCTCTACTCCGGCAGCGTTGGCAACCGCTTCGTAAATTTGATTCCAGGTGAGGACTTCATCGGAAGTAATATTGATGGCTTGACCCAATGAACGCTGATTACCCAACAATCCTGTAAATCCTTTTGCGAAATCCCGGGCATGCGTAATCGTCCAGAGAGAAGTGCCGTCGCCGTGGATAATCACTTTCTTGCCTTTCTTCATACGGTCAATGATGGTGTACTCAGTCCACCCCCCAATAGCTACCGGAATTCTAGTATCATAAGTATGTGAAGGTCGTACGACAGTAACTGGGAATTGATCTTCCCGGTAGGCTTCCATCAAAAGTTCTTCGCAAGCAATTTTATCTCTGGAATATTCCCAAAAAGGATTTGAAAGGGGTGTTGATTCATCAATAACCGGCATGCTTGGAGGCTTTTGATAGATAGAAGCTGAACTGATAAAGATATATTGCTTCGTCTTTCCTCTGAATAGCTGCAGATCGTTTTGAATATGTTCGGGGATGAAAGCAATCCAGTTTACAACTACATCCCATGTATGTTCTTGTAAAGCTTTCTTGGTCTCTTCCAGATTATAAATATCTGCTGCGATGGTTTTAGCACCGGGAATATCTGCATCTGTCTTACCCCGGTTCAATAAGTATAAATCAATGCCTTTAGATAAAGCTAATTTACTAACTGATCTGCTTATGTTGCCGGTACCGCCGATGAAGAGGACTTTCATTGAGTTATATTTTAGAGATTTAAGTCACTTAAAATATATAGATAGTCTGTTTATTCAATCATCTTTTTAGGCAATTTGACAATAAACTCGGTTCCTTCACCTTCTTTGGTGTTTACTTTGATAGTGCCTTGATGGAGATCGATCATCTCCTTACATAAAAGCATTCCAAGTCCTGTTCCTTTTTCCTGATTGGTACCCTTTCTTTTTGGCCGGGATGAGGGGTCAAATAAACGAGCTCTTACCTTTTCAGGCATTCCAATTCCATAATCTTTAATAGAGATGACCGTATCAGTTTCTGTTTCAGAAATGGTAATATCGATCTCACTTTCAGGTTCAGAAAACTTCAAAGCATTTGAAATTAAATTCCGGAAAATGGTAGAAACCATTGAGGAATCAGCATTTATTTCTGCAGACGTCCTGTAATCTGTGTTTATAGTTATTTGTTTACTTTCTGCAGTAGATTTGAACAATGAGAGGACTTTATTGATCTCAGAGGTTAGTTCAAATTTCGAGTAATTTGGTTCAAGCGTATCTCTTTTCAGGCGTGTCCAACCTAGTAGATTCTCAAAAAGCTGATGCGCTTGACGAGATGATTGTTGAACCATTTCTAGCTTGTGAGTAAAATCATCATCCAGTTCGGAATAATCTTCTGCCTCATACATAAGCAGCTCGAGCATGCCGGTAATTCCAAAAAAGGCTCCTTTCAAATCATGCCCGATAATTGAGTAGAGTTTGTCCTGAGTTTCAGTCAGGTTTTGGAGCTCTTTATTCTGAAGATTAATTTTTTGCTGATATTCTTTTTGTTTCGTTATATCCTGAAAAGTCCCATGGAGTTTGTAAGCTTTACCTTCCGCAAATAATGCTTTTCCAATAGCACGCACCCATTTTTTTGTTCCTTTAGCACTTGTGAAGGGTAACACTAAATCGTAGGGCTCTCCGGTTTCAAGGGTTACTTTAAGGGATTCCTGAAGGGTTTCTTGTGCTTCTTTTGGAAAGTAACTAAGACCTTCATCTAAGAAAACTTCTGATCCAATTTCTTTCTCATGGATACGGTAAACTTCATCGGTCCAAAATAATTTCCCGGATTCCAGATTAATTTCCCATCCTCCTACATTTGCCATTTTCTGTGCTTGAGCAAATAATATCTCAAGATTCTTTTGTTTTGATATGTCTCTGGAAGTAGTTTGGAGGCTGACTACTTCACCCTCTTCATCTGTAATAATTTCAGTTGCGGTATCAAACCAGACATAAGAGCCATCTTTTTTTCGAATTCGATAATGGAAATTTCTGGATGGATCTTTTTCGAGTGCCTTTTGGTGAGATTCTGATTTGATTCTTTCTTGGTCTTTTGGGTGAAAGAATTCATAAGGGTTTTTACCTACAAGCTCTTTAGGTGTATATCCCAGAAGGTTTTCGACAGAGGGGGAGACAAATTTATAAGTGCCGTCTGGATCATGTAAACAGATCATATCGGCGGAATTCTTTGAGATCAGCCTGTAAAGCTCTTTTTGGTCCTGAAGTTGCTTTTCTACTTGTTTACGTTTTATGATACCACTAATCCATTGCGAAAGCAGTTTGATTAAATTTCTGTCTGCCGCAATAAAACCATCTTTTTTGGGCTTAGAACTCGAAAAGTTAAGCGTGCCATAAATGTCATCGTCAACAATAATGGGAATACCGATGTAAGATTCTAGCTCAAAGAATTCGTAACAAGGATGGCGACTCCACGGGCTTTCTTTCATGTAATCAATGGCGATTGCCCGGTTGCTTTCTAACGTGATGGCACAGAAAGTATGGCCTAGTTTAAATTTTTGGCCATTTTCCAACCCATTATGTTTAGCATAATGATGCTGTATTATATACGTCTGATCAACAACTTTACTGATAATCCCTATTTCCATTCCCAAAAGTTGGGTAGAAAGTTTAAGAGCATTATCGAGCTGGATATCCAAATTAGTATCTGTCTGAGATACAATTTGATACAGTAAACGCTGTCTTATTTCTGCCTCTTCAATATTCTCAATTTTGAAGAGGTCGTTTTGCCCTTCCATCATATATAATACCATTGATTCCTAGACTAAATTTAAACAAAAACCTTTCGATAGACCACTTAGGTTTTCCTTATCGGCACTAGTCCAATGATCATTAAGTTCAAAACAAAAAAAAGCCACAAATCATATTTCAGATTTGTGGCTAGGGAGGGAAATCAAAAAAGTTATCCCAGGAAATTAGATCCTAATTCCGGTATTAATACTTCTGTATCGGTAAGATCTTCCAGAATAGCTTTAAATTCTTCAGGATCTCCAACCAATGGTGGCCATGTTCCATAGTGTATTGGCACTGCTATTTTTGCACCGATCATTTCCACGGCATAAGCAGCTTCTTCATGTCCCATGGTGAAGTGGTCTCCAATTGGGGCTAATACTACATGAGGGCGATAGAGTTCGCCATAAATTTCAAGGTCAGCAAAAATATTGGTATCACCCATATGGTAAACGCATATGTCATCTTCAAATGAGAGTATAAGACCTCCGGGATCACCAGCGTATTTGCCTTTGAACGAAGAGCTGTGGTTGGCTGAAACAAGGGTCACAGAAAAGTCATCAAAATGAACGGTTCCGCCTTTGTTAAATCCAACAGCTTGGTCTTCAGATAATCCTTCTTCCTGCAGAAGTCCAACCAATTCTAGGTTAGCAACGACCTTACAGCCTGTGTTCTTAGCGATTTCAACGGTATCCCCAACATGATCTTCATGGCCGTGAGTTAATAATACATAATCAGCTTCTTTGACTTCTTTAAATTCATCTGGCGTAGTCGGGTTGTCTTTGAGAAAGGGATCGATATAAATAATCTTTCCACTTTGACTTTCCAGTTTAAAAGCTGAGTGTCCCAGCCAATGTGCTTTAACTTGTGTATCCATAATCTCTTTAATTTGTTGGTTTAGTTAAGTCTCTTTCAATATCTACTTATGTAAATGGAAACGAAAGGAAAATGATTCGTTGTTTTTTTAAAAATCGTTGAGCATAAAACTTCTAACTCAATAGTTATATAAAGAAACTAAAATCATGATATATTTAAAGGGTAATTAATAAAAGGTTAAATGAGCATCTTTAAGACTTTAGGTAATATGTTTAGCACCAAGATGGAAGTTGAAGAAAACTTTGGCTGGCATAACATTTCTACCCCGGAAGAGGTGACTGATGTTTTGGCTGCATCTAACGAAAAGCCACAGGTAATCTACAAGCATAGCCCAACGTGTGCAATCAGTTACCTGGCTCTTAAAAACCTTGAAGGCATTTCGGATGACTACAGAAAAAAGGCAGAGTACCACATAATTGATGTGGTCGGGCAACGTTCTCTCTCAAATCACATTTCTGAAAAATTGGCGATTCGTCATGAGTCTCCACAAATGTTTGTTATAAAAGAAGGAGAAGTTATCTGGAATGGTTCTCATCATCAGGTTAAATCGAACGTGATTTCTGAGTTGCTCTAAGGTTAGTCAGTTTAGGTTATCGCTATTTAGGCGGTTTTTTAAGGAAGGACAAAAAAAATGAAGAATACCATCACGTGGTTGTGTGGAATACTTATCGGAGGTCTGTCAGGTTATGGAATTGGAGTGCTCCAAACTTCCAATCCTTACCTATGGCTGGCTGTGGGAATTATACTGGGTAGCAGCATAGCCGTGACATATAACATCCATCGGGAAGATGACGATCTGTTTGATGATCTTGAGTCAGAAGATGCTACAGAACCAGAAGAGAATACAATAAACCGTGATTCTGCTAATCGGCAAACAACTTCTTGATATTCTTTTCAAAATCCGGTTCTACAATTCCTTTTTCAGTAATAAACCCGGTGATATATCGGTGAGGAGTTACATCAAAAGCTGGATTATAAGCCGGAGTCTTTTTAGGTGTGATGGGGGTTTTAGCAACGTGCGTTACTTCCTCTTCATCCCGTTCTTCAATCTCAATCTCGTTACCGGTTTCTGTCTCTAAATCGAAGGTAGAGAGGGGGAGAGCAACGTAAAAAGGGATTTCATTCTCTTTCGCCAAAACAGCAAGTGGGTAGGTCCCGATTTTATTGGCTGTATCGCCATTTGCGGTTACACGGTCAGCTCCAACAACAATCATGTCAACTTTGCCCTGCTTCATGAGCGAGCCTGCAGCGGAGTCGGTGATCATATGAAAAGGAACCTCAGCTTGTTTGAGCTCCCAGGTTGTTAGCCTTGCTCCCTGCAAAAGGGGACGTGTTTCATCAACCCAAACATGAATGTCTTTGTCATCAGCATCAGCATGTAGAATCACAGACAATGCGGTTCCATATGCACCGGTTGCCAGTCCACCTGTATTGCAGTGGGTTAAGATATTCCAGCCTTTCTTTACAAGTTTTGCTCCATTTTCACCAATCTGTTTACAAACCCGCTTGTCTTCATCGTGTATGGTTTTAGCGGTCGCAAGAATGATGTCCTTAATTTCTTCAAGGTCTTTATCCTTATTGGCATAAACCGTCTGATTGATGCGTTCCAAAGCCCAGCTAAGATTTACGGCGGTAGGGCGTGATGACTTCAGGTATTCAATCCAGCGGTTCAGTTCTACATTAAAACTCGTGAAGTTCTTGGATTCCAGATCCTGTACTCCAAGATATAAACCATAAGCTCCTGCAATACCAATGGCCGGTGCTCCGCGGACTTTAAGCTTTTTGATGGCATCCCAAACCTGTCCGATTGTGTTTACATCAGAATAAATTTCTCGCAGCGGGAGTTGAGTCTGATCTAAAATTACTAAGTGATCTTCTTGCCAGGATATCGATTCGTAAGCTTGTTCCATAAGTATTGAACGCGAATTTAAGGGGATTTGTACGTTTACAAAGAGTAAAGATGTTATCGGTTGGACTCAAGAATTATTTAGTAACCGGAAGCATAGCCATCGCCACGAGGATCTACTCCGGCGCTTAAGTCTCCATTTTGTTCTATAAAGATATTATGGGCACGGCCGACTCCGGGAATTTCAAAAATGCGATGTCCTTTGGCTTCGAGTAAGGCTTTGGTATCAGGACTGAGTCCATACTGGCCAGGCATAAGTACATCCGGAAGCCACTGGTGATGAAATCTTGTGGCGGCTGTTGCTTGTTGAGCTCTCATTCCAAATACAGCACGATTTAAAAAACTCTGTAAAGTTGCGGTTATAATTCTGGGTCCGCCCGCAGCACCTAACACCATATCTACTTTTCCATCTTTGGTTACTATAGTGGGTGACATGCTGCTTAACATTCGTTTGCCGGGCTCTATTGCATTAGCTTCAGCGCCAATGAGACCGTATGCGTTAGGCTCGCCGGGTTGAGCTGAGAAATCATCCATTTCATTATTAAGAAGGAATCCGGCTCCATTCACCGAAACATGACTTCCAAAAGATCCATTAAGGGTAGTGGTAACAGCCACTGCATTTCCATCGGAGTCAACAATAGAAAAATGAGTTGTTTCTGAAGATTCCATAGCCCCGGCAATTTCACCATGGGCCAGAGAGGAAGATGGTGTGGCTTCTTCCATAGAGAAGCTTTCCATGCGGGTTGAATTGTATTCCTCACTTAATAATTCTTGCATGGGAATATCCACAAAATCAGGATCACCTAAATAGAAAGAACGATCAGCAAAAGCCCGGCGCATGGCTTCAGCAACAACATGAACATAATCAGCAGAATTATGTCCCAAATCAGCTAAGGGGTACTCGTCTATCATTTCTAAGATTTGAGCGATAGCAACACTTCCGCTGCTTGGCGGAGGCATGATATGAAGCTCATAGTCTAGGTATTCAGCCACTACAGGATCGCGCCATTTACTATCATAATTACGAAGATCGCGATAGGTAATCATGCCCCTATATCTTTCCATCTCACTTACAATAGCGTCAGCTACGGGGCCCGAATAAAAACCTTCCCGGCCAAAGCGCGAAATGCGTTCCAGCGTTTCTGCCAAATCTTCCTGTACAAACAAATCGCCTTCTTCAAAGAGGGTTGTATCACCGGTGGTGAAATATTTGGCAGAAGCCTGATATTTATTGAAGGTATCTCTGTGGTTGTTTAAGTCCTCAGCTTGTGAATATGAGAGTATATATCCTTCTCTGGCTAACTTTATGGCAGGTTGAATGACTACATCTAGTGGCAAGCGCCCATATCGTTCTAACGCTTTAATCATACCGTCAACAGTTCCTGGAACACCTACGGCTAAAATGCCTTCCCAGCTTAAATCTGACTTGAATTCTCCATTACGGATATACATGTTTCTTGAAGCACTTTGAGGTGCTTTTTCTCTGAAATCCAAAGCCGCGGTTTCTCCGTTAGCCAAACGGACCATCATAAATCCACCGCCACCAATATTACCGGCTCGGGGTAAAGTAACAGCTAAAGCAAACTGGACAGCGACGGCAGCATCAACAGCATTTCCGCCACTTTGAAGAATCTCTTTTCCAATTTCGGAAGCATGTTTATCTGCAGACACCACCATTCCATTGGAATAGCTTTTTGAATTGAATACCTGTGCGGGTAAGGATTGAGATGCGAATACAAAAGTAATAAGCAGGAAAAGTAAACGAGTGCTGGTCATGTATCAGATCTTATTATTGAATTTCTATTAAAATAAGAGAACTAAAGTGTAAAGCTGAACGAAAAGAATGTAAATTTATTAAGAACTTTATGCTCTGGGGTGAAATTCCTTATGCACCTGGTGCAGAAACGAACGATCTACATGGGTATAAATTTCGGTAGTCAGGATGGAAGAGTGCCCCAACATTTCCTGAACGGCTCGTAAATCAGCACCGCCTTCCAGCAGATGGGTAGCAAAAGAATGGCGGAAGATATGAGGGTAAACATTCTTTTCTATTTCCGCTTTCTCGGATGCCTTTTGGACGATATTCCAAATACTCATCCTCGATAAAGCACTGCCTCTCATGCTTAAAAACACTTTATTCTTCGCTTTGTGTGCTTTTTCGGGATTAAAAAACTTCGGGCGAACGCGCTCGGTGTAATGTGAAATAGCATCTTGGGCAATTTCACCTACAGGGACCAATCGCTCTTTATTTCCTTTCCCAATCACTCTGATAAATCCAATTTCAAAAATGAGGCGATCTTGTTCGAGTCCCGTAAGCTCGCTCACACGCATTCCGGTTCCATATAACGTCTCCAAAATAGCTTTATCCCGAATTCCGGCGTTCGTAGTTAAATCCGGGGTGTCGAGGATCGCTTCAATTTCATCACGATCTAAAACTTCAGGAAGCTTGGATGCCTTTTTGGGGAGCTCTACAAGTTCGGCTGGATTAGCTTTTGTAATTCCTTCAACCACAGCGAATTCGTGAAAACCACGGATACTCGAAATGTTCCGGGCTAAGGAGCTGGCTGACAGGAGTTCTTCATCCACTAAAAAATTTAAAAAATCCTCAATATGGCTGAGTGTAACTCCGGATAAGTCTCCAATTTTGGTTTCAGTGGTGAGATACCGGAAGTAGCGTTCTAAATCGTTTTTGTAGGAAACTACAGAGTTCTGGGTCAGTCCTTTTTCAAGCTTAACAAACTGCAGGTACAAATCCAGTTCTTGCTTAAAAGCCACAATTACTCGTTTGTTTCTTCTTCCTGATGTTGCTCGGAGCCATTTTCAGAAGCGTTTGCTCGTTGAGCCTCAGCTGCTTTTTCTTTGGCCCGCTCATCTTTTTCACGCTCTTTGTCTTCAGGATACTCAACCCGGCTATGATACACACCAACCAAAATATTGAGGAAAGTTTCTTTAATAATCTGTAGGTGGCGAAATGTAAGTGGGCAGTGGCTAAGCTGACCTTCAGCAACACGATCGTCTACCATGCGGTTGACTAAGTTTTCGAGCTTACTGTAGGTCGGATTTTTCATAGCCCTAGAAGCTGCTTCAATTCCATCAGCTAAAAGCAAGATACCCGTCTCTTTTGTAGAAGGAAGCGGACCTTCATAGCGAAACTGGTCTTCCTGAAGCATGCTTTTCATATCGTCATCTTCTTTAGCTTTTTCAAAGAAGTAGCGGATAACAGAGGTGCCGTGATGGGTTCTCACAAAGTCGATAATAATCTCTGGAAGGTCTTCATCCTCAGCCATTTTAACGCCCTCACTGACGTGCGCTTTAATGACCATTGCACTCATCTGGGGCTTCAGCTTGTCATGCTCATTCACCCCTTTAGTTTGATTTTCAACAAAATATTCGGGCTTCACCATTTTGCCAATATCATGGTATAAAGCACCCACACGGCATAAAAGGGAGTTGGCTCCAATGGCTGAGGCAGCTGCTTCCGATAGGTTTGCTACCTGAAGACTGTGGTGGAAAGTACCCGGCGCTTTATTCATCAGTTCTTTGAGCACCGGCTGGTTGGTGTCGCCAAGTTCAATAAGCGTGAAGTCGGTTGTGACGCCAAAGAGCTTCTCAAAAAGAAGGATAATAGGGTAGGTGAACAGGATAAATACCGAACTGATTGCGATGTACATCAAATCAGAGGCAAACATCTCCCAGCCACTGAGTGTAGCAACTTTGAAAGATCCCACCACCAACACATAAGTAACGAATACAATACCGGGAGTTGTAAAGAAGAACTGTGAGCGGTCTTTGATATCCCGAACCGAGAATACTCCCAAACTACAAGCGGCAAAAGTAGCCACTACAAACTCAAAGCTATTCCCATTTACTAATCCTAAAAGTGTTGCGAGTGTGATGGATGAAACAAGACCAACCCTCGAATCAAAAATAATGGTAAGGACAATGGGAGCTATGGCGATCGGAATAATGTAAGGATCAGCTATGTCAAGGTAATTGACGAGGCCTGAGCCAAACGAAACCAAACCCATGATCAGGAAAACGAGTAAGAAGAGTCCATTATCGGAAGTGATGTTTCTTCGATATAAATAGATGTACATGAAGAACACAAAAGTCACCGCGATGATGATCACTATTTGCCCTGCAAAACGGACCCATTTCTCAATATTGGTAGCATTTTCTGAACGAGCCTCAGCAAGGCTTTTCAAAATATTGGCACGTTCGGGGGTAACAAGATCTCCGCGGCGTACAATAACCTGTCCCTGAGCAATAGCACCTTTACTCTCCGAAATAGTTGATAAAGCCTCTTCTAAACGAGCCTGAGTGTCCTCTTCATTATATTTATAATTTGGGATGATGACTTTATTGTAAAGCTCTATGGCTAGTTGAGTCAGGCTATCGGGAAAAGTTCTGTTAAGCCTGAACTGCATGTATTCATTTGCTTCCCGTAAGTCTCTGACCCGCGCCAAGTCCACAGACTGCTCTGTGCTTTCAACAGTATTCCTAATGGTGATTTTACCGGTATTAAGATTGCTCTTATTCCTGTTGATAATGCCCTGACTCATCAACTCATCAATTAACGACTCCAGCTCTTGTTTTACATTCACCCCTAAAAATTGATTTGGAGGAAGATTCAGTTGCTGAACACGGTCGTAACTATCAAGTAATACTTGCCAGGAGGGCTCGGTGAGTTGAACTTCAGTTTGGCTTAATTCCTGAGCAAACCTAGTGCTGTCATCATAGGCTCTTTCCTGTTCAGCTCTTTTTGAAGATTGCCAATCCGTATAACTTTCGAGTACAGGTTGTATATCGCGATAGATAGAGTCAAGCCGGGCCTGTACGGTAATGGGAACATTTGTATCAACCCTGAAAATAGGGGCTGTTTTCTGCCGAATGTCCTCACGTTCATTTTCAAGCTCTTCAACCGTTTTGTTTAGAGCAAAAGTAAAAGGAGCCGTTAAATCAGGATTTCTCCAAGGCTGGCCTTCCGTATAGTTCAACCCGGAGTTAACTGGATTTCGGGGAAGTGAAAAGGCACTTAGTGCTATAAAAAAAATCAGGATGGCAATCCGGATGTACGGATTCCTTTTCAGTGAATACCTTTCCTGTTCCTTCTTTTTCTTGTCACCAATAAGAGGGGTAAGCTCTTTCCTCTTTTGGCCTAATCCGATTTTTTCGAGAAAGCTCATCTAAATAAGTGTATGCAAAAATGAATGCTTTAAGATTACCAAGCTGAACTTAAGGTACAAATCTATTTAATAGTGACCAATGACCAATGACCAATGACCAAATCTATAATTTTATTTTTTGACTTTAGGAACCTTAAACGCAACCTTAGGTCAATCGTCAATCGTCAATCGTCAATCGTCAATCGTCAATCGTCGCCAATGTCATTCAGAACCAAAAAAAGCCTGGGGCAACATTTCTTAACCGACCAGGTTGTCGTTTATCAAATTATTGATGCCATAGTCGCAGGAAAAGAGGATCGTGTAATTGAAATTGGCCCGGGAACGGGAGCTTTAACAAAGTGGCTTGCCGAGAAGTTTGATAATCTGCATGCGATAGAACTTGATCAGCGTGCGGTTAACGTCCTCAAAGAAGAAGTGAGTAACATCACAATTCACCAGCAAGATGTGCTTAAGGTAATTTGGCAGGAAATGGTAGAAGCCGATAAAAACAATGTGGTGATCGGAAACCTTCCGTATTACATAACGACGCCCATTCTATTTGACCTGCTTGAAAACCGAACGTTGTTTACAGAAGCCATCCTGATGATGCAGAAAGAAGTAGCTGAACGATTGGTTGCAGACCCGTCATCCAAACAATATGGTATCCTCAGTGTGCAAACCCAGCTATTTTGTACACCTGAAATTTTATTTGAAGTGAGCCGTCACTCATTCAGCCCACCTCCAAAAGTGACGAGCGCAGTTATCAAATTGAAGTTCGATAAACCAAGCCTCCCTTATGCTGATGATACGCTGAAGAGAATTGTAAGAACCGCCTTTAATCAGCGCCGCAAAAAATTAAGTAATTCTTTGAAGCCTGTATTGGGAGATTATCTTCCTGAAGGTTACAACTTTGATGACAGAGCCGAGCATTGGGAACCTGAAACCTATGCAAAGTTGGCAGAGCATCTAGAGCAGACTGACAACTTATCTTAACAAACGAAGCCTTTCTACAATAATCCTGCTAAAAGAGAGCAATAAAGCAGTGGTTTGAATTTTTCAGATCGTTTGGTACGGAACTTGCACTAAGTGTGTTGGAAACGAAGAGGCTTGTCCTCAAGAAAATATGAAACCATTAATCAAAACTAACAGGAGTCATAAACATGGCTAACATTCAACCTTTAGGCGACCGCGTGTTGGTACAGGCAGAACCTGCCGAAGAGAAAACCAGCTCAGGTATTATCATCCCCGATACGGCTAAAGAAAAACCGCAGCAAGGAACTGTAAAAGCGGTAGGTGCCGGAAAAGTGGAAAACGGCAATAAAATTGAGATGACCGTTAAAGAAGGCGACAAAGTTCTTTACGGCAAGTATGCAGGTACAGAAGTAACTCTGGAAGGAGAAGAGTACCTCATTATGCGCGAATCTGATATTATGGGAATTGTTTCGTAACCCACCTTTTCAAAAGAATTAAATCACAAACTTAAAATTATAGATAATTATGTCTGCTAAGTTAGTTCACTACGATATAGAAGCTCGCGACGCGTTAAAGAAAGGCGTTGACAAGCTTGCCAATGCTGTTAAAGTTACGCTTGGACCTCGTGGACGCAATGTTGTTATTGAGAAATCATTCGGAGCTCCAACAGTAACCAAAGATGGTGTTACTGTAGCTAAAGAAATCGAGCTTTCCGATAAGGTTCAAAACATGGGCGCTCAGATGGTAAAAGAAGTAGCTTCCAGAACCAGCGATAACGCCGGTGATGGTACTACAACAGCTACTGTTCTTGCACAAGCCATTCTAAGCGAAGGTCTCAAAAACGTAACTGCGGGCGCAAACCCAATGGACTTAAAGTCCGGTATTGAAAAAGCAGTTAAAGCAATTGTTGAAGATCTCGCCAAAATGAGTCGTGACATTGACGACCGTAAAGAGATTGCTCAAATCGGTACTATTTCAGCCAACAACGATGAATTCATTGGTAACTTGATTGCCGATGCAATGGAAAAAGTTGGTAAAGATGGTGTAATCACTGTTGAAGAAGCCAAAGGAACTGAAACCTATCTGGAAACAGTAGAAGGTATGCAGTTTGACCGTGGCTACCTTTCTCCATACTTCGTAACTGATTCTGAGAAGATGGTTACAGAAATGGAAGATCCTTACATCCTGATTTTCGATAAGAAAATTTCTTCGATGAAAGATCTGCTTCCAATTCTAGAGAAAGTAGTACAAAACGGAAACCCACTGCTTATTATCGCTGAAGATATTGAAGGCGAAGCATTAGCTACATTAGTAGTTAACAAGCTGCGTGGTTCTCTGAAGATTGCTGCTGTAAAAGCACCAGGATTTGGCGACCGCAGAAAAGCAATGTTAGAAGATATTGGTATTCTTACAGGTGGAACCGTGATTTCTGAAGAACGCGGATACAAGCTTGAAAATGCTACTCTTGATTTTCTAGGCCGCGCATCTCGCGTAACTATCGACAAAGACTCAACAACTATTGTTGATGGAAACGGTGAAGAAAAAGATATTCAGGCTCGAGTAAATCAGATTAAATCTCAGATTGAGAATACAACTTCTGATTACGACCGTGAAAAACTACAGGAACGTCTCGCTAAATTAAGCGGCGGTGTTGCAGTACTTTATATCGGTGCAGCCTCTGAAATTGAAATGAAAGAGAAAAAAGCTCGTGTGGAAGATGCATTACATGCAACACGCGCAGCTGTAGAAGAAGGTATTGTACCTGGTGGTGGCGTGGCTCTGCTTCGTACCATTAAGTCTCTTGACAAGATCAAAGGCGACAATGCTGACGAAAACGTTGGTGTCCAAATTATCCGCAGAGCATTAGAAGCTCCTCTTCGTACAATCGCAAACAACGCAGGTGCCGAAGGCGCAATCGTTGTTCAGAAAGTACTTGAAGGCAAAGATTCATTTGGTTACAACGCTCGTACCGAAGTGTACGAAGACTTGATCAAAGCTGGTGTAATCGATCCTACTAAAGTAACCAGAACAGCGCTGCAAAATGCTGCTTCTGTATCCGGATTGATGCTCACCACTGAAGCTGTTATCTCTGAGAAGCCTTCTAAAGGCGACGATGATGATAGTGGCGGAGGCGGCATGCCAGGTGGCATGGGCGGCGGAATGCCAGGAATGGGAGGCATGGGCGGAATGATGTAAATCATCTTCTCTCATAAATCTCTGACAAGATTTAAACCTCGATCATTAAGTTGGTCGGGGTTTTTTTATTACTTGAAGGATTCATTATAATCTCCTGTCTTCCAATCCATTAAACCAACAAGTATGAAACCATTTCTAAGAAATAGCCTAGCTGCTCTGGCCGGTATTATAGTAGGTGGAGTTGTTAATATGGGGATCATCATGATAAGCGGATCCATTATTCCACCACCAGGTGGGGCAGATGTCACCACGATGGAAGGGCTGCGGGAGTCTATGCATCTCTTTCAACCCAAACATTTTTTAATGCCGTTTTTAGCCCATGCTTTAGGAACATTAGTCGGGGCTTTTTTGACGGCTTATTTTGTAGTATCCGAACCAAAGAAATGGGCACTTTTTATTGGCTGTTTTTTCCTATTGGGTGGTGCAACTAATGTAGTTATGCTCCCAGCCCCGCTTTGGTTTAATATCGTTGATATTGTAGGAGCCTATATTCCAATGGCCTATATCGGCGCAATTTTAGCATTGAAATTTCCAAATAAAGAATAGAATACATGAAGGTGACCGGGAAATTTGAAGTAAAGCTTAACCCCATTGATGGATATGCGGAAGGCAAGGGTGGTATTACTCTTAACCGGATGTCTATTGATAAGACATTCCACGGTGATTTGGATGCCACCAGTAAAGGAGAAATGCTTAGTGCCATGACTCCGGTAAAAGGATCCGCAGGGTACGTAGCTATGGAGCAGGTGACTGGGAAGCTATCTGGAAAGAGAGGTGGCTTTGTGCTGCAGCATTTTGGGATAATGGATAAAGGTAATGATCGCCTCGTATTGGAAGTAGTACCTGATTCTGGTACGGATGAATTAGAAGGGCTTACTGGTAAAATGTCCATCAATATTAAGGATGGGAAGCACTTTTATGAATTTGAGTACGAGCTTTAAGTCTTTAGCTATTTTTGATACTTATCGTTAAGCCCTATTCCTTTTTCAATCATCGGAGTGATTTTCTGTAACCTGCGCTTTTTGGTTGCCTCTTGCTTGGCGGTTGAAATGTACTCTGCATATTCACGCTGACGACCCGGAGTCAATTTGTCGAATTGGGCTTTAAGTTTTTTGTTCACAGAAAGTGATTCTCCTAATAAAGAAGGGATGTTGGCTTTCCTTTTGGTATCAATTTTAACTTCCTTTCCAGCTTTTTGATTGGCAATCGCCTGTTTTAAGAACTGGTTTATGATTCCATCATTGATATCTGCAAAATCCTCAAAACGCAGTTGCCGCATAGCTTTAGTTCTGCCTTTCTGAGCATTATGAAGATGCCCTTCAGGATCATCAAGTAAAGCGCCGTTAAAGAACCAAAGTCCGAAGTGTGCGTTAAAAGCTCCAATTCCAACAACATTCTTACCATTTAGAGAATAAACGGGCTGCCCCCATTTTATGCTAACGTCAAGTTCAGTTTCAAAAATCAAAGAATGAAGGTGATTCAGGCTCTTTTCCCACTTCTCATGCTTTGAGATGTATTCGTTAACGGTTTTTATTTTTGCCATTATGCAAAGCCTTAATTGAAACTCTATTTCATTAAAACCATCTTTTTTGAGTCAACAAAAGATCCGGCTTCAATTCTAAACAGATACACTCCGCTCGATAAATCTACGGCATCAAAATTTACGGTATGAAATCCAGCCTGCCGGCGTTCATTGATTAACACATCCACAAGTTGACCAAGCACATTGTAAACCGATAATTTCACTGTAGCTGTTGTTGGAAGCCCAAACTGAATGGAAGTAGTTGGGTTAAACGGATTCGGATAGTTTTGTTGGAGGGTGAATTCCTGAGGTACGTCAGGCTCTTCAATGGAAACGGTACTTCGTTTGCTGAAAACTAATTTATATTCATTTAGATTTTCCTTCTTGAAAGAAACTGGAAACCCATTTTTCTGAATTACTGGGTTGGGGGTATAATCCAATGAGACTGATTTATTGAGCTCAATTTCCTTAGACCAATCCCCATTAGATATAGAGATATCTACATACTCGAGTCCGGAAATATCCGTAAGGGTAAACTCGACAGACTCTGCAATATTAGAGTTGATGTTAAGAGGCAGTTCCAGTGTTTGATCAAATTCGGGAAGGGCATTGATATCTAATTCTGTACCATCAGAAGCCATTGTTGAGGTGTAGATGTAATCCGCAGAAAGAGGAAGAAACTCTAAAGCATCAAATGAATCTTTAGCTTCAGTAGCCTGATTATTGAATACTACCCAGGCACTATTACTGAGGTTAAATTTTGGGTCTTCAACTTCAAAACGAGCAAAGATTTTCTGATTGTCTTTTCCATAAAAATCACCTCCGGAGGAGATATCCCCCGTATCAAAAGAAATAGCTGGTCCGCTTGATATCGAAGCCGAAGATTGAACAAAGAATCCCTGGAAAGCTTTGATCAGTCCGTTTGTAATGTCACCAATACCACCTACATAAGACTCCCACGAACTGGCATTGGGATCATAGATATAAATTGCATCTTCAAGTTCGGTAGTTGAAACATTATCCCAATCAATAGTAGAGGGGTATGGATTTCCCACCATAGTGAGCCCATCTGCATTTTGGTTTACAGAGGGAGTTGCAGAACTAACCGTTGTGCCCGAAATCGGAAGCAGTTTTGGAAAGCCTTGTGAAGTTGAATCTCCATAGACCGTTTCATCAAATACGTAAACGAGAAATGCATCACCGGAGGAGAGGGTGGTGTCTAAATCTGCTACAGGATTCCAGCCAACATTAGTGGTTCCAGTAAAAGTTTTATCCCAAGTCCAAACGACCGGGCCTCCATTCGTAACATCGGCGTTGGTTGCTCCCTGAGTATGAAGTGGTTCAAGGAAGTCCATAAGGTTTACATCGGTAGGTGCAGCAAGCAAACGAAAGCCTGCCTGACCGGTAAGTTCTAAAGCAAATTCACCATTGGAGTTGAGATTGTTGGGATCGATGCGAAGATCTACTGGAATAGTCAGGGAATCATTATTAGGATCGTTGGTTGTGAGGTAAATATTACCATCATAAACACCCTCATCGTATCCATTGCCATAAAAAGTAACAGTCATGGTATCGGTTTCGCCGGGGCGGATCGTCATGCTGTTGTCGCTGATTGTGAGAGCAGGTCCATATAAATCTTCGGCTGTGATTCTAAGATCATCTATATAAACATAATTAGAAGAACCTGAGGCTTGAAGAGAGATCTCGAATATTTCTGGAAATGTAGATTCACTAGACCTGGTTCTAGTTTCACCTTCGTAATTGTACACAGCTTCTCCACCATTATCGGTACTTATATCAACAGATACATCATACCAGGAACCAGCAGAGTAAGAATCACCACTGCCAGTATAATTTGTTCCACCATTTCTGAAATAGATAGAATTGCTATCGTGAAACCATACACCTGAAGATAATTTATCATCAGCTGACCTTGTTCTGAGAATAGCACTTACCGAACCTTCCGTATATACTTTGAAAGAAACATTGTAGCTGGAATAAGTAGAACTTGTCGACAGATAAGGAGAGTAGAGGCTAGGAAAGTTACTGGTCATTGGAATCTTTAAAGATTGTGAACCTGTAGCTGACTGAGATGTTGTGATCTCAAAATCTAAGTCGTCGTTAGTAGTTTTCCAGTTATTATAAGCTGAGTAAGTTCCGGTTTCATATCCTTCGGATTCTTCAAATCCATAGAAAATATTCAGAGGTTGCTTGATAGTTTTTCTCATTTTCAATGCCGAGGAATAGACCATTTCCCCATCCAGCTTAACTTCTAAATCTGAGTCGCCTGTGTTTTCAATAATTATATTACGAGTCGAAACACCGGATGGGAATACGGTATCTTCAATAGCAGTAGTAGAAAGTGCAATTATAGGAGGATCAACTACCGTTTCCCGGTAATCTGCTAACCAGTTTTTGGCTAATGTCATTGATAGCGCATTATCTGAAGGACCGCCATCTCCTGTGTAAGACCCTGATGCACTATCCAAATACGCTACTCTTGGGTTAGAAAAATAGGGGATATCGGAGGAGTTTGAATCACCGTAATGCATTACCGTATTGTAATTACTTCCATCCGAGGCTTCGAAATAATAACCTGTAGAAAATTGAAACATTCCCCCCAATTCACCAGCAGCAGCACTTCCTTGAATTCTACCATGGCTATTACCAAAATTATGCCCGATCTCATGCATTAATACATAATTAAATGACATTTGCTGAACACGACTAACCGTATATGCATTAGCAGAAGTGCCTCCAATATTTCCAGGTCGGTAGCCCAAACCTCCAGTATCTTGAATCGAATCTACAAGAGCCACCAGATCGGCTCCAAATTGATTCCGAAGGCTATGTATATCAACGGTATCAGAAGTATGTGTGCTACCGGTGTAGACATTATTTCTCATATTATCCAGCTTGTCGTCGGTTGATGTAGCGGTAGCGTTATCAATTTCAACGTATCCAACAAAGCGGATTTTAAGCGCTAATTCACTGTTTTCAATTATGTCATTCTTAAAGCTTTCATTAAGTGCGAAAATTTCGTCAATATCATTTGTTATCGAATTGTTTGACCCTGATGCCCATTCTTTAGCTTTTGTCGTGTAAAGAACAAGAACATCTACGGTAGTAGTATCGCTGTAGTCATCTAAATCATAATTGGGTATAGCATATTCCCCACCGGTATTCATCACCGACTTTTGAAGAGAATTATTAACGGTTGCAACTTCATCCAGTGAGCATTGATGGGCTTCTTCCGTAATCGGAAAAAATTGATACTCGCCATTCTCACTTGCTAAACGATATGGCTGGCCATCAAAATGCATAATTCCGGTTAGCTTGCCTTCTTTAATCATCAGGTTACTGTAGCTGTTTCCCTGAACAGGGTGTCCGGTTACTCCGGTGTATCCAAAGCTAAATTGATTGACACGTTTAACAGTTTGCCTGAAGCTCTTTCCATCAAGACGATATTCCAGGCTACTTCCTTTTCGAAGATTGTTAAGGATTCGTTGTTCATTAACATCAACCTGATACTGAACTTCTCCGCTTGTTTTTGCTTTTGCTTTAGTGAATGAAAAATCCTGAGAAAAGCCTTGGAGAGTAAATCCAAATACAAAAAGGAGTGAGAGTACTGTTTTAAAGAGCTGCATGTTCTTGATGGTATGTATAATATTCTTAGTAGTATTACTTTAAGGAAAACCCATTCTAGTTACAACAAATCTAAAGCTTTCTAATGATAGAGTAGGAACAAAAAAAGCCCGTCAGTAATGCTGACGGGCTTTTTAGAACATGTAATGAGTTTGGATTTAGACGACCATCGCATCTTCAACCAGCTTGTCTTGCTCGGCTTGATGGATTTTCTTCTGGCCGGCAGCAGGCGAAGCGGAAGCTTGACGACCTGCATAAGTTAACTTCTGACCATCTTGCAGCAGTTCCATAAATCGAGGTGCTACAAAGTTCCATGCTCCCATATTCTTAGGCTCTTCCTGACACCAAACGATATCTTTGATGTTTTTGAAGTCCTTCAATTGCTCCTGAATTTCGTCATCAGCAAATGGATAGAATTGCTCAAGACGTGCAATGGCAACATCATCAATTTCATTTTGCTGACGATATTTCAGTAGATCGTAATAAACTTTACCAGAGCAAATAACCAATCGCTTCAGCTTTTTAGCATCGGTAAAATCATTGTCTATGATGAACGGCTGAAATTTTCCATCCGCTAAGTCATCCCGGCTGGAGGTAGCCATAGGGTGGCGTAGTAAACTCTTGGGCGTCATTAAGATAGCAGGACGTTTTTTCTCCTGAAGCGTTTGACGGCGCAGCATATGATAGTACTGAGCCGGTGTAGTTACATTCATCACCTGCATATTGTCCTCAGCACAAAGCTGGAGGAAACGTTCGAGTCGGGCAGAGGAGTGTTCGGGTCCCTGACCTTCATAACCATGAGGCAAGTTCATAACCAACGCTGATTTCTGTCCCCATTTGGCTTCACTGGCAGAAATAAACTGATCGATGATAACTTGAGCGCCATTCACGAAATCACCAAACTGAGCTTCCCAAATGACAAGCGCATCTAGTTTTTCAGCACTGTAGCCAAATTCAAAACCAAGGGCTGCGAATTCACTGAGCAAGCTATTGTGCACATGAAATTTAGCCTGATCTTCGGAAAGATTATTTAGCGGGGTGAACTTTTGATTAGTTTCGGTCCCATGAAGTACAGCATGTCGGTGAGAGAAAGTCCCTCGTTCAACATCTTGCCCAGTTAAACGAATAGTTTTACCTGATTTCAATAAAGAACCGAAGGCCAGCAGTTCAGCAAAGCCCCAGTCAATTTTCTTCTCGTTGTTATTTACAATTTCAGCTCGCTTAGCAAGTTGCTTAAGAAGCTTTGGATTGGCGTCAAAATCTTTAGGGACCGTATTTAGCTTGACCGCAATTTCTTTAAGGTCTTCAGCCGGATAAGTGGTATCCGGATATGCATTCCAATCCTCTTGAGGGGTTTCCGTACGATCGATGAGGTTATCGGTAATCTCAAGATTTGGTGCTTTTTTAGCATCCTCAAACGCTTCCTGAAGCAGCTGATCAAATTCATCAAAAATCTGCTGAGTTTCTTCTTTGGTGAGCTCACCATTCTTAACCAAATGCTCGGTATATAAATCCCGAACCGGAGCATGATCGTTAATCTCTTTATACATGCCGGGTTGAGTAAATGCAGGCTCATCACCTTCATTGTGCCCGTGTTTACGATATCCGATCAGATCTATAATAACATCTTTGCCAAACTTCTGGCGATAATTGAGGGCCATTTGGATAGCATGAACAGCAGCTTCCGGAGTATCTCCATTCACGTGGAAAATCGGAGCTAAAATCATCTTGGCTAAGTCAGAGGCATACTCGGTTGAACGTCCGTCTTTAGGTAATGTCGTAAAACCAATCTGATTGTTGATGATGATATGCATTGTTCCGCCGGTCTTATAACCTTCCAGCTGAGACATATTCAACGTCTCAGCAACAACGCCCTGACCTGCAAAAGCAGCGTCGCCGTGCATAAGCACAGGAACAACTCTTTTTGCTGGATCTTCTTTTTCATGATGATCCTGCATGGCACGAACGGCGCCTTCAACTACAGGATTAACCGCTTCGAGGTGAGATGGGTTTGGCATCAGCTGCAGTTCAATTTCTGAACCATTGGCTGTTTTATGAGTTCCTCTTGCGCCAAGGTGATATTTTACGTCACCGGAGCCTTGGATAGAATCGGGGTCTACATTTCCTTCGAACTCGGCAAAAACGCGATGGTAAGGTTTGTTCATTATGTTTACCAGCATATTCAGCCTTCCGCGGTGAGCCATGCCCATGAACATTTTCTCAATTCCATGATCACCAGCTTTTTCAAGCATGAAGTGAATCATGGGGATTAGGGAATCGGCACCCTCCAATGAAAATCGCTTGTGCCCGATGTACTTCTTATGGAGGAATTCCTCAAAAGCCATAGCTTGATTCAGCTTATGCAGAATTTCTCGCTTATGATCTTTACTAAGCTGGGCATTATTTCCCGTTGACTCCATACTTTCACGAAGCCATTTTCTTTCTTCCAGATCAAGCAGGTGCATATATTCAACGCCAATATTTCCGCAATAAGTATCACGGAGCAGGCTGATAATTTCACGAAGTGTAGCACGCTCTTTTCCTCCTAAACCGCCGCAATAGAATTCACGGTCAAGATCCCACAACGAAAGTCCGTAGTATTCAAGGTCTAACTCGGGATTTTTGCCTGGCTCTTTTTCCAAAGGATCAAGATCGGCAAGTACGTGCCCGCGCATGCGGTACATATTGATGAGTCTCCATACGCCTACAACCCGGCTGTCATGCTCAAGGGTATTTGCTCCACCAGAAAGCGGGCCGGAATATTTATCCTGTCCGTAGGGTAAAGGCTCGTAAGGGATGTCGAGGTCAGAAAAAATCTGATCATAAAAATCTTCTTGTCCACTGAGCAGCTCATCCATTCTCTTAAGGAACATGCCAGATTCAGCACCCTGAATGACTCTGTGATCATAAGTAGAAGTCACCGTCATCACTTTACTGACACCCAGTTGATTCAGAACGTCTTTCGACATGGCTCTGTATTCAGCAGGATAATCAATAGCTCCTGTAGCAATAATAGCACCCTGAGTTTTCATTAGTCGGGGAACAGAAGAAACGGTACCTATGGTGCCCGGATTTGTGATGCTTATAGTTGTTCCTTGAAAATCTTCTATTTGAAGATTACCATTTCGGGCTTTGTCAATGAGTTCAGCATACGCATGCAGAAACTCTTTGAAGTTCATTTTATCTACGCCCTTGATGTTAGGAACAACGAGATTTCGGGAACCGTCACGGCTTTCAAGGTCAACGGCAACCCCAAGGTTTACAGAATCAGGAACAACCCGGTAGTGGTTTCCATCTTTATAGAGGTAGGAGCAATTCAGGCTTGGGAAGTCTTTTAATGCACGGATAATTGCCCAGGCAATAAAATGCGTGAATGAAGCTTTGGGTTCATTCCGTTTTAGTAAATGTCGGTTAATGATGGTTCGGTCTTCAACCATCATTTTAACTGGAAGTACACGAAGTGAGGTAGCCGTTGGTACCTCCAAACTTTCGTCCATGTTTTCTACAATCTTGGTAGCAACCCCTTTAATTTTTTCCAGCGACGCATTCTTGGGAGCTTGAACTTCTTTCTTTGGTTCCTTTTTGGTTTCAGGTTGCTTTTGAGCAGTGCTTTCAGATCCATTTGAAGGTTGAGCAGAAGTTTTTTGCTCAGAGGGTTGAAGTTCATCCGGCTCAGTAGCATCAACAGGTTTGCCTTCTAATTCATCAAAGTATCTTTTCCAGTGAGCAGGGACGGAACCGGGGTCTTGCTGATACTGGTCATAAAGTTCTTCTACGAGGGCTGAGTTAGGGCCAAATACAGTTTCAAGTGATTTCAATGGATATAAACCTCTAAGGGATTTTGGCGGCGATTTAAAATAGTAGTAGATGCATACTCAATTTTTTCAATTAATGTATGCCTCTGTTAAATTCAATAACACTAAAATTAAGGATTACATTCTTAAAAAACGATATTTTATATGATTGCTATTTCAAAGACTTAGAGTAGTTGAATAGTAAATATTTGTTGAACCTTTAGTTTTCATCGAATGCATTAACTACATTAATAAAAGAATTTAAAGGGAAGGCGTTTTTATTATGAGCATAAGAGTTTATAGACTCGGAAGAATTCTTTCCTGCGCTGAAATTCATGTTGATAAATTTTAGACAGAAACTTCCAAGGTGCAGTTATTGAAAGGATTGAAAAAAAAGCTACTATCCGAAATCCCTTGCTGGTTAGCCAGTTCAAAGAATTCATACGTTTTAGTAACAGATGAAATAGGTGAAATTCTATTCGCTAACGACTATTACAGAGAGGAATTCCTCGCCCATTCCCAATCACCTCCCGCCAATTTTACGGATATCCTTCACCCCTCAGATATTCCTGAAATGAAAAACGGAATGCTGGCTTGTACCAATAATGGAAGGAAAAGTCCCTACACCATCATAAATAAGAGTAGGGTAAGCAACTCGAATAACTACAAAAGCATTAAGTGGGAGTGCAGTATTTTTGACTCATCAAGTGAGGGCAAGCCTTTGCTGATACATTTAGGCCATGATGTGGTGATTATGGAAAATGAGTCAGAATATAAATCCAAGACAAGTAATTCATTAAATGAACTAATTGATGATCTCCAGATTGGAGTGGTAATACAGGATGTAAATTCGAATATACTACTGTCTAACCAGAAAGCTGAAGAGCTATTGGGGGTTAGTAAAAATGATTTACATGGACGGCCTGCAGATCATGAGGAGTGGGAAATCATCAAAGAGGATGAAACCGAATTCCCCACACAAGAATTACCAGTGGCACAAGCCATAGCTACCAAAAAATACGTCCATGACGTTATGATGGGAGTTTATAATCCAAAGAAGGAGGATTATTTATGGTTTTTGGTAGACTCGAATCCTCAATTAAATGAAGAGGGAGAAGTAGAGCGTGTTGTTACTACTTTTATTGATGTTAGTGATAGAATAAAAGCCGAGAACGCCATCAAGAAGCAACAACAACAGTTGCAGATAATGATGAATCACGCCCCGATGGTGATTTTTTTGAAAGACATTTCGGGCAAATATTTGTTCTTCAATAACCTTTATAAAAGTTTCTTAGGAAAAGATTTAAAGCCCGGTATTACCGATTATGACATTTTTGACAAAGACTTTGCCGATTGGTGTAAAAACAAAGACCGAGAGGTTATTGAAAATGACAAGATTATCAACTTTAAACACCGAATTGGTGAGCAGGTTTTTGATGAAACTAAATTTCCTATAAAAGACAGTAATGAGAACGTTTATGCTTTGGGTGGTTTTTCTCAGAATATCACCAAACAAAAGAAGGAAGAGGAGAGGCTTAAGCTGCTCGAAAAAGTAATCACGAGTACGGAAGATGCTGTCCTGATTACAAAGGTGGAGGGTACGGATATTTCTGAGTTTAAAATCATGTACGCAAATCAGGCTTTTTATAATCTTACAGGGTACAGTGAGGAAGAGGTAATGGGGAGAAACCCTCTTTTCCTTCAGGGTGAGAATACCGACAAACAGAAGTTGCTAAGGTTAAAGAAGGCACAAGAAAACCTAGAAGCCTGTGAACTTCAAATAATTAATTACAAGAAAGATAAAACAGAATTTTGGGTGAACCTAAGGCTGGTACCTGTTACAGACGAAGAAGGAAATTGTACCCACTGGATTTCAGTTCACCAAGATATAACTGAAAGGGTAAGGCAGGAAAAGGTTTTAAAAAAGGCGCTTTCGGAAAAAACGACCCTGCTCTCCGAAATCCATCACAGGGTAAAAAACAACTTGGCCATCGTTTCTGGTTTGCTAGAACTGCAGAGCATGGAGGTTGAAGACCCGATCAAAATTCCACTAAAGCGAAGTATAAACCGTATTCAGTCTATCGCGATGGTGCACGAGTTGATGTATCAAACGGAGCAATTATCTTCAGTGAACCTTAAGAACTATCTGGATAAACTGATCCCGGGTATTTACAGAACCATGCAGTCAGATAAAGAGATTAAAATTAATCAGAATGTGCAAAATTGTAAGGTAAACATAAATCAGGCCATACCGCTCGGTCTACTGATGAATGAACTACTGACCAATTCCTTTAAATATGCTTTTCAGGAAACTGATGTCGGACAAATTAACATTTCGATAGAGATCGAAGATGGGAAACTCGACTTTAGTTATAATGATAGCGGACCAGGTTTTAAGCATGATAATGATTTTAAGGATACAAACAGCCTTGGGCTAAGTCTTATTAATGCCCAACTCGAACAGCTTCACGCTGATTATCAGGTTAATACCGAAGGTCGCTTTGAACTTTCATTTAGCTTTTCCATTTCAAAAAGAGGACCACACTCTAACATTCGTTAAGAGTTCACTAAATTCTAATTGCTCCTGCGAATGAGAGCAATAGAAAATAAAGCCATTCAGAAGCTTTAATTCGCTTTCGTCAAGCCCTATATTCAAGTTCTGAAAATTCAGACTAAAGCAGATCAAAAAAATTAAGGAATGAGCGAAAATTCAGCTAAGAAAAAGACCGGCGCAGAAAATATTAATTGGGACTTATCCGATCTTTATTCATCAAACGAAGACCCTCAACTAGCCAAAGACAAAAAGAAAGTTTTAGAACAAGCTGAGGCTTTTGGTAACAAGTATCGAGGAAAAGTCTCTGAGTTGGATGCAGGTGCATTCAAGGGCATGCTGGATGAATACGAAGATATTTTAGATTTAGCCGGAAAGTTAGGCTCTTTCGCATATTTGCAATGGTCAACCGATACCACCAATACGAGTTATGGAAAGCTGGTTGCTGAGTCTAATGAGCTATCATCTGAAGTGAGTCAAAAACTGGTTTTCTTAGATGTAGAATGGCTTGAAATTCCGGATGAAGATGCTCATAAGCTGATCGAGAGTGAAGAACTTAGTAAGTATAAGCATTACCTGGAGAGTTCTCGACGGTACAAAGAACATGTGCTCGAGGAAAAGCAAGAGCAGATTTTGTCCGCGAAATCAGTTACGGGTAGAAGTGCGTGGGTTCGCTTTTTTGATGAAACGCTGGGCTCAGCCAAATTTGAACTCGATGGTGAAGAACTTAGTGAGCAAGAAGTACTTAGTAAGCTACATGAAAGCGACCGTGATTTAAGGATACGTGCACATGCTTCTCTTACTAATAAATTTAATGATCTTAGCCGCTCATTGACCTTTGTATTTAATACCCTCCTGGCTGACAAATCGACCAATGACAAGCTGCGTAAGTACGATAGCTGGATTGACTCCAGAAACCTCTCCAATCAAACCGATAAGGAAACGGTTAACGCTCTTGTTGATTCCGTGACTTCAAAGTATGATTTGGTTCAGCGGTACTACAAACTCAAGCAGCAGTTGCTCGGGCTCGACGAAATGAAGGATTATGATCGGTATGCCCCGATTATGAAAAATGAGGCAACGATAGATTGGACTTCGGCAAAAGAAATGGTGCTGGATTCTTACACCAATTTCCATCCACAGATGGGGAAAATTACCGAAGAGTTTTTTGAAAAAAGCTGGATTGATGCAGCCATTAAACCTGGCAAAAGAGGAGGTGCGTATTCGGCAGGTACAGTTCCGTCTGCTCACCCATATGTTTTTATGAATTTCGATGGAAAAATAAGGGATGTGCAAACACTGGCTCATGAACTTGGGCACGGTGTACATCAGTACTTATCGAGACAGCAAGGAGTTCTCCAATCTTCTACTCCGTTAACTACCGCTGAGACGGCATCTGTATTTGGTGAAATGCTGGTTTTCCAGAAGTTGATGAAAGAGCTGGATGATCCAAAAGAAAAACTAGCTCTTCTAATAGGCAAAATTGACGATACCATAGCTACCGTTTTTCGTCAGATTTCCATGAATCGTTTTGAGCATGCCATGCATACAGCTCGCAGAGAAGAAGGCGAATTGACAACCGAACGGTTTTCAGAACTTTGGATGGAACAGCAAAAAGCTCTTTATGGGGATTCAGTTTCACTCACCGATGAGTATGGAATTTGGTGGAGTTACATTCCTCATTTCTTGCACACCCCGGGTTATGTTTATGCGTATGCATTTGGGGAGTTACTGGTTCTGGCCCTCTATGAGGAATACACTCAAAGACCTGATGGATTCTCAGATCGCTATCTGGAATTATTGAGTGCTGGAGGTTCTGAATGGCCTCAAGACTTAGTGGCTAAAATGGGTCTGGATATTACTCAGCCTGATTTCTGGAACAAGGGACTGTCTTCTTTCGAACGAATGGTGGAAGAAGCAGAAGAAATGGCGAGAGTGATAAAGTGATATAGTGAGGTTGCCGGTTTATATCTTAAAGATCGTTAAATACAGAACCGGCAGTACAAACAGATTTGGGTGAAATATCACCATATCCAACACTCTATCACTTTATCACCAAATCACCTAAAAATTCCTTACAATTCAATTCGACTAACAGTTATTAAAACATAGCAAATGTCTTTAGATCGTCAAGAAAAAGCTCTTCGAGAGTACAAACAGATTCTGCAAGATCTGGTACACCTGCTGCGGACTTCAACAAAAGTTCAGCTATCCTATTTATGTTGGGTAAATAAATCCCGGCAGCAATTTGTCTGGGAAACCAACAGCACAGGTTTGCCCAATGTCATGTTCCAGGATCGTGTGGCTTTTGAAAACCACTTTCTCAATGAGTTTAAAGATACAGAAGAGATTGTACAGCTGGTTGTTGGAGAGGATATTCCAAAAGCTAAACTAATCCACTATTTTGACTTCGTTCAGGCTAAGCATATTCTCATAATCCCATTTATTAATAAGGGTGAGACCGTTGCGCTAACGGTTTTAGAAAGTGAGCAAGAAATTGATCAGGAAGAAATCCATGACCGGATTATGTCCTACAATAATGCCTTGGTAAGTGTTTTGGACACCTATCTTGAGGTTGTTGATTTACATGAACAGCAACAGGAATGGGATGATTACGAACAATCGCTTGCACAGATTGACTACCGGGCACATCGGGTTGAAATTCTTACCAAGATGATCAACGAAATGCAGAAGAATTTACCCAACGGTGGTGCAGTTTTACTGGCTCCGGGCATGGAATCCTGGAATGTAGTCTTACGATCCCGAAGTACTAATACAGCCCCTAAACTGGGTCTTCAGCTGGAAGAAAAGAGCGTTGCATATGAGGCTCTGGAAAAAGGTGAGCCCGTTTTTACGATGCACTTCAATAATAACCCGCGGCGCATCACCTCTCATGAAAAAAGAACGGAAGGTGCTACCTATGCTATCCCGGTTATGATTCATGATCGCCGGCAGGGTGTGGTAGTTTGTTATGATAATGATCCGCTTACTTTCAAAGAATCGACCAAGCATAAACTTTCAAATTTAGTTCGGATCGCAGCGCTAAGTATTCAATCATCCGTAAAAAAATCCGGAATGATAGAGGAATTATTGACTCAGAACTTTGGGGCATTTATGCCTGAGCTCTGGGAAGTGGCTCTTAATAATGAACTGTTTAAAGCCAAAAGTGGGAATCAGGAAAAGACCTGGTTAGTATTAATAGCCCCTGATGATGTATCCGGCCTGAGAACAAAATATCGTTTGGAAGACCTTCAGAAAATTCAAACCGATTTTGTCACAGTCTTGAATCCCACCCGATATGGTGTTCCCGGTTACGTAGGTTACAATTCCGATTATGTATATGCGGTTCTTATTCAAAGTGATGATGAAGAAGCCGTGGTTTTCTGGATGGAGAAAATGAAGTCAAAGCTAGAAGCTGGGATGAATCTTTCTATAGGCGGAACCCTGCGGGCTCAATTTAAAGCCGGGTATACTCAGCTTAATGATGAAAACGGGAATGCTTATCAGGTGATTGAAAAGGCTAAAAAAGCATTGTCTAAAGTGATGAATGATAATGAGGCAGAGTTGGTGGAAGGTTAATGGGTAACGCGTACATAATAGTTGTAGATGGATTAGGAGTAGGCGCTCAAGAAGACGCTGTTGAGTACGGCGACCAATCCATGAATACGTTAGGACATGTTTCTGAGCAAACCGGGGTTCAACTACCGAATCTTCAAAAAATGGGAATCGGGAATATCATTCCTTTACCATCTGTATCGGAAAATGAAAACCCGATAGCAGCATTTGGAAAACTAAGGGAAGTTTCTGCTGGGAAAGATTCAACCACCGGTCACTGGGAAATAGCCGGTATCCAACTTGATAAGCCTTTTCCAACCTATCCCAATGGATTTCCCCAATCTGTTATTGAAGATTTTTGTGAAGGAATTGGTGTTGAAAAAGCTCTTTGCAATAAACCGTACTCGGGAACCGATGTTATTCGTGATTACGGAGAAGAGCACCTCAAAACTGGTAACCCAATCGTTTATACTTCTGCCGATAGCGTATTTCAAGTAGCTTGTCATAACGATGTAGTTTCGGTTGAAAAGTTATACGAGTGGTGTGAATTTGCTCGAAATGAAATTTGTATTGGTGAGCATGAGGTAGGGCGTGTGATTGCACGTCCATTTACAGGTGAGCCGGGAAATTTTGAACGCATCTCAGACAAACGGCATGACTATTCATCCATCCCCCCAGAGAATAATCTGGTTCAAAAGTTGTATGATTCAGGCATCAAAACATACTCAATTGGTAAAGTTGCTGATTTGTTTGCCGGGAACGGATTTACTCAATATCGCCCAACCAAAAGTAATGCAGAGGGAATTTCGCAGCTTCTGAGTTTGATGTCAGCCCAAATGAATAACTGCTTTGTGTTTATGAACTTGATTGATACCGATCAATTATTTGGGCATCGCTTAGATCCCGAAGGCTATGCGGGAAGTCTGGAAGAATTTGACAGGGCTATTCCTGCCATCGTTTCAAAAATCAGGGAAGAGGATTTGCTGATTATCACCGGAGACCACGGTAATGACCCTTGTTCTGAAAGCACCGATCACTCCAGAGAATTTGTGCCACTGCTGGTTTTTCCGAAAGGGAAGGCTGCGTCTGTGAATCTAGAGACAGGGGAAACGTTTTCAAATATAGCCAACAGTGTCGCTGATTTCTTTGGATTAGAAGATGCATTTCCGGGAAGATCCTTTTTAGCAGATGATTAAAGCTTCATAATACACTTATCGTGTTTAAAATTGATTGAAGAATTACGTATATTATTCAATTGTAAAATTCATTAAGACGCAGACGCAATATTTAAGCTTTTCACGCGTGATTTAAAAAGCTTATACACATATCATCTGCGCAACTAGCGTACGCAAACATTCATTAAACGGTATATAAAGTGGCAAAAAGTTCTGGAATCTCTACTCGTGAGTCAGAGTCATTAGATCGTTATCTGCACGAAATTGGAAAAGAGAAACTTATTACACCGGATGATGAAGTCCGGCTGGCCAAAGAAATTCAAAAGGGGAGCCAAAGAGCTCTCGAAGATTTAACCAAAGCTAACCTACGTTTCGTAGTTTCGGTAGCTAAGCAATATCAAAATCAGGGACTTTCCCTCGGCGATTTGATTAACGAGGGTAACCTTGGATTGATCAAAGCTGCAAAACGTTTTGATGAGACTCGTGGTTTCAAATTCATCTCATACGCAGTATGGTGGATTCGTCAGTCTATTTTACAGGCTCTTGCAGAACAGTCTCGTATAGTTCGCCTTCCGTTAAATCGTGTTGGTGCACTGAACAAAATTGGTAAAGAACTCTCAAAACTAGAGCAGGAGTATGAGCGTGTTCCTTCTGCCCATGAGCTTGCTGAAAGTTTAGAAATGACCGTTGGTGAAGTTGCTGATACCTTAAAGATTTCGGGACGACACCTTTCAATGGATGCGCCATTTGCGCAGGGTGAAGACAACCGACTCTTAGACGTTCTTGAAAACGAAGAGATTCCAAATCCTGATTTCGACTTGATGGGCGAATCCCTCAAAGTAGAAATTGAAAGAGCGCTTTCGAAGTTGACAACCCGTGAAGCTGAGGTAATCAGATTGTACTTTGGGATTGGACGTGAGCACTCACTTACGCTCGAAGAAATTGGAGAACGGTTTGATCTAACCCGTGAGCGTGTTCGACAGATTAAAGAAAAAGCGCTCAGAAAACTGAGACATCATAACCGAAGTGCTGCTTTAAGAGCATATCTTGGTTAATCTAATTATCGTGAGAAAAAAAGCCCCTCATGCTTTTCAGCAGGTGGGGCTTTTTTTATGTCAATGAATTTCAATCCTACTAATCTCCCTATCTTTCCGTTACATTTGAGTTATGAAAGCAGCAATTACCTTATTACTCACTTTTCTATGTTTGGCTCAAAGTGTTGATGCACAGCGCTATCCATTTAGGACCTTTTCTATTGAACAAGGATTAAGTGAGTCGGTAGTCAACGATTTAGCTCAGGATGATGAGGGTTACATATGGTTAGCTACCGGTTACGGACTTAATAGATTTGATGGGATCAGGTTTCAAAACTTCTTTGAAGAGCAAGGTTTGAATAGCAGCCGCATTCGTTCTTTACATAAGGATACCAAAGGCAAGATCTGGATTGGATCAGAAGCAGGAGTTAACTATTGGCAAGCTGACAGTATTGCCACTATTCCCGCGCTTTCTTCTTTGTTAAATATGACGGTGATCAGCATCCATGAAGATCGATTGGGGAACATGTGGTTTGGTACAGATGGCAATGGTGTCTGGCAATACGCAGAAGGGCAATTGGTTACCCAGTATTCCACATCAAATGGCCTTATTGATAACCGAGTGCGTGCTATAGCTGAAAGGCAAAATGGAGAAATTTGGTTTGCCACTCGTGAAGGAATTACGGTTCTAAGAGATGGAAATTTCATTAATTATGATGAAGAAAACGGCCTTCCAAACCAAAGAATACGGGATATCCAGGTTGATGCTGAAAATACGGTCTGGATTGGAAGCAGAGCGGGACTCATAAAATACACTGATGGTGAGTTTACTTTACTAGATGATGACGATGGTCTGGTAAACAATCTTGTTCAAACAATCACTATCACAGAAGACAACAATATTTGGATTGGAACGGAAGAGGGTGCGAGTTTTTTTGATGGTTCAACATTTCAGAATTATGGAGTAGCCTCGGGTCTTTCTACAGAAATTATTTATTCTTCTATCCAAGATTTGGAAGGTAATATTTGGCTGGGGTCATATGGTGGTGGGGTGAATTTATTCATTGGGAGCTACTTTGCAAACTACAGCACAGAGCAAGGTTTGCCAAACAATCTGGTTACATCTTTTGCAGAGGATGCGAATGGAGATTTCTGGATTGCAACATATGGAGGGGGGATTTCCTCACTAAAAAACGGTGAATTTAATGATCACGGGATGAATGCCAATCTCCCAGACAACCTAATGTATACCCTGTTTACTGATTCTAAAGAGCGCATGTGGATCGGAATGGGTGAAGGCTTAGCTTATATCCAAAATGAACAGGTTAGAGTTTTTTCAGAAAGGGAATTCCCATATACCAAAGTCAGAAGTATAATGGAGGCTTCGGACGGGACATTTTGGATAAGCACTTATGATGATGGAATTATTCGGTATGACGGAACAGAATTCGATCAGATCACAACCGAAAATGGCTTAGCTAATAACCGGGTGTTGGACTCGGTAGAAGGAAGAGATGGCTCAATCTGGATAGCTACTTATGGAGGAATTACCCGATATCGCCAAGGTGAATTCCAGAGTTTTGCCATTCAGGAAGGCCTTCCCAATAATGCAGTAATGAACTTACTAGAAGATGATGACGGCATAGTCTGGGCCTCAACTTTTGGAGGAATAGCTTGGTTTGATGGGTTAAGGTTTCAGAGCATAACCATAGATGATGGACTACCTGACAGGGTTTGTTACTTCATTTACCAGAATAAGAATGGGTTGTACTGGATCGGTACTACAGATGGAGTAGTTCGTTTTGATAAGGAAGAATATTTCAGTGCCGAATTGGAAGATAGAAATCAGGCATTTCAGGTATTAAATAAAGAACAGGGATTAATTTCAGATGAACTCAACCTTGGTGCAGTGTACGAAGACGAGGAGGGTCGTTTATGGTTTGGTACTGTTGAGGGATTAAGCCGCTTTTCTCCCAGCGAATATAAAGGCAATCAGGTACCTCCAAAAGTACATTTAGTCGGGGTGAATGTGTCTGGAAGGGAGTTACAACCTAATGAGCGGTTTATACTTTCTTACAAAGAGAACAATATTGAATTTCAGTATGCTGGAATCAACTTTACGGCACCGAATCAAATTTTATATGAATATCGGTTGAATGGAATTGATCAGGGCTGGCAACAGACTAGCTCCCGATCTGTTAAATATCCTTCATTACCGCCGGGTGATTATACGTTTCAGGTGCATGCCAGAAATATTAATGGTGCTTGGAGCCCTGATATTGAAAAAGTGAAATTTACGATTACAGCTCCATTCTGGATGCAATGGTGGTTCTGGATTCTGATGTTTGCGATCGTAGTAGGTATCATCTTCCTTTTCTATAATTATTACAGGGCTCGTAAAATGATTGATATAGAAAGAATGCGTGTACGCATTGCCAGTGATTTGCATGACGATGTAGGAGCAAGTTTAACTGAAATTGCCCTGCAATCTGACTTTCTTCAGGCAGGAGATGCTGATTCTGAGTTCAAGAAATCGCTTGAACAAATTGGTAAACAATGCCGAAAAATTGTATCCAGCCTTGATGATATTGTCTGGTCGATTGATGCCCGAAATGATACCCTGGGAGACCTGACGGATCGAATGCAGGACTATATCCTCCACACGCTGGAGTCGAAAGACATGCAGGTCCGGTATAACTTCGACAATCTAAACATGGACAATCAGCTTCCTGTTTCAGTTAAGGAAAATGTATATTTGATCTTTAAAGAAGCGGTAAACAACATTGCGAAGTACTCTGATGGTGACCGGGTAGAAATCAGTATGAAAAATCAGAATGGTTATTTCGAATTTTTAATTACTGATAACGGTACTACCGGAAGAGGAACTAAGAAAACCGGACACGGATTACGTAACATGGATATGCGAGCGAAAAGAATTGGAGCAGACATTACTATTGATACAGAAAACGGGTTTGCAATAAAGGTTGAGGGGAAATTAAAAACTAACTAAGGACTGTAATTATGGCTGTCATAGGAATTGTTGAAGACAACAAAAAAATACGGGATTTAATACAACGTTATCTGGACATGCAGAAAGAAATGGATTGTCCGGTTGCGGTTGACTCCGTTGAGGAAATGCTGGATCACCTTGAGGAGCACCAAAAGCCTGATGTGATTCTTATGGACATTCAACTCCCTGGAATGTCTGGCATTAAGGGAATGGAGATTATAAAGTCGAAATATCCTGAAGTGGAAATCATTATGCTTACCGTTTATCATGATTCACACAAGATTTTTGATTCGCTCAAAGCAGGCGCTTCCGGTTATTTATTGAAACATACTTCACTCCCTGAAATTAAGGAGTCGATAGAAAACCTCATGAAAGGCGGAGCACCAATGTCACCACAAATTGCCCGCAAGGTGATTTCTCATTTCAATGAAGAAGCTCCTAAGAAAAATGAGGACAGCATGCTAACCAATCGCGAGCAAGATATTGTAAATGGATTGGTTGATGGACTCAGCTATAAACTAATTGCGGACCGTTTTGATATTTCCATAGATACGGTTAGAGCACATATTCGAAACATTTATAAGAAGCTTCATGTTAATTCTAAGGCAGAAGTAATTGCGAAGTCACTCCGTGGAGAGATTTAATTAGCATGATCATGTTAGTTTAAGTAATTAAATATTCAGTATTTTAGACTTGAACGAGTAATTTATATAGTCATGAAGTCATTCAACATTGATATCTTATTAATTACAGTAGTATCAGTATTCATATCTGGATGCTATACTCAGTTAAAGACATCAGCAAAGTATGAGCAGCAGTACGAGAATGAATATGTAGTTTTAAAAAAGGCGGGCATTTTCTACAAAGACTATAACAAGGAGATGTGGTATAAAGAACGCTTTTTAAATAAAGTAAACTGGGAAGGGATAGATTCTACAGAAAGCTATTCTGCTAATTCTAAGACATTAAACAGTACTACTCGTAACCCTGAATACGTTTCGGCTTTCCCGGGATGGTATTCAAATCCCCATCGTTATCATCGGCACTATATTTGGGGGGAAGGTTTTGGAATGGCGTTCGGCCCTCTATATTGGGGTTATAGGTTAGATGCCGGGAGAGCTTATGCAAACAGCCATTCAGGACATTGGTACTATAATCCTGCAGGATTTTGGAGTTATTATTATTACCCGTATTCAAGTAATTTTTATGGGCCGTATTACTATGACAGCTACTGGGGTACAACCGGTGGTTGGGGCATAAACACTACAGCTGTAGCGGTGTATAATGATCATACAAGAGCTAAAAACTACGCTGAAAACTCTAAAAAATACCGTTTAGGTCCCAGAAACAGTGGTTTGATCTATGATCAAAGCTCAAGAACACGATCTACTAGTTCTTCTGTAAGTAGAGCAAGAACTGTCACGAGGAGTAATTCAAGCGGCACAAGGGTGAGAAGCACGGGAAGATCATCTGGAAGCACAACTCGTTCAACAGGCCGTTCACGATCATCAGGTGATGGTAACTCAAGCTCAAGGTCGAGAGGCGGAAACTAGCTTACCTGCTTTTTTTCTAAAGTCATCAAAATCGCTACACACCTTCTATGAAGAGAAATGTCTATATCCTGATTTTGTGCCTGGTTCCGATTTTTGAAGGTTATGCACAACAGGAGCTGGAACCTGAAAGATTTTCCAATTTTTCCCTTCAACTTACCTCACCCAACGTTAATGCTGACCCTGGTTCCATGATGCCATCGGTAGCCAAGGCGTATGGTTTTGGCAGCTATATAGATAATCCTGCTTCCATGGCAACGATTGAGAACAGTGAATTTATGTTTAGCTTTTTCAGGGATACTGATTCAGCAAATAGCAGTTATCTCGGCACCAAAAATAAGACTGATTGGCAAAATGATAAACTTGGAAGCATAGGGGTAGCCTATAGTGTACCGGCAATCACAGGGAGCTTAGTGATTGGAGTCGGATATAACCGGGTAATTTCTAATGCAAACACATATCGTATTTCGGGGCGAAATAATAACAGCACCATCACCGATTCATTTCTTGATGCAGACAATAAATACTTTGACTTAGCCTTTGATACCTATGCAATAGACTGGGGAGATGTAGAGCAAACTTATCTTGAATCTATTTTCCGTATTGGCTTTGAACCGGGCTCTTTTCCTGGAATTAATCAGGAAGCAGAAATACGATCTCAGACATATGCAGGAGAATACACCGCTTTTTTAGCTACTGAATTTAGAAAAGATTTGTTTGTTGGGTTCTCAATAAGCTTTCTTCAGGGGGAGTCTCAACACCGGGAAAATTTTTTGGAAACAGATAACCAGAACGATTATGATGGCGACTTTATAGAAGGAAGTGACATTGACAATATTCTGGTCAATGACAGAATCGATACAAAGATATTAGCATGGAAATTCAGAACCGGACTCGTTTATAAGATAAGGCCTGGACTAAATGCAGGAATCAGTTATCAATTCCCATTTACAATTCATTTGTCAGAAAGAAAAAGGTATTTCATCCAAACATCTCTTGATGATAATTCAGAACCTTTTTTCTCTGAAATACAAAGCGATGGAAATATCAGATACCGTATTAACAAACCGGGTATTTTAAAAGCCGGATTGGCCTATGAAGTAAATCAATTTGCAGTATCGCTTTCAGCTGAGTACACAAATTATCGGAACATGAAGTACAACTTATTAGCTGATAGAGATGACAGAGCCCCTTTCCTTGACATTTGGAGAGATAAACAATCAGTTACCAACAACCTTTTGAAAGAAAATTATGATGATGTACTTGATATACATGCTGGCACAGAGGTACACATCACCAATAAAACAACCTTGAGGGCAGGGTATGCTTTTCTTCCGGAGAGGAATGTTCGGGAACCTGGAAATGTCAATCAGCTTTCTGCCGGTATCTCTCACATGATTTTGAGTAATTTGAGATTTGATATTAATGGACAATATTACCAAAAACAGAAAAAGAGAACTCTTTATGAATACACAGATTTTGAAAATGAAGCTCAAACTTCTGCCTTTAATTCAAGAGTTAAAAACGTTAGGGTAATTGCAGCTCTTAAACTTCTTTTTTGATTATCTTATGTCAAGCTCATTAACATTAACATGTGATATAATGTGAGAGAGTATAGAGTTATTATGGATGTGTTGACAAAATCCAAGCCTCAAAAAGGTGTTGCTATGAAGTATCAAAATTCAGTTTCCACGTTAATACTGCTTTTTATCCCTTTCCTATTCACCGGATGCTATACGCAATTCCAAACCTATGATCGATATCCTTTAGAGAACGATCGCTATGCAGGATATTACGCTTGGGATAATTTTGATCAGACTGAGGGTGAAGATAACTCAGCTTATTACAATCAAGGCGATGAGGAATACCTTGATGAGCAAATGGCTTTAGAGGAAGACGATATCTATTACAAGGACTATGAAACTGAGACATGGTACAAAAAGAACTATGCGGATAAACTCTACTGGTATGGATATGAAGATGGTTTTGGAGATGGATACAGTAAAGGATACTCTGCTGCAATAGACGATCACTATTTTTATGGCTACAAGCCTTGGGCTTATAATAGCTGGTACCGTTCTCACTACACACCTTTCTACCAATATAATCGTGGTTACCATAATTCTTTTTGGATAGGATTTGGAAGCTATGGACATGGTTACTACAGCTACCCATACTATGGTTGGGGCGGGTATTATGATTACGGTTATTGGGGATGGCACCATCCATATTCAACATCAATATTTGTGTATAATGACTATCACAGAGCTAAGAAATATCGACGAAGCGCTGATTTATATAGGAAAGGACCAAGAGGTTCCGGTTTATATGGCAGTGCAGGAGATTACCGAACTCGATCTGGTAGTGGCATAGATTCACGGTCAAGAGGATCAGGTGTCACAAGATCGAGGGGGATTAATACCGGAACCCGTGTGCGAACAACAGACCGCTCATCCGGACGAGGAAGTTCCGTGGGTAAAAGTTCTGGAACTAGATCAAGAGGATCGTCTGTAGGTAAAAGTCGCTCAAGTTCAGGTAAAAGCCGAAGCAGAGGGGGTGGATCTTCTGTAGGGCGAAGCAATGGAAGCAGCAAAAGCAGCGGAAGTGGCAAAACCGGGAAGTCCAGATCCAGATCAGGAAATAATTACTCGGCACTTAGTACTACTTCTGTCCGAGATATAAACATTCCTGACGTTTCAACCCGAACATATACTATCCCGGCTCGACGTGGAAACAGTACTTTTAGCGGTTACAGTTCTACTTTTAGTTTAAGTGATTTTGTTAAAGGTTCTAGTCGCAGAGCAAGCTTAAATTCAAGCAAAAGCTTTTTTGATAGAGTAGGAGCATCAACTAAAAGGTCTTCTACTATAGGCAGAACGAATACTTCATCCAAAACTACAAGAAGCATTACACGAAGTACTTCTTCCTCAAGCCGATCTTCATCAGTAAGCAGAAGCAGAGGATCATCATCAAGTAAATCATCAGGCAGTTCAGGTAGTAAAAGAAGCCGCGGCGGAAATTAAGCTGCAGGCTTAAACCCAATCAAAAAATTATTATATCACTATGAAGAGGATTCTTTTTTTTCTCTTGATGCCCATACTGTTTCAACCAATTGACGCTTTTGCACAGGACGGCAGCAATGAGGTGTTGTACTCAAATTTGGCATTACAGTTCAGCTCACAGAACTTTAATGGGGATGCAGGTACCGGGTATTTCCCATCTGTAGCAGCCCCGAATGGATATGGCAGTTTCGCCGATAATCCGGCAAGTGTGGCACTTATAAAAGACGGCTATTTCAACTTCAGCCTATTTAATAATCAGGTAGAATATGAAAACAGCTATTTGGGCAATACGATTGTTTCGGATGATAATTCAACCAAATTGGGCAACCTTGGGTTTGTCTATAAAATACCAACTGAGCAAGGGAGTTTTGTTTTAGGCGGAGGCTATAATCAGCTTAAAAATGAAGAAAGAATATATAGAGTAGGGGGGCGGAATAACCAAAGCACTATCACTGATCAGTTTAAAGAACCAACCAGTGACTATTACGATATAGCCTTTAATGCCTATGCAATTGACTGGGGTGATGTGGATTCTACTTACCTGGAATCAATTTTTAGAATTGGATTTCAAAATTTCCCAGGTATTTCTCAAAATGCAGAAGTAACCAGTTCCACTAATATTGGGGAGTATTCCTTTTTCTTTGGGACTGAATTCCAGGAGAATCTGTTTCTTGGGATTTCAGCTGGGTTAACATCAGGTAGCTACAAATACCGAAGAAATTTTCTGGAAGAGGATGATGAGAATGATTACAACGGCACCTTTATTCCTTCCGATGTCAACGATGTGGGCACTGATATCTCAAGTATTTTAACACACGATGAAATTGATGCGAGTATCCTTGGATTTTCCTTGCGTGGCGGTATTATTTATGAAGTTTCACCAAAGTTTAATGTTGGGGTTAGCTACTTAATACCATCCACCTTGGTGATTCGGGAAAGCTATTATTCCTCAATTCTAACAGAACTTGATGACGATTCAACGCCTTTTGAGTCTGATTTTGCCAGTGATCAGGACTATGAATATCGAATTAAAAAGCCAGGGCAACTTAGTGCCGGTTTTGCTTTGAAAGATGTTGCGGGTTTTAGTCTGTCTATTTCCGGAGAGTATATCAATCACTCCAATCTCAGTCTTGATCTAGTGACAGGAAACAATCTTGGTTTTGATGCCGAAGTGGATTTAATAGATCAGCAAAGCGATTTGGATGCTTTCATGGGAGAAAACTATAATCAGGTAGTAAACCTAAAGAGTAGTCTTGGCTACCAGATTAATAACCAGTTCAACATGAAAGCAGGTTATGCTTTTCTGCCAGCCAAGAGTAAAGTTTTTGAATCAGACAGGAATATTATTTCTGGAGGCTTCAGTGCAAATATCTCAAAGAATATAGTTCTGGACATAAACGGGCAATATTCATTTTGGGAAGACCGTTCGGAACTGTATAACTATTATGACGACTCCGAAGATGTTGTTCGATCAGAAGTAGTTGATCAACAAGTAAGCACATTTAAAATATTAGCGGGTATTAAGTTTCTTTTTTAATCCCCCAAAGATCCGTAGTTAGTTAAAAAGAGGCCTCGTGATTGAGGCTCTTTTTTTGGGAATCATATTATAGCCAGTCCTTTTTCCTGAAATAAAAAATCATACCAATGGTCGCCCCAATCATAATTCCCCAAACGGTTGGGTATGCCCATTGCCAGCTAAGTTCGGGCATGTACTCAAAGTTCATTCCATAAATTCCGGCAATAAAAGTAAGTGGAATAAATATGGTCGCGATGATAGTCAAAACTTTCATCACCTCGTTCATCTTGTTGCTAACCTGAGACATGTACATATCCATCATTCCCATAGCCATGTCCCGGTAGTTTTCAATTCCGTCTATAATTTGAACCAAATGGTCATATACATCACGGTAGAAGATTTTATTTTCTTCATGAATCAGATGTGACTCTTCCCGCAAGAGCGAATTCAGGCTATCTCGTAGTGGCCAGACCGTTCTTCTAAAGTAAATTAACTTTCGGCGCAGGGCGTGAATTTTTTCTGGTATTGAGTCATGATGTTTTTCAAGAATCTCGTTTTCGAGTTCCTCAATCTCGTCTCCCAGCTTTTCCATCACTTTCAGATAATGGTCAACAATGGTATCTATGAGAGCATAGGCAAGGTAATCAGGTCCATTCTTCCGTAGGCGTGGAGCACCACTTCTGAGCCGATGAAGAACAGGCTCATAAATAGGATATTCATCTTCCTGAAAGGATAAAACTGAATTATTTGATAAGACGATGCTAACCTGCTCAACTTTTAGCTCTCCCGTTCCTTCATCAATCGTCATCATACGCAGCACAAAAAACATATGATCAGTGTATTCTTCTACCTTTGGTCGCTGGTGGGTATTTAGAATATCTTCCTGAATCAGAGGGTGGAGTTCAAAGTAACCCCAAATTTCTTTTAGCTTCTCAATATCATGAAGCCCACAAATGTTGATCCATGTTTTTGAAGGGGAATCGAGATACGGTTTGCTATCATCAATTTCCGAAAGATCATGCTCAGCCAGTTGTTCTGAATCATAATCATAAAGATTCATTACAACGCTTTCTAACTTTTTTTCACCTGTAAAGTGAAGTGTTCCTGGTGCTTGCCCAGGTTTTTTCGAGCTTCTCCTATTTGAGAGGAAAGAAGGCCTTGGGATCACGCGTTTAATATTCTTCATCTGCTAAAGTCTGATTCATTTATTGCTTTGCAGGATCGTGATAGTTTTTGAGAAATAAAATAAAAAAGTCCTGTACCTACGAATAGTTACAGGACTCACTGAGGTTTAAAAAGAATCAGATTCTATTCACCAATTTCACCTTCTTTTGCCGCTTGTTTAAGTTCATTATTTGCCCAGATGGCAATTTCGACACGGCGATTTTTCTGTCTTCCTTCAACAGTTTCATTGGTAGCAACTGGTTTCTCCTCTCCGTAACCTACAATAGTCATTCTTTCAGGGTCAACTTCAATAAAAGCCATAAACTCGGCTACCGAACGAGCACGCTGCTCTGAAAGATCTTGATTATAGCTTTCTGATCCCCTGCTATCGGTATGGCCACCGTACATGATGTTAGTGTCTTCATACTTCTTTAGGACTCTGGCAAGGTCTTCTAAATCCCGTTTCGAGGGGTCTTTCAGTGTATAGGAGTCAGTATCAAAAAGGATTCCGGAATCGAAAGTGATTTTAATGCCTTCACCAACCCGTTCGACTTCAGCATTTTGGAGTTCTTCTTCGAGCTCTTGAGCCTGTTTGTCCATGTAGTTACCTATGGCAGCTCCCGTAGCTCCACCTACGGCTGCTCCAATAATAGTTCCGGCTACGGTATTACCTGCTGCTTTACCGATTACAGCACCCGCCAATGCTCCAGCGCTGGCACCAATCGTAGTACCTTTTGCTGTTTTGCTCCAGTTCTTACAAGCAGTGAATGGGAGTAGCAAAAGGACAAGTACTGCGATGCTTTTAAAGCGTAATATCTTCATGATAGATGATTCAATTATCGTTCTATCACTTAAAAGGGCTTTAACTAGGGATGTTCCAAGATTATAATAATGTTTTAAGCAGCTTCTGCTCTCAATACTTCTAATGGGGGTTTATTATGAATGCCTCTGGTGTTGAATAGGCCAATCACCAAGACTAAGGCGGTAAGTATGAGTATCTCAATACCAATGATGGCAAAATTCGGAACGAACTCTATATCAAAATAGAAGTAACCGATTAGTGTGCTTGCTCCAAGAGAGAGAAAGAGTCCGGTAATTGATGCCATCACTCCAAGAAGTACATATTCGATAACCTGAATTTTTATGACCTGCTTTTTGGAGGCACCTAAAGTTCGTAAGAGAACGGCTTCTCGAATGCGTTGGAATCGACTGGTAGCCGCAGAGCCGGCCAAAACAATCAGCCCTGTAATGATGCTAAACAACCCAATGAATTGTATCACAAAGGTTACCTTATCGATGAAATTTCGGACGGTTTCTATAACAAGACCAACGTCTATAGCAGAGACATTAGGATAACCTTGCACAATATCTTGCTGAAGTGTCAGTGAAGCTTCGCGACTGGTTGTATTGATGGTAGTGGCAAAAAACTGGGGAGCAGATTCTAAAACTCCGGCCGGAAAAACCACAAAGAAATTCGGCTGGGGCTGATCCCATTTAACGGTTCTTGTGCTTGCGACATACGTTTGTATTGGGATTCCCTGAACATTCCAGGTAAGGGTGTCGCCAATATCTATGGCCAGGTTATCTCTTTGATCTTCTTCAATGGAAATAGGGAAGGGCTCATCCATACCATCTGCACTTCCAATCCATTCGCCTTTTACTAATTCTTCAGAAGCCAGCAAGGTATCACGATAGGTAGCCCGGTATTCCCTATTAAGGGCCCAGCCGCTAACTCTTCGAGTGGTGTCCTGATCGTAAGCTTCTGCAGTCATCCCATTCACTCCCTGAATACGCATGGTTACAATAGGGACATTTTGCAGGACTTGATGTCCATTGGATTTGATGATCTCATTTACACCATCATTTTGGTCGTACTGAATGTCATACAAGGCGAGATTTGGCAGATCCTGCTGACCTCCAAAATCAATCTGATCAAGCAGCATATCTTGAGTTAGATACAGCGAGCTAATCATGGTAACACCTAATCCAAAAGTAAGGAGAAGGGTAGTTGTTTGATTGTTGGGCCGATATAAATTTGCGAGGCCCTGACGAAGCTCATACTTGAATCCAGCACGAAGGAATTTCCGAGCTCCTTTCATAATAAGCTTAGCAAAACCGGTCAGTAATAACAGGCATGCCACTAGACCTAATGTGAAGAAAAGGGCGGGCAGGAATTCACCAAGCATTAGCCAGGCATAGCCTGTCACAAATAGTGCGAGCGCTGTCCCCAAAATAATCTTAGTAGAGTTTTGTAGGAGACTGGACAAATTCACTTCGACAGAACGGATGGAAAACAGTGGTGAAATCTTTTTAACAGCCAAGAGCGGGAATAAGGCAAACAATACAGATATGATAACGCCTGTTGCCACTCCGGTAAAAATTGAAGTCCACGAAATATAGAGTTCTATGTCAACAGGGAGAAAGTCTTGAACCAAAACCGGCAGGTAAAGTTGTACTCCCGACCCAAGGATAGCCCCGAGTACGGAGCCAATAAGTCCCATTGCAGCCGCCTGAATCAAATAAATGGATAAGGCCTGATTCGAAGACACACCTACACAACGCAGTACAGCAACGGTATTTATTTTTTGACGGATATATACAAAGATTGAGCTGGCTACTCCAATTCCACCCAACAATAAAGCAATAAAGCCGATAAGGTTTAGAAAGTTTGATAAATATAGGATGGCTTCACCAACTTCTTCTTCACGCTCGGCAACGGTATCATAACCAAAACGAAGATTCTGCTCATCACGAAGCTGATCAAGACGGTCATCGACATATTGCATGTCGGTTCCTTCCGGGAATTTGTGATAGGAAACATATTCTAAACGGCTTCCGCGCTGTAGCAATCCTGTTTCTTCAACATTATTTTTTGGGATGAATATTCGAGGCCCAAAGAAGGTAGCTGCAACGGGCTGACCCGGAATTTCAATAATAGCGCCTTCAATTTTATAGGTAACCTGACCGATTTTCACGGAGTCGCCGGGTTCCACACCAAAGAGACGCATAATGGGTTCGTCAACAAGGGCAGACTGATTTTGTTGGTACAAATCTGCGGCCTCTGCCGGTTCGGTGACCAATTCACCGTAGTAGGGAAAATCTCCTTCAAAAGCTGTGATTTGTGACAAACGTGTAGTTCCGGTTCCCGGGAAGAAAGCCATCGAATTGAATTCCAACCCGGTAGTGACTTCACCGCCAAGTGAGTCTAAAACCTCTTGTAATTCAGGCTGAAAGGGAGCGTTACGTTCAACTTCTAAATCAGCCCCAAGTAATTCTTTGGATTGATTTTCAATGCTGGTATTGAGGTTGTCCCGGAAGGAAGTAATAGCCGTTTGGGCAGCCACACCTACAATAATTGCTGCCATGAAAAGAAACAACTTGGAGCGATTCGAACGGGAATCACGCCATGCCATTTTAAATGTCCACCAGATAGAATTTTGATTATTTGTCATGGTCTATTTAGCAATAGTTTCAGGTTCCTGTTCAACAAAACTGTCTTCGTGAACCTGACCATTTTTGAGCTTGATAATGCGATTACATTTCTTAGCGAGCTCAAGATCATGAGTTACCAACACCAAGGTTGTTCCCTGCTGTTCGTTTAGATCAAAAATAAGCTTTTCGATGTACTGCCCGGTTTCTGTATCCAGGTTTCCGGTCGGTTCATCAGCAAAAAGAATCTTTGGCTGATTGATAAATGCGCGGGCTATAGCTACTCGCTGTTGCTCACCTCCGGAAAGTTGGGTAGGGTAGTGATGGGTACGGTCGCCAAGGCCAACGCTGGTGAGTAATTCAATAGCTCTTTCCCGGACTTCCTTTGTTCCCTCGCCACGCAATTCAAGTGGAACCATTACGTTCTCTACAGCGGTTAAGGTAGGCACAAGTTGAAATGTCTGGAACACGAAACCAACATGTTTGTTTCTAACCTGAGCCCGTTCGTCTTCGTTTAAGGGATTAAGTGGAATTCCGTTGAGGGATACACTTCCGGAAGAAGGGCGATCAAGTCCGGCGCATAAACCTAATAAGGTTGTTTTGCCGGAACCGGACGGACCAACAATTGCGCAGGAAATACCTTCCTGAATTGAAAAATTAATATCGTCAACGACGGTTAATGTTTTTGTTCCGCTTTTAAATTTGCGGAATAACTGATGAACTTCGAGTATATTTGACACGTTTCTTCTTTTTGGAGTTATACCGAAACAAACAAAGGAATTATCAAATAACATTCCTTTAAAGTTTGACAATTATTACGGCACAAAATTCACAATGTTATTTATGATTAGAGAATTAACAATCGCACTTATTTTATTGATGGCTGTTTCAGTACAAGCTCAGGAGACGGAAGCCCAAACCATCTTATTTTTTGGTGATAGCATCACCGCTGGACTCGGAGTTCAGCAGGAGCAAGCTTTTCCTGCTCTTGTGCAGGATAGGATTGATTCATTAGGAATGAACTATGAAGTTATTAATGGCGGGCTAAGCGGTGAGACTTCAGCCGGTGGTTTACGGCGTATTGACTGGATTCTTCGCCGTGATATTGATCTCATGGTTTTGGAGTTGGGAGGCAATGACGGATTAAGAGGTATTGACTTAAGTTCGACCAAAGAAAACCTTCAGAAAATTATTGAAAAATTTCAGGCTAAAAATCCTAATGGACAAATAATACTGGCCGGTATGCAAGTCCCGCCAAATTTAGGGCAGGAGTATACTTCAGAATTTCAAACTATTTACCCTGAGTTGGCCGAAGAAAATGACCTTCCTTTAATTCCACTCATTATGGATAAACTCGGAGGGAGTGAAGAATTGATTCAAGGGGACGGAATTCATCCAACGCCCAAAGGACATAAGGTGATCGCGGAAACCGTGTGGGATGTATTGAAGGAATATATCTAAAGATAGATTATAAATTATTGAGTGCATTCAAGATGAGTAGAAGTAAATTGCGGTGTATTGGTCACTGAAAAAAGTATGTGATATGCTCCCAGAAGATTATCTCCCAAATACTGATTGAAAGACCTTATTTTGAAGTGCTATAATTCAATACTTAATCCATTAATAAAGATGAAAAAGCTACTTACCACATTTTTCATATCCATCACATTGGTATGTACTCTAAATGCACAGGATGCATTACTTGATTACAAGCCAAAAGTACTTTTAGTCACAGCTCACCCTGATGATGATGCTCTCTATTCAGCTACAATTTTTAAAACAACCCAATTGTTAAACGGAGTTGTGGATTTAGCTTTGCTTACCAATGGAGAGGGAGGCTACACCTATTCAACCCTGGGAAGCTATATTTATGAAGGGAAGCTGGATGGAAAAGAGTTGGATACAGAAGAGGTGGGAAGAAAGTGGCTGCCGGGTATCCGTAAAAAGGAATTGATGGCCGGGGGAGATATTGTAGGAATCCGCAACTACTTCTTTTTAGATCAGCCCGATTTTGAGTATACCGAGGATGTGAGTATTCCTTTAGTAAAATGGAACACGGATTGGGCACGAACCAAACTTGCAAACATCATGCAAGAGGGAGAGTATGATTTTCTTTTCCTGATGCTGCCCTATGAGACTACTCATGGTCACCATAAGGCTTCAGCAGTGATAGCCCTGCAGGCTCTGCAGACCTTACCTAAAGAAAATCGCCCTATTGCCCTCCAGGGATTTATCCGAAGGGGTGAAGAAGATCCGGGTGTTGATTTCAGCCAGCTTGAGAACCATCCCGAAACAAGAGTGATGACTGATCAGATTTTCGAGTTTAACCGAAATCAGACTTTTGGGGCGAATGACCGAATGAATTACAACATTATCGGAAACTGGGTGATTGCTGAACATAAATCGCAAGGAACCATGCAGCTGCTTATGCAGAGTGACAAAGGTGTTATTGAGCAATATTGGTATGTTGCATTGAACGGTGAAGAGGGACTGGCTAAAACCGCCGAATTTTTTAAAGCAGTAAATGCCGTTGAGCCGTGATTTCGTTAATCGTTATTCGTGAAGCGTAAACCACGAATAACGATTAACCAATAACGAACCTACTCAATAGAAAAAGACCAGTGTCATCCGGGTTCCATTTCGATGGTAATTTAGAATTTTACCGGATGCTACTCCGTGCTCGTCCGACCACTTTGGCAAAAACCTGAACAGAGATACAATGTATCAGTGGTCTGACGAATTGTTCACTCCAAAAACAGACGCAATTCTATCCCTAGCCTTTATTTATTCATCGGACGAACTTAAGTCGTCAGATGAAGGTCGATGATTAGCCAATCACAAAACTATTTGATGGAAAAAGAAATGTTGATGTTGGCGGTAACGGAAACTGTTTGAGCAAAGTCCATCATTGAGGACTCACTTCTCACTGCATCCATAGCCATCATACTTGATTTACGGGGTATCCCAATCTGATGATCGGAATAATTAATAGTTTGCACTGGTCCCAATGCAACTCCCGAAGTGTTTGCAATGAGTTCGGCTCGCTCTTTCGCCGCTTCTATAGCGCTGATTAAAGCTTTTTCTTTTCCTTCTGAAATTTCAGTAGAAGAAAACTGACCATTAAATGAGTCGAACCCATTTTCGATGAGTGTAATTTGGATTTTCTCATACGTTCCAAAATTATTAAAAGACAGACTTACGGATTGATTTGTAACCGTTGTCTGGCTTTCATTCCGATACCTTTTATTCATTCTGATGGGTTCAAAATCAATATCCTCTTCTTTGATGTCGAATTCTTTTAAAAGATCAGCAAGTAAAGATTCTCGTTCTTTATGAGCTTCAAAAGCTTCCTTTGGGGTATCAGCTTCAGCGTTGATGTTCACATTAAAGATAATGAGGTTAGCCGGAAGGAGTTCAGATGCACTCATGTTTATGGTGATTGTACGTTCAGAAATAGGCTGCTGCTGAGCCATGGATTTACAACTCACACCAAAAAAGAGAAGGCTTACAGTGAGTGTGATTTTCCCAAGTTTTCTACCAGTTGATACCATACTCTTTCTTGATTTCTTGAACGTCTGCATAATTTTTTCCTCTGTCTAATTTAAAAATCCGGCTTCCCGAAACGTCGTATTCTTCTAATGAATATCCACGCCTGTACCAACTTTCCAGAACCTCTAAATATTGTTCTTTACTTTTTTTACTTCCCAATTTAATGGTGAAAGTTTCCGGCTCTTCTCCGTTAGAAATAGATACCTGGAGTATTAGTTTTGGGCTAAACCAGTTTAGCTTCTGAATAACGTATACTTTGATTTCAGAATCAGTGTTTACTTCTATGGGAGAATCGGGAAACTGTTCCTCTTTTTTAGTTGGGAACAGCTGTATTTCATTTTCTGTTAGCTCTGCTTTACCGGCGCTTTTTCTGAACAACACTCCCATAAATGCAAAGCCATAGCCAATAACCATGGTAGCAGCTAACAGCATTACCTGCCAGTCAGCCAATTCAATATCCAGCAGAGTAAACAAGTGAAAGCTTAAATAGCTAAGTATCGCAACGGTGGTCCAAAGTTTGAATTCAATAGATTCAGTAAAAGTTACACGATCCGTTAATGGATCTTTAGAAGCAACAAGATGGGTAAGGTTAAATTCATACTTCATTGTTCTATGATTTTTGTGACTGTTGGCAGCATTTCTCCAATCCACATGCTATACATTTTAGCCGAAGGGTGAAGTTCATCAGAAGCTAATAGTGATAAATCATAGTTAGCTAATTCTGAAATCGGTGTAATATTGATGAAAGGAATATCATATTCACTGCTGATATCTCTGGCTATGCGGTCATATTCGATTAATTCGGCCCCAATTTTCTTCGGGTTTCGGGATTCTGCAAAAGGAGTAACTCCATAATTTGGGATGGATATGACAAATACGTTCCCCGCATTTCCTCCGGCAAAACCAATAGCTTGCTCTAATAACTCTCTGAATTCGGTTTTATAGAGCTCAATTTCTTTTCCCTGGTATTGATTATTCACTCCAATTAAAAGAGATACCAAGTCAAAGTCGGAGCTTGGAGCTGTTTCCTGAATTCCACCTTTTAAATCGGTGGTTGTCCAGCCGTTGGTAGCAATTATTTGTGTGGTGTCAACTGAAATACCCATCATTCTAAGCGTATCAGCCAACTGGTAAGGGTAACTATTTTGGGGATTAATGGCTGTTCCAATAGTGTATGAGTCTCCCAGGGCTAAATACCGAACAGATTCTTTTTCAAGCTTTTGGTACTCTTCGTCAGGCTGACAATTCGCAGAAACAAGGAAAAGCGTCAAAAAAAGTGGTAACAGTAAAAATGGTTTTAAGAAAGTGTTCATGACTATAAAGCTAAAGAGCGTTGTTGAGTATTGCTAAGGATAAGATTTGCAAAGGATTCATGCACAAATAAAAAGTAATGGAAGCGCTTGCATTTATGCCCAAAACAGACTTTTATTTGGTTACCTAAAATTATCGGCAATAAAAGCAGTTCGCCTGTCTGAGAGAAAATTAACAGACGGAATAAAATAGTTGGCCTGCCAAACAATAATCAAAAGGATCAAACCAATGAGCAACATGATTCAGCGAGTATTTGCACTATGCATGATACTAACCTTTTGTATATGCAGTACGCTTGCATATGCATCAAATAAAATAATAGAGGATGAAACCGTAATATCAGGCTTAGTTACTGATGTTGAAGGTGAACCATTAGCCGGGGTTAATATCCGGGTTGACGGTAAAGTAATCGGGACGGCAACAAGGCCTGATGGTACTTTCAGTTTAACGGTTCAACAAGACCCTCCATTAACACTCATTGTTTCTATTGTTGGTTTTAGAAGCCAGCGAATAGAAATTACCAATTCAATGGTAGATGACCTTGAGATTGCATTAGAGGAAGAAACTATTTCCGGAGGCGATTTAGTTGTTTCGGCTTCAAGGGTGGAAGAAAGTATCCTAAAATCACCCGTATCCATTGAGAAAATGGACGTTTTAGATATTCAAACTGCAGCATCTCCTTCTTTTTATGATGCGATTGCAAACTTGCAGGGAGTTGATTTCAGTTCTCAAAGTTTGACATTTAAGTCTATCAACACCCGTGGGTTTGGCGCAAACGGTAACACACGTTTTGTACAATTAATTGACGGTATTGATAACCAGGCTCCGGGCCTCAACTTTTCGGTAGGTAACATTGTAGGTATTTCTGAGATTGACTTAGAAAGCGCAGAATTGATTCCAGGTTCTGCTTCTGCACTTTACGGCCCAAATGCCTTGAATGGTATTTTACTTATGAACAGTAAAAGTCCTTTTGAGTACCAAGGGGTCTCATTCAACATTAAGCAAGGTGTTAATCAGATAGACAGCGAAATTGAAGACCCTTCGTTATATCAAAGCTACGATTTTCGGTATGCCAACGCCGTGAATAACAAATTCGCTTATAAAGTGACGGGCTCATATTTGAGGGCTCAGGATTTCGTAGGGCAGGATTATCGTGACCAAAGCGGAATTGTAGAGCGAGGCGATTACGAAAGAGGTGACCGACGAGTATTTAACGGAGTTAATATTTATGGGGATGATATCCTCAACCTTGGTTCTATAGCTGATGGCTTAATTGCCGGTGGCGGAGCACAGGGTGCACAAACTGCAGCTATCCGAAGTCTTATCCCCGATGGACCAAGAGGAAATTTTTCTGCACCGGGATTTCGTGAAAGTGAATTCGTGGATAACACCACAGAAAGTTTAAAACTTGGTACTGCACTTCATTATCGTATAAATGATGAATACGAGATTTTAGGTCAGTACAATATTGGTTATGGTAGTACAGTATATACTGCAAATGACCGTTTTGTTCTTGATGATTTCAATATTTGGACCGCAAAACTTGAGCTTAGAAATGAGAATTTCTTCTTAAGAGCATATACCACTCAGGAAGATGCGGGCGATTCTTACGCAGCTAATACGGTGGCAACGAGGGTAAATCAAATTTCCTATATAACACCGTATTTCCAGACCTTTGCAGGAGCAAGAACACAGGGCGCCACAATTGAAGAAGCTCATGCTGCCGCTGATAATGCAGCTACCGCAAGTCAACAGCAATATCTTCCTGGAACCCCTGCTTTTGATCGAGCCGTTGATTCTCTGAGATCCCTTTCTATTGCAGATGGCGGTGCACGGTTTGTCGAGAAGTCAGATCTCTACCACGTAGAAGGGATGTATAACTTTTCAGAAATCATTGATCCTGAAACAGTTGAACTTGTAGCCGGTGGTAATTACCGTATATATGATTTGAACTCAGAAGGAACTCTTTTTGCCTATGAAGATGTAAACAACGAAGAGGAATTCGATATCAATGAGTGGGGTGCTTATGTACAAGCCTCCAAGAGCTTTTTAGATGATCAGTTAAATTTACAAGGTTCTGTTCGCTACGATAAGAACGAATACTTCGACGGACAATTTTCTCCTCGTGTTTCTGCATTATTTACTATAGCTGATCAGCACAATATTCGTGCTTCTTATCAGACCGGTTTCCGAATCCCAACTACACAAGATCAGTTTATTAACCTTGATGTAGTAAGCCGACTTCTGATTGGTAGTAATCAAACTCTTGTAGACCGTTACCGCTTTGAAACCAATACTGTCTATACCGCTCAAAGTGTAGATGACGCTCAGCAAATTGCCAATAGTGGAGGTAGCGCTGCAGACGCAAGGGCAGCATTAGAGGCTGTTGAATTCGAAGAGTTTGAGACGGAAAAAGTTCAAACTTATGAATTAGGTTATAAGTCGATGCTGTTCGATAGGCTCATGGTAGATGCCTACTACTACTACAGCTCATACACAGATTTTATTGCTGAAATCCAGTTCGTTCAAGGTGTCCCGAATGGTTTAGCAGAAGATCCGGGTGCTTTCGATTCAGACAGTGATGCTGGTAAAGATGCCATTATTAATGGCGGTGTTGTCACTCAGGAGTATGGATTTGATGTGAACGCTGATGGTACCGTGAACTCTCATGGATGGGGCGTGAATTTAGACTTATCGTTGCCTAAAGGCTTTGTTGTAGGCGGTAATGTTTCATACAACAAGTTGTTGGATCAGGATGATCTAATCGATCAGGGTTTCCGAGCCAGCTACAACACTCCGGAATGGAGATATAATGTTCGGTTTGAAAACCGTGAAGTTGTTGACAATCTTGGTTTCGGCTTAACCTACCGCTGGCAAGATGCTTTCTTCTGGGAATCATCATTTGGAGCTGCTGTAGTTCCTGCTTACGGCACGCTAGATGGTCAGATAAGCTACAAGTTGAATGACTACAACACGATTCTGAAGCTGGGTGGAAGTAATCTTCTAAATGAAAGATATACGACCTCTTTTGGTAACCCGAAGATGGGAGCTATCTATTACTTCTCCGTCACATTCGATCAATTCCTGAACTAATTAAAAAGAGATTTTATTATGAAACGCTTTAAACAACTTTCAAAATTACTTTTAGTAGCAGCTCTCGTTTTTACAGGCTGCGAAGGTCAGGAACAAGACCTTATAGATGACAGAATAAATGATAATCCATTACCCGGTGAACCTAATGTAAATTATACCGCAGGTGATGCTAATTTCAGTAATTATGTAGCCATCGGTAATTCGCTTACTGCTGGTTATATGGATGCTGCTTTGTACAACGCAGGTCAGGGAAACTCAGTTGCAGCAATGATGAATGCACAATTCGAAGTTGTAGGCGGAACTGAGAACTTCAATCAGCCTGACATAAATTCTGTTAATGGGTTTAATACAGCTGTGGCAAACCCGAATTCACAAGTTGGTATCTTAGGAAGATTTAAGCTTGATACCAGTATTCCGGGGCCATCACCTGTAGTGGGTGGTGACGCCATTACTCCTTATACCGGGGCAACAAATGAGCTAAACAACTTTGGGGTTCCGGGAATACAGGTAGGTCAGCTTCTGACTGCTGCAACCGGTGGGCCAAATTCTGATATGAATCCTGCTTACAGTCCATTTTATGCTCGCTTTGCAAGTAACCCAAGTCAGGATGGATCAAACGGTTCAACCATACTAGGGGATGCTATTAGCGCGGGGCCAACATTCTTTTCACTTTGGATTGGGAACAATGATGTACTTGGATTTGCAGTAAGCGGAGCTACAAACGATGCGATTTTCACATCTACTGCTGATTACCAGACTCGTTTTGGTGCGGTGGTCAACACACTGATGTCGGTACCTGATCTTAAAGGGGTTGTAATTGATATTCCGCCAATTCTTGCTATTCCTTATTTCCGTGCGGTTACCTATGATAACGTCACACTTGATGAGGCTACAGCAGGAGCACTTAATCAAGCTTTTGCCGGATTTAATGCTGCCCTTGATGGGATTGTAGCAAACCTTGGCCACGATGCACAAGACGCTGCGATGAGAAAAGTAGAATACTCAGCTGGTGCCAACCCAATTCTTATTGTTGATGATAACCTGGAAGATCTTGGTCCTAAGTTCGATCAGCTTGAAGGAGCAGGTGCTATCAGTGCTGCACAACGCGCTGCATTAGTACCGTACGAGCAGGCAAGACCTATGATGGGAGATATTCCTCAGTTAGGCGACGAGTTGGTTCTGCTTCCAGCAGGTTCAATTCTGGGTACCTTAGCTGATCCAAACAATCCTCAGTCACAAATTGGTGTCGTTGTTCCTTTAGCTGACCAATATACGCTGACAAGTGATGAGATTGTAGAGATTGAGACTGCTCGCCAGACTTTCAATGGTACTATGCAACAGGTAGTACAAGGAGCAAACGCAAATTCAACCCGGATTGCTTTCCATAGTACAAATGCAGCTAATGGCACTTTTGCAGATTTATTTGGATTAAGCGATGGTCAGCTTGGAATTAGAGTTTCCGGAACAAATCTAGCGCCAGACTTTAGTCCAAATGGTGTCTTCTCTACGGATGGGATTCATCCTAATCAAAGAGGAAATGCGTTGCTTGTAAATGATGTACTTGAAACCGTGGAAAGTACTTTTGGAGCAACTTTGCCTGAAGTAAGCGTGCTAAATCTACCAAGTGTACAAACTTGTGCCGGTGATTGCGTAAGCCAGATCGGCTCATAGCCCGATAAGAGATTCAAAGAAAACCCACATACATTAAGTTGTATGTGGGTTTTTTTGTGTCATTAATCCGGCGTGATGACAGAATGAAGTAACTTTGTCACTCCGGTTATTGATATCAATTGATGGCATGCTATTTGCTCTAATCAGAACAAATCAAAGAAAATTTTTAAGAATTAACGCTGAGAATAGGTAGATGAGCAAAGAAAAGATTTCAGAAGAAGAAATTTCAACCCAAGAAGAGGTTGCTGAAGAAGTTCAGGATACAAATACTGAAGAAGCAGCTTCAGAAGAAGAAAAGGATGAACGGGATAGCAGAATTGAAGAGCTGGAGCAAGAGCTGGCTAATACAAAGGATGGCTTACTCCGGAAAGCAGCTGAGTTAGATAATGTGAGAAAGCGCGTACAGCGAGAACGCGTTCAGCTATTTGAGGAAGCTAAGGCCGGAGCACTAGAAGATTTCATGCCTATTAGTGATGACTTGCTAAGAACTCTGAAAGCTGCAGAAGAATCGGAGATAGAAAATAGCTTTCTGGAAGGGGTTCAGATGGTATCCGACAAATTTCAGAATGTACTTCAGAAACATGGAGTAGAGCGAATTGATGATACTGGCGTTCCCTTTGATGTTAATCTTCATGATGCAATGATGAAACAGCCGGCTCCGGATGAAAAGACAGGAAGTGATGTAGTGCTCCAGGTAATAGAGAATGGCTACAAGATTGGAAATAGAACAGTAAGACACGCTAAAGTAATTGTAAGCGAGTAAAACATGTCCACTAAAAGAGATTATTACGAGATATTAGGTGTAGATAAAGGTGCTTCGGAAGCTGAGATTAAAAAAGCTTACCGCAAAAAGGCCATGAAATTTCACCCCGATAGAAATAAGGGGGATGATGATGCCGAAAAGAAATTTAAAGAAGCATCAGAAGCATATGAAGTGCTGAAAGATCCCGATAAAAAAGCTCGTTATGACCAGTTTGGTCATCAAGGTGTTAATGGTCAGGGAGGTTTCGGTGGCGGAGCCGACTTCGACAATATGGGCTTTGAAGATATCTTCAGTCGATTTGGTGATATTTTCGGAAGTGGATTCTTTGGTGAAGAAGCTTTTGGAGGCGGGGGTGGCCGAGGCCGTTCACGTAGTCGCCGCGAGCCAGGACAGCCTGGTTCAGATATGAAGATCCGAATGCCGTTAACTCTGGAAGAAATTGCATTTGGAGCAGAGAAAAAGCTCAAGATCAAAAAACAGATTAAATGCGACGAATGTAGCGGAACCGGCGCTGAAACCGATTCAGATTTCGAAACTTGTTCTACATGTAACGGAATGGGTGAAGTTCGGCAAGTGACCCGAACCATGCTTGGCCAAATGGTGAATGTACAGGCTTGCCCAACGTGTGCGGGTGAAGGTCGCATCATCAAGAATAAGTGTAAGAAATGTAGTGGCGAAGGACGTGTGAAAGGAGAGGAAACCATTAAGGTGAATATCCCTTCAGGCGTCTCTAACGGGAATTATATAACCCTAAGAGGGCAAGGTAATGCCGGAAGACGTGGTGGCTCTGCAGGATCGCTGATTGTCCTTATTGAAGAGAAAGAGCACGAGCACTTTGACCGTGATGGTAATAATATTTATTACAACCTCACCTTGAGCATCCCAGATGCAGTTCTTGGAACTGAAGTTCAGGTTCCAACTCTGAAAGGAAAAGCCAAACTAAAAATTGATGCAGGTACACAACCTGGTAAAATGTTGCGAATGAGAGGGCGCGGAATCAAAGGACTCAATAATTCCGGAGACGGCGATCAGTATGTACGCCTAAATGTTTATATGCCCGAAAACCTTTCTGACAAGCAGAAGGAAGCGATGAAGTCTTTTAAAGATGAAGATAATTTCGACCCAAAAAACTTGGATGGAAGTGAGAAGAACTTCTTTTCTAAGATGAAAGATATGTTTGGGTAGTTGAATGAAAGGGCATGCTTAATCATGCCCTTTCAATCTTTAAATTTATTTATTCAGCAGAAACGGCTGTGCCGGTCACGGTAACCATAAGCATGCTGCCATTTGCCCCAATCGTTTCGTAATCAATATCAATTCCCAGAATAGCATTAGCGCCAACACTGTTAGCTTTCATTTCCATTTCTTCGAATGCAATTCTGCGAGCTTCTTTAAGCTCTTTCTCGTACGCACCTGATCTCCCACCTACTATATCTCTGATACCAGCAAAGAAATCTTTAAATATGTTCGCCCCTAAAATGGCTTCCCCGGTTACGATACCGAGATAGCGCTTTACTTCTTTACCTTCCAGGTTATTTGTGGTTGTCATAATCATAATGAAAGCTCCTATAGTTTTTAAATTTAATAATACTCTTCTATGTACTAACAGGGAGTGTAAAAGTTACCCTCTTTTTTGGTCAAATTAATAAAACAGAAAAGCCCTGCACACGGTTGTTATGCAGGGCTTGAAAATCAAAAAAACGGAAAACTTAGTTTCGAGGTTTAGCCTCGTTAACTTTTACAGAACGGCCGTCAATTTCGGCGCCATCAAGTTGTTCAATAGCAGCTTCTGCTGCAGCTTTATTGTCCATTTCAACAAAACCAAAGCCTTTAGAACGACCTGAGTTTCTGTCAGTAATAACTTTGGCTGAACTAACTTCACCATAAGCTTCAAAAACTTCTCTAAGTTGGTCACTTGTTACGTCGTAGCTCAAGTTTCCTATATAAATATTCATAGTATCAAATTGTGGTTATAAATTATCGGATTGTAAGAGAAATAAGAGCTATATCAGAAAAATTTGTAGTCTAACTGTCGTCAAAAATCCATCCTAAAAGTACGTTATTTTAGGCCTTTCACAAAGGATAGCGTGTAATTAATTTTAAAGGGCAAGTTATTCGCACCGGCGTTCATAATCTTCGTCTGTTAAGTAAGTTTCGCGGAAATACATAAGAACTAATTCCCCCTGTGCAGTGAAAATAGGATTCTCTAAACGATACCTGGAATCACCATTAACAGGATTAAATTCAGGTAAATCATCTATAGTAATGGTATGTACTATAGCTTCGGTATCTACGTCAAAAATGAAAATCTTATCTTTATCAGCGAAAGTTTGAACAGCAACCAGATTTTGGTAAGGAATGGAGTAAGCAATACTGCTAAAGTATGCAGAGAGATCAAACACATGATCATCTTCAAGCCGGTAGTATTTATTCCCATCGTCAAAAGTCAGTGATTGCTCATCCACGGCCACGTTACGAGGAATGGTACCTTCATATAATAATCCCATTTCTCCTGATGTCATGTTATACTCATAGGTGTATTGATTTGCACTCATCAATATCATGTTTTGAGTAACGTAAAGGTTAGTAAGGGGGAATTTAGCATCGGACTCTGGAACAGATAAAAGAGTATCTACCGAATTATCGCTATTGATTTCAATTAAGAACATATTATGGTTGCTTTCAACACCATGGTAGTAATTGTAGTCTTCTATGTATTCTATTTGATACTCTATTTCATTAAGGATAACCAGAAGGGTTCCACCTAGGGTATATCGCAGATCAACTATTCTGATATTGGAAAAGGTAGACGAATCGATAAAAACCGGTTCATGTGTAAATATGACGGATGTGTCTGAATTCGTGTGATTATACCTGATCAAAGATGATGAAAAAGTACTTACACTATCTCCTGAAAAAGGATTCTCAGGCTTTATGCTGGACCACAGGTCAAATACCGTCTCATTATTTTCGAGGAGGTAGTCATAATCACTTCGGTTTGGGCTTGAGTTATCTGGCAGGTAAGGAATGATTGTTACCGAGAACCCTTGATCAAATACTTGCTTATCAAACCCATAGTTAACAAATCCATGGTCAGCATTATCAAAAAGTGCAATTCTCCTATGGAATGAATAATGAAATCGAGAGAGCTCATGCTCGTACGAAAAGTGTGTTCCTTCACCAGGGAAAATAGATTCTCTAAGAATTTCTGATTGGGAGAAATCAGGACTAAAGATTATCTCCATCAGTGCCATTTGGTTATTGTTCTCCGGTAATTCAAATAAGCAGTCCATATTTCGAAAACAACCGCCTATCATTAGCGAAAAGCAGAAAAGTAGAACGTAAAACCCCTTTATATCTCTCATAACTCAATATTTGACCCTTTTTACCAGAGTAAATAAATCAAATATTTAAATCAATCAGAAATTAAGGAGTTTTTCCTTCCCGGTTTATTTAAGCAGGAACCCTTAGCCGCTGTGACAGATTTCCAGGCTAGATTAGAATCCTATTTCAGGTTTTCTGTCTTTTTCATCGACTCTTCAGCCATTTCTTTGTGATAAGTTTCCAGCTTCTGGGTGAGACTATCATCATTCATACCTAACATTCGAAGAGCAAGTAAACCGGCATTCTTAGCCTTACCAATAGCAACTGTAGCTACAGGAATACCATTGGGCATTTGGACGATAGAGTAAAGACTGTCAACGCCGCCAAGAGCCGTTGTTTTAACCGGTACGCCGATAACAGGCAGGGTTGTATGGCTAGCTAGCATCCCCGGAAGGTGGGCAGCTCCTCCGGCTCCGGCAATAATAATCCTGATTCCCCGATTTCGGGCTTCTTTTCCATAATCCGCCATAACATCGGGGGTGCGGTGAGCTGAAACCACTCGTTTCTCGTAAGGCACGCCAAAATGATCCAGAATTTCAGTGGCTTCTTTCATGGTGGGCCAGTCACTGTCGCTGCCCATTACTACTCCGACGATTGGATTACTCATTGTTGAATCATTATTTGAGTTTAATCTTTGAAAAGGAATATAGAATTCAGAATTTAGAAATCAGAATCCCAATTTTGTGGGATATAGATACCTCGCTCCGCACGCTCTGCGTCGGTGCGAACCAATGTTAAATCTCGATCTTTCGAGTCACATGCAGAGCACTCTTATAAGTCTCTTCCAGATTTTCACCCAACAAAGTATAATGAGCCATTTTACGACCTACCTTGCTGTCTACTTTTCCATATACATGAAGGTGTCCGTTTTCTTCATTCAGTGCTTCCGAAATATGGTCAGTCTCAGCAGCACGTTTATGAGTGCCCAACAGGTTTATCATGGCAACAGCAGGTTTGTTTAGTCGGGTTGATCCAAGTGGAAGTCCCAATACGGCTCTCACATGATTTTCGAACTGGGATGCTACGGTTCCCTCAATGGTGTAGTGACCGGAGTTGTGAGGGCGGGGCGCAGATTCATTTAGAATAAGGTGACCATCTTTTGTTAAGAAAAACTCAAAGGCGAAAATACCTTTTCCATCAATAGCCTCAGTTGCTTTTACAGCAAGTTCCTGAGCCATTTCCTGCACGATTTTTTCTACAGGAGCGGGGGATAAAACCGCCACACAAATATGGTTTTTCTGTACGGTTTCACAACAAGGGTAAACTACGGTGCCCGTTTCATTACGTGCTACTTGTACTGCGAGTTCTTTGGTGAAATCAACGAAGGCCTCAGCTAATATATCCTGCCCTTTATCTCCGCCAAGGTTCGAGAATGCCTGTTTTGCGGATTCTAAATCCCTGACCGTCTCGTTTCCATACCCATCATAACCGCCTTTGGAAGATTTAAGCATGAACGGCCAGCCATGTTGATCTCCAAATTCTGACAAATCAGATTCACTTTTAACCAGTTTATAGGGTGTGACAGGAATACCTGCTGCTTCAAATGTTTGCTTCTCAATTAGTTTGTTCTCGATGAGTGCAAAGCTATCAGGAGATGGAAAGATCGGAGTCCCGCTTTTTTCCTGAACTTCCTTTAGTATGTCAGAACTTATAAATTCATTTTCCAGAGTGATTACATCACAGCCTTTCGCAAATTCCACCATATCATCTACTGAATCAAAAGATCCTGAAGTAGAATAAGGCGTCATAAACTGAACGGGTTCATTCTCAGTTCGATCGGAAAAAACGGAAACTTGAATACCAAATCGAAAGGCTTCAAGTGCACTCATTCGGGCAAGCTGACCGGCACCAAGAAATCCAAGTTTGAGGTTCGCAGGAATAGAAGTACGAGACATAAAGAGTTTTTCTTTTAAGGTAAGGATGATTAGGGAGTGAATCTATCTTCCGGTTTAAAAGCTTTTTGTGAAATAGGTATTAATACTGATTCTTAATCCTTAATTTTGAGGCTCAAACAATATCAGCTCTACAATGGATATAGAAGAAAAGCTAAAGCAAATTAAATCAAGGTTTCAAGAAGTGAACGCGGCTATGAGTGACCCTGCCGTATTTGATGACCCTGATAAGTATACTGAACTTACTAAAGAACGCAGTGATCTCGAAGAACTGGTTCAGGATTATGATACATGGAAAGATCTCACTGATCGTCAGAAAGGCAACAATGAACTCATTGAAATGAATGAGGATGCTGAAATTACTGAGATGGCCCGAGATGAAAATACCGAGATAAAAAAGCAGCTGGCTGAGCTTGAGGAAGAGATTAAGATGAAGCTGATTCCTAAAGATCCGGAAGACTCTAATAACGCGATTGTGGAAGTCAGGGCTGGAACTGGTGGAGATGAAGCGGCTATTTTTGCAGGCGATTTGTTTGAGATGTACCGTCGCTATGCGGATAAGCAGGGCTGGAAGATGAGTATCATGAGCATCAATCATTCCGAAAAAGGCGGTTATAAGGAAATTGTATTTCAGCTGGAAGGAAATGAAGTATTTGGGAAGATGAAGTACGAGAGTGGCGTTCATCGTGTACAACGAGTTCCTGAGACCGAAAGTCAGGGACGCGTTCATACTTCAGCTGCAACAGTGGCAGTTTTACCGGAAGTTGAGGAAGTCGATATAGATATAAATATGGGAGACGTTCGGGTGGATACTTTCCGTGCCAGTGGAGCAGGAGGGCAGCACGTTAACAAAACGGACTCAGCCATTCGCCTGACCCATGAACCGACAGGAATTGTGGTTGAATGTCAGGAAGAGCGTTCTCAGCATCAAAACAAGGAAAAAGCACTCACCATGCTTCGCGCCAAGATGTACGACATTGAGTTGGAGCAGAAACAGAAGGAAAGAGCTGCGGAGCGTAAAAGTCAGATTTCCACGGGTGACCGATCAGCAAAAATCCGCACCTATAATTTCCCGCAGGGCCGATTTACAGATCACCGTATTAACCTTACGCTATATGATCTGGATAACATCATGAAAGGTGGAATAGACGAGGCTATTGAAGCACTCAGAGTTCAGGATAACCTTGAAAAACTGAATGCTCTCGCTGAAGACTAATTATTAGTCTCTTTCAGTACTTCCCAATGTTCATCGCTAAGGGCATTCACATCGAAAACTGAAATCCCCTTAGAACCACCTTCTTTTGCTTTTTGAATAGCTGTTCTCAGTTCATCAGGGGTTAAGCTTGGGATATAGAGTCCGGCAACGATATTGAATCTCCCATGGGCTTCACGGACTCCTTGTTCTGCAGAAAACTTAATCCACTCCAGGTTCTGTCGATAGAAATTTTGATAGAGCATAGGTAGTGCGATATCCAAGTTCCAGCTAGCCCAATCCTGGCGGACCATTTGACGGCTCATTTCAGGAAAAGGAAAGACAGCAGCAGTCAGTAATTTATCTTGATCGTGTACAATTTCTGAAATCTCATTCACCAAGCTGGTGACCGCATTAAGCCGGTATTGTAACCATTCCATACTCAATTCCGGATGCTCCATTTCAATGGGATCAACCCCAAAAAGTTCTTCAAAACCTTCTCTGGCGATAGGGTGATAACCGTAGTCATATTCTGGAAACTGGCGGTCTTGAACCAAATCGTATTTAGGCTGAAGATCGGCTCCAAGTATCACATCAACATAACGAACATAGTCTAAGTGGACAGAAGTTAAACCGGGTATCTCGGCATATTCTTGCATCGTGGACTTAATGTATTCCCGAGCTCCGGGTGAGAAAGGAGATAGCCACTGATAGTAGTCAACATAAGCCCGGTAGTCATAAGAGTTATCTCCATTACGGTTCACAGCATACCAATCCGGATTCTGTGCCGCGGTAGAATCGCCAGGTCTGTTTAAAGTCCAAACCCATGCATGGATGTTGATCTTGTATTCTGAAGCGTACTCCACAACTCTTTCCGTTTCTTCAGGGCTTGCAGACAGAAATAAGTCAGACAGACCATTTGCAGAAAAATCTTCAAGCTTGTCACGCCATTCATCTTCAGTTTCGGCAATATCTGCACCGGTCCAAGCTGCGACCATAAAAGTATTTACTTGTTCAGTTTTTTGAGTACAGCTTTGTGAAATAAGAGCAAAAGTGAGTACGAATAAGAGGGTGAATCTATGGTTCATGGTGTTTTTATGATATAGCCGTCTTGATTTATGGTAAGAGAAGTCTGTTCAGAATTTGTAACGGTAAGTTCAAAACCCAGCTTTGTTAAGGTGGTGCTAGCGGTAAGTTTAGTTTCGTTAATATTGAAATTACTCCCCCCGAGATTTTTAATATCTGCAGAAAAGGTACCGTTATCTCTCTGCCAATTAAGCTGATTTCTATACAGGTGAAATAGAAGCTGATATTCGTTTTCTAAGCCATCCTTATCTATTTCTGAGTCCTGATTTTCAGCGAAATATAAGTATCCCCAATGCTCCGGCCGGTGCATGTCAATGGCGGATTGTTGAGTCCAAACCCAGTTGTTCTCAGGTAATCTGTTACCCTGATCATCGGTTTTCTTCTCATACACACCATCGGTTATTTGATGCTGCCACTGAACTCTGGAGAAATTTATTCTCCACATGCTTCCAACCCCGAAGTCATTGCCACGGTCTATATTAGCTAATGGTTTGATGGGAATGGCTAGTTCAACGCTCCAGCTTTCATCTATGTCTGAAGGGTCATTTAAAGTTCCTTGAACATCTACTCCGACTTTGGTGCCATTTAAGTCCCAATGGTCTAATACCGGACCATTTCTGCGATATGGCCGGGCTAAAAATAATTCCCAGAGAGTGCCGAGAGCATTTACTTCAAATTCACCATAATAAGGTTGATACTGATTGGGCTTAATAAAAATCTCAAAGTCATTGTTATAAAAAATAACGGCATCTCTTTGTGTGATATCTCCCCAAACATGTTCCTCTTCCATCTCCGCGTAAAAGTAGATGTACTCTTCATCCCAGAGCATTTTTACACGAGTGTCATAGTAGGGTTTTGGCATTATTTCTCCCAGAATATCTATGAAAGGATCGGTCCATTCAGCTTTATCCCAAACACTTTCTTCATTTTTCCCATCTATGGTGAGTGGGGAAGAGGTTTTATAAATGGTATAAGAGTTGGGGATTATAAGGTCTAAATCAGGACTTTCAGGATTACTGAAATCACATCCGGTTAGCAGTAAGGTGAGGCAAATTAGGGCTTTCGAAAATTTCATGGTAAATGATACAAAATAAAAACCCACTCTGAAATTCAGAGTGGGTTTGGAAAGTAAATTATAATTGTATGTGCTAAAGCTTACTTAGCTTTTGGAGCTGCGTTCATTAACTCATCACTGGCTTCATCCTGAAACTGCTCAAAATTAGTGATAAACATTTGAGCTAATGTCCTGGCTTTAGCATCATAAGAGTCTTTGTCACTCCAGGTATTTCTTGGGAAAAGAACGTCAGATGGAACGCCATCAACGGAAGTCGGAATTTCGAATCCAAATACCGGGTCTGTTTCATAGCTGACGTTGTCGAGGTTTCCAGCAAGGGCTTCACTCAACATTTTACGGGTGTGAGGAAGTTTCATGCGGTGTCCATCACCATATTCTCCTCCGGTCCAGCCTGTATTAACCAACCATACATTGGCATCGTGTTCGCGGATCTTTTCTGCCAACAATTCTGCATACACAGTAGGATGTAAAGGCATAAATGGTGCGCCAAAACAAGCAGAAAAAGTTGCTTCCGGTTCCGTTACTCCACGTTCTGTACCAGCTACTTTTGCAGTATATCCACTTATGAAGTGGTACATCGCTTGGTCAGGGGTCAGCTTAGAAATGGGAGGGAGGACACCAAAAGCATCACAGGTTAGAAAGATAATATTTTCCGGATGCCCGCCTTTTCCAGTTTCACTGGCATTTGGAATAAAATGAAGTGGGTATGAGCAGCGTGTGTTTTGCGTAAGACTTACATCATCAAAGTCCGGCTCTCTGTTCTCGTCAAGCACTACATTCTCCAGAATTGTTCCGGGCATTTTAGTAGTAGCGTGAATCAGAGGCTCATTTTCTTGAGAAAGATTGATAGTCTTAGCATAGCAACCACCTTCAAAATTGAAAGTGCCTTCATTGCTCCAGCCGTGCTCATCATCACCAATCAAAGTTTTATCCGGATCAGCGGAAAGAGTAGTTTTTCCAGTTCCAGATAATCCAAAGAACACTGCTGTTTTTCCATTCTCATCATGGTTGGCAGAGCAGTGCATAGCCATGACTCCTTTTTTTGGAAGGAGGTAATTCATAACAGAGAAGATACCTTTCTTAACTTCACCTGAATAGAGAGTGCCACCGATAAGAATGATTTTCTTATCAAAATTACAAAGGATAAAAGTACTGGTTCGAGTACCGTCTTTTTCAGGGTCTGCTTTCAAGTGAGGAGCCGCAAGAACCGTAAATTCCGGCTCATGGTTTTCGAGCTCTTCGGCTGTTGGACGAATAAACATATTATGAGCAAACAAACCATGATACGCGGCTTCACTAACCACACGAACATTAAGGCGATTGTTCTCATCAGCTCCGCAAAAGAGGTCTTTCACGAAGAGATCTTTAGTATTCAGATAATTGACAACTTTCTCGTAGAGGTTATCAAATACTTCTTCAGAAATAGGTTGATTTACATCTCCCCAGTCAATGTCGTCGTGTATAGAAGGTTGATCTACAATGAACTTATCCTGAGGAGAACGGCCAGTGAATTTTCCGGTCAATACACGCAGGGCATAATCCTTGGTGAGAACAGCCTCATTTCTTAAAATAGCTTGTTCATACAGTTCAGCAGGTGAGAGATTCCAAAAGACATTTTCGTTTTCGCCCAGTCCGATATAGTCGAGGCTGTGGGTGCTTTTTGGAGGAGTCATAGTATCTTCACTCATATATAATTTTTTGATTTTTTGAGAGTCTCAAAGGTAAGGATATAAGTACTGAATATTAACCCTGAAGCGTATATTTAGGGACTTTTAAGAGGATTTTAGGATATTCATGGAAGCGCTTTTCTTAAATTATGTCCTCGTGTTAATTTTACTTAAATAACAATGATTAGGTACTTTGTTGCTTGAATTAATAAAGTAAAAAGAGAAGTGTGTTCAGAAGTTTTTTTAATTTTTCTTATTTGCCTGCGAATATTAAATCAAATTTGCCTGTGAAGTTTAGCAACAAGGAGTTTTATTAGGTCATGGTGCTGTGACATATTGCCCGAGTGAATCGGCTTTTCCCATTTCATCTAAATCATGATAAACGCTTTGTAACAGCTTTGTCCCTTTCTGAACTTCAGGGTGTGTATTCTCGTAATTCGAATTTAACATCGAGAGAGATTCTTCCAGTAAAAGTCGAGCTTTTGGTAAATTTTCTTCTTTCATGGCTATATCAGCTCGATTTCGAATGGTTAGTGCAATGGTAGGGTGATTGGGTTTTAAATTATTTTTGAAGACTTTTAAAGCTTCCAAATGCATGGAATCAGCTTTTGAGAATTTATTCTGTTCAAAATAGAATTCCCCATAAGCGTTGATAAAATGCCCATAAAGCGGATTATCTGTGCCTGAAGTCTTCCGGGTTATATCCAGTGAACGCTCTATATAAATTTTAGCTGAATCGAATTTTCCTTCCCGAACGTAAATACTTGATATACTAGAAGAAAGATTGGCAACTTCCCGATGTTCATAACCAAAAAGCGTTTCGGCCATCTCCATTGCCTGCAGGAAATTTGTTTTTGAAGCCAAAGTATCACCCAAAATTTGATGAAGGACAGCAATGTTTGAAAGATTGGCTACAATACCCGGATGTGGGCCTTCTGTGATTGCCTTAATCATTTGCAGTGATTCTTGCTGGTATTCCAGGGCAACTTCGTATTTGCCCAGATATCTGTTTATGGATGCAAGAATATAAATGCTTTCTGCAACGTTGACATCCGGAGCTTCATAAATTTGATATTCAATCTCTAATGCCTCCTCAATCAGTTTGGAGGCTTCCTCATACGCTGATTGTACCCTTAAGACATAAGCTAAATTCTTTAGTGCTTTTGGGTATTCAGGTAATCTTCTTTTATCAAGTTCCTGAAACATCTTTACTGCATTTCGCAGCTGAATTTCTGCCGAATCGAGTTTACCCAAATCACGATATATGATACCGGCAACGTTATAAGTATGAGCTAACTCAGTATTTGAGACGTTTAGAGAATCTAAAATAAAAATCGATCGGGCTAATAAAGGGCGTGCTTTTTTAGGCTCCCCAACAGAATTATAAGCATGCCCAATAACCTGCAGAAGCTTAGCTTGAATTTCAGAAGATTTATCAAGCATAGGAATCTCTGTGGTACTTTTGTCAAGTATCTGCCGAACGGTGACGGTATCTCCCTGAGAATTCTGAGGATAATTTTCTTCCAGAAGGTTAATCACAAATGAGGTAATCTCTTCTGATTTCTGAGCTTCCAGCTGAGCCAGGTTTTTTTCTTGTGTTATTCGCCAGGTATAAAATCCCACTAAGACGGCTATTAAAAAAACAATGCCGGCAGCGATGCCAATACCCTGTCGATGTCGTCGAATAAACTTTTTTGATCGATACTGAAATGAGCCATCACGAGCCGAGACAGGGAGTCCGTTAAAATAGTGGTCCAAGTCGCTTAAGAATTCACTGGCCGCTCTGTAACGTGACTCGGGCTCTTTACGGATAGACTTCATCACTATGGCATCGAGATCACCTTTGAGTTTTTTCCTCAAGCCGGTGTCTGCAACAGAACTTGGTAGTTCAGGATCATTTTCGACGATTACTTTTTCAACCTGATAGCGGGTCAGGTCATCTAGATCAAACGGTTCCTTATCCGTAAGTAATTTGTATAGTATGATACCAAGCGAATAGAAATCTGAAGCGGTAGTGATATTTCCGCCCTTAATCTGCTCAGGAGAAGCATAACGAAGTGTTAAAACCTGAGCATCTGTACGGGTAAGCCCAAAGTCTTCTTCATCCAACAGTTTTGATATTCCAAAATCCAGGATCTTAACATTTCCGTTTTGGTCAACAAGAATGTTTTCTGGTTTAAGATCTCTATGGATAGTCAGGTTCTCATGGGCATACTGCACAGCTTCCAATACTTTCGAGAAAAGCTCAATTTTTTGAGTGGTTGAGCAGTTCATTTTCTTGCAATACTCAGTGATAGGCATTCCATGTACATACTCCATGATGATAAATGGAAATCCTCCATCTGTAACCCCACCATCATAGAATTGTGCTATTCCCGGGTGATTAAGACTTGCCAGGATTTGCTGTTCTTTTCTGAAACGCTGAATATTTTCTTCGGTAGCTCGGTGCTTTTGGATGATCTTAAGAGCAACGACATGGGTAAAGTCTTCATCGGCTCTTTCTGCCCGAAACACAGAGCCCATTCCACCTTCACCAATTTTCTCTTTAATGATATAGGAACCAATTTTGTTGCCAATCAGATTGTGGCTCTTTGGTAGTGAAGATAAATCATCAGAAACCCCCTCAAATAACCCTTCTTTATAATCTTGAGGGTTTTCGAGCCAGCCTTCTGAATCAGTAATTGAGTTTAATAATTGCCGTACTTCTTTGGCCAGTTTTTTATTACCCGCACATTTATTTTCGATGAATTCTTCGCGTTCATCTTCCGGTAATTCTAAAACTTCGTCAATTATTTTTTCAACTTCGGTCCAGCTGTAGTCGGCCATTTCGAATCAGTTATTTAGTAAGGATTAAAACCAGTTTTTATTTAGCTAATATTGCAGAAGGATTAGTCTGGAGAGCCAAATTTCCCCTTTAGTTCTTTGTGTAGCCATCCTCGAGCTTTTGCCCAATCTCTTTTAACTGTGCTTTTTGAAATATCCAGTGCTTCGGCAGTGTTTTCGATTGTCATCTCACCGAAGAACCTCATTTCTACTATTTTAACCAGTCGCTCATTCAACTTTTCTAGTTCATTAAGTGCACGGTCAATAACGATCAGTTCCTCTGCTTTTTTGTTTTGGCGACTGAAAATTTCGTCTATGTAAGTAAGGTCTTTCTTTTTCCCACCCCGTTTGTCAGCACTTTTTTTGCGTGCATAATCAATAAGAATTTGGCGCATGCACCTGGAAGAAATGGCGAGGAAATGATTTTTATCAGAGACATTCATTTCAGATTGATCTGTCATCTTAAGATATGCTTCATGAACCAACTCTGTTTTGGAGAGAGTATGATCATGCCTTTGCTTATTCATATGTTGATGAGCCAACTGGCGAAGCTCTTCATAAATGAGGGGATAAAGCTCATCATAAACTTCATTATCACCGGATTTTAACCGCGCAAGCAGCTGCGTTACTTCAGTTTTTTTCATCGATAAGACAGAGCACTATTACTTATTGTTCTCTAATAATGGAGTATATAAACAAAGTTGGAAGTTATTTCAACTAAAGTATTGTCTATAAATGATTTGTGAGATTTTGTGAACCATAATAATTGAAAATTATTTTTAATTACTGAGATAAATGAACCATATGAACGTTTTATTACGCATATATAAGTGAGCAGACACTCTTGCTCAATTCATCGGTTTTTCGGGGTACAAACTAATCGGGAAGTTTTAAGGCTTCCCGATTTTTTATGCATTCTTTTGGCACTCAGTTTCCATAATTTAGGGACTCAACTAAGTGATCTGCTATGAAAGAAGAAAAAGTCAGCATTGGTCTGATTCAAACATCCTGTACATCGAACCCGAAGGACAATCTGTACACTCAAATGGGTTTAATACGAGAGGCTGCAGAACAAGGCGCTCAAATTATTTGTCTGCAAGAACTCTTTAATACGCTGTATTTTTGTGTGGATTATAACGACGATTATTTTGACTGGGCAGAACCCATTGATGGAGAGTTGGTAATAAGTTTATCGGATTTAGCCAAAGAATTGGAGGTCGTGATTGTTGCTCCATTTTTTGAGAAACGAGCCAAAGGCATCTATCATAATTCATTGGTTGTAATTGATGTAGACGGACAGGTTTTAGGCAATTACCGCAAAACGCATATTCCTGATGATCCGGGATTCTATGAAAAATATTACTTCACTCCCGGAGATGAAGAGACTGGATTTAAGGTGTTCGATACCAAATTTGGAAAAATAGGTACACTTATTTGTTGGGATCAGTGGTATCCCGAGGCAGCAAGAATAACCGCTTTGAAAGGCGCTGATATCCTATTCTATCCGACTGCTATTGGAACGCTTCCTACAGAAGGGAAAAAGGAGAAAAAGGAATATCAGGATGCATGGGAGACGATTCAGCGTAGCCATGCCATTGCGAATGGCTGTTTTGTGGCTTCCGTAAATCGTGTTGGAAAAGAATCCGGATCTAAATTTTGGGGTGGTTCTTTTGTAGCCGGACCTTTTGGGCAAGTGCTCAATAAAGCCGGAAGTAAGGAAGAGATCCTTGTGACCGAAATCGATTTATCTGAAATTGAGCAACAGCGCAAAACCTGGCCGTTTTTTAGAGACCGGCGGATTGAATTATATAAGCCCATCCTCAAAAGAATGGATGACCAGTGAGCCATAAGCAATTTAAAATGCCACCGGAATGGTCACGCCATGCCGCTACACAACTTCACTGGCCTTCAAATAGAGAAACCTGGCCGGGAGAACGGCTAGAAAGGGTGGAAGAAGTCTATTGCCGGATTATTGAAGAGCTGCATTTTTTTGAACCCATTCATTTGTTTGTTGAAAGCCTTGAGATCCGAAACAGGGTGATGCAAAAGTTATCACTTAAGGCTGTTGATTTAGATCGCATTATCATCCATCAACGAAAAATTAATGATGTGTGGGCTAGGGATTGCGGTCCTATTTTTGTTAAAACTGAAGAAGGATTTGCAATCACCGATTGGGGATACAACGCCTGGGGAGAGAAATATCCACCTTGGGAAGATGACAACAGTTTACCTCAATACATTGCCAATAAATTCAGCATAGATCGTATAGTCCCTGAGATGATTTTAGAGGGTGGCTCAATTGATGTGAATGGAGATGGAGCTTTATTGACAACGGAATCGGTACTGTTGAATGAAAACCGGAATCCGAATTTATCAAAAGAAGAGATTGAGAAAAGACTTCAGCGTTATCTCGGGGTAGAGCAAATAATTTGGCTGAAGAGGGGATTAGCTGGAGACGATACCGATGGACATATTGATGATATCACACGCTTCCTTAATAAGGATACGGTTATGACCATGGTTTGCGATGATGAAAATGATGTCAATTTCGATTCACTTCAGGAGAATCTGGAAATCTTGCGGTCGGTAACTCTTAAGAATGGAAAGCCACTTAACATTGAGACGCTACCGTTACCACAAACAAAAATTGAAGGAACCACGGTAGACGGTTCAGAATATGTACCCGCAAGTTATGCTAATTTCTATATAGCTAATGGAGTTGTGTTGGTACCTACTTATGACAAGCGGTATGATGGACAGGCGCTTGAGCTGTTGAGGAAATACTTCCCGACGCGAAAAGTAATTGGAATAGACTGTGCTGATTTAGTTTGGGGGCAAGGTTCTATCCACTGTATTACCCAACAGTGGTATGGTATTAATCATTAGAAGTGAGATTCTCGTCTTCATTTTTAATGCGAGTAGGAGTCTCTTCACCTGAGATGATGACCCATGCAGCTTTTGCAATGGCAGTGATTGTATTGGTAGTGTGAGGGATATTTAGTGTTTTAAACTCATCAGTAATACGATGGTAATCCTGATCAACATCAATTGGAGTTGTGCTTATACTATGAGCCGGAACCCCTAACTCAGCAAGGGGGGCGTTGTCTGATCTATAAAAGAGATTCTGACTCGGGTAAGGATCGGGATAAAAAGTAAAGCTCGAATCAGAAACGCTGTTTTGCAAAATTTCGCCAAAGGTTGATTTCTCGAAGCCGGTGATCCAGGCGGTGTTTGGTCCCTCGACAGCAGGTTTTCCAATCATTTCAATATTAAACATAGCGGTGATTTCATCCGGATTTACCTGACTCGAAAAATATTTCGAGCCATATCCACCAACTTCTTCTGCTGTAAAAGTGACAAAGTAAATGGTGCGCTCGGGTTTTGGCATTTCCTTGAAATAGCGGGCAAGTTCTATGACAGCAGAAACCCCGGAGGCATTATCATTGGCGCCATTGGCAACAGAGTCTTCATCAACGGGTGAAACAACGCCAATATGATCGTAGTGAGCGGAGATGAGAACAATCTCATCGTCTCTTTCGCCTTCAATTTTACCGGCTACATTATAGAGGTCTATTGGTGTAACATTGTTTTTAATCTGTATATCAAATGAATTTACGTTCTCATTTGACAGGATAAATACGTCGTTTGGCTTTGAGCCGAGCTCCATAGTCCTAATAGAGCGGCTGAAATATGAGCGGTATCGATGGAAGAGCATTTTATGTGCTTCATCAACAACAATGAGAGAAGATTTTTCGTCAGAAGAGTACTTTCTGAATTGGTTTCGATAGTCATCGCTCTGATCAATTCTGTGAATCTCTGCATCATTTTTCCAACTTATCTCCTCTTCATAAACTAAGCCAAAGTAATGCTGATCATCCAGAGCTTTGTTGTTTACAGAAACGGAAACATCGGCGGGTTTGATAGAGTAAAGAGTAAAGTTCTGGCGGAAATTATCTTGTCCAGAAACGGTAGTTAGTCCAATGTCAGAAAACTCATTTGAAATATAATCAGCAGCTATAGAGATCTCATCTCCAAAAGCGTGACGCCCTTTCATCGAGTTTGCGCTTAAATCTTTTATAATACGCTCAACATTATGTTCAGACACTTCCGGCTTTACCTCGCAGGAGGTGAAGGATAGGCCTAAAATTGTTACAAATAATAATGTCGATAGGTAACGGTTCAACATATTTTTTTTGCTGATAAATGCATTATTAATGGAACCAATCTTAAGCATCATTTAGATACTTATTTGAAAAAAAATGATATCCTGAGTAAAGCTCTGTAAAATTATTTAATCCAGTGATTCAGCATGGCTTTAACTTTATCTACAGACACAGGTTTTGAGATAAAGTCATTCATTCCTGCCTCAAGGCATCGCTCTCTGTCTTCCAGGAAAGCATTGGCGGTCATAGCGATAATGATGGGCTGTTTTTCTTGGGCTAAGTTTTTTCGAATCAGTCGAGTTGCTTCAATGCCATCCATAATGGGCATTTCCATATCCATGAAAATGAGGTTGTAATCAGTGAGTTCTAACATCTCCAGGGCCTCTTTTCCATTATTAGCAATGTCGACTTTGAGGTCACTTTTCTCAAGAATTTTTTCAATAACTTTTTGATTAAGGATGTTGTCTTCAACCACAAGTACCTTAACATGCTTATTTTCGTGAACCGATTTATCGGAGTGAATTTCGGTGCTTTCTACAGCTGTTTCCGTAGCTTTTGTCTCTTTGGCTTCTATAGTGAAATAGAATTGAGAACCTTTATCAACCTCGCTTTCAAACCAAATTTCACCTCCTAAAGATTCAACCAACTTCTTACTGATAACGAGTCCTAAACCGGTACCGCCATGTTTTCGGGTTCTGCTGGAATCTAGCTGGGTAAAGCTCTTGAATAAACGGTTCATGTCTTTCTTAGAAATCCCATCACCCGAATCCTTGATAGAGAATTTTAGATTTCCTTTTCTATTTGAATGGGTATTTGAAATTTTATCAACCGATACGACAACACTTCCTTCATGAGTAAACTTAACGGCATTTCCAATTAAGTTGATTAGGATCTGTTTGAGGTGAGTTTCATCCGTCATAACCAAATCAGGAATGTCGTGACTGACCTTGGTTTCAATACTTAACCTTTTATTAGTTGAAAGAGGAGTTAGCATATTCACGATTTCGTGAACCACTTTACTAACATTGACAGGCTTCAATTCCTTATCTATACCGGTAGACTCAAATTTTGAATAATCCAGAATGTTATTCAAAATCTCCAGCAGGTTTTCCCCGCTCTTCTTGATGTGAATAGCAAAGTCCTGTTTTTCATCTTCGGAATCAGTATCCAGCAACAGCTCGGAAAGCCCAATAACTGCATTTAACGGGGTCCGAATTTCATGACTCATCGTAGAGAGAAACTGACTTTTAGCTTTTGCAGCTTCTTCAGCTTTTATGCGTGCTTTGCTCAAAGAATTTGTAAAACGGTAAGAAAGTATCAAAGACTGCAAAAAGAAAAATGAAAAGAACCCAATGAAGTTCAGCAGCAGGTTCTCGTCAAGAAGGGTGAAATACTCCAGTAGGTTATGACTGAATACAACGAATACCATGACCGTACTCGCTAGAGCAAAACCTGAACCCTCTCTTTTATTGATGGTTGCCTTAATGTATACCCATGTTATATAAGCAATGAGTAAGGGAAGGACTCCAAAAAACAAGTTAATCAGGCTGGTAAAGTAGAAGGCAGGAAAGAAAAGAGTAATCGCCGAGAGCGTGCCAAAAACTCCACTAAAAGCGTAGAGTATATACTTATTTACTTCGACTGGGTATAATTTCTTTACAAAAGCGCAAAACAGAAAGGCGGTAAAATAAAGTGAGAAATACTCGGCTTTGATGGTCAATATCCAAGGGATCTCTGGAAATAAATAATGAAGAGGGTAGAGTTCAGTGCCAAAAACACGGTAGCTGAAAAAGAAACAAACAGCTGCAAAATATATCATGGGCTCTTCGTGGCGCCCAAATAGATATAGTCCCAGAAAGAAGAGACCGATCATAAAGAGGCATCCGGTTAAAAGAAGGGTATAGCCAATTTCAATAGTTCGCTCTCGTTCAAGGTGTTTTGCACTCCCTAAAATAATGGGGAGCCGGATACCGCCTTTACTGTGCTTAAAGTTAGAAACCTGAAGCACAAGGTTAAGTGTATCAGAATCGAATTGATTTATTGAGACGGTTTTAGGCAGCCAGAAGGGAGTATAATCTTCGGGATTTGTGGCAACTTCGCCATTTCTGGAAACCTCAGTGCCATTGATAAACAAAGTGTAAGCGGTGTAGAGGTCAGGAATAGTTAAAGCCAGGGGAGGGTGACTTTGAGGCTTTATGATCTGTAGCGTGTATGTTGCATATCCAAAAGAGGGGAGATCGGAGTCCCTCCATAGATGTGGAAACTCTACATAGGTCTTTTTTTCAGAAGTCTGAGTTGCAGAAGGGGCCAGTAATTCATTCCAGTAGAACCCCCATTCACCATTAAGCTCTAAAGAGTTTTGAGATTCAATTTGAAATGAGGAGAGGTCAATAACCCCTTCAGAAGCTATGGGTTGGGCACGTACCTCTTCTAATGGTAATGACAAAAGAATCAGTATACCGATACAGTTCCATAGGTAATAAATTACTCGAAGCATTTCTCCTGGCTTTTTTAACTAAGCAGGAATGTAGGAAAAGCTATTATAAAATAGGGCTTTGTAATATTAGAACTTAAGCCTGTTTAGCGCCTTCCCAGGTAAAGTTAGGATCCCCGAAGTTTTTTAGGGTTCGGTAGTGAGAAGCAACAGCTTCCCTAAAGGTTTCATGGTGATTGTAGGGGATTCCGAATTCTTTTGCTGTTTTTTCGACAATCAGGCTGATTTCCGGATAGTGAATACTGCAGACTTTTGGGAAAAGGTGATGTTCGATTTGATAATTCAGTCCACCGATAAACCATGAGAGGGGTTTGTTAGCCCTTGCAAAGTTATTAGTGGTAATCATCTCGTGGATAGCCCAGTGATTTTCAATAACGTTGTCTTCATTGGGTTCGGGATGCATAGTCTCTTCAACCACGTGAGCAAGTTGGAAAATTACCCCAAGAATAAACCCTGCAGTCAGGTGAAGGCTCATAAAACCTATTAGCCAGTGATACCAAGTTATATCCAAAAGAATTATTGGTAATACAATGGTGTAACCATAATACAATACTTTAGTTACAATCAGCGTAACCCATTCTTTGAGCGGGTGGTTTTTATTTTCGTAAGGCCCTAATGGACTTTTAAAGAAATACCAGTAGTCTTTCACGAAAACCCAGAAAAAAGTAGCAAAGCTGTAGGCAAAGAATGCTAAAATATGCTGAAGGCGGTGAACGGCTTTATACTCAGAATGAGGGGAAAGGCGTATAAAGGCAGCCACTTCGAGATCTTCATCGTGGCCATGAATATTCGTGTAAGTGTGGTGAATGATGTTGTGAGTGATCTTCCAGATGTAACCGTTAGCGCCCATCAAATCAAAAGTAAGGCCTAATACATAATTGACCTTATTATTAGAAGAATAAGAACCGTGTAGGGCATCATGGGCTACAGAAAAGCCAATACCAGCCATTCCAACTCCCATAGCCACGCACAATAGCCACATTATTCCAAGCGAAAACTGTCCGGATATGAGGAGTGCATAGGCTCCAAAATAAAGAGTAAGAAGAATTATGGTTTTGAAAACCATAGAAGCATTAGCGTGTTCGGAAAGATTATTTTCTTTGAAATACTCCTTCACCCTTGTTTTAACGGTCTTGCTAAATTCCTTGTCAATCTTGTTGTTAAATGTAACTTTCTCGACACTCACAAAAAGCCCCTGCCATTTAGATTTTTATTGCCACTTTAAAGTAAGTAAAAATGACGGGAAATAATTCATTCTAACACTTTAATATTCAAGCCCCGTGAAGTAAGCCGATCAGCTAGTTGAGTGCCGAATGCGGTTGCAGGAGTTTTAAATCCAGCTAACTTTATTGTATCCAAAGATTCAAACAAACATAAAGCGGATTCACACAAGAAAAACACAGTAGCTTTGTTTCCGGGATCACCAGGATATGACATTTTAAGTGATACCGTTTTATCAGTCTCATCTTTTGCAATCGCTAATAATTTGAAATAACCGTTTTCAATTTGTTCTTCAGAAGGACCTTCACCAGGGGCAGGCATGATTTTTTTCAATAAGCTTCTGAACCATTCTTTTGGTCCGAAAATGGCTATCGCTAATACAATAAATGAAACCACGAAAAATGGAATAGGGTTGTACCATTTTCCTAATGAGGAGTGCTCGCTGTAAGCAATACTTTCTGCATAACTATTATCTTCGGAACTTTTATAGACCACTTTGGAATTGATGGCTCCCATGATAAAAGGGGCAGACCATCTCTTGATAGCAGCATCAAACCCGAAAAATTGTGCGCGATCAGGTTTATGAATTTTTTGAGAACCATTGCTTATCAATAATCTGGGATCGCTCATTTCTTTGTACTCACCAGTTTCAAACTTATTGAGCATAGTGGCAATGGTACCACCATTAAATCCACCGCTTATAGAGTAGTAGGATTTAATGCTGAGTTTTTTTGGCTCACTGAACTTCTCTGAAATAAGTAAGGCAGCCAGATCGGCCGGTACAGAATCAAAACCAGAAAAGGGGATAAGCAGAGCACCGCTTTTTATTGCGTCTTCTTCATATAGGTCCTTCATTTTTCTTATGAAGCCTACTTCACCAGTTATATCCAGATAGTGAGTTCCGAACTTAGCACAGGCGGCAATAATTTCTTCACCGTACAAGGAGAATGGCCCAACTGTAGTAATTACAATCTTGGCCTGCTGTACTACCGTTTCAACTTGTTCTTTTATAGTGGTATCTACGATAAACTGACGATCTTTGGGTAGGGCTATCGTTTCAGCAATCCGAGAAACTTTGCTCGGGTTTCTGGCTGCGATGCCCCATTTAAGTGAATCTGGGGCATTATCGTTTAAATACTTGGCGGCTCTTTGACCCGTAAAGCCAGTTGCGCCAAAAAGAATGAGGTCGAAGGATTTATCGGACATGATAATAAGATGAAATTCATAGGTACAAAAAAACCCGGCCTGTAAACAGAACCGGGTTTTAAATTTGATTAGCTAAAATTAGCTAACTCGAGAAACTTCTACAGCACTAAGGCCTTTAGGTGTTTCTTCTACGTCATATTCTACTTCCTCACCATCAGCAAGCCCCTCTTCAAATCCAAGGTTTTGAATGTTGTTGCGGTGTACAAAGATATCCTTTCCACCATTCTCTGGTTCGATGAATCCGAAACCTTTCTGAGCATCAAACCATTTAATTTTACCGTATTCCATAATCGTGTTGTGTTGTATTGATTGCAGCTGAAGAGTGTTGGTTAATTTTATTAATCAAAACTGAGAACAGCTGCTTGTTTATTGTTAGTTGTACAAACTATAGAGGGGAAACAAATACTAAACTAATGTTACTAATACTGATTCTTACCATACATTTGCATCGCCATTAATATCTTCTTTATTATAATTAACTCCAAATAAAGCATACTTAATTTAATACAGCCGTAAATGACTTCATTCATGCTAAAATTTGGACCGTGGTCTTCATGAAAAACAATAAAGATTTACTGAATTTGACAAGAAATTCAGCTCCAGAATCACTAACTACTGTCCTTCCAGTAAACGAAATAAATTACATTATGCGAAACACCTATACTATCACGATTAGCGCACTATTATTATTGATTTCTTTGATGCCGGGTTTAGTTATGGCTCAGGAATCTAATGAACGAACTTCAAAAGTTGATTGGCAAAAAACCACAGAACATCAGGTAACCGTTAAAGGAAAAAAAGTTCCTTATACCACTACAATAGGTAATCAACCTGTTTGGGATGACTCCGGCAAACCAATCGCTTCTTTATTTTACACCTATTATGAGCGTTCTGATGTGAAAGATAAATCCCGACGGCCCTTAGTTATTTCATTTAATGGAGGACCGGGATCGGCTTCAGTTTGGATGCATATTGGTTATACAGGACCTAAAAAACTGAACATTGACAGTGAAGGGTTTCCGACTCAACCCTACGGAGTCACTGATAATCCTGAATCTATTATAGATGTAGCCGACATAATTTTTGTGAATCCTGTTAACGTAGCTTTTTCAAGGATTTTAGATCCGGAAGTTGACAGAAGTACCTTTTTTGGTGTGAATGCAGATGTTAGTTATCTGGCCGATTGGATTAATACTTTTGTATCTCGACAGAATCGATGGCCTTCACCCAAGTATCTAATTGGAGAAAGCTATGGTACAACGAGAGTATCAGGATTGGCAAACAGATTACAGTCTTCGCACTGGATGTTTCTTAATGGGGTGATTTTAGTTTCCCCGACCGGAATGGGAGTTGAGCGTGACGGACCTGTCGGAGATGCTACTCCATTGCCTTACTATGCAGCAACCGCTTGGTATCACGACGCATTAGGGAGCGAATTGCAGAACAAGGATTTGGATGATATTCTACCTGAAGTTGAAGAATTCACAATCAATGAATACATACCGGCCCTTGCGAAAGGTGGTTTTATCAGTGAAGCTGAGAAGGATATGATTGCCAGCAAAGTGGCAGAGTATTCAGGCATTGATAAAGATGTTATTCTTGATCATAACCTTCGGATTTCATCATCATTTTTCTGGAAAGAGCTACTTCGTGACCAAGAATTAACCGTAGGTCGACTTGATTCTCGTTATCGAGGGATTGATCGTGAAAATGCTGGAGACCGTTATGATTATGATCCTGCGCTGAGTTCATGGAACCATGCTTTCACACCCGCTATTAATCACTATCTGCGATCTGAACTGGGTTATGATACCGATTTACAATATTGGACTTTTGGTCCCGTGCGCCCTTGGGATCGAAGTGGAGATAACACCGGTGAAGACTTAAGGACGGCAATGGCTGAAAACCCATTTTTACACGTTATGATCCAAGCGGGTTATTATGATGGAGGCACCAACTATTTCGACGCCAAGTACACTATGTGGAATATGGACCCAAGCGGTAAACTTAGAGATCGTATGTCATTTAAAGGATATCGTAGTGGACATATGATGTATCTCCGTGCTGATGACTTGGTGACTTCAAATGAAGATATTCGCGAATTCATTCTTGAATCAATTCCTGCAGAAGGAATGCCTGCTAAGTACTAAAACAGGTTAGATTAATTTGAAAATTAAAGGCGCCCATTGGGCGCCTTTTTTTAATTGCCCTAAGAGGCCATTTTAGGGAGAACAAAACTCGCAAGTTTGCTACTTCCGGGTAGCAATAGCCTGATTCTCATAAACGGGACAGGCTTTTTAATTCACTCTTCTATATTCGCTCGGAGAAGATCCTACCTGTTCTTTAAACATCCGGCTGAAATGCTGGGGATAGTTAAAACCCAGTTCATAAGCAATCTGACTTATTGATTTGTCAGGATCAAATAACCGCTCTTTGGCAATATTGATCACTTTCAGCTGGATGTACTCTTGTGCCGATTTGCCGGTTTCCTTTTTGATCAGATCTCCAAAATAGTTGGCAGACAAATGACAGTTTTCAGCAAAATAGGCAACAGATGGTAAGCCGATACTTTGGGGTTTCTCAGAAACAAAGTAGTCATTTAACAAGTCTTCAAACTTTTCTAAAATTCCCTGGTTGGCATTTTCTCTTGTAATGAACTGGCGATCATAAAACCGTTCGCAGTAATTCAGAAAGAGTTCGATGTTGGAAGCTATGAGTCTCTTGCTATGCTTGTCTATGGATTGCTGCAACTCGAAATTAATCTTGGAAAAGCAGTCTAATATGGTCTTTCTTTCATTTTCAGACAGGTGTAAGGCTTCACTTGTGTTATAGCTGAAAAAGCTATATTCACTTAGATTCTTTCCAAGAGAAGTACCATGTATCAGATCTGGATGAAAAACTAATCCGTGGCCCATAGGCTGGTATGGCTCGGTCTTATTTTGCACATCAATGACCTGCCCCGGTGATATAAAAACCAGCGTTCCCTTTTGATAGTCGTACGTGTTTCGGCCATACGTAAGATTTCCACACTCCACATCTTTCAGCACGATGCAATAAAGCCCAAAGTACATTTTTTTACCGGTTCGTACTTCCGCTTTAGAGAAATCGATCACATTCACTAAAGGATGAGGAGTATCATGATTGTTAAAATCATTGTAGTCGCTGACGGTATTAAACCTGTATAACTGTGACATATCTTATATTGTTTTGTTGATGCAAATGTAGCCATTCTCATCCCTTATTAATAGCTCTGGGGATTCAATCAGTAATAATGGTTGGTAATTCCGTAATCGGTATAACGAGCAGCCTAAAGAATTATACTACATTGATTTGTTCTAAAAACAGGAAAATTAAGAATGAAGATTACTATTAAATCTATGTCAATATGAGAAAAGCTACAATTCATGCAATGATCCTTTTGGCCATCTCACTGTGGACAATATCGAGTGAAACAAAAGCTCAAAATATTGCAGATGAAACTCAAAACTTAAATGAGGAGCAACAAGCTATTGTACTCATATCCGCTTATACAGCTACCGGAAATCTCGAAAATTTGAATGATGCTTTGAAGGAAGGTTTAGAAGCGGATCTTACTGTAAATGAGATCAATGAAGTCATTGTTCATCTATATGCGTATGTAGGATTTCCTCGAAGCATCCGCGGCTTGAACACCTTTATGGATGTATTGGATGAACGGGAAGCTAAAGGAATAGAAGATGAAATGGGTCCGGAAGCCACCCCCATAAACGATGAAAGAAGTAAATACGAGCGTGGCGTAGAAACTCTGTATGAACTGACCGGCAGAGAATGGGGGCATCCCGAATCAGGCTATGGCGCTTTTGCTCCTGTCATTGACCGGTTCCTGAAAGAGCATCTTTTTACCGACTTGTTTGAACGAGATGTATTAACGTATTTGGAGAGGGAACTGGTGACAATCTCTGCACTCAGCAGTATTCGAGGGGTAGAACCAATGCTAGGAAGTCACATGAGAATAGGTATGAATCTTGGTCTGTCAGAATCTCAGCTTGAACAATTATTCTCCATCATTGAAGAAAATATTGGTGAGGCTGAGGCAGAAACCGGAAGAGAAATTTTGATTCAGATGAATAACTAAAACAAACAATGAACTCATTAATAAAATAGCTATGAAAGAAAGGAAACCGCGAATGTTTAATCTGAAATACAATATGATTGCCTTTGCACTCATATTGGTCATTGGAATATCTGTTCAAACAGCAAAAGCACAGCAAACAGATTCATATCCCGTTGGGAGTCCACTGGGTCTGAATTCAAACGGTGAGTTTCAGCCCATTTCTTCAAATGTGAAAGTCTATGGGGCTATTTATTCTGCTGAAAGCTGCACCTATGACGCTGATCGAGGACTTATTGTGGTTCCAAATCGTGGTCAATCTCAAAATGTACAGCCCAATGACGGCTGGATTTCACTTATCAATCATGACGGATCGGTTCATACCACAAAATGGATAGGTGTACAGAATTCCAACAGGCGCAGTAGCCTATCTCCACCTCTTGTAATCAACGACCCACTGGGTAGTACGATCGCCGATGGTATTCTGTATTTGGCCGATCGTGATGGAGGTGCAGACCAGGATGATCCTACGGTTGCTGTAATTCGCCGATTTGATTTAGAAACAGGAGCGCCGTTAGAAGAAATAAGAATCGAAGATTCTCCTTGGATCAATGACATTGCAGTAGCTGAGGATGGAACTATTTACACCACTCAATCTGGTGATTTGGGCCAGAACCCAGATCCACAAACATGGAAAGTCTGGAAAATTTCTACTGATGGTGATATTTCAGAATTTGTGGTAGGTAATCCAATAAACGTTCCTAATGGTATAGCAATAGATCAAGAAGGGAATATAGTGGTAGTCAATTTTGGCAATCCAAATGTACTGACTTTTTCTCCAGACGGGGAACTATTAAAAACTGAACAAGCTGTGCAAAGCAGAGGAGACGGAATAGAAATCATGGAGGATGGGACTAAGTATATAAGCAGTGTATTTGAAGGAGGCGTTTCCCGAATTGATGCAGATGGTTCAGTAGAGCTCATCGCTGAGAATATCCCAAGTGCTGCTTCCATGTGCTATGATTCAGACGCGAATCAACTGGTCATTCCTATGACTTCTCAAAATACGCTTGCTTTCATTCCTCTTGACTGATCAAAAGATAAATCAACTTCAAAACCAATAACATTATGGATACCAATAAAAGATTACCCAACTTTGAGAAGGTAACACAAGTTATGTCTGTGTTATCTCTTTTCATGGTTCTGCTAATTTCCGGATGTGCTGAATCAAGCCAAGACAATGAGCCGACTGCAAAGATCGTGTGTGATTCTGACAACGGTGGCATCACGCTTCCGGATGGATTCTGTGCAAGTGTTGTAGTGGATAGTATAGGTCCTGCACGCCATATGGCAGTGGCTGATAATGGTGATATCTATGTGAAAACACGCAGTGAAAAAGGTGGTGTGATCACCTTGCGGGATACCACTGGAGATTTTCAGGCCGACATCATTGAGTATTTCAGTGATATGACGGAAATGAGTCAGGGAATAGTTTGGGAAACAGGAATGGCTATCCACAATGGTTATATCTGGGCTTCGAATAAGCAGGAGGTCTATCGTTGGGAAATGCCCCAAAATGGTGCCCTCGTTCCTGAAGGAGAGCCTGAAATTATTGTAAGTGGCTTCCCTGACCAATGGGCACACGCTTCAAAATCTATTGAATTTGATGGCAAAGGGAACCTGTATGTAAACGTAGGTTCTCCTTCGAATAATTGCCAGCAAGATCCACGCACACCCGGCTCTTCTGGAATTGATCCGTGCCCACAATTGGAACAACATGCCGGTATTTGGCGATTTTCAGCCAAAGAAACAGGTCAAACATTTAGTCCGGAGGCCAGATATGCTACCGGACTCAGAAATGTCGTCGGACTTGACTGGAACTCAGAAGTAGAGGCACTCTATGTGATGCAACATGGTCGTGACCAGCTTAATACGCTTTGGCCTGATCTCTATACTGAGGAGGAGAATGCCGAGCTGCCCGCTGAGGAAATGTATCGTTTGTCTGAGGGTGCCGATGCCGGATGGCCCTATTGCTATTATGACTGGCAACAGGAAAAGAAAGTTCTCGCACCTGAGTACGGTGGTGATGGACAGATGGTTGGGCGTTGTTCTGAGTTCCTTGATCCCGTAGCCGCTTTTCCCGGACATTGGGCTCCAAACGGACTTCTGTTTTATGCCGGAGAGCATTTTCCAGAACGTTATCAGGGAGGCGCTTTTGTTGCTTTTCATGGCTCATGGAATCGTGCGCCATTACCACAACAAGGGTATAAAGTCACGTTCACTCCCTTTGAAGAAGGCACTCCGACCGGAGATTATGAGACCTTTGCAGATGGATTTGCTGGTACTGAGCCCATTCCTGACCGGGGAGCAGCAGAATATCGCCCTATGGGTTTAGCGATAGGACCAGATGGCGCATTATTCATTTCTGATTCTAAAAAAGGGAAAATATGGAGAGTGGTCTATACCGGAAAAGAAACAGCGGAAGCCGAAACGTCTGATTCGGTCCAGGAAGACACAAGTCAGGCCGTCGCAGAAAATACAAATGCGAACTCATCACTCAGCGGTGAAGAACTTTTTCAACAGTTGACATGCCATACTTGTCATGCAGTGAACCCCGATGACGGAACCTCTTCTACGGCACCTGCTTTGTATGACTATTACGGAAGTGAAGTGACTCTTCAAGGTGGTAGTACAGTAACAGCAGATGACGAATATATACGAGAGTCGATCCTGAATGCAAATGCTAAAGTTGTGGAAGGATATATGCCGGTAATGCCTAACTACGAAAGTCAACTTACAGAGGAAGAGGTAGATCTTCTGTTATCCTACATAAAATCACTTTCGTAATTACAGGCACGAATTTATAACCCATTAAACAACAGGTATTATGATCAAACCAAAAGCTATAAATAAGACATTTCAAGCATCCTCTTTGATATTGTTTTTAATCATGTCGGCTACTCAATTGGTATACGCACAAAGTGCAACTACCGTACAGGAGATTGCCGATCTCTCAGAACAAAAATGGACTTGGATGGCAGATAAAAACGTGAACAAGCTTGATTCTTTATTTCACGAGAAATCGAAATTCGTACATATGAGTGGAACCTGGAATAAAGACAGGGAACTCGAAATCATTGAAACCGGGAGTATTTGGTACAAAAATGCAGAAGTTCATGATGTGGTAGTTGAGGTCTTTGACGAGACAGCCATCCTTTGGAACCGCATTACACTACTTGCTGTAGTTCGGGGACATGAGGTCTCCAATGAATTCACGGTTACTGAGATTTACAAGAAATATGAGAGTGACTGGAAGTTGCTTGATCTTACATTTAGCAGCGTGCGCGACATTCATAGTATTGAAAAATGACCACCCTGAACCAAAAACTAAAAAAAGTTAACAATATGAAGACAATCATACTCAGCCTACTTTTAATAATCGTAAACGTTCAGCTTACAACAGCTCAGGAAACATCTTTAAATCAGGAGATTATCGAACTCTCTGGTGATAAATGGACGTGGATGGCAGATAAAGATGTAGAAAAGCTTGATGACCTATTCCACGACAAGTCTGTATTTATACACATGGGGGGATCATGGGGAAAAGAAAGAGAACTCAATATTATAGAGGGCGGAGGGATCTGGTATAAAAAAGCAGATATTCATGAGGTTTCCGTAAATATCATTGATGATACCGCAATTCTTTTGAATAGAATTACTCTTTTGGCTGAAGTCGGCGGAAATGAAGTTACAAATCCTTTTGAAGTAACCGAAGTCTATGTCAAGCAAAATGAAGACTGGAAATTAGCCTCCTTGTCCTTTACGCGTTTGTTTTCAGGCGGAGATGATTAGTCTCGAATTAAGTAATCTAAATTAGGTAAAACTATTAAATAACCATGACTACCTTCAAAACTTACGCTTCCATACTTTCGATATGTTTCTCTCTTCTGCTTACTTCTCAGGTTGTAGCACAAACTGAAAATAAAACATTGAAATCGGAAACTATCTTTCCAAAAGGTGAGAAATTAGAAAGTGACAATTTTACCGGTACGGCATGGGTGAGTTTCTTGATTCCGCCTGACAGCCTTAATCAAACATACGTTGGCAATGTTACATTTGAACCGGGAGCAAGAACAAATTGGCATTCCCATCCAGCTGGTCAGATTATTTTAGTTACGGATGGTGTAGGGTATTATCAGGAAAAAGGAAGCCCAAAGAAGATTCTTAGAAAAGGAGATTCTGTTAAGTGTCCACCTAATTTACCACATTGGCACGGGGCTAGTCCTGATAATGAGTTCGTACAGCTTGCTATTTCAAGTAGTGAACATGGTTCTACAAAATGGTTAGAGCCGGTGACGGATGAGGAGTATAACTCTACGGCTGAGGACTGATTGTAGCATATTGAGCAAATACTACTAACTCAAAACCTTAGACACCCAAGCCCGACTAACTCCAAATTTTCGGTCAACAGCAACAATTGGTCAAATTAGCAGTGAGTATCGAAAATGAATGCCATTACTGTTCAGCTATTCATTTTACTATTTTGAAAAACCAATTAAAAACAGATGAATCTATTGTAAATGCTGTTCGAAATGGTAAAACATTGCCAGATGCTAAACTGAATGCATTGGTTACCTATGCTCGCACTGTAGTAGAAAAACAAGGGCATGTTTCTTATGATGATATTCAGTCATTTATTGATGCAGGTTATATCAAACAAAATATGTTGGAAATTAACCTCATCACCACTCTGAAAACCATCAGCAATTACACCAATCATATTGTGGATACTCCGCTAGATGAAGCTTTTCAACCGGAGAAAATTGTGTTTCAATCTGCTTAATTTTTTTTGATTGAATAGTAGACCACGGCTTCTGTAAAGAGGTTCGGGGTTTTTATTTACGGAGCTTCTTGAGTATCAGGTATGGCAGAAGACTTCCCAAAAATGCGCACGCCCCAATACACAAATCGAGCTCTTAGTTTGCTCATGCTATCTTCAATACACATGGTCCGGAGAAGCTCATCAGCATATTCTCTGTATTTCAAATCCAGGTACTTTTCTCTCATCAGTTGATAGAGAGCATCATGCACCAGTGAACCCTGCATAAAGTTTTTAGTGTCAATGGTAGGTCCGCTTGGCCCATCCCAGGAATAACCTTTAGAGATAAACAGGATTCCATTTTCATCCAGATAAAGAAAATCATTACCTAGTTTTTGATCAGGTTCGATTTCAATCTTCCGTGAAAAGGAATCGACCAGGGTATATTTGTAGTGGCGACGTTTTTTGTAAAGAATCATAGAAGTCTCCCTTATTGGTGTTTAGAAAAGTGTAGCAGATTCAAAGGGAGGAGTCAAGAAAAACAGAAAGGCATAAAAAAAGTCCCGTACTTAAAAAGCACGGGACTTTAAAAATCAAAAAAGTTGATTATTCGAGAATATAAACTTCAGTAGCGCTTAGGCCTTTGTCAGTTTCCTCGATAGAAAATTCAACTTCTTCTCCGTCATTGATACCTTCGTTAAATCCGAGGTTCTCAATGTTGTTTCGGTGTACAAAAACGTCTTTTTCGCCATTGTCAGGCTGAATAAAGCCGAATCCTTTTTGTGCATCGAACCATTTTACTTTACCGTATTCCATAATAATAAATATATAAGTGTTGTTTCACAGGCACAGTGTCTTGTATACTTAAAAACAAGCATACTTCATTTCTTAAATCGGCTGTGATAATTGATTGTTAGTTATACAAACTATAGAAGGGAAAATTATACTGTACTAAATTTATAAATACCGATGTTCCTTTAATTTGTGTTTCAAAGATCTCCCGAATTCTGACCAATACCAAACTTTATCTCAGCTTTTACACTCTATATTAAAATTAAGATAGAGTGGTCTTGTGAAAATAAATTGGTGTTTGGCAAACAAGTTGATCATTTATAAATCTCATTAATCAAACCAGCCATTCGTACACCTGCTTTAACCAAGCGTTGCTCAACGGTATCCCAGTTTTTGAAAGAATACTCATAGCTAAGCTCTTTGTCTTCGGGAATATCATATACCTGAGGAAGAATGTCTTGAGATTCATAAGCCCAGTCTCGTACTGAGGTACTTTGCCATTCTGTTATTTGCTGATCGGTTGGGTGATTAACGTAGTCAGCTAATTCCGTATAACTTAACTGTTTGTCATCAATCATCTCGCTATCCCAAACCCGGTGTAGGTTAGAGTTGCTCCAAAACCACTGCAGCCGAACGTCGTTACCGCCTCGGTCATCACCATTTCCAACATGAAGAGGCTGGTGAAGGTCACCAACTAAGTGAACCAATACTTTAAGATTTTCTTCTTCCTGCTGAGCTGAAAGTCCGCCTTCTTTCAATTCACGAACTACTTTTTCAAGAGCCCAAATAATATCTCCACCTTCAGCTTTTTCTACTGACTCGTAAGTTTCACCCGGAGGGATGGTTACATAATGCCATGGCGACATGAAATCATAGTTATCATCAGAGCGAACTTCATCCATCCATGTACTTACTTCAGCAAGCGACTCATTTCCTAAAACGCGTTCCACTTCAGTAGCTGCCTTTTCTGTGAGATACTGTTCAGCAACATGACCTGTAGTGCGGTGACCAATTTGCCCCCAGCGCAGCGCTTCATTTGCGGTTGATGTAAAACCTAAAGCAAAAATGGATAAGAGAGTAAAGAGCTTCTTCATGAGTTAGTATGATTGTTGAATTGATTTTGCCCTAAGATAAGGGCGCTAAGATTACGATTCAGTAAAACTTTTATTGGATTGAAATTACTTTCTAAGTCAGTTCATTTAACAGATCCTTCAAATCTAAAGGGCGGGTAAACATTTTAATGCTTCCATCTTCTTTTGTGGGCCATTGGTCTTTGGGGCGATCATAATATAGTTCAACTCCATTCTCATCCGGATCATCAAGATAAAGTGCCTCAGAAACGCCATGATCTGAAGCTCCTGAAAGTGGATAGTCGGCATCAATTAGCCGCTGCAATATTTCAGCTAAGTCTTTCCGGGTAGGATATAAAATAGCTGTATGGAACAATCCGGTGCTGCTTTTTGGTGCAGGTGGGGCATCTTTACTTTGCCAGGTATTTAGGCCAATGTGATGGTGGTACCCTCCGGCAGAAATAAATGCAGCCTGATCGCCGTAAGTGGTTATAAGCTCGAAACCCAATAAACCGCAGTAGAACTCAAGTGAACGATCCAGATCAGAGACTTTTAGGTGTATATGGCCGATTCTAGTTTTAGATGGTATTTTGTAATCCTCTGACATATATGCACTTATAATATTTTTAGTTGATCCGATAATACATTTCGGAATATTTAATATCTCTAAGAGAATACGTAATTAGAGGAAAAAATATTTATAATATGAAAGGATTTGTAGTACTTAGGTAAAAGAATTAAATGATAGATAAAGGGAAAAAACTTACCGGTAATGATGCCGAACAGCTCTTTAATAGCGGCTCCATTATTGTTTTTAAGTGTGAACCTACGAACAGTTATCCAATTACTTTTGTCAGCCCAAATGTCAAAGATATTCTCGGGTTCTCTGTAGAGTACTTTTTAGAAAGTGATTTCCCCTGGGCTGAGCGTATTCACGAAGATGACAAAGAAAAAGTGGCCAGTAGATTCCATCAAATAATGAAAGATGGTGGGTCGGCAATAAATGAATACAGATTCAAGCGGCAAGATGGGCAAGAAATCTGGCTTCGTGACGAAATTACGATACAGTACGATGAGTCAGGAAATCCGTCCGCAATTTTAGGTACTTCTTTTGAAATTACTGATCGGAAAATCTCCGAACTGGAGTCTCAACGCGAGACGGAAAATGAATTAAGAAACAGACTTTCATATCAACACGCACTGGCAGAATGCTCAAATCTGTTGGTAGATGCCACGGATATCTCTGTTTTTGATAAAGTGCTGCACATTCTACAGGGGGCAACAAAAACTGATCGTATCTACTTCTTTACAAACAAGATTAACAAAGAAGGAGAATTATTAATTAGTCAACAGTTCGAAGCATGTGCCGAAGGGGTAGACCCCCAAATTGATAATCCGGACTTACAGAATATTCCTTATAAAGAATTTCCCTTTTTTCATCAGAGACTCTCATCAGGCCTTATAGTTAATTCCCCTACTGCTGAGCTGCCTTCTCCTGAGAAGGAACTTATGGAGGCTCAAGGTATATCATCGGCGTTATTACTTCCCATTTTTCAGGGAGAAGATTGGTTTGGGCTTATCGGTTTTGACTCTACGAATGAAGTGCGTTCATGGGAAAATTATGAGCTGCTTACACTGAAAACTACTGTTGAAATAATAGGAAATTTTCTAAAAAGGCTGTCGATGAAGGAGTCGCTCATTGAGCAACGAAATTTCACTCAGCAAATACTTGACAACCTCCCCAGTATTGTGACGGTGGTTGATAAAAGAATGAATCTGCTGTTATGGAATAAAACCGGTGAAAAACTGACGGGCTATTCCTCCGAAGAGCTGATAAAAATGTCAGCTTTTGATTTTATACCCAAAGAAAGCTACAAGTCCCTCACTGATGCTATAAAGAAGATTCTGGCAAATAAGCCTGCGGGTGAAGAAATTAGTCTTCAGCATAAGAGAGGGAAGATTTCCCCTTATTTTTGGAGGGGTAGTACTATTGAAATGAATGGGGATGAGGTATTTCTTTTAATTGGGATGAACATCAGCAAGCAAAAAGAAATGGAGAAGGCTCTTATAGAAGAGAAAAGGTTTGCAGATGCGATTATTGATGGTTTGCCGGGCACATTTTTTATGCTAGATGAAGAGTTGAATTTGGTAAGAGCGAATAAAAACTTTGCTCATGATCTTGGGTTTTCGATCGATGATTTGTTGAACAATTCTATAACAAATTTGTACTCCGAGGAGAGTAAAGAGCTTATACTCAATAAAAGGAGGGAGCTTTTTAAAAAAGGTAAAGTGAGTCTGGAGTCAAACCCAATTACTAAGAACGGCGAAGTTTTATCAAGAAATGTGAACGCTGCTCTTTTCGAGCGTGATCGCCAAACTTTTATCATAGGCACTGGGCAGGATATAAGTGATTTAAAACAAAGGGAAACGGAACTGCGGGCTACATTAAATGAAAAGGAAGTACTGCTGCAGGAAATTCATCACCGGGTGAAAAATAATCTTGCTGTTATTTCAGGTTTGCTGGAGTTGCAAGCATATGAGTATGAAGATGCAAATCTCAAACGGATGATTATGGAAAGCCAAATGCGTATTCAAACTATGGCGATGATTCATGAAAAGTTATACCAGTCTCAGAACCTGAGCCAAATTCCCGTACTTGAATATATTGATGACCTAATCAACCAAATAGAAAGCAGTATTACTTATGGCAGTTCAAAAGTTGAAATTGAAACCCATATTGAACCTATCGAACTGAATATCAATCAGGCCATCCCTTTTGCTCTTTCCCTCAATGAAATACTATCAAATGCTCTTGAGCATGCTTTTGTAGGTGTTAAGAATGGGAAGTTGAGAGTAGAGCTTAAAGAAAAAGGAAACGTAATTCACAGTACAATTTCTGATAATGGAATTGGGTTTTCTGAAAATGATAAAGCTGAAAAGCCTTCTTCACTTGGTATGACGTTAATCCATGCCTTACTAAGTCAGATTGATGCGGATTGGACTATGGATGGGACAAATGGAGTTACGTATAAAATTGCCTTTAGAAAAGATAAAGTAAAAGGATCAAGCAGCGCATTATAGCTCCCATATTTGATTCTTTTGATAAAATGAACATTTGAATATGTTCAGCTGTTTGCTTCTTTAGGTCTTATTAAATCGCTTACTCAAAACACTTTAGTTATGTCGAATCGATATTCAAGGAAAGATTTTTTTAAAAAGACAGGTTCGCTTATTGCCGGTGCTTCTCTGGTTGCCGGCTTTCCAAATATTATTATTCCACGAAAAAAGGACAAGCTAGGCGTGGCTTTAGTTGGTTTAGGGAGTTATGCTTCCGGATTATTAGCACCGGGCTTGCAGATGACACAGCACTGCGAGCTTAAAGGAATTGTTACTGGATCCCCGCATAAAATTCCACGCTGGCAAGAGCGCTACGGTATAGCAGATGGCAATGTTTATAACTATCAAAACATGCATGAAGTGGCAAATAACGATGAAATTGATGTGATTTATATTGTGCTTCCGACCGGCCTTCACGCCAAATATGCCATTATAGGGGCTGAAGCAGGTAAGCATGTTTGGTGCGAAAAACCAATGACAAAAACGGTGGATGATTGCCAAGCACTAATTAATGCCGCGAACAAAAGTAAGGTGCAGCTTACAATTGGCTACCGAATGCAGCATGAGCCAAATACACAGACCATTATTAAGTACGGTAAGGAGAAAACCTACGGTGCTGTAAAGGAAGTGAAAGCAGGTGCGGGCTACAGTGGTGGTCACGGGCCGGGTAACTGGCGTGCAAGCGCAGAACTTGGAGGTGGTGCTCTCTATGATATGGGTGTCTACGCAATCAATGGAGCTCGATATGCCACAAATATGGAGCCGATTGCTGTTAGGGGAAAACAATGGTCAGAGCGTGAAGAAATGTATAGTGAAGTAGATGAGTTTACGGAATTTGAGCTGAGGTTCCCTGAGGGAGTTACAGCATTCGGAGAAACGAGCTTTGGTAAGTCGACTAATTACTTGGATGTAGATGCCGAAGAAGGATGGTATAAACTCAGACCAATGCAAAGCTATAGCGGTGTTCGGGGAGAAACTAGTGACGGGATTAAGTTGCCCGCTGATCCAAATCATCAGCAAGCTCGGCAGATGGATAATGATGCTTTAGGTATCAAAGAAAACAGCAAACCATTGGTGCCGGGTGAGGATGGATTGCGGGATATACGAATAGTGGAAGCAATTATGGAATCATCCAAAAGAGGAGGGGAGTGGATTGATCTGTGATTATCACAATCAGCTTTTGAATTCTTGAATATATCTTGAATTCCCCTTGTAACGAATGTTTTTCTCATCCTTCACTTTTTCTGAAAGGAAATCTCTTGCCTCTTCAAAGTTCAGGTAAAGGTCACCGATCGATATTTTGTCGAAGAAATTTTTCCCATGAATTTCAATCCCTCCGTTACCTACAATTATGACTTTAATATCACTATAAGGAATTGACTTATTAAGGAGTGCCGTTTGTTGAACTTTGTCATCCTGAAATACAATCTGAAAACGGTGAAAGACTGGCAAAGAAAGTGCATAACTTAAAAGCGTTAGGAAAGAAGCAATAACGAGAGAGAGGTCAAGGATTAAGAGAGAGCTGGTTCCGATTCCACGCGAAAAGAAAGAGTATAACAGATAGATAGAAACGGCAATGAAAAAAGGCGCTGTAATGTAATAACCTGCTTTTACCAGACTATTTGGTTTTAAAACAATAAATCTGTTACCCATTCTACCCGATTGACTTAGCAAGTGCTTTTAATCTCTGAAAGAATTACTTAAAACACAAAGTAATTAAAAGTATTTTACTTAATTATAATAACTTAGCGTAAAATATTCAGCTTAAGTATAGTGTTTCATTCTTAATTAGTTTGAGAATAAAGGGGGGTGTTTTTTGTGGTGATCTGTCGCATCCTGATAAGCTTTGGCTACTGAAAGCACTTCCGCTTCTTTAAACAAGTCTCCCATAAATGTGATACTGGTTGGGTGCATATCATCGGTAAAACCATTAGGAAGTACAACACTTGGGTGACCTGTTAAATTAGTAACCAATAAGTTTCCTCCACCAAATGAAGGAGATATGTACACGTCAACCTTTTGCATAACCGAATCCATTTTTTGGATTAACTCATAACGAGCCCGGTTGGCATTAATGTACTCAGTAGCTGGAATGAAATGAGCCGCTCTGAAAGAATTTGGCCACGCATTAGGTTCCTGCCATTTCATTAAATCATCCTGATTTGAAAGGGTAAGTTGATCAAAAGCAGCTGCGCCTTCAGCAGTTAAAATCAGACTCAGCGCTCCGGCATTAAATTCCGGAAGTTCAAAAGGGATGAGCTCTACGCCAAGGTCTCTCATTGTTGCAAGTACAAGGCTGTCCCGTTCTTTGTTCCAATAGTCACGTTCGAAAGTAGATTTTAGATAACCAATTTTAAGCGTCTTGATATCAAGATCAGCATTGTAATTAAAGGGGAGGTCGATAATGGTCTGGTCCTTTCCGTCTGGACCATAAATAGCATTGAACACTAGGGCAGCATCTTCTACACTACGGGTAATAGGGCCGATTTTATCCATCGTCCAGCTCAAAGCCATAGCCCCGGTTCGGCTTACCCGGCCGTAGGTAGGGCGGAGGCCTGTTGTGCCATTTCTGGTAGATGGAGATACAATAGAGCCAAGGGTTTCAGTGCCGATAGCGAAAGGGAATAATCCTGCAGCCGTACCTGAAGCAGATCCCGCAGAAGAGCCACTTGAGCCTTGTTCTAAGTCCCATGGATTGTTCGTGCGGCCACCGAACCAAATATCACCGTAGGCTAAAGCGCCAAGAGTTGTTTTGGCAATGAGTACGGCTCCGGCAGCATCCAGCTTTTGTACGACCGTAGCGGTCTCATTTATCATTTGATCTTTATAAGGAGTAGCGCCCCAGGTTGTCTTATATCCTTCTACTGCTAATAGATCTTTAGCTCCATAGGGAATTCCATGCAAAGGGCCTCGGTAAACTCCCTGCTCCAGCTCTACATCCATTTGTTGAGCCTGTTGTAATGCTCTTTCTCTGGTTACAGTTACGATGGCTTCTAACTCATCATCATACTCTTCGATGCGATTCAGGAAAAACTCAGTAAGTTCTACAGAAGTAATTTTTCTGTCTTTGATGAGGGAGGCTAACTCGCCAATGGTATAGAAGGCAAGTTCATCTTTATTTTCGGGAAGAACTACATCACCAGGCAGGTCCCAAACTTGGGATTTTTGTTGGAAATTAAATCTTTTACCAACCGGAATTGGATTAAAAGTTAAAGCAGGAGGAATCGAATTATTCAGCTTCATATTTCGGATAGTTTGCAGATTCTCCCGGGTATCCTCAAGCTCATCAATCATGGTGTCTCTTTCGGCTTGTGTAAATTCAAGCCCAATAATGGAAGCTGCATCCTGAACCATTGTGGAAGTGATGGGTGCCTCTTTATCCTGAATGAGCGTGAACGCCAACACAAATCCCAAGACTATGCCCCCGCCAAAGAGCATGATTTTATTTATCTTTTTCATGATGTTTTTCTAACCTAAATGAATAATACTGCCTTATTTTAAAGTAGTGCATTATTAACAGAAACTGACAGTTAGTCAACGTTTAAATATTTTTTCTAAGTAGATAAGAATATTAAAAGATTGGGCTTCAATTACGCTACAATTCTATCAGGCCTTATTTAATACTATATTAATCGAAGTTTAGAGGAAAGAGTAGATAATTTTTATTTAAAGACCAGAAAATATGCTAGATAAGCATTATGGTGAAAAGAGAACCAAGCTACTTATTGACATCGTATCACAAAACAATAAGAAGCTTGATGAACAATTATATTACGCGTTAGAGTCAACCTGTGAATTGCTTGGGTTAGAAATAGGAATTATTAGCAGTATTTGGGCCAATAAGTACATCGTTGAACACTTTAGTCCCGAAGGAGTAGATTTATATAAAGGGCAAAATTTTGAACTGGGGAATACCTACTGCAGTATAACTTTAGAGTCAGAGGGTGTTTTTTCTGTGGCTAATATGAAGAAAAGCGAATATAACATGCACCCCTGTTACAATGCTTTTCAGCTTGAGGCATACATTGGAGTGCCAATTATGGTTGATGGGAAATTATATGGAACCATAAATTTCTCGAGTTCTAAACCAAAAAAAGAGGGATTTAGTAAAGCTGATCACGATTTAATTATCCTTTTAGGTGAGTGGGCTGGCGGTGTTATTTACCGTAAGAATTTGGAAGAAAATCTGATTTCAGAAAAAGAGGCCTATGAGGTTTTATCAAAAAATTCTTCAGAATTAATCTGCCTTCACAAGCCTGATGGCACCTATACTTTTGTTTCGGAGTCTTCTATAGAAATTTTGGGGTACAGCGCTGATGAGCTTATTAATACTTCTCCATACGACTTGATTCATCCTGATGATATTGAACAAAGGGCACAGCTCAATCATAAAAAAGTAATGGAAGGAACCCCTGTTGGAGATATTGAATATAGGATGAGGCAAAAAAATGGAGACTATATTTGGGTACACGCCTCAGCGGAACCCGTAATTAACTCTATGGGAGAAGTCACTGCAATTCAGACGACTTCAAGGGACATCACAGAAAGTAAGAGAACGGAGTTTATGTTAAATGAATCTCAGAAAATGGCATCTGTGGGAGGCTGGGAGTTTGATGTAGATTCTGGGAAATTGTATTGGACAGAGGAGGTCTACCGAATCCATGATAAAGAAATAGGTGCGGAGATAATGGTAGATGAAGGCTTGAGTTACTTTGAAGGAGAGTCTAAAGCGTTAGTAGAAAAGGCACTGCAAAAAACTATTGAAACAGGAGAGAGCTACGATCTCCAGTTGAGGTTTACTTCAGCTAAAGGTGTAAAGAAATGGGTGAGAGCTATCGGATATGCGTCTTTGGTAGATGGTAAAGTCAAAAAACTTAGGGGAACCTTTCAGGATATTACCAAACAAGTTGAAGCTGAGCAAAAGATCATTGAACAGAATAAGAGGTTAGAGAAGAACGATGAGGAAAAAGAAAAGCTGTACTCAATAATAGCGCACGACCTGAGGGGTGGATTTAATGGTATTATTGGATTACTTGAGGTTTTAAAGGAAGATTTTGAGTCTTTAGATTTGGAGGAAGAATATTGGTATAAGCTGAAATTGGCCATTAACTCTGCAAGAAATGCAAATCAGCTTATGGAAAATCTATTGAAGTGGATTAAAGCACAAAACACCTTCATGCCCAGTAATAATAAGTTGGTAAATATTAGCAGTCTAATAGTGGATTGTGAGTCTTTTGTAAAGCCATCATTGATAAAAAAGAATATTGAGATTGTAAATGAAGTGGGTGACATAGAAGTTCATGGCGATCAGGATATGCTGGGAACTGTTTTTAGAAACTTGATCTCCAATGCCGTTAAGTTTTCAAGAACTGAAAGTCAGATAGTAATAAAGGGCAAAAAAATAGATTCCAATACTGCTGAATTCCGTATCAAAGATTTTGGAATAGGTATGAGTGCTGATGTTATCGAGAACTTATTTAACAAATCATATCGCCCAAAAAGGTTGGGAACAAGTAAAGAGAAAGGAACCGGACTTGGACTGATACTATGCAATGAGTTAATAGAATTACACGGAGGTACAATTAAAGTACAGTCGGAAGAAGGTAGTGGAAGTGAATTTATTGTTCTTCTGCCACTAAATGAGGCTGAAGTTTGACAATTTATTTACTCTCCTTAAAATAAATGTTTTTGAAATACCCGTTTGCTGAGCCTTCGGTATTATCTGAATCTGTCATAATGGTAATACTCTCAATATTCTTTGGCTCTTCACCGAAGGCTTTTTTGTAGTCTTCATAAATATTGACTCTGGAAGTAACCCACTGCCCGGCTTTCTCATTTCCTGATTCCACGGCTATCATATAAACCCAGTTAGTGAATACATTCTCCTGGAATGTGCCGACAGGCTGCGTGTTGGCCCATACGTAATTCAACGAACGGAGGGGGATTTCGAAACTCGTAAATGTTTTGAGGGTTCCATATTTAATTCTTTCACCCAGGGGAAGGTCAGCTTTATCGTATTTAAAGGTTACGTAGATTCTTGCCGAATAATCATCACCGCCTTTCTTAGACATATTTCCATTCTCCAGAACCCCATCAGTTTTCCAGGTCCATTCCATTATCGGGTACTGTTTTGGATCGATATCTGTCATATAGAGCAGGCCTGATGCACTGTTATTGCTGGTTGACTTGATAAAAGTTTCACCGTCTTCGGTAACAGGCTCGTACTTTGTGTGGTCTTTCTTTGGAAGTGTAAATAGCCGCCAATTTTCCCCATCAGCAGGTTCTGCTTTAACAGAAGAGGGGTCAACTTTTGAAACAGGAATGGTTATGACAGAGCTTTCAGATTTTGTGTTTTGTGCAATCACATCCGAATGCTGAGTTAAGCTTAGTCCCACTACTAAAAGTAGTGGGAGGAGTAGATGAAATACTTGCTTTAAGAAAATCATGGATGAAATAATTGATTGGCTATGAATAACTTATAAAACTATAAGTTCGTTTGTATTTTAAGATAAACTCGTTACTTTTGTTACGAATTAATGATGGTCTCGGTTTGATTATATCATCAACCAGAGTTAAAAGGGAATCTCGTGAAATACGAGAGCTGTTCCCGCAACTGTAATCCGAATTCGCGATTTGCGAATGAATGCAGCCTCACCTTTGCCACTGTTCCTAATGGGACGGGAAGGCGCTGCCCCCGGATAAGCCAGGAGACCTGCCATCATTTAACCGACGCGCCTCTTTCGGGTAAAAAGATGTGCAGTTAAGATTTATGCTTTTAGCACTGAACTATACCTTGGTTTTATTTCATGATTTGCTATTCTGTGGAATGACTGTATTTGGTTCTCAAAAGCTTTACCCGCCTAATCATATTCAAAACCAAAGAAAAGAAACAACACATGAAGTTCTTATCCACACTATCAGTTATTATTATCCTGGCGGCATCCCAAACAAGTTTTGCGCAGGTAGCAGACACTTTAAATTTAGGAGAAGTTGTAGTTACTGCATCTAAAACCCCGACTCCGGCCCGCGAAACAACAAAGCCGGTAACCGTTATTGACCGTGAAGAAATAGAGAGGCATGCCGGCTCTTCAATTTCAGAATTACTGAACCAGCAAAATGGGATTATCATAAATGGGGCCAATTCAAATCCAGGTAAAGATAAATCGGTGTATTTAAGGGGGGCATCTACGCAGTTTACTCTTATTCTGATAGATGGCTTTCCGGTCACCGATCCTTCCGGGGAAGGCGGGGCTTTCGATTTAAGGCTCCTGCCTCTGGAGAGTGTAGAGCGTATCGAAATTGTGAAAGGAAGTATGAGTACCCTTTATGGCTCTGATGCCATAGCTGGAGTGGTTAATATCATCACTAAAAAAAGTGAGCAAGGATCTTTCAATACAACAGGAAAAATATCTTATGGCTCTTTTAAAACCAATGAGTGGGGTGTAGGGGTGAATGGAAGTTCAGCCTTGGTAGATTATTCCGTAAGCCTAAGCAGGATACAAACAGATGGAATTTCTGAAGCTGAACCAACCCAGGGAAATATTTTCACTAAGGATGGTTTCGAACGTAATGCTGTTAACAGTCAGGTTTCGTTGAAACCGCTGGAAGGTTTGACGGTCACTCCGTTTCTGAATTACTCCGAATATGATGGAGATTATGACGGAGGTGCTTTCTCAGATGCCGATAACCGGTACGAAGCGACTCTCTTGAATACGGGTGCACGCCTGACGTTTAGAAAAGGTGATTTTGAAATTAAAGAGTCGGCTACATTGACTCAAACAGAACGAAAATTTACTGATGCTTTTGGGGTCTTTAACCCTGAAGCGAGTTTGTTCGATTCTGATTTGTATGCCACCTACAACAAATTTGATAACGTTCGATTTCTTGCTGGTTTTAATATTCAAAATCTCGACTTCCAGCTTGATGGAATTGATGAAGGTTCACAGATCCTCAGTCCATACGCCACCGTATTCTTGAAATCCGGATTTGGCTTAAATGGAGAGTTGGGTTTGCGTCTCAATAATCACTCAGAATATGGAAGTAACTGGACCTACAATGTGGCTCCGGTTTATAATGTAAACAGCCAGGTTAAACTACTGGCATCAGTTAGTTCAGGCTTTAAGGCCCCAACACTTAACGAACTGTTTGGACCATTTGGTGCCAATACTGACCTGAAGCCCCAGCAAAGCCTTACCCTTGACGCCGGTATTGAGTATCGATCTTTGGATGGAAGCTTATCTGCCTCGGTAATTTATTTCCAGCGAACCATAGATGATTTGATCTCTTACGACGGAACACTCGGATATATCAACGTGAATGAGCAGAATGATTCTGGAGTGGAACTGTCTGCTTCATACCGTTTCTACCAAACAACCTTAGGGTTCTTTTATAACTACCTGGATGGTGCTATTACTGAAGGCGGGGAAGAAACGGATAACCTCATTCGTCGACCTGACCATAATTTTGGAGCTAATATCACACAGCAATTAAGTCCAAAACTATTCTTCAATGTGAGCGGTCAATTTGTAGGGGCAAGAGCGGACCTCTTTTTCAACAATGCCACTTTTGTTACGGAGGAAGTTGAACTGGATAGTTATGTATTGCTGAATGCAAATGCTCAGTACAAACTGCTTCAGGATCAGCTCACTGTTTTTGTATCACTGGACAATTTATTGGACGCAGATTACACCGAAGTTTACGGTTTTAATACTCCCGGTTTTCAATTTAAAGGTGGTGTAAAGTTCAATTTCTAAATAATTCAGCTTTTCTCTTTTACCGGGTGTTGTCAGTTAAGAAAGACACCCGGTAAATTTTTGATTGGTTTTGCTATACCCCTCTAGGCATTAGCCCGCAATGGTTTTTACAATGTCTCTCTAAAATTGTAATTAGAGATATATGTTTTTTAGTAAGGTAAATTACATAAAAGATGTTCCTTATAATTAATAAATTAATTACTAATTAAAGGATAAAAATATTTATAAAAATCTAGAATAATGGGTTTTTCTGGAATTCCAGATGTGGATAACTATTCAGAGGGAGTCAAATATAAAACCAGAACAAATATGCTCATATGTATTTTTATGAATGCTTATAAGCACAAGCTTATTTTCTGTTAATCTAGTATATATGATTATTTATAATAATTAATATAATAATATTGCTTAATCATGCATGCTTTCAAATTGTGATTTAACAGATGTGGATAAGTCCTAAATATTGTGGAAAAGTAATTGATTTTTTTCTTGCCCAAACACCTTGTCTCGTCTATATTAATTCGTACTTCTTTAGGAGATAAGGTATCGGGATTACGAATAATATTGTCTCTCATCTACGAAGGTTTCAACACAACATTAATACACTAACGAAGTACGCCAATGAAATTTACTCGCTTCTATACTAAGTCTGAGTGGAAGACTCCATTTGACGCTATCGAATTCGCAACACGCACCTCTGAAATTAAAAACCCCGACGGTTCCCAGGTATTCCATATGGAAAATGTGGTTGTTCCTGAAAGCTGGTCGCAGGTATCAACAGATGTAATCGCTCAAAAATATTTCCGTAAGGCGGGAGTACCGGCGAAATTGAAAAAGGTTAAAGAGAAAGGCGTGCCGAAATGGCTTCAGCGATCTGAAGCTGATGAGAAAGCTTTACAAGAACTTCCGGAAGAAGAAAGATATACGCATGAGATAGACAGCAAGCAGGTTTTCCATCGTTTGGCGGGATGTTGGACTTACTGGGGCTGGAAACATGACTACTTTGACAGTGAAGATGATGCGAAAGTATTTTACAGCGAGCTGGCAAACATGCTTGCCAATCAGATGGCAGCACCAAACAGTCCACAGTGGTTCAATACCGGATTACATTGGGCATACGGAATTAATGGCCCGGCACAAGGGCATTATTATGTGGATGGTAAAACAGGCGAATTGAAAAAGTCTGAAGATGCATACACCCATCCACAACCCCATGCGTGCTTTATCCAGAGTGTAGATGATGATTTAGTAAATGAAGGCGGTATCATGGATCTTTGGGTTCGTGAAGCTCGCTTGTTTAAATATGGCTCAGGTACAGGAAGTAACTTCTCTAAAATCCGTGGATCTGAAGAGCCACTTAGCGGCGGAGGAAGAAGCTCCGGTTTAATGAGCTTCCTGAAAATAGGTGACCGTGCTGCCGGCGCTATCAAGTCAGGCGGTACAACACGTCGGGCTGCCAAAATGGTAACGCTTGATCTGGATCACCCGGATATTGAAGAGTACATCAACTGGAAAGTTCGTGAAGAGCAGAAAGTTGCAGCTCTTGTAGCCGGATCTAAAAATGTGCAGAAGCACCTTAAGAAAATTATCAACCTTTGCCATACACCGGTAGAGATTGAAGGCCGTACTTTCAACGGAGCTATGAGCCGTGATCCGCTGAAAAACAAAGAACTGGCTAACCAAATCCGTAAAGCTAAAAGAGAGCAAGTACCTCTTAATTATATCGAGCGTGTAATTCAGCTTGCTGCACAAGGCTTCACTGATTTAGAATTTGATACCTATGATACCGATTGGAATTCTGAAGCGTACTCTACAGTAAGCGGTCAGAATTCAAATAACTCGGTTCGCGTGCCGAACTCCTTTATGAAAGCAGTGAAGGAAGATAAAGACTGGCACTTATATGGTCGTGTGGAATTGGATGATGCCGAAGAAGAAGGGCGTGATCCAAAACCAATGAAAACGATGAAAGCTCGTGAGCTTTGGGATGACATTGCTTATGCAGCTTGGTCTTGCGCCGATCCGGGAACACAGTATCATGACACCATCAACGAATGGCATACATGCCCCGAAGATGGTCCGATCAATGCAAGTAACCCTTGCTCTGAGTACATGTTCCTCGACAATACCGCATGTAACCTGGCTTCCCTCAACCTGATGAAATATTTCAAAGGGGATGGCGACTATAAAGAATTCGATATTGAATCGCTGGAATATGCGTCCCGAATCTGGACAGTAGTACTGGAAATTTCTGTACTCATGGCTCAGTTTCCATCTAAGGAAATTGCAGACCTGTCTTACAAATTCCGTACGCTCGGTCTTGGATATGCCAACATTGGTGCTGCACTGATGGTACAAGGACTTCCATACGACAGTGAAGAAGGTGCTGCTGTTGCAGGGGCAATTACCGCAACTATGCACATGACCTCCTATGCAACTTCTGCCGAAATGGCGAAGGAGTTAGGATCGTTTGAAGGTTATGAGCGAAACAAAGAGCATATGCTCAAAGTACTTCGCAACCACAAACGTGCAGCTTACAATGCTGACCCTGAAGAGTACGAAGGACTGACCGTGAAGCCGATGGGAATCGACGCTTCTATCTGTCCGGATTATTTAGTGAAAGCCGCTAAAAAAGCATCTGATAAAGCCGTTAAGCTTGGTAAAAAGCACGGATATCGTAATGCACAGGTGACCGTATTGGCACCGACCGGAACCATTGGTTTGGTGATGGATTGTGATACAACCGGTGTTGAGCCTGATTTCGCACTAGTGAAATTCAAGAAATTAGCCGGTGGCGGATACTTCAAGATTATTAATCAAGCCGTCCCTAAAGCGCTTAAGAACCTTGGTTATTCTGCTAAGGAATCTCAGGATATTATCAACTACGCTAAAGGAACCGGTTCTCTCGAAGGTTGTCCTCATATTAATGCGGATACTCTGGGTGAGAAAGGCTTCACCAAAAAGCAGATTGATGCCGTTAATGAAGCACTGCCTGGAAGTTTTGATATCAAGTTTGCCTTCAATCAGTGGACGCTCGGTGAAGACTTCTGTAAAGAAGTGCTCGAGATTTCTGATGAGCAACTCAATGACATGAACTTTGACATGCTCCGCTTCCTCGGATTTAGCCAGGAACAAGTTCAGGATGCCAACGATTATGTTTGTGGTACCATGACGGTTGAAGGTGCTCCGCATCTGAAAGAAGAAGATTATGCCGTATTTGACTGTGCTAACCGTTGTGGTCGAATCGGAACCCGGTTCATCTCAGCTAAAGGACATATCCGAATGATGGCTGCAGCTCAGCCTTTCCTTTCCGGCGCTATTTCAAAAACCATCAACCTGCCAAACGAAGCGACTATCGAAGATATGAAGGACGCTTACATGGATTCCTGGGAGATGATGTTGAAAGCGAATGCGCTGTATCGTGACGGATCTAAATTAAGTCAGCCACTGAACTCTATGGCCGATGTGCTTGAAGAGATTGTGGATGAAGATGAAGAAGCTCCTGCCGATGCGGAAACCACAATGGCTCAGGATAAAGTCCTTGAAGTAGCAGAGCGAATCATTCATAAATATGTAGCTCGTCGTCAGCGACTTCCATTCCGACGTGAAGGTTATACCCAGAAAGTTAAAATTGGCGGACAAAGTGTTTACCTGAGAACAGGGGAATATGAGAACGGTCAGCTTGGTGAGATTTTCATCGATATGCATCGTGAAGGTGCTGCTTTCCGAAGCTTGCTGAACTGTTTTGCAATTTCCATTTCACTTGGATTGCAGCATGGTGTACCTCTGGAAGAATTTGTGGATGCATTTACATTCACCAAGTTTGAGCCAAGCGGTATGGTAAACGGAAACCCACACGTGAAGATGAGTACATCTGTAATTGATTACATCTTCCGTGAACTGGCTGTGACTTACCTCGGAAGAGAAGACTTAGCTCACGTACCGGCCGATCAGATCGAAACCAGAAACTTACGTCCTACTCAGGATGCGAATCCTGACGTAGACAGCTCTGAGTTTGAAAGATCAGCTGATGCGGTTGCGAAACAACAACCGGCTCCTAAAAAAGAACCGGCACCTGCGGCTGTAGATACCAGCCAGACAGCGGTTGAAGAGCAACAAACTCAAGCCGTAAAAAGCGACAGCTACGAAAGTGAGTACGACAAAGCCAAACAAATGGGATACACCGGCGAAGCCTGCCCGGAATGCGGAAGCATGACGATGGTTCGTAACGGAACCTGTATGAAGTGTATCACCTGTGGTTCTACTACTGGTTGCTCTTAATTAATTAATTATACCGTTGGGGCGTATTGCGATACGCACTTACGATTTTCATGGAAAACAGGATAAAACCCTGATTGGCTGAAGTGCTAATCAGGGTTTTTTATTAAAGGAAGATAAATGCATAGCTAGTTCAAGCGTCCGCTTGGACAAGGTGTGGCATTACAAAGTGATTTAACATCTCACAAGCGGACGCTTGCGCTAGTAATTAATCAGGGTTTTCTATTCTTAGGAAATGCAGTTCATATTAAACATGGCTTTTCTTGTACGATGTAAGGAATAGCTTTAAATTCCTATTCATCAAAGTTCTAACACTCACCATCGAACTATGAAATTTCCCAATCCTTTTTTCCGGTGGAGGCCACATCCGTGGCATGGGCTGGAAGTTGGAGATGATGCTCCCCAAGTAGTAAATGCCTTTATTGAACTCACCCCGTTTGATACCATCAAATACGAAGTAGATAAGAAAACCGGCTATATGCGGGTTGATCGCCCACAGCGAAGTTCATCACTTCCTCCATCATTATATGGCTTCATTCCCAGAACGTATTGTGGGAACCATGTAGGTGAGCTTTCTAATGGTGATGTGAAAGGAGACGAAGATCCGTTGGATATTTGTGTTCTGAGTGAACGCCCTATTGACCGTAATGAGGTAATTTTGAGTGCTCGTGTCATTGGTGGTTTGCATATGGTTGATCACGATGAAGCTGATGACAAAATCATTTCAGTGCTAGATAACGATACGTATTATTCTGACATCCAAAGTGTGAATGACCTTCCTCCGGTATTGATTGAACGCCTTCGTCACTATTTCGGGACTTATAAACTTATCCCCGGTAAAAATCAGAATGATGTATATGTGGAGGGGATTTTTGATACGGAACATGCTTATAAAGTAATCGAGGCGTCTCAAAAAGATTATGAGGAAATGTTTGGGGAATAGGGGAAGAACTCCAAACAAAGAAGATTGAACATCAAAGGTGAAATTTTAGCGATAGCAATTTGAGTAAGAGCAAAGAGAATATCCGGGTACAAAAGTTTATCGTACTGGTAGCTGTTCTTCTATTTGCCATCAAAATGACGGCCTGGTATCTCACCAATTCAGTTGCCGTTTTAACCGATGGGCTCGAAAGTATCGTCAATGTTCTGAGTGGATTTGTTGGCTTGTACAGCCTGTACCTTTCAGCTCGCCCCCGTGATGCTAATCACCCCTATGGTCATGGTAAAGTAGAATTTATTTCTGCGGGAATTGAAGGTACGCTGATTACTCTGGCCGGGTTATTTATCGTGGTTGAGGCTATTCAAAGTTTTATAAACCCTGAACCGTTAAATAGCTTAGATGTTGGTATCGTGTTGATCGGGATATCAGCAGCTATCAACTACGGATTTGGGTACTGGGCTTATCAAACCGGAAAGAGGAACGACTCTCTGGCTTTACAGGCAAGCGGGAAACACCTTCAAACCGATACCTACACTACAATTGGTATTATCGGCGGTTTGCTGCTGATTCGATTTACCAACATCCTCTGGCTGGATGGAGCTGTAGCGATCCTATTTGCACTGCTTATTATCAAAATGGGAATAAAGATTTTACGGGCAGCTGTTGCTGGTATTATGGATGAGTCGGATGAGCAGTTACTGGAAGAGTTGGTAGCCTATCTTCAAAAAAACCGGGAAGAAAAATGGGTAGATCTGCATAATCTCCGCATCATCAAATATGGCCGTGTGTTGCATGTGGATTGCCACCTGACCTTACCTTGGTATCTCGATGTAAGAGAAGCGCATGCCGAGGTAGATCGTCTGGAAGAACTAATTGCTAATAAGTTCGGGAACCGTATTGAGCTGTTTGTGCATACCGATTACTGCATGGAATTTTCCTGTTCACTATGTAAAGTCAGTAATTGTGAAGTGAGGAAGCATCCATTCCAGGAACGGCTGGAATGGACGGTAGAAAACGTTGCCTCCAACGAAAAGCATCGACTAACTTAAGCGGTTTCGTTTACTTCGCTTAGCACTTTCTCAAGGTTTTCAATTGAGGTATAAAGCTGATCAAAATCATTTTGAGAGAAGTACTTTGTTTGTATCTCGGAAGTGATAAAATCTTGCTCAATGATTTTAAAAATATCATAGGGCACCACTTCCACATCATCGTTCATCACATGATCCGTTTCTCCCGAAGATGAAATAATGCCGGCTCCATATATCAAATGTTCGTTTCCAGATTGAATGAGCCCAAATTCAATAGTAAACCAGTAAAGCCGCTGTAACTGGGTTACCGTTTTTTTGTCGTCAATATATTTTACTCCCAGTTCTCCAAGCTTTTGGGCAAAGTCAGCATAGGGCTCGTTCATGAGCATGGGTATGTGACCAAATATATCGTGAAACATATCAGGCTCTTCCAGATAATTAAGCTGGCTTTTATTTCTTAACCAAGTAGAAGCGCTAAACTTTCTGTTTTTTAGAAGCTCAAAAAATTGTTCAACTGGAATCAATCCGGGAACCACAGTAATAGACCAGCCCTGCTTATCCATTAAAACTGAATTTAGCTCTTCAAATTTTGGGATTGAATTAGGGTTCAAAACATCTTCGAGTTCTTCTAAGCAATTGAGATAGGTGGGATGTGCTTTTCCGGGTAAATTATTCAACTGCCTTGCAGCTAGAATATTCCAAACTTCCTGATCTTCCTGGGTATACTTCTGATACTGTTGTTGCATTTCTAAATTGATGAATAGTTTAATAAAGCTTTCCTAACGGCTGGAAAACAGATAAAATTCCTTAAATAAACTCACTTAAATCAAGGTCTAATTCATCGGCATATTTTCGGAAAAGCTTAACTTTGTAGTCGGGCATAAGTTCGGTATCCCCGGAAATAATTTCTTTGGTAAGGCGGTTAGGCAGAATGAAAGCTTTTGTATGTTTGCCATAGTCATGAATCAGGCGGTCCTGGATAGGAGAGAGCAGCTTGTTGGTAAGATTATTGATTCGGTGCTGTTCTTTTCTCATCGCTTGATATTCAGACTTGGTCATGGTCTCGCTGGCTTTCTTGCTTTTTGAAAGTCCACGAGATTCCGCTTCATTGATACTGATATCCAGTGTTGACTGAAGCTGAGACCGGAAGTCAGCTGTTTTAATCTGTCTAAAAACACCTCTGGTATCTTCCCACTGGTGTACTTTGTGGGGATTTTGGGCTAAATCACTCACCAATTTCTTACTTACTAACTGATAAACGGGCTTGTTGTAACTTTGGGCAACTTCATCAAAGAACTCAATAAGGCGACAATAGACAAACCACTCAAACATAGTCATGTCATTTTTGTCTTTATCTTTAATCAGATTATTGTGGTCTTCATCACTGTAGTCGAGGTGATTAAATACGGCATTCTCTTGCTCTATCCATTCGGTTAAGGCTCTTTCCCGAGCCTGTTTTTCAACGGCTTCTTTAAAATCCAAAAGGTATAGCACATCATCAGCAGCATATTCTTTTTGCTGATCGGTTAACGGGCGCCTGTACCAGTTACTCTGCTGAGAAGAACTGTTTACGACTACATCCAGTACTTCTTCAATCAGGTTTGTAAGCGAAGCGGGTTCAAAATTTAGCAGACTTGTAGCTATATCTAAATCGTATAAATTTTTGGGAAAGCAACCCATGGAATGAAAGAGCCTGAGGTCTTCCCCAAAAGCAAAAACCACTTTTTGAATATCCGGGTTTTCAATAGGAGGGAAGATCGTTTCGATATTCAGGTTATCACTTAGAGGGTCAACCAGAAAGCAGTCGGCTCCATCATAAATCTGCATCAGGCACATATTAAAGCCGTAACGATAGCGATTTCGGTCGAACTCAAGATCTATAGCAATTTCAGCTTTATGCCGGAGATCTTCTGTTAGTTGTTCGAGTTCTTCCTGTTCCGCGATGTAGTGAATAGCCATGCAAATAGATCAATTCTGTGTTTAAGCTAATGTATTAAGAATGAAGCGTAAATACTGAAATTGAACATCTAATTATAGTTGTCATTATGTAAACTATACTTTACATTAGTTTTGAATTTTAATCATCATGTACTAACTATGACATTTCAGTTTTTACCAAATGTTTTCAAAAAAATTGGACTATTCATTTTCGTAGCTGCTGGTATTCCCGCGATGAAAAGAGGCTTCATTGATGGCTGGAATGCTTCTGAAGGAATATCAGCCCCGGAAACCTTCGAGGCATTCACTGTTTTTGGAGTGATGATTACCGAGCCTATTTATAACTTGATGTCAATTATTGGTGTAATTGGCTTATTGATCTATTTGTTCTCCAAAGATAGAATGATGGATGAATTCTTAACCAAGCTTCGACTGGAAGCTGTTCAACTTACATTTATTTTAACGGCACTCTTTATGTTTGTGATGATGGTTTTTAATTCCTCTTTCAAAGTGAGTGCCTTGGGACTTATTGAATATCAGCTTGTTTTGTTTTTAATAATTAACAAAGCTAAGAAGCTGTGGTCACTTCCGGGTGAGGAGTAATTGATGAATAATACGATCAAAGTAGAACGGGCCCGGAATAGCTTGTCACAATCAGATTTGGCAGAAAAAGTGGGAGTGACCCGGCAGACCATTTACGCTATAGAAACTAAGCGGTTTATTCCATCCACCGTGTTAGCATTCAAACTTGCCAAAATTCTAAAGGTAGAGGTTTCCGAGCTGTTTGAGCTTGAGGAAGAGGACTGGGACTGACCTATACTTCAAGCCAAATAAGAACATAATATTCCTGACTGACCAAGCTTGGAAATCTGTACCTGCTTTTATATCAAAGACAATTACTAAGTAAAGATGATCTCAGCACCGGCAGATTTTTCGTAAAATTCGCCTACTGTTATCACACCATCAACCTGTTCACAGAAGTCTTCTTCTTCTAAGTGGAACATATCAACCGTTGCTTTGCAGACATAGATTTCAGCTCCTGTATCGTGGATCATTTCTATAAATTCGCGAACTGGAGGAATATCCAATTTTTCCATTTCGGCCTGCATTTTCTTAGTAGCGAAAGAAGACATGCCGGGCAGACCACCAATCATAGTTGGAATATGCATAGCTGGATTACCAACTGTTGCTACTTTGAGGTCATCCATACGTTTATCGATTACGGTTTCCAGTCCGAAGAATGTGAAGAAGAGTGTTGCTTCAATACCTTCCATGCGAGCACCGTTTGCCATAATAAGGCCCGGATAAACCCCTTCCAAAGACCCCTTGGATATGATAATGGATACTTTTTCAATAGGTTCTGGAGCTTTCTCTTCAGGGCGTTCTAATGTTTGGGTTTCGTGCGTTTTCATATGAGCCTCTTTTGTTTAAATACATCCTTTTGGTTTAGGTAAGCCGGCTATTTTTGCGGCTTTTTTAGCCGGTCCCTTAGGAAATAGCTGGTACAGCTCTTTAGTTGATACTCCACTTTGTTTAGTGAGTTTGCGGATAGATGGAGCATCACCTTTTTCCAGGAATTGGTCACGGATATAGTTAATCACCACCCAGTGCCGATCATTTAGTTCACCTACACCTTCCTGATTAGAAAGATCCTGAGCAAGTTCAGGTGACCAGTCGTCCAGATTAGCCAGGTGACCGTCTTTGTCGAGTTCAAGTGTTATTAGTTCAGGCATTACTTTCCTCATCTTTTGGTTTATCATTCTACATCTTGCAATTCTTTTTCCTCTGCCTCAGGAATATATTTTCCCTTCATACTCATTTGGGGTTCCATTGGCAGCTCTTTTCCTTTAATGAGCATATTCCAGTAAATCCATTTGAATCCCATTTTACCGAAATGATTCATTTTTGATTCTTTCAGTAATGAGAACGGACCTATTCCGGGGATAGGAAATTTTCCTGGAAGTGGCTCGGTATCATAATTGAAATCGATGAGTAAGCCTTTTCCATCACCGGATTCAATAAAGCAGTTCGCATGGCCATCAAAGCTGGCTGTCAGGGGCTCTTCTTTAATATAAGAGAGAATGTTTTCGAAGAGGATTTCTGAAGCAAAATGAGCTACAGAACCGGCTTTTGAAGCAGGTATATCAGTGGCATCACCGATCACAAAGATGTTCTCCCAGTTTTCGGATTGAAGCGTGTGTTTATCTGTAGGAATGAAATTAAGTTCATCTCCCATACCACTTCTTTCAATGGCTTCAATTCCCATATTAGTCGGGATACTTACCAGCAGATCGAAGTCGACTTCCCGTTCGTCCCAGGAAACGATTTTTTTCTCCTCATTATCAACACGACCGATGTTGAATTCGGTAACCAGGTTAATACCCTTTTCTTTCACAAATCCACCAAGCTCTTGTGAAGCAATGGGTTTTGTAAATGCACCATCCAAAGGAGTGACCAGTGTTAAATCTACCTTGTCACGCATTCCTTTTTTACGGAAATAATCGTCGGCAAGGAATATAAACTCAAGGGGGGCTACCGGACATTTGATAGGCATCTCTGCAATATTCAGAACCAGTTTTCCGCCTTCCCAGGTTTCAAGGAAATCTGCAAGAGCTACTGCGCCCTCAATAGTATAGAAATCAAAAATTGATTTGTGCCATAACGGGCCATCCATTCCTTCGATTTCATCCGGCCTGATTTCGGTCCCTGTCGCAATGATTAATAGATCATACTTCAGAACTTTTCCATTACTTAATAAGACCGTGTTCTCATGCGGTTTTATCTGATCAATGTCAGAAAAAATAACATTCGAATTTTTAGGAAAAAATTTATTTTTCGGCTTTATAACATCTTCTTTACTGTACATCCCGAATGGTATGAAAAGGAAGCCGGGCTGATAGTAATGAGTTTCGTGCTTGTCAACTATTGTGAGATGCCACTCTTCAGGGCTCAGAGCTTTCGACAGCTTATTCAACATCATTGTGCCTGCGGTACCGGCACCAAGAATTAATAACTCTTTCATGGTATTTACCCCATAATTTGAGATTGAGGGTAGTAGAAGCCTGCTGATATACCTTAATCAAAAACTGTGAAGTAATGATGAATTTCTTTCACAAAAATACTGAGGGAGGGGTGTACAAAAGTAGTGACCCCATCTGTCGTATAGAAAGGGAGTAGGGGTAGATAGTGCTATTCTTTAATACTATAGATGGTTAGTATATTTGTTGGGAGCCAATACTTGCTTAACAGACTCGATCTCTTTACTGGAGATACTGGTTTTATGGGCTTTCAAAATCTCATCGAGCTGCTGTTCTGTTCGAATTCCTAACACTGATGAGGCTACCGCAGGATGTTCTAAAACAAACTGAACAGATGCAGAAATAGCATTCTCTGTTTCATTGGCAGCTTTCTGAATAGAATGAACATCTTCTTTGGAGTAATCAAGATATTCTGCAGGCTCCTTATCAATCAGCAACCCTTTTGCTAACGTTCCTCTGGTAATCACGCTGATATCATTCTCAGAAAGCAAATCCAGGCTTTCTTCCTCAGATCGGCGATCCAGCAGGCTATATTGCATCATTACCACATCCATATTTGACCGCTCCACATATTCCCGAATGGTGTTGGGGCGAATCGATGAAATTCCATAAGCTCTGATTTTCCCATGCTTTTTAAGCTTTTCAAATGCTTCTATAATATCATCAATAGGATCTTCGATAGTGCCGCCATGAAGCATATACAAATCTATGTAATCAGTTTGGAGCCGCCGAAGACTTTCGTTCACTTCGGTTAAAATGTGTTCTTTGGTTGGATTCCAGTCCCATCCCGAACCATCATCTTTCCACACATTCCCCACTTTAGTAGCAATTTTAACTTCACTGCGGATTGGATTTAAAGCTGTGCCAACCATCTCTTCATTCAATCCCTGATCATATAAATCTGCTGTATCAAAAAAGTTAATTCCTGAATCATAGGCCTTTCGGATAAGAGAAGTTGCTGCCTGCTGACCTTTTTCCAGCTCTAAAGACATACAACCAAAACTGATTTCACTGACTTCTATATCTGATTTTCCAAGTGTGTTATACTTCATAAAAGCTGCGTTAAATAAATGTTAATCTGATTTAGCCAAATTTGAATGCTTCAAGCAGGTCATGAAATATACAATCCTAAGCATAGTAATTATAGCTAATCTGGGATGATGTACTTGCTTGCTTTTGCCCAGCTAAGGATACCAGCTGACTGCTTAAATCTAAAAACCTATAGCCTGAAATATCGACTGTTGGTTTATACCAGAAAATGGAATGCTCAATAAGTTGAATCGGCCTTGTAAAATTATACTGTTGAAATTAAATAGCCGGAAAGTCTTTGCTATAAAATGCTTTATGTCATTTGATTCATTCCCTCAAATACCGCATACTAAGCCGAAATAAAACTATGGAGGTCTAATCTTATGGCAGAACGGGACTTAAAAGGGTACTGGAAAAAGAATCTGAAATATCTCGGGATTCTACTCAGTATTTGGTTCGTCGTATCCTATGTGTTTGGAATTTTATTGGCTCCGGCTCTTAATGAAATAAGAGTAGCTGGCTTTAAACTCGGATTTTGGTTTGCCCAGCAGGGCTCTATTTATACGTTCGTGATCCTCATTTTTGTGTACGTGTACCTGATGAATAAATTGGACAATGAATTTAATGTACAAGAGGACTAATCATGGATGTTCAAGTTTGGACCTATATTTTAGTTGGAGTAACCTTTGCAATTTATATCGGGATAGCGATTTGGTCCCGGGCAGCTTCTACGAGTGATTTTTATGTAGCCGGATCTCATGTGAGTCCTCTAACAAACGGGATGGCTACGGCTGCCGATTGGATGTCGGCTGCTTCATTTCTATCCATGGCCGGGCTCATTTCTTTTATGGGCTATGACGGTTCTGTTTATCTGATGGGCTGGACGGGCGGTTATGTACTGCTGGCTTTATTGCTGGCTCCGTATCTGCGGAAGTTCGGTAAATTTACCATTCCGGATTTTATTGGTGACCGCTACTACTCAAACTTTGCCCGAACCATTGCCGTGGTTTGTGCCCTTATTGTTTCCTTCACTTATGTAGCCGGGCAGATGCGTGGTGTGGGTTTGGTTTTTTCCAAATTCCTGGAAGTAAACATCGACATCGGTGTTTTGATTGGAATGGGGATTGTCTTTTTCTACGCCGTATTAGGAGGTATGAAAGGAATAACCTACACACAGGTAGCCCAGTATTGTGTGCTCATTTTTGCATTCATGGTGCCGGCCTTTTTTATCTCTTTTCAACTAACCGGAAACCCGATTCCTCAGCTCGGTTTTGGTTCAACTTTGGCGGATGGATCCGGTACCTATCTTTTAGATAAGCTGGATCAACTTCATACCGAATTAGGATTCGCCGCATACACCAGTGGTACCAAAAGTATGCAGGATGTCTTTTTTATAACCGCTGCGCTGATGATTGGTACGGCCGGTCTTCCACACGTAATCGTCCGTTTTTTCACCGTACCTAAAGTAAAAGATGCTCGAATATCGGTAGGTTATGCGCTGATTTTCATTGCTATTTTGTACACCACAGCTCCGGCTATCGCTGTTTTTGCCAAGTATAATCTTATGGAAACAGTGAGTGAAGAAGAGTACACCGAAATGCCCGCATGGTTTGGTACATGGGAAGAAACGGGACTGCTTGCCTGGGTCGATAAAAATGATGACGGAATAATTACCTATGCACCCGGAGAAGCCATCGAAGGGTTGCCGGATATTCAGCGAAATGCCGAGGGAGAAATTTTAAGAGGTCCATTTGGAGAAGTACAGGTCAATAATACGATCACAGAAACCTCCAATGAACTGTATGTAGATCGGGATATTATGGTATTAGCGAATCCCGAAATTGCCAATCTTCCGGCCTGGGTTGCGGGCTTGGTTGCTGCAGGTGGATTGGCAGCTGCCCTTTCTACGGCTGCAGGCTTATTGCTGGTGATCTCTACAGCGGTATCGCATGACCTGATCAAAAAACAAATTAAAACAGATATCTCAGATAAAGCAGAACTGCTATGGGCCCGAATCTCAGCAGCAGGCGCGATTGTTGTTGCCGGATACTTTGGTATTAATCCCCCGGGCTTTGTAGCGGAGGTGGTTGCTATAGCCTTTGGTTTGGCTGCAGCATCTTTCTTCCCGGCTATCATTTTGGGGATCTTTTACAAGAAGATGAACAAGCAGGGAGCCATTGCCGGAATGATTGCCGGACTTCTATTCACGCTCGCTTATGTGATCTTCTTCAAGATTGCCTTTCCCGAATTTAACTCACCGGAATACTGGTGGTTTGGAATATCACCGGAAGGGATAGGAACGCTTGGCATGATATTAAATCTGCTGGTCGCTTTTGCAGTCGGAATGATTTTTCCAGAACCTCCGGAAGATGTACAGGAAATGGTAGAGAGTATCAGGTATCCGAATTAGATTATATGTAGGGACATTTCATAAAATGTCCCTACACATGGTAATTCAATCTAAAACCAGCCGGCACCTAATTCGCGGAATGGCCATGGGATGGAAGCAATAATAATGACTAGCCCAATGCCGTACATGATGGCAACTCGTTTATGCTTAGCGACTGCATCTTCAAGTCGTTTGGCTGTGCTAAAACCAATGGTGATAAGTATGATGGCTACTATCATCATCGACATATGTTCTACGGTATAAAAGCGTAAAAGAGCATTTTCCATGACTCCGGGCTCAAACGATACCTTTGGGCTGATGAAGTAAAGTCCCAATCCAATAAGCAGCTGGATGTGCGTAAAAATCAGAGCCAGTAAAGCTGAAAGGCGATCTGATTTTTGATATTCCTTTTTACCAACCCAGCCGGTGATGGACTTATAAAGAGCCCATACAATTAAAACTAAAACAACCCATCGGAGACCGGAGTGTGCGTGTAATAAACCTTGATACATAATCTAATAACTTAATTTCTTTGATTGATTTTGAATATACCGAACTAATTGTTCTTAATCTTAATAGGTGTTTGGTAATCTTTAACTGAATAATTAGTTGTCATTCCGGGGCGAATGTCCGGTATGTGGAACTACTTTAGGGTTATAACTTTCTCTCACATGTATGAAAAAGAACGGGAGTTAGAATATCTTGTGAAGATTCTTCGGGAGTACCCTCAGAATGACTAAAGGTCTGGCAAATAGAAAAAATAAAAGTCATCCAGATCCCTGCCTCCGCAGGAATAACTTTTTAACTGATAGATGGTCTTATTCTGAAATGGCCTCTGTAACCTTCTTCAAAATGCGATTTGCTCTGCGCTTATTCACACCTAAATCGTAAGCACCTTCGCGGCTTGCACTCCGGATGTACACCGTAGTACTTCCACCTGATTCTTCCATGATTACATCCACATCATCCTTCCAGCCAAATACAGGGATGCGATAAACCGCATGCAATTCAATCCGCTTAGGATCAATCACTTCCCACTCATGGGCTTCTTCGTCAAATACATGGGTAAAAGACTCATATACCTTTTCAAGGCCAGCTTCAAAGGTTTCTGAAGTACGGATACAGTTCGGAGTTTTTGGGCAGGGTGGAAGTGGGTGTTTCACTTTGCTTGAAGTCATAAATCAAATCTTGGTTACGGCAGAAGAATCAATCCTCAGCAAAAAAACGTTCCAAAGAATCAATACATGAGTCCAAATCCGAGCAGACGTTGAAGAGTTCAAGACTGCTTTTTTGGATGAAGTCGTGCTGAATGGCATTCTCTGTGAACTTAACAAGACCATCAAAATAGCCTTCACTGTTAAGGAGAAAGATGGGTTTGTTGTGAATGCCTAATTGTCGCCAGGTCAGGATTTCAAAAAACTCATCCAGGGTTCCAAATCCCCCTGGGAGAATTAGAAAAGCATCCGAAAGAGATTCCATTAGAGCTTTTCGGGTATGCATATCCTGTGTTTCGTGGAGATCCGTAAGCTGCATGTGGGCAACTTCTTCTTTCTTGAGCCGGGTTGGGATCACACCAAAAACTTCTCCTTCTTTATCAAGAGCGGCATCAGCTAATTTACCCATCATACCCACTTTACCGCCACCATAAACAATGCCCCAATTTCGGTGAGCAAATTCACGTCCGGCTTGTTGGGCTAATTCTGGAAAGCGAGGGTTATTACTTTTTCGGGAACCGCAATACACACATATATTTTTCTTCATCAAGCCAGGGAAAACATTCTTTTGAGTACAGTGTCTAATTTCTCTACAAAATAGTGGACGTCTTCTTCTGTATTCTGTTTACCAAAGCTAACGCGGATACTTGATTTCGCTAATCCTTCATCCATTCCAATTCCATTTAAAACATGTGATGGCTCAACAGCTCCGGAAGTGCAGGCAGAACCATTGGAAACACAAATCCCTTCAATATCTAAGTTGAGAAGTAACATTTCTCCATCAATATATTTTCCGTCGTTATCGCTGAAGGATAAGTTTAAGATATGAGGCACTCCGTTTCCTTTCGGTCCATTTACATTGTAGCTGAAATCGAGTTTTTCATCCATTTCATTAAGCAGGAGGGTGCGAAGATTTTCAAAGTGCTTTCTATGATCATCCATTTCATCCACAGCCAGTTCCAGCGCTTTAGCAAATCCTACAATTCCGGGGACATTCAAAGTCCCGCCACGGCGTCGGCGTTCTTGTGATCCGCCATTCATCCATGGAATCCAACGCGAGCCGTTTTTCACGTACATGATACCCGTTCCTTTCGGGCCGTATATTTTATGGGCACTTCCGCTAAGAAAGTTGATCCCAAGGTCTTTCACGTTCAATGGAATTTTACCCAAACTTTGAACGGTATCTGAATGAACCGGTACTCCGTGTTCTGCACAAACTTCAGCAATTTCTTTAAGCGGGTTGATGGTGCCAATTTCGTTGTTCACCTGCATTATGGTGACAAGCGCAGTGTTTTCGGTGATGACCTCTTTAACGGCATCAGCAGTAATGGTTCCGCAATCTTTAGACTTGGCGAAGACAGGTTTAACGCCCTGCATTTTTGCAAGCTCAACCGTGTGTAAAACTGCGTGATGCTCAAGCTCCGAAGTAATAACCTCTTTCTTATCACCCGATATGGCAAGCACACCTTTGATGACAGCATTATCACTTTCAGTACCGCCACTGGTAAAAATAATTTCTGAAGGATCAGCTCCAATTAAGGCAGCCACTTTTTCACGAGCGTCTTCAACAACTACTTTCGACTTTTGCCCTAAGTGGTGGGGAGAGTTGGCATTACCGTAATTGTTCTTAAGATATGGAAGCATGGCTTCCAGTACGCGATCATCCAGGGGAGTGGTTGCTGCGTGATCTAAGTAAACTGTTTTCATAGGTATTTTTTATTCGGAGTTGGCTCGCCAAAAATACTGAAATAGAGTGTGAAAGTCAGGGAAATGAGGTAGCTTTTAACACAATCTAAAACGGTACCTAAAAGATTGTTTACAAGTAGATCTACAATTAAGTTATTGTTTTGTTGTGAATTTTCGCGAATTTAATGGGCGAGAGAAAGAGTTAATTATATCAGCTGTTCATGAAATCTACTTTCAGAATTACTAGTCTATCACTTCTGCTATCTTTCTTGGTTTCTATTACCGCACTTTCACAAGTTGCCATTACGGCGGTTCCCTTCCTGCAAATAAACACGGATACAAGAAGCAGGGGCCTGGGTGAAGCGACTGTGGCCATGCTTAATAGTCCGGGAGGTATTCATGTAAATCCGGCTACGATTGGGAGAAAGAATACCATTGAGTTTTATAGCCCTGTTTCGTTCAACAATGGTAGAGAAATATTTCGAAAACCTTGGCTACCCGGTTTTGGAGCATCAGATTTATACTTACAGAATCCGGGGATTATATTCGGGTTTGATAAGTTTTCGCTGGGATATCAGTACACCTATCTTAATCTGGGAGAACAGTTTATCACTGGAGATAGCAGCCCCACCCCTAAAGATAGCTTTAATTCTTTTGAGGAGGTACATACCTTTTCAGCCTCTTACCAAATTACCAATGATCTATTTGTCGGAGCAGGTTTAAATTTTGGTAAGAGTAAATTATCGTCTGGCCAATCTATAAATGGACAGCAGATAAAATCACCCACCTTCACTACTGTGGATGTAGGAATTTATGCTGATCACACCTATGACTACAAAGAGATGTTGATTACTCCTTCGCTAGGTTGGTCACTGACCGATTTTGGGAAACCTATTGGTTATGTGAGGGAACAAGGAAAAAATCCTTTACCGATGATGATGCGGGGAGGGCTGGGATTGAAAATGGAGACGAAAGAGCGTATATGGGATCGAACAGCATTTAGTATTGGCGGCTATGCCTCACTCAGTAAAACAATGGCCCGGTACAAAACGGAAGTTGCAGCAGGTAATACCCAATTTGAACCAATGGGACCATGGGAAGTGCTATTCAAATCCTGGGGACCTTATCAAAGATTTAATGGTCAGGACTATGTAGAGCTAAGCTTACTAGATCAGCTTCAAACACAAACAGGACTCGAACTTATTTACTTAGAAACGTTGAGTTTGCGATTCGGTCATTACTATGAACATCCCGAAAATGGAGCTCGTTCTTACAGTACTTTTGGGATTGGGGTGCATTACAAATACTTCACACTGGATTATTGTGAAATAGATATCAACGATGCCGATCATCCGTTTTCGGGAACTTCGTCTATGCAATTCAAGGTAAATATTCCTTTTTCTTTGTTCGAAGACCTTTGATTCTGAGAAGCAGATATAAAAGTTAACAGTGTATTACTATTCATAAAAACTTCATTTCGTGTAGAGATCTTGGTACTTTACAGCGAAATATTTTAATCAATCATTTACTTAACTCATGGCTAAACTCACTCTCAACGATGTAGAAGTAAAAGGAAAAAAAGTACTGATGCGCGTGGACTTCAACGTGCCTATCGAAGACGGTACTATAACTGATGACAACCGAATTGTGCAGGCGTTGCCTTCCATCAAACATGTAGTGGAGTCGGGAGGGTTATTGATCCTAACTAGTCACCTTGGCCGCCCAGCCGGGGAGTATGACTCTGAATTTTCACTAAAACCAGCAGCCGAGCATTTAGCCACTTTGGTTGATGCGGAAGTTCATTTTGCTGATGACTGTATTGGCGAAAAAGCTGATTCTGCTATTGAAAAAGCTGAATTTGGTGATATTGTTGTTTTAGAAAACGTTCGTTTTCATGCCGAAGAAAAGAAAAACGACGAAGAGTTCAGTAAAAAACTGGCTGCTCATGGCGATCTGTTTGTGAACGATGCTTTTGGAAGTAGCCACCGGGCACACGCTTCTGTAGCAGGAGTTACGCGTTATCTTCAGCCTGCTGTTTCCGGATATCTGCTAGAAAAAGAAATTAAGTATTTGGAAGAAAGCATTAACGATCCGGATCGTCCTTTTGTAGCTATTTTAGGTGGAGCAAAAGTTTCCGACAAAATTGGTGTGATCGAAAATCTGCTTTCAAAAGTAGATACTATCATTATCGGTGGGGGAATGACCTACACTTTTTATAAAGCTAAAGGCTGGTCTATTGGAACTTCTTTAGTTGAGGAAGACAAAGTGGATTTGGCAAAAGAGCTGCTGGAGAAAGCAGAAGAAAAAGGAGTGAAATTCATGCTTCCGTTAGACTCCGTAGTAGCTAAAGAGTTTAGTAATGATGCCGAGCACAAAGTAGTGGATGAAGACGGTATCGAAGACGGCTGGATGGGACTCGATATTGGGCCACAGTCATCAATCTCTTTTGGAAATCAGATCAAGGCCGCTAAAACCGTTCTTTGGAATGGCCCAATGGGTGTTTTTGAAATGGAGAATTTTGCGGATGGCACGTTTTCAGTAGCAGAAGCTCTTGCCGAAGCTACTAAATTTGGCGCCACAACCATTATTGGTGGTGGAGATTCAGCAGCTGCCATTAAAAAAGCCGGACTGAGTGATGATGTATCTCACGTCTCTACCGGTGGAGGAGCAAGTCTGGAATATCTGGAAGGAAAAGAACTTCCCGGTGTTGCTTCACTGACAGATAAGTAGTTTATTACAGAGCAGATCGGGACAAGCCTGATCTGCTTTTAATCTCAATTCAATCCATTCTATAGATTTACCGTTACGATTACATTCAACTAATCCTTTCTCATGAAAGTAATCTTAATGGTGTTTTTGATGTTGAAAGGATCAACATCCGTATTTTCTCAGCAGGTGATAACAGGCTTTTCATTGTCTTCGCAAAACGTTGACACTAAAAGCCTCTCTTTAGGTTCAGCTACAGTTTCTTTAGAAGATGGATACGGCAGTATGTTTATAAATCCAGCAGGTATTGGTAAGGACGGTGTATTTCAGGTCTCACCCGATTTTAATTCTCTTCGACACCCTTATGCGATTGCCTACAATAACTATCAATTGGCAGGTACCTATGATTTAAACAAATCCAAGATTGGGATTTCAATACAAGGATTTAGGACAGGTGGTCAGTTAAAAACAATTTATTTTTCTGAAAGAATGAATTACAAATTTAGAAATACTGAATTGATTACTAAAGTCGCTTATTCCTACGAGTTAAATAGTAATTTAAAGATTGGAGCTTCAATAAATCATTTATTTAGTGGAGAGTCCGGGGGGACATTAATTTCAGCTCAAAATGTAGATCCTGTTCATTCATGGAGTTTTGATTTAGGATTGCAATATGAGTTTTCTCGAGAAGCTGAGGTTGGGATGTTGAAACCCAGTTTCGGATTAGCACTCACAAATTTTGGGAAAGGTGTCAATTATTATGGCGGTAGCTCAACTTCACCTTTACCCACCAGGTTACAAGCTGGTGCCGGGCTCACCTTCATTTCTTCTCAGAAAAGAAATGATCGAAATATTTTTGAAATAAGAGTCCTACAAAATGTCTCAAACACTTTGGCTCAAATGGAGAGAAGGGAAACTAATTCTGGCTTTTATTTAGAAGCTATGAATCCCTTGAAGGCCTTAGTTAAATCTTGGGGGAACCATGATTATTTTGATGGACAAAATAGAATTAAAAGTTCGTTGAGAGAACAGATCTCCTGGCTTTCAGGTGCTGAAGTAAAGTTTGTAGAAACTTTTGCAATAAGGTGGGGACTAAGAAAGGCAGGTAAGTATGAGGAGGATATGTCGTATCAATCTCTTGGTTTAGGTATAGATCTGTTTTACGTGGTATTAGATTATGCCTTTGTATTTGATAATCCTGAATACGGTGACTTTTTGGAAGGCAATCACTGGCAGCTTACCGGCCGCATTCCTTTAGATGGATCACGACCGGATAGTATCTTAAAAAAGATTCTTTAATTAAAAAGTAATTTGAAAGAGAACGGGAACAAAATCGTATCCTCATAGAAGAAATAATATAGACTTAAGTTTATATTCTATGTTATAATTCAGCTATGTTAACTTACTGATTGATATCAAATGACATTCTATGAGTGAATACCCTCTTTTACTTCGCAATACCATCCGGCTGGCTTTTGTTTTTCTTGTTGTTGCAGCCTTGATTATAGCTCGGCCTCTGCTGGTTCCATTCTTTTTAAGTGTTATGCTTGCTTATTTGCTGTACCCCTATGCAAGCTGGCTGGAGGAACGAAAAATCCCCCGTCTACTCACAAATTTTATGGTGATTCTTAGCTTTATGGTTTTTGTGGGGGGCTTCGTTTATGCACTAATAGCGCTTTCGGCAAGCTTCACAGATAATCTTTCTGAGATCAAAGAAAATGTAGAAGCCAATATGGATGCCATAAAGTATTCATTGGCTGTATTTACCGGCTTTTCTGAAGCCTCCATTAATTCCTGGCTTGAAAGTGCAAGCAAAACAGGAGAATATGTCACTCAGGCATTCACAGCAACAACGAACACTATTCTGGGAGTTGGATTATTACCGGTCTATACTTTCCTGCTGCTTTTATATAGGGATAAATTTCGCGATTTCATTTCTATGTTGATTCCTGAGGAAAGAGAAGCAGTGACTCAAAATATTATCAATCAGGCTGCTTTAGTTGTACCTAAATATCTTAAAGGGTTGGTAATTGTTTGTCTGATTTTAGTAGTACTTAATACCCTCGGGTTTATGCTGATTGGCGTTGAATACGCACTGCTCTTTGGTTTGATAGCTGCACTGTTCAACCTGATTCCATATCTGGGAACGGTGTTGGGCTACGGAGTTGTCGCGATTATTGTGCTGGGGACACAGAGTCCTTCTCTCGCTGCAGCCGTTTTAGTTCAGTTTTTTATAGTTCAGTTTATCGAGAATAACATCCTCACTCCGAACATCACGGGGTCATATGTACAGATTAATCCGCTGGTCATCATATTTTCATTGATTGCAGCTAGTATGATTTGGGGAATACCGGGCATGCTGATTATAATTCCTTACCTCGGGTTATTCAAAATTGTCTGTGAAAATGTAGAAGATCTTAAACCACTTGGTTTTTTATTGGGAACCCGTGGAACTGAATCCCATTCCTTCACTATTAAGTCGCTTCAGCGGAGGTTTGGGTGGTTAGAAGATGAAGGCTGATTATTCAATAAGTTAACTTATTAATGAGGCCAAAATTTAGTCTTCAGGAACCTGAGTTTTAACAAGAATAGCACCAAACGCCGCAAGGATAGCGCCAATAGCAAAAGGGGCAATAAAGCCAAATCGAATAGCATATCCGGATAGGACTGCCCCGGCAGAAATTCCTATTCCAAAAGCAACGGTTAGCACTGAAAGCTGAGCTCCTTCCTGACCTTTTTTGGTAAGATCGCCGGCTAGTGCCAGTGCAGGCGCAAAAACCATAGCCGCGCTGATTCCCTGAAGTGCCCGGGCTACAATCAAATGCCATGATTCTGTTGATAATCCCTGTGCAAGCGTGATGGGTACCAATCCAACCAAACCAATTACGATAAACACTTTCCGCCCATACTGATCACTCAATTTCCCAACAAAAGGTTGAACGAGTGCAAGCATTCCCACTAAAGCACTAAACTGAATGGAAAAGACAAATGCCCCTTGAGAAAGCCGTTCATTAACCTGTGGCTCAATAGAGGCCAATAAGGCAAAACCGGTGCTCATGATGAAAGTGGAGATCCCAAGTGCAAATATAGGGTCAAGGATGTAGTTAGGGTCATCAGAAGTAACCCGGAAAATCATTTTTTCTGTGCTGGGTTTGGTTTCTACAGGATCCTGAACCATAATTGAAACCAATATTCCACTTACCATAGCCATAATCCCGGCAATACCAAAAGAAGCTATAAATCCATTTATTTCACCAACAATAGGGAGTGTGTAGGGTCCTGCTTCAACAAGAATTCCACTTACCAAAGGTCCGGCCCCAAAACCAATCAGCCGGAATGAATTATAGATGCCCATATTTTCTCCCCGACTGCCGGTATCACTTACTTCACTTACCAAGGCAATGCTGGCTGTAATAGTAAGAGCTGCTGCAATACCCTGTATTGCTCTTATCACAAAAATGATTTCGTAGGTATCGGCAATTACATAGGCAAAGTTGGCAAACATGAATAGAATCAAGCCAAGTATCACAAATAGTCGGCGCTTGCCGGCCCGGTCAGACACTCGTCCGGCAAAGGGTTGAAATGCACTGCTGACTAATCCGTACAGGCCAAGTACAATTCCGGTAATAAGAGATTCTGAGAAACCAAAAACCTCACCAGAGACACTGCCGCTTGCTATGTAAAGGGGTAGGACAACAATAAGAAAAGAATTACCCATGGCATCAGCCATGCGTGCAACACCGAGAGCAATAACTCTTCGATCAGTTCCGAAAAGTGTTTTTTGGTTGATGGAGCCCATAAAGAATTTGGAGTGAATGTTCTCTTGGGCGCAACGAGTGAGGAATGTGATGCGTTCCTATTCCTTACATCAGTTTGAAGTCTTTGGTCTGTCTGGTGAAGAACCGATTTAGCATCAGGATTACAAGGGAGGGAATAAAAATGTACCAAGCGAGGGAGATAAGATCATAGTATCCTCCTAAATCTATGGGGTTGCCGCTTAGATTTGCCTGAAGCAACTGAATGCCTAAAGGTCCATTAGAGAATACGGTATTGTTAATGAGATTCCACCCCAGATGAAGAGCGATAGGTAATACTATAGAATTTGTTTTTTCTAAAGCTAGAGCAAATGCGTAGCCCATGAGACCCGTAGTAATAAACACCGCTATCATAGGAATTGGGTTTCCTAAAACGCCAAAGGTGAACCAATGATAAATTCCGAAGCCTGCGGCTGAAATCAGAAGGGAAAGTTGTCGCTTTTTAGTGAATCGAAACAGAAAGTATAATGCAATGCCACGAAAGGTAAGTTCTTCAAAAAGTACCGATCTTAAATCATATAAAGCGGATGCATAGATGGATTTGAGACTAATTTCAGGAGCGATAAACCACGTAGCGCCACTTAAATAACCAAAAAATAATTGAGATATAGTGCTTAAGAGGGCTAGAGTTAAAAACCCGATCAAGAAGTGTTTTAGCTTTGTGCTGACAGGAGTAAACCAAACCTTCAAGAGGTTTTCCTTTTCAACCAAATAATATAAAATACATGAAAGTAGTAGGACGCTAGCAGCAAAAATCATAGATAGAAACTACGGCAACTAATGATTAAATCTAAGTTGGAATTATTTTAGTTCTTCCCATTCTTCAATGGTGGCGACTGATTCCTGATACTCCATAACTAGTTTCCATTCTCCTTCTTTTTTCACAAGCAAACCCTGAAAATGAACATAGATGGGCTGCGGTTTCTGTCCTTCTGCCTTAGAGGTATAGTGGAAGATTCCGGTGTCATGGGCTGTGCTTTCGCTGTGTAATCGCTTACTGAATCTAAACTCTACGCTGGCAGACATGGATCCTTCCTTGGTGTCTATAAAGCCTTGCTTCCATCCGGACAAGGCATCAGAAATAGGGTAACTTTCGTCAGAAATGCCATTCACCAAAACCGCATCTTCATGATAAAGTGAAGCATATCCTTCAAAGTCTCCGGAGGCAACGGTTGAACTCATTTCACCCCAAAAAGCATCTATTTCAGGAGTAGGGTCAACGGTTTGAATGGTGAAGGTGGAAATCAATAGTGGGAGTAAAACTAGTTTCAACATAAATCGGGTATTTTTGTCGGTTGGAATTACAATAGGAAATTTAGGATTCTATGCCAAGTCTTTAGAAAAGAGTTAAGGGTCATTTCAGCCAAAATATAAATAGTAGACTATCAGAATAGCTGTGCTGTTATATATTGCGTGGGCAAAAATTGAGGCGGTCAACCGTTCTGTATAAATGAATAATAGTGTGTAAAGTACAGTCGGTACTAGAATGTCTATCCATTCAATTGCATTGGAGGGCATGTGCCCTAAAGCAAAGAACAGGACAGAAAGTAGCGCAGATAGCCAGAGTCCTGCTTTTTGGTTCTTAAAGGTTGACTTAAGCACATTAATGAAGTAGCCGCGGTTGTAAATTTCTTCAGTAATTCCTCCACCAATCACACCAAGAGCGATGTAAGAAACAGTACTCAACAAAGTACCATCCATCATATCGAGCATTTGTTTGATGTCAGCTCGTTCTGCACCACTGGTATTTGGGATGATGAATAAAACCTGTATCGCTGTCCAACTGAGCCCGATAATGATACCAAGCATCCCGTCATTTCTCCATTGCTTCCAATTCCATCCGATAAACTTGAAATCTTTCCCCAGCCACTTCAGAGACAAATAGAGTAAAGACGTGACGGTTGTAAATTGAAACAGAGCGATGAACAAAAGGTTAATTCCGGAGAGCCCGCCATTTATTTTAAAGATCCCAAAGAAAAGATTGGGCAAAATGAAGAGGATAAAACCAATTAATACAGTAAAGATAAAGATGAACAGAGTTTTGGCAGTGCCGATATGTTGTTTGCTCATAAAACTTTTAGATAAATTTTAGGCGTGCTACGGACAGCAATCAGATTAGTTATCGGTTGATTTGTAAGATCAAAATTCATCCTTTTAATCCCCATCAGTTTTACTACTTTCCATTACTCACTCACAGTTAAGTAATTTATTATATGTCAGACAACCTAGATTCCATTCGAAAACGGCTGGATGAAATAGATCGTACCATCTTAAAAGCTTTAGCCCAACGGCAGGGGTTGGTCAAGGAAGTTTCAGATCTGAAACTCAAGAACGAACAGGGAATTCGGGACCTTGAACGGGAAGAGCAGCTCTTAAATCGTATTCGTGATTTAGCCAGTGAAGTAGGTCTTGATCGGTATTATGCCGAGCATCTTTTTCGGGAGATAATTACAAACTCTGTACGTTTCCAAACACAGTCGCTGGTTGATCATCAGAATGAAAAATCGAATGGCGATACGGTACGGGTTTCTTATCAGGGGACAGATGGAGCTTATAGCCACCAGGCGGCAACACGCCATTTCAGTGAGCGATATGCAAGAGTTGATGCAATTGGCTACGATACCTTCCAGCAGGCAGCACAAGCTGTATTAGATGAGAAAGTAGATTTTGCTCTCCTTCCAATTGAAAATACAACGGCAGGTTCTATCAACGATACCTATGATATTCTAGGGAATGAGAAATTACACATCGTAGGGGAAGAAATTCTGAAAGTAGTTCATTGCCTGATGGCTGTTGAGCCTGTTGAGTTGTCTAAAATTCGTCGGATTATGTCGCATCCGCAAGCTATTGCACAGTGTTCTCAGTTTTTGTCAAAGCTGCCAAGATGCAAAGTGGAATCATATTTAGACACGGCTATGTCGGCTAAGAAAGTGTTGGAGGATGGTGATTTGTCTCAGGGAGCTATCGCCGGAGCACATGCGGCAGATTTGTATGGACTTCATGTTATTGAACATGATATTGCCAATCAGCGGGAAAATTTCACGCGGTTTGTGATTGCCACCAAAGAACCTGTGCAAGTCGATTTACAAATACCGGCCAAAACATCATTGATGATGGTTACTTCCAATGATGAAGGCTCGCTGATTGAGTGCCTGAATATTCTTCATCGCCACAAAATAAATATGGCCAAATTGGAATCACGGCCTCGGATGAATGAACCCTGGAAATATTCATTCTATCTGGATATCCACGGAAACATTGAGAATCCCGAAGTTAAGGAGGGTTTAGATGAACTCAATAAAAAAGCCGAAGAGCTTAAAATCCTCGGCTGTTACCCTAAACAAGATGCGTAACTAAACTAAGAGCGGTTAAAATGAGTATGTTGCACGGGCAAAGAAGTTGTAGTTGGTGGGCACTAAATCATTTCGGGAATCTCTAATTCGATATCTGAAATCAATATTTAAATCGCTGGTTATAAAGTACCGGTAGCGGAGTTCGAGTTCATCCGCATTTGGCGCGTATACATTTGCCGTTAGCCATTGAGTATCCGTTTTGGCGAATTCAATCATAAATTGATGCTTATCCGCAAAATTGTTCACACCAAAGGAAATCACCGCACTGGTTCCATTCTCAAAAGAAGTGTTGAGGTTTTGACCAAGCTCACCTGCTATACGAAAACTACCGCCATTCAATAATTCAGGTTTTGGCAGATCGTAAACTAAACGGCTCATTAAAGCTAAGTAAGTGCTGTATCCATTTGGCTTTAAGTAGGCGTCAGGAGCTACGAACAAGGCAAATGCTTTTTGAATGATGTTGTTGTCATCCCGGGATTTATTTTCTACTCCAAAGTAGCTGGCAACATTATGCTTGTTGTTTGCGAAATTGAGTCCGCCTCGGTAGGAATAACTAACATGATTTCGATGCTGATACTCTCCAACTGCCTCAGCTACCCATGAATTTCCTAAATCGTGCTCTAAGTGAATACCGTCCACCCAGTGGTTATTGATGTTATTACTCTGGAAACGAAAGTGACTTCGTCCTGCATTAGAAAGTACTTTTGGAGTATGTTGAAAACGTCCGGCTTTTAAACTGATATTCTCTCCCTGATACTGGTAATAAAACTGATCAAAAGAGATGTGACCTACATCTAATCCACCGGGGTCAGAAGCCAGTGTTAATGATACGGGCTCAAATTCGGAAGATTGAGTAGTAGCTATACGTGCCCTAAAACTATGATTCTCGTTGAAGTCATAAGCACCACCAACACGAACCCTTAAAAAAGAAGTGCCATCAAAATGTTCTAAAGCATCACTGGCAGAGCTTCCGTAAGAAAAGCGAGCGTTTCCAAAAAAGTTGAAATTACTATTATCCTGAGCTTGTCCGGTGACAAAAAGAAGTAGTGCTGTTAGTAGCGTGAAACCTATTCGTGAAAGCATTATTTAATTTAGCTTGAATTTATATTAACAACTAGGGCTTTGAATTTGTCCTTATCGACAGCATTTATGAGTTACTTAAACGGGTACATTTGTTGAAAACATAAATATCTGTAAATGGATTATTCTGAGTGTGGATGGTTAAAGGACTTCTTGATTTCTGGAAAAACAATATTCAGATCTTGCTTACCAATGAGTTCTTGAATCCCTTTTTGATTTAAGAGACGGTGAGTAAGAAAGTTTCCATCTAAAAATACACCAAAAGTGCCATATGGAGTTCCTGAATCCCTTGCATCTTTAGCAGTCTCTAATTTCTTGAGTATTACTTCAAATCCCAAATCCTCAAATTCACGTCCCATTTGGAAGATATAAAAATTGATGAAGGTGCTTTGGTCAGCATATTTTAGAGTGATTGTATGTGACTGGCCATGGGAAGTCTCAGTCTCAAAATTCATAGAAAAGTATGGAGAAGGCGACTCGGGGTTAAAGCGTTTTACGAGAAGAGTAAAATTTGGCAGGTGAGCATATTCGAGATATCCACGCTGTAGAAAGAAAGTTCGGTTCTGTTTGAAATCATCATTTCCAAGCATGATGACGACACCATTCTTGTCTTTATTTTCAATTTCACAATGATGAAGAAGTATAGATTTTAGCCACTCACTGGCATAGATTTCAGGCACAAAAAGTTGATTGACGAAGATGTATCCCGGAGCCGAAATTGGTTTCCAGGCTTTTTCTGCCGGTATATATTCTATGAAGGCTGGTTCAGGGGTGTCCAGTTTTATGATTTTCAATCCTTCATCAAAACGGTCGAGTAGCCACTTCCGATCATAATTAAATAATCGAACGCTATTCGGGTTTTTTTGATCTAAACATGGAATGTCGTCTAATTCAGAGTTATCCGCAGTTACATTAATGAGATACATAGCAAGCTCCTCTTAGTTTTCAAGAGGGTAACCATCGGAAATAAAGACTTTATGAAGAAAGGAATGTCAATTTCTCTGAAAGGGTATAGGATATTCCGAATAGATCCCAAGCCAAAGGATGGACTTACTTTTTCAGGGTAACTCTTTTATCCTTCCATTCTAAATCAAAAGTCGATTCCTGCTCAAAGACGTTTGCTTCCCGAATCCATTTTCCATCCTGCCAAACACGGGCAAACCCTTTTTCGAGTGGTTCGTTTGGATTCTGTTTATCAAGAGAGTGGAAGAGTTCTGTCAGGTGCTCTTTTCGATTTCGAATAAGAGAGTCTGTTCGGTATTTCAACTTTTCATCAAGGGTTGAAATGCGAGACCGAGCTGCTTCCATTTTCTGCTTCACAGCCAACAAAGCATGGGATTTTGCCATGTTTGCTACTTTATCCTTATACAGTTCTATGGCTCCGGTGGTATTCATTTCTAATTTCTTGGTGTAGTCTTCCACCATATATCGAATTTCATTAATATCCGGAGCGGCTACAATGGCGGCTTGAGTTGGGGTTGCTGCCCGTGCATCTGCTACAAAATCAGAAATAGAAAAATCCACTTCATGCCCAACCGCACTTATAAGCGGGACCTCACAATGGAAAACAGCACGCGCCACCGATTCTTCGTTAAAAGGCCAAAGATCTTCCAATGAACCTCCGCCACGCCCAATAATGATGACGTCCACGTTTTTGTGATTGGAGAAATAATTGATGCCTTCTACAATTTCCGGCGCGGCATTTACGCCCTGCACGCTAGCGTGATAGAGTTTGATTTCAGCCAGTGGCCACCTTTTCTCCAGTGTAGACCTAATATCCTGAAAGGCCGCACCGGTTGAGGAAGTTACTACACCAATACTTTCCGGAAATTTTGGGAGTGCTTGTTTATGATCATCTTCAAAAAGCCCCTCCTCTTTTAGCTTAGCTTTTAGCTTTTCAAAAGCCTGCTGCAGTTTCCCAATTCCGGCCTGTTGCACCAAATTCACAATCATCTGGTAGCGACCGTGAGGTGCGTAAACCTGAATATCTCCACCTACCACAATTTGCTGTCCATCGGTGAGGTTAATCCCCAACCGCTGGGCCGTGCTTCTCCAAATTACACAGGGGAGGGATGCGTTGGAGTCTTTAAGGGTAAAATAATAATGTCCGTTTCGGCTTTGGTTTACATTGCTGGTTTCACCTTCAACCAGAATATCCGTGAAATTTTGTTCCAGCAGGTTTTTGATTTTCTCGGTAAGCTCTTCAACAGAAGGAATATCAAAAAGAAATGGGATTTGCTTGTCGGGCATTGGGAGAATTTGGGATTTTTAAATCGGTGTTAAAGGTACAAAGGATTGAAATCCTTTTCTGTAATAAAGGAAGACAATTGAGCTGGTTTAAAAAAATATTGTAAGGAATAGAGACTTAGAGGCTCTTACTTATTGATCAAAAACAAAAAAATGCACCGATGCCAAGAACATTAAATCAGGTTTGGGTACATGGGGTTTGGAGTACAAAAAATCGAGAACCATTATTGAAGCGTTATTTTCGGGGTGAATTGAATACCTATATCAAGGCGCACGGGATAAGAAAAGGGATACAAATTGATGTGGTGAACGGTATGCAAGATCATATCCATGTTCTTTTTAAAATGCCCATTCTGCAAAATACGTCTGAGGTTATAAAGCTCATTAAAGGCTCATCCTCAAAATGGATAAACGATCAATATTTCCCGAGCGGAAAATTTCGATGGCAACAAGGATATGGAGTATTCTCAGTCGGAAAAAATGAAATACAACGGGTTAGAAATTATATCTACAACCAAGAAGAGCATCACAAATATAGATCTTATCAAGAAGAGGTAAAGCTTTTTGAAAAGGAAGAAATCTAATCCTTTACTACAGAAAAGGATTTCAATCCTTGACTTAACTTTAGTGCCGAATCACGGTATATTTGCAGGCGAACGTAAATCGTACAAATCCACATTCATGCTCCTCAAAAACCTGAAGCCCGTTAGCAATTCTCATAAAGGTAAAGACACCATTGATATCCGCATTGAGGAGGGTCTCATTAAAGAAATTGGTTCCGGATTAAAGGCCGGTAAAGGAGAAGAAACTCATGATTTTGGCGGAGCATACGTCTCTCCGGGCTGGATGGATATGCACATTCACTTGCGTGAACCCGGTTTTGAGCATAAAGAGACAATTAAAACGGGTTGCGATGCTGCAGCTTTTGGAGGCTTTACAGCTGTAGCCTGTATGCCGAATACCAAGCCTGCAACACATACTCGCGATGTGGTAGAGTTTATCATCAAAAAAGCAGAGAAATTACCGGTTGATGTACACCCGATTGCTTGTGTGACCAAAGAGCGTAAAGGGAAGTCTATTGCCGAAATGGCCGATATGAAAGAAGGTGGGGCTGTTGCTTTTAGTGATGATGGAGATCCGGTTTTTGACTCTCAGGTAATGCGAGTTGCCCTCGAGTATTCTTCTATGCTTGGAATGCCGATTATTAATCATGAAGAAGACCTGGCTCTTTCAAGGCCGGGACATATGAACGAGGGGAAAGTATCTACCCGCCTGGGACTGGACGGAACTCCTGGAATAGCCGAAGAGGTGATGATAGCCCGTGATATCTTGTTAGCGGAATATACAGGCGGACATATTCATGTGGCTCACATCAGTACTAAGAATGCGGTTGATTTAGTCCGACAGGCCAAGAAAAAAGGAATTAATGTTACTACCGAAGTTTGTGCCCATCACTTTGATCTGACGGATGAAGAAATTGATAAACAACACTTTGATACAAATTTTAAAATGCACCCGCCACTTCGAACTCAGGAAGATGTAGATGCAATGGTTGAAGGGTTGGTTGATGGAACTATTGATGTTATTTGTACTGACCACGCGCCTCATGCCATAGAAGAGAAGGAGGTGGAATTCATTTATGCTCCCAACGGAATTATAGGATTGGAGACGGCTTGGTCAATAACTAATCAGAGACTGCTTCAAACCAAGAAGTTAGACCTTCAGCAGTTGATGGATAAACTGGTATATAATCCACGCAAAATTTTAAACCTGGATCAGCCGGAAATAAAAGAAGGTGCGAAAGCTAACCTGACCTTCTTTAACACAGACGAAGAATGGACTTTTGATAAGAAAAACGTGCGCTCAAAATCTAAAAACTCTCCATATCTGGATAAAACATTGAAGGGTAGAGCGGTGGGTATTTTCAATAAAGGTCAGTTGGTACTAAACGAAATTAGATGATTTTTAAAGTCCTGTATCAAGTTCAGGATGACAATCAGATTTAGTAAAACTATGATTCTTGCTTTCGAGACCGCAACCAATATTTGTTCCGTTTCTTTTCAAAATAATGCGGGTGAGGTATTTGAGAAACGTACTGAGCGGAAGGGTTCTCATTCCGAACTACTGTTTTTATACGTACGCGAACTCATGCAAGAGCATCAATTTAAAATGGCTGATCTTGATACCGTTTTGGTAAGCACCGGGCCGGGTTCATATACCGGACTTCGAATTGCTGCTAGCGCTATAAAGGGAATGTTTTTCGGATTAGACGTCGATATTTATTCAGGAAATACACTGGCCGGTTTTGCTCAGGCCGTAGGTGAAGGTAAAATCCATGCCGTAATTAACGCGAGAAGAAAGCATCTCTACCACCAATTATTTTCATTTAACAATGAGGGGTTAAAAGCTGTTTCAGATTCAAGAATCCTCGAACTGGTTGAAATCGAAGAGTTGTTGAAGCCGGGTGAAAAGATAATTGGAACAGGAATTGATCGATTAGATAAGAAAAGGTTGGAAGAGTTGACGATCATAGATTCAGGTCAGATTACTTCAAAATCATTGGTCACTCTTTTTGAGTCAACTACAAAGGATGATTTTTTTGAAAAGACCACCGCTGAGGAGCTTGAATCAAATTATTTGACCAGCAGTCAGGTTAATAACACTTCCGTATAAAGAGATTCAGAATTAACCTTCAGAATCTTTATTTTAAACATCTGAAAAAATTCACAAAACGCAGTATATGTCCTGGTTTAAAAGAAAAGACGAAAACATCCAAACGGATACCAAGAAAGAAATGCCGGAAGGCGTTTGGATTAAAGTTCCTACTACCGGCGAAACCATCCACAAGCGTGAGCTGGAAGACAACCTTTGGGTTGATCCACTAAGCGGATATCACTTCAGAATTGGGAGTGAAGAATATTTCGAAATTATTTTTGATGGTGGAAAATTCAAAGAATTAGGTCAGGAAATCCAACCTACTGATCCACTGGAGTTTGAAGATCGTAAGAAGTACAAAGATCGACTAGACCAATATCAGGAAAAAACGGGTTTAAGTGATGCTGCACGAGTAGGTGTGGGCAAAATGAATAAGCTGGACTTGGTTGTAGCCTGTATGGACTTCTCCTTTATTGGAGGAAGTATGGGCTCGGTTGTGGGTGAACGCTTAGGAATTGCAATTGACCACGCCCGGGAGAAGAAAATTCCACTGATGATTATTTCTCAAACCGGTGGCGCCCGAATGATGGAAAGTGTGCTCAGCCTGATGCAAATGGCAAAAACCTCAGCAAAACTCGCTCAGCTTGAAGAAGCAAAGGTGCCTTACATTTCTTACATGACGGACCCAACCACAGGTGGAGTTACTGCCAGCTATGCAATGTTGGGAGACTTCAACATAGCCGAACCCGGCGCTTTAATCGGTTTTGCAGGACCCCGGGTTATTCGCCAAACGATAGGTCGTGACTTACCGGAAGGTTTTCAGACAGCTGAATATTTAAAGGAACACGGGTTTCTGGATTTTATCGTTTCCCGAAATGAGATGAAGGAAAAGCTTACTAAGCTGCTCAAACTTATACTTCATAAGAAATAAGAACTTCTATAATCACTTTTGAAAAGAATGCCCGACCGGCGTTCTTTTCTTTTTTAATCCAATTATTACTTCTATGAAAGCAGTAAAACTATCTTTTATTTTGATGGCAATTTTTTCGGTTGCCACTTTCGCTCAAGATAAAAAACCCATTGAGTTCGAGCATATCTTTGATGGTACATTTTCTCCAAATGGTGTTCAGAATGTTCGCTGGATGAATGATGGAGAATTCTACACGGCTACTCAGGATAATCAGATCATCCGTTTTAACATCGTAAATGGGAATGAGCGCGTGTTGTTTAACGGGAATGACTTTACGGATGCCGAAGGCAATGTAATTGAAGTACAGGGTTATCAGTTCTCTTCTGATGAATCAAAACTGCTTATTAAAACAGATGTAGAGCAACTCTGGCGGAGAAGCACTAAGGAGAATTATTATGTGTATGATATTGCTTCAAAAGAACTGACCAAACTAACTCAGTCTGAAGAGAAGCAACAGTATGCAGAGCTTTCTCCGGAAGGGGAGCGTGCAGCATTTGTCCGTAATAATAATTTGTTTTGGGTTGATTTGGCTACTGGTGAAGAGACTCAAATCACCGAAGACGGAGAATTCAACAAGATTATAAATGGTGCCGCTGATTGGGTTTATGAAGAGGAATTTGGATTTGCTAAAGCCTGGTTTTGGTCACCTGAAGGAAATCGTATAGCTTTCTATCGGTTTGACGAGGAACTGGTAAAGCAGTTTTTTATGACAGACTGGGGTTCACTATATCCCGGACAAGTTCAGTTTAAGTATCCCAAAGCAGGAGAACAGAATTCGATTGTATCTATCCATGTGTACCATTTGAATTCTGAAGAAACGGTAACCATGGATGTTGGCGAGGAGGATGATCAGTATATCCCTCGAATAAACTGGACCAGAGATAACAATGTATTGTCTATTCGCCGCATGAATCGCCTTCAGAATAAGATGGATATCATGTTGGCTAATGCTACTAACGGCAACTCGAATACAATTCTCACTAAAGAAAGTGATACGTGGTTAGATGTGAACGACGATCTGTACTTTTTGAATAACGGCGAGCAGTTCATTACTACCAGTGATGAAAGTGGATATAATCATGTGTATCTCTACGACATGGAAGGTCAGCAGCTTGAGCAAGTAACGAGCGGTGACTGGGATGTCACTGAACTCATTGGCCATAATGAGCGGACGTATGAATTGTTCTATGTAAGCTCAGAAGCCTCACCTATGGAAAGGCAGTTATACAGCATCCGTATTGACGGCAAGAAGAAGCAAAAGCTGACAACTGGAGCTGGATGGCATAACATAAATATGAGCGGTGATTTTAAGTATTACATCGACAGCTGGTCAGATTATAACAAGCCATCTGAAGTAAGTCTATTCAGAGACAATGGACGAAAAGTAAGAACGATTGAGGATAATGCGGAACTGAGCCAAACACTTCAGGAATACAGCTACATCGAGAAAGAGTTTATGCAGATGGATGTAAACGGTGTAAGCTTAAACGCATACATGCTTAAGCCGGTTGATTTTGATCCTAACCAAAACTATCCGGTGCTGATGTATGTTTATGGAGGTCCTGGAAGCCAGACTGTAACGAAAGCATTTGGTAGCGGTCAGCGCCCTATGTGGCATCAATATCTTGCTAACCAGGGGTATATTGTAGTTTCTGTAGATAACCGCGGAACAGGAGCTCGCGGGAGTGAATTCAAGAAACAGGTTTATAAAAAACTGGGTCAGTTAGAAACCGCTGATCAGATAGCTGCGGCTAAAGAAGTAGCTAAGTTGCCTTATGTAGACCCAGAGCGAATTGGAATTTGGGGTTGGAGCTATGGTGGCTATATGTCTTCATTAGGTATTACAGAAGGAGCTGATGTTTTTTCTGCTGCCATCGCTGTTGCACCGGTAACCAGCTGGAGATATTACGACACTATTTATACAGAACGCTTTATGCAAACTCCTCAGCTCAATCCTGAGGGATATGACGAAGGTGCTCCCCTAAACAAGGTAGATCAGATTAAAGGGAATTACCTGCTGATTCATGGTACAGGAGATGACAACGTACATTTCCAGAATTCTGTTGAAATGATTGATGCTTTGATTGAAGCTGATGTGCAGTTTGAATCAATGATATATCCAAACAAAGCTCACAGTATTAATGGCGGAAATGCCAGAAAACATCTTTACCAGATGATGAGTGATTTTATTTTTGAAAACCTTTAAGGAAGACCAATTCTATGCGCTTTGCTGATTATGCCAAAATTTATGTAACTGCTGGAAAAGGCGGGGATGGCTCTGCTCATTTTCGCAGGGAAAAATATGTGCCAAAAGGAGGTCCCGATGGCGGCGATGGAGGAAAAGGTGGGGATGTAGTTTTGGTTGGAAACGAACAGCTGAATACCATTCTTGATCTTCGCTACCGAAAGTATATCAAAGCCAAAAATGGGGAGAATGGTTTTAAGCAAAAAAGTTCTGGAGCAGCCGGACAGTCTGAACTGCTTGAAGTTCCTTTAGGTACCGTTGTTTTTGATGCGGAAACCAAAGAACGGTTGGGTGAAATCACCGAACATGAAGAGAAACTCGTTATCGCAGAAGGCGGAAAAGGTGGTTTGGGAAACTGGCACTTTAGAAGTTCGACCAATCAAACACCCCAGCATGCCCAAGAGGGTAAACCGGGTGAAAAGCGAACAGTTGAGCTTGAGCTTAAACTTATAGCAGAGGTTGGGTTGGTTGGATTTCCCAATGCCGGAAAGAGTACCCTGCTTTCAGCTTTATCTCACGCCAAGCCAAAAATAGCTGACTATCCTTTCACAACTTTAGAGCCTAACCTGGGAGTGGTGAAGTTTGAGGATTACAGAAGTTTTGTAATGGCTGACATCCCGGGAATTATCGAAGAAGCTCATGATGGGAAAGGCTTGGGAATTCAATTCCTGAGACATATTGAGCGCAACAACGTACTGCTGTTTATGGTTAGTTGTATGACTGATATTGAGTATGAATACAACGCGCTTTTGAATGAATTAAAATCCTACAGAAAAGACCTTCTTGACAAACCTCGAATCTTAGCTATCACTAAGATGGATTTAAAACAAGGGTTTGAGTTAGAAGAAGAACTTCATTTTGATGATGAAATTTCCGTTATTCCTATTTCGTCAGCTACCGGTCACGGTATCGACGAGCTTAGAGAGAAACTGTGGGAATACATACAAAATGGGAAAGAAGAAGAAACTTAGGGTACTCGTAGCGCTTAGCATAATTTCGGGATTAGGTAGCCGGCGCGTTTATAAACTATTAAAGAACATCGATGATCCTGAAGAGATTTTCAGCATCGGTAAAAGAAAGCTTAGGTCAATTGAGGGAATAGGTGAAGCTTCTGCTTTGGCAATTCTTTCTTTTGATGATTGGGAGACGGTAGATCAGATTATAGCTGAGACTGAAAAAAGCGGATCTGAAATTATTACGTTCTCAGACCCTGAGTATCCACCTCTTCTTAAGCAAATCTATGATCCTCCCATACTATTCTGGTTAAAAGGAAATCCAGAAGCTATTTCAAAACCCGGAGTTGCTGTGGTTGGTACCCGGAATACATCAACCTATGGAAGAAATATGGCTGAAAAATTGACCGGGGAGCTGGCTGATCAAGGGCTGTGTATATACAGCGGTCTCGCTTATGGTATTGATGCTATTGCTCATAAAACAGCACTAGACCATAACGCTCCAACGGTAGCTGTGCTCGGCTCGGGAATTGACAATCTTTATCCAAGAAAGCACGCTAATCTAGCTAATCAGATTGTAAAGTCAGGTGGTGCGGTGATTACTGAGTTTCCATTAGGCACTAATCCAGATGCAGGAAATTTCCCGGTAAGAAACCGAGTTGTTAGCGGGATGAGTATGGGTGTTTTAGTAATTGAATCAGGGATAAAAGGAGGGAGTATGATTACCGCTGACCTTGGGCTGGATCAAAACAGAGAGGTGTTTGCAGTGCCACACCCAATTGGTAATCCTACCGGAACGGGATGTAATTACTTAATAAAGAGGGGAGCTGCTAAACTGGTTCAAACGGTAGATGACATTTTGGAAGAGCTGCTAGTTGAATACCATTCTGATGAATCAAAAAGTAAAGCTACAGAAGCAGAGAAAACTAGCTGGAGGGAAAAAGATCTTGACGAAACAGCTACTAAAATATGCCAAGCCTTAGAAGATCGGGCATATCAGGTAGACGATTTAAGCGACAAAATTGGGGTAAACACCAGCCAGTTATTAGTCGCTTTGCTACAATTAGAGATGGAAGGGATTGTACTACAGAAAGCGGGTAAAAACTTTCAATTGCTATAAATAAGTCAATTAAATAGAAAAGCCGACACTTCAATTAAGAAGTCTCGGCTTGTTGTAAACTAAAATTCACTATTAGCTTTTATATCTGTAAATAGCTGCCAAACCAGAATTTTTAGGAACCTGAGATTGAGGCAATCCATAAAGGGTGCTTCCAGTTCTTATGGCAGATATTGCTGCATAGTTTATCAGATCTACAGCTTCACCATTTAAAGATTCAGACATATCTACACGATTTTCATCTGGATGGAATACCCCAAACTGTCGGGTTCCCATAGGTACAAAGAGAGTGTCAACTTTTCCGAAATACGCACTTTTAACGATTTCTTCAACTTCAGTTGAAATAAGCTCACTGCCCTGCAAATTGTTGAACCGTTCAATGTCACTTTCAATATCTTCCTGAAAATAATCTGCTGCAATAGTCCAAGCTTCTTCAGCAAGTTCTTTTGGACTTTTATTATCTGAATTTCCTTTAATAGCCTCATCTAAAACATTAAAATACTTATTGGCTTTCCTGTAATAGGCAACCATTTTATCCGGTCCCGCTAAAACTAGAGGACCATTTTCTTTCTTCAGATACTTGGTGACTTTATTCTCAATGTGCTTTAGGAACAACTCAAGCTCTTTGTCATCTTCATCGCCACCTTGTCCATGAAAAGTAGCGTTACTGCCACCACCGGCAGAATGTTGCTGCATGGATTTTTCGTGAACGTGATACTTGAGATGTTCTTCCATACTTGTGGGAACACTTTCAAATTCTACCAGACTAGTTTCATCTGGAGCAATTTTGAACATTTTTGTTTCACTCTGGCTTAAGAGCAAGACATGATAGGTGCCATGGTGATTTTGCAGTTCTAGAAGAGGGGTTACCAAAAAGTTTTCAGCGATATAGTAATCTTCTTCTGGACTTACAGGGATCTTGAAGTAGTCAAAATGATTCTCATTTAGATATATAGCTAAGCCTTTATCTTGATGTAACCAGAATTGATTTTCCTCAGATTTTTCAATTAAATCTTTAAATAAATCTTCTACTCGCTGTTCTTTCCATCCTTTTTCAAGGAGTTCATTTTTAGTTTTTTGAATGAGATTTTTCAGCCGGATGGAGTCTTGTTTACCTTCTTCTCCTTTTTTATGAGTTGGTAAAAATAGGGTGACATTAATATCATCAGTTTTATTAATGAGTTTCTCAATAGTATCTCTTCTAACTACACTCATAGTGATTCCCTTATTTATTAATATTAGCCTGTTATTGTTATAACAATCTCTGCCAGCTGGTGTTCCGAGTTGCAGAGATTAATATTAGACTAATTAATCAGGTTTTAGAGTGAAAGTAAAGAACTATAAAAAATTCTTTAAGTAGCGGAAACTCAGATGTCTAATCTTTTAACCCTTCAATCATCATTTCGATTTTCTTGTCAAGGGTAGCAGAAACCTGAGCATAATCTTCAGCGCTCATTAGATTGGTATTTACACTGCAATAAAACTTGATTTTCGGTTCTGTTCCGGATGGTCTTGCTGAAACAATAGCTCCATCTTCAGTAATAAATTGAAGAACATTCGATGAAGGAAGTTCGATGTCAGTCACTTTGCCCGTAGCAATGTTTTTCTCTTTGGATGTCTGATAATCTTTGACCGTAACAACCTGAGAGCCACCTAATTTCTTTGGGGGATTAGCACGGAAATTCATCATCATTTTTTGAATTTCTTCAGCGCCTGCTTTTCCTTTTTTGGTAACGGAAACAAGGTTTTCCCGGAACAAACCATACTCTACATACATGTTCAGCATGGCTTCATATAAACTGCTTCCCTGGTCTTTATAAAAAGCGGTCATTTCGGCGATAATGGCACAGGAGACAACCGCATCCTTGTCACGAACGTGTTCGCCGATCAGGTATCCATAACTTTCTTCACCGCCGGCTATGAATTGTTTTTTCCCTTCCAGCTGGGTCATTAGCTGTCCAATATACTTGAAGCCTGTAAGAGTATTAAAACACTCCACACCTTTATCTTTTGCGATACGATCAATCAGGTAGGAAGTCACCACTGTTTTCACAATGTACTCGTTACCGGTGATCTTCCCAGCTTCTTCCCAGGCTGTGAGCATATAATTAATAATCAAAGAGCCGGTTTGGTTTCCGTTCAGTAAAACAAAATCACCTTCCAGGTTCTTAACCGCGATCCCTACACGATCAGCATCCGGGTCAGTAGCCATCACAAGCTCAGCATCAATTTCTTTGGCTTTATTGAGAGCCATATCCAGCGCTTCTTTTTCCTCGGGATTTGGATACACAACAGTTGGGAAGTCCCCATCAACAGTCATCTGCTCTTCAACTAAATTTACATTCTCGAAACCGTACCTTTTCAGTACTTCCGGGACTAATTCTCTAGATGTTCCATGAATAGGGGAAAAAACAATACCTAAATCCTTCTGTCGTTTGATTGCATCTTTGGAAACAGAAAGGTCGGTCAAAGCTTTTAGGTACTTCTCATCCATTTCTTTACCAATTGATTCAATAAGGTTCTCATCCCCATCAAAATTCACTTCATCTACGCTTCCAATTTTTTGAACTTCTTCCATCACCATCTTGTCGTAGGGAGCAACAAACTGACCCCCATCGGCTCCATAGGCTTTATAACCGTTATATTCCTTAGGATTATGAGAAGCTGTCAACATAACCCCGCTTTGGCAACCTAACTCGCGGATAGCGTAGGAGAGCTCAGGAGTAGGGCGAAGGGCATCAAAGAAATACACGTGAATACCATTTGCTGAAAATACATCAGCAACTACCTTAGCCAGTTTTTCTGAGTTGTTCCGGCAATCATGGGCAATGGCAACTTTCAGTTCCGTATCAGGATATTCATTCTTCAGGAAATTGCTTAATCCTTGAGTGGCTATACCAAATGTATATTTATTGACTCGGTTTGAACCGATCCCCATGATACCCCGGAGTCCACCGGTGCCAAATTCGAGATCCTTATAAAAAGCATCGGTTAACTCGTCATACTTTCCATCATCCAGTTTCTGTTGAATAGCTGCTTTGGTCTCATCGTCATAACTTCCATTAAGCCACTGATCAATTTTACTCTGCACTGCGGTATCTAGTTTACTCATTTATCTGGATGTATGTTTTAGAATGGTTAGGATTTTATGTGGACCAACTCCACACTTAAAATATATATAAATAAAAAGGGCAATTCATGAGATTATGAACTGCCCTGTAATAAAGGTGAGAATTCGTTAAAGCTTATTCCTTCTCAGTTTTGACATCTAAATCACCAAGAGATAAACCATCCATTAGTGCTTCATAATTAGAGATGTCTTTAGGTAATATGATACTGTTTTGGTCTCTTCCCAGTCCCGAAAGTACATTCAGGTATTTTTCTGAAAGCTGAAGCTTCATCGCTTCGGTTCCTTTTGGTTGAGATAGAGCTCCTGCAATTTCCTCGATAGACAAAGCTGTTGCTTCAGCTATAGAAAGAATCTCTTCAGCTAAACCTTCTGCTTCGTTAATACGTCGCTGCATCTCAGCTTCCGAGATGTTGATAATTTCCTCTTTCATCCCCTCAGCATCGTTTACTTTGGAGCCTTTCACACCTTCAGATTTGGCGATGATGGCTCGCCGATCTCGTTCAGCAGTCATCTGTCGCTCCATAGCTTTCTGTACCGTTCGGGGAGTCACGATATTCTTGATTTCATACCGGTGGACTTTAATTCCCCAAACTTGTTCAACTTCACTGAGAACATGTACTACTTCCTTACTCATGGCGGCCCGATCTTCAAAAGTTTGATCAAGCTCCATATTACCTAAAACAGAACGTGTGGTAGTTTGGGCAAGTTGAACAGCTGCATACCGATAATTGGTAACCCCGTAGCTTGCATTCACAGGGTCTATAACGCTCAGGTAAATAACCCCGTCAACTTCTACTTTGACGTTATCCTTGGTGAAGCATTCCTGAGGTTCCACCTCGATGGTTTCTTCGCGTAAATCTTGCTTGTAAACTACTTTGTCTACAAAGGGGATAAGGGCATGAAATCCAGGCCCGAGTGTTTTCTGATAGTTCCCAAGGCGTTCTACGATATATGCGTATTGGTTTGGAACCAACCGTAAAGATCGAATGAACTTGTACATCACATAGACCGAGAAAGCACCTAATAAAACTTGACTAATGGTTTCGATAATTTCCATGATTACTGCTCTCCTTGTTTGGGTGAAGACTTCTTGCTTGCCGGACTTTTGGTATGATCGCTGATGGTACTAACCCCTTCAAAAAATGTTTTCAGGTTAGCGGTTTCAGTAGGCAATACTGAGACGTTTGAGTTTTGGATAATATTTCCAAACTGCTTGATGTATTGTTCCACCAGTTTTGTTTTAACAGCGACGTCACCGCCGGGTTTAGCAATAGCTTCAGCAACTCTTCGTATTCCTGTAGCTGTTGCGTTGGCAACGAGTTCTATTTCCTTAGCCCGTCCTTTTGCTTCATTGATACGACGCTGTCGCTGAGCTTCAGATACCAAAACCTGACTCTTTTGCTCACCTTCAGACTCATAAATTCGGGCTTGCCGGTGTCCTTCTGAATTCGTGATTTCAGCTCTTTTAGCACGTTCAGCTTCCATCTGTCGCTCCATCGTATCAACTATTTCACTGGAAGGACGGATGTTCTTTAGTTCGTACCGCATTACTTTTATTCCCCAGGGGTCGGCGGCTTTGTCAATCTCACGAACGATGTTTTCATTCATTTTCTCGCGTTCTGAGAAAGTGTCATCAAGAGTCATCTTACCAATCTCACTACGCATAGTGGTTTGAGCCAAGTTAACCGCTGCAGCCTGATAGTCTGAAATTCCGTAACTGGCTTTGTGAGAACTCATCACCTTGAGATAAACCAACCCGTCTACAGCAACCTCAATATTATCTTTGGTGATACAGGTTTGGCTGGGTACATCCAACACTTGCTCTCGCATTTCCTGGCTGTATGCCGGGCGATCAACAAATGGGATTAAAAAGTGAAAACCGGGTTTCAGTGTTTTTTTGTACTTACCCAGCCGTTCTTGAATTACTTCTTCCCGAAACTCCACAATTTGAAAAAGCCTCGTAAGTACGAAGTAAGACATTACGATTACAACTAAAATAGTAGTCCAGAGCATATTAGTTTTGGTTTGAGTCTTTAAGTTGATTTTTCTTTGAATCGATAACATCAACAGGTTCAACTATCCAGGTGGTGTTATCCCTATACTTTATTCGTACTTGAACTCCTGCTGGGATTTCCCCCTCAAGAGAACGAGCCTGCCATGAAATTCCCTGAAATTTGATACGACCGTGATTGTCCAAATCATTAATAGGTTCTATAACATCTACAATCTGATCCATGGCTTCATAATCTTCGTCTGCAAATTTAAAAGAACTGTCGCCTTTGAAGTATTTGTTGATGAATGGCCGAATGGCGATGGTCAATATAGTTGATGACATCAGCCAGACGAAGGTGGCCGTGAAAGGATCTTCAAGGAAGCCAAAATAGCGAAGCACACCAATGCCCAAACCGCTAAATCCCAAGAGAAATGCGACGCCTCCGGGCAGGGCTGCTTCCAAAAACATTAGAAGAACGCCTCCGACTAAAAAAATCCAAGTAAGAATTTCGCTATCCATAACCTGAAGTAAAGATTTAAGTTTTAGTATAGATAGTAATTTGAACGCAAAAAAACTCAATAGAATACGATTAATTTTATGGCAGAATTTTTAAATGCGGCACGGTATTTGGCTACTATTGCTTAAACCAAAAAGAGGCGCTTTATTTAAGCTGTCTTTCACAAATTATGCCAATGAGTAAAAAGCCCGATTCCGAGAAAAAATCCATTCAGTCACTTTGGCAAACGCTGATGCAGATATTTGCACTAAGTAAGCCTTATCGGACACGCTTTTATGCTGCAACGGTAGTTACCATTCTGGCGTCAGCGGTTTGGCTGACTGTACCCTTAGGACTCCGTGAATTACTGGACGCTGTGTTTGAATCCGGAAATAATGAGTTGCTCAACTGGCTGGCAATGGGCTTGTTTGTGCTTTTTGTGCTGCAGGCTGCGTTCTCCTTTTTTGGGAATTATCACTTGGAATGGGTTGGAGAGCGGGTGATTACGGATCTTCGGAAGAAGGTTTATGAACATCTGCACAGACTGGGATTTAAGTTTTTTGCAGAGCGGCGACTTGGTGAAATTACTTCTCGCTTGACCAATGATGTGGGCTCGATTCGTACTGCATTAACAGATTCGCTTCCTCAGTTACTCACCATTTCTTTTTCTTTGATTGGTTCTGTTTCGTTGATGGTGGTGCTGAACTGGCGCCTGAGTATGGTGATCTTTGTTACGGTGCCGTTTGTGACTTTAGCCACTCGTTATTTCGGCCAAAAGATTCGTTTTCTATCCAAAGACATACAGGATGAACTGGCTGATTCAACCGCGGTAGCTGAAGATGCACTAGGAGCGATCCGTTTAGTAAAAGCCTTTGTTCGGGAAGATTATGAGGTAGAGCGATATCAAACTGCGATCGAAAAGCTATTCAAAACGGCACGCCGGAAGGTAGTACTCACTCAATTGTTTTGGGCCGGAGTGGGGATTATGTTCATGAGTACGTTGGTCATCATCTTTTGGTATGGAGGTAAAGAGGTGCTGGCTGATCGTCTCACCGCCGGTGACTTGGTAGCTTTCATTATTTATGCGTTGAATATTTCAAGATCCATTAGTCAAACTTCAAGACTATATACTGCCGTAAATACAGCCGCAGGTGCATCTGAGCGTATTTTTGAACTGCTGGAAGAAACACCGGAAATTGAGAATAATTCGAATGCCAAATCAATTTCAAAAGTAAAAGGAGAGATTGAGGTTAAGGATTTATGGTTTAGCTATGAAGGAGAAAAAGACGTGCTTCGTGGGATTTCTTTTAAAGCAGACGCGGGAAAAACAATTGCCTTAGTGGGACCAAGCGGTGCCGGTAAAACTACCTTGCTAAATCTCATTCCCCGGTTTTATGATCCCCAAAAAGGAGTGATTAGTGTGGATGGGAATAATATTCAGGATGTGAAGTTTAAGTCGCTTCGGGAACATATTTCAATTGTACCGCAAGAGGTGCATTTATTCGGGACTTCCATCCGGGAAAACATAATCTATGGAAAACTGGATGCTACGGAAGAGGAAATTATTCAGGCCGCAAAAGATGCCAATGCTCACCAATTTATTATGGATACTGAGGATGGATACAATTCTATGATTGGTGAGAAAGGAGTGAAGCTGAGTGGAGGGCAGCGTCAGCGATTGGCTATTGCCAGGGCCATTCTTAAAAACCCAGCCATCCTATTGCTTGATGAAGCGACTTCTTCCCTAGACTCTGAATCTGAAGCTCAGGTTCAGGAAGCGTTAGTCCGGTTAATGGAAAACCGAACTACCTTTGTGATTGCTCACCGCTTGTCAACTGTGCAGCATGCAGATAGGATTTTAGTGCTGGATGAAGGTGAAATTGTAGAGCAGGGAACCCATACAGAACTTATAGAGCAAGGCGGATTATACAGTCACTTGTATGAATTACAATTCAGGGATTTAGATGAGCCAAAGGTGATGTAAATCCCATTAACCAAACCTCAATATCCAATATTCAGATACAAAGATTTTTTGACTGAATAGACCCAACCACTGGAGCTTGAACTATTAAATTTTAA